>Ga0114933_10000030_pt1 | contig 171198 bp, 164 predicted proteins | sample 4SBtaG_FD_89691 | JGI IMG/M metagenome (GOLD analysis project Ga0114933, IMG submission 89691) | Deep subsurface microbial communities from Kolumbo volcano to uncover new lineages of life (NeLLi) - 4SBTROV12_W25 metaG | ecosystem: Environmental > Aquatic > Marine > Volcanic | place: Kolumbo...
ACATAGAGGTGTTTTACAATCGGAAAAGGCTTCATTCAGCCCTAGACTACAAAACACCTATTGAATATGGAGAACTAACAAATGTTGCTTAACTTCAACTCAACTTTTTCGTATGAAGTCCAAGGTTTAATTAGTATGGTTCACATAATTTCATTTATGGGTTATTTTGCAATGTTCCATCGTCCATAATGATTATTCCCTTCCGGTAAAATTGGTATCAAACACAAATATTTTCAGAGCGAAAAACCAAAATTGATGATTCTTGGGAAGAGTAATCCTAGCGAAGAATCTTTGTGGATAAACCTAAAAATCTTGCTAAAAGGGGTTTAGTTCTTACAGTTAACTAAAAAGATTCTTCACTCGTTTCTCTTGTTCTGAATGACATCGCAGGGTCTTTACTATATAAAAAATCACCGTCATTCAGTGCCGCTTTCGGCGTGGAATCTTCTATGGTTAAAGCCTATAAACTATTGTTTATACTCAACAAATTCCAGTTTTCAAAGCAGACTCTTTACTTCGATCTAAATGCCATGCACCGTCTAAATTATAAAAAACTACAAAGTCTTTCACAGCAGAAACCACTAGATTATTGAAGTAATTGCTTTAAAACGGTTCCAATACCATTTATTTCAAATTGGACTGCAATAACCATTAGAATGAGTCCCATGATTCTTTGAATAATGCGCATACCTGTATAACCCATCCCTTTTATAATTAAATCACCATTTCTCAATATAAGATAAACAGTAGATAATACTAAAATGATGGAAAATATCAATGTGCCATAACTATAAAATTCAGGCGTTTGACTGGATAATAACATGGATGCGGTTATGGCGCCCGGCCCGGCAATAAGTGGAATGCCAATCGGGCTTATGGCAATATCATCATGATCTTCTGATTCATCTTGTTCCGTTTGAGTTGTTCTGGATCGGCCTACTTTTGCTTCTAACATTCGGAGTCCACTCCGAAAAAAGATAATTCCACCCATAATTTGAAATGCTTCAATGGTAATGCCAAAAAAGTTAAAAATGAGTGATCCTAATACAGCAAAAACAATGAGTGTCATTCCGGCGGTTAAAGTTCCTTTCCAAGCAATGGCTTTTTTTTGTTCCGGAGAAAACCGTTCCGTCATAATCAATAATATTGGAGAAATTCCCAATGGATTGATTAAGGTGAAAAGAGTGGTAATACAGAGTAAGAAAAATTCTAATTCAGAATGAATAAATTGAATCATACTACATTCGGTTTGGAGTTGAAATTCCTAATATATGTAAACCATTTGATAAAACTAACTTTGCACATGTAATCAGAGCAAGACGTGCTTGTGTAAGGGCAGAATTATCTGTAATAACTTTACATTTTCCATAAAATTTATGAAAATGGGCTGCCAGCTCTTGAAGATAAGTGGCAAGCATCTGGGGCTCTAATGATTCATATAATTGTTCACTCAATTCCGGGAATCGCAATAAATGTTTAATAAGGGTGAATTCTTCCTTTTCAGAAATAAGTGTTGGATCAAACTCTTGAGAAAATGAATGGCCAAGGGATTCACCATGTTTTATAATATTGGCAATTCGTGCATGGGCATATTGCAAATAAAATACAGGATTTTTATCTGATTGATCAGCAGCCAAATCTAGATCAAAATCCAAATGGCTAGACATATTTCGCATAATAAAGAAATATCGTACCACATCTTTCCCTACTTCTTTGACCAAATCTTCTAATGTAACAAAATTCGCTTTACGGGTAGACATTTTTACTTTTTCACCATCACGTAATAAAGTCACAAATTGATGTATCAAAACACGAATATGATCCACCGGAACATCCAAGGCATCTAGGGCGGCTAATACATCTGGATAAGTATCCGCATGATCTGCGCCAAAAATATCAATTATTTCATCAAAATTACGCTCAACTTTATCCCGATGATAGGCTGTGTCAGGAAGGCGATAAGTCGGTTCTCCAGAACTTTTGATATAAACACGATCTTGGTCTTTTCCTATAGCGGATGTTTTTAACCATGTTGCTCCATCAGATTCATAAATCAATTCCTTCGCTTTTAGGTCCGATAATAATTGGTCAATAGCTCCATTGTCATAAAAGGATTTTTCATTTGAAAATTGATCATGAATAATGCCTAATTCGGACAAGGTATTTTTTATATCAGAAAAAATAACATTTTCAACTGTTTTTCTGAATCGATTATCGCCTGAGTTTAAATCTTCCCCATAACTTTTTATAATGGATTGGGCAATATCTATTATATAATCCCCCTGATATCCGTCTTCAGGAAATTCGAATTCTTTTCCTAATGCTTCAAAATAGCGCGCTTCAACTGATTGGCCGAGAATACGCATTTGACGACCTGCATCATTATAATAATATTCACGCGTAACATTGAAACTATTCCATTCTAAAATACTAGCAACAGAATCACCTAAGACAGCTTGGCGCCCATGACCGACTGTTAATGGTCCCGTTGGATTTGCACTAACAAATTCTACATTCGCCGTTTTTCCTTTACCAATGGATGATCGGCCGAAATCTTCTCCAGCATTTAAGATATTTATGATATTGGATTGGTAGAAAGAAGGAGACAGGGTGAAATTGATAAACCCGGGAGGCGTAACGGATATGGAGTCGATATGGTTTGGCAAATATTGATTTAAAATACTGGAAATTTCTTCAGCAATTTGAATCGGTGCTCTTTTTAAATCTTTGGTTAATATTAGGGCTACATTAGTGGACAAATCACCAAAATCAGGATTCTTGGAAGGGCTAATTGTAAAAGGTTTATCCGGGAAAGAGAGTGTTTTTAATGCGTCCCGGACACCATCATTCAGTTGTTGTTTTAGGTGTTTCATCTTCAAAAGGAATTGTGGGCGCATCAGCCCAGAGTTTTTCTAATCCGTAATAGCCTCTTTCTTCTGTCTTAAAAACATGAACTACGACATCAATATAATCCAAAAGGACCCAAGCAGAATTTTCATATCCTTCTAAATGCCAAGGTTTATGAGGTGTCCCTCTTCGAATGCTATCAACAATTGCTTTAATTTGGGGTTCTGTGTCTGCCGAACAAATCAGAAAAAAGTCTGTAATACCCGTTAAGCCTCGAACATCGATCCCTACAACAGTTTCAGCTTTTTTAGTCAAAGCTAATTCAGCAATTTGAGTAAGCAATTCCGGAATAGAATTGGGCGAATCTGTAGAGTTGGACAAAGGGTTAATTAGAAATTAAAAAATCTGTAATTGATGAAAATGTTTTAATATCTTTTCCTAGAATAATAGTTACGTCCACTCCAGTTGATTCGTCTGGTTCAATGTGAATTCTACCGGAATCTTTATAATTAATTCCGAATGCATCAGCAACCTTTTTAAGACTTTTCAAATTTTCATTTCTTTGAATAATGAGTGTGTTGGGATAATTATGATGATCTGCGTTATCTGCTTTTAACACATCTAGATTATGACGTCTGAGATAAATAGCCAACTTATTCGCAATTCCTTTTTCGCCCATTCCGTTAAGAATTTCAACTTTTATATCTTCAATGGGGCTTTCTTGATAAACATCCACCGCAAGCATGGGCCGTTCTGGCATTTTTGGAAATTCTACCTCAATTGGGATTCCTTTTTTTGACACATTTTGTGTAAAGGAAAAGATGAAAGCGACGAGTAAAATTCCGACGACTCCAATAGCAGAGTTTAGGATTGTCCCTTGTGGGTTAGATCGTTTTTTAGACTTTTTCCCGCTACTGAAAAAAGGTCTCTTTTTCTTTCTTTTGGCCACGTCTTAACGAAGCCTTGGGGTGAAGATGGATTGGTTCATAGGCCTTTGGTATGTTGGGTAATTCTGAAAATTGATTGAAAAATGCGAATGATCAGAAAGTTTATAATCCAAGCTTGCTCCAAACCCAATTTGGGTATTGTCTAAACTTGAATTCATTTGGTTTAATTGTGGAAGGGTAGATTGCATCAATGAAATATTGGCTGTCAATTTTAAATTATCTTTAGCCCAATAAGAAATCTGATTCGTGTATGCAGCCATGCTCATATTTTGCCCGCCGACATTAAGCATTGAAACTGAAAAACCATGATTCATATCAAAACGATTAGAATTTAAAAACCCGATGGATGACTGGTCCATCTCGCCATTCAAATTTGTTGGCAATGTTTGAGATGGGATTTGAGAAATAAACTGACTAAATGCAAGCGATCCCAAAAGGGTCGAAATCCCGATGATATGTTTTATGCGCTGCATTATTTTTTCCGCTGTTTAAATATTCTGTTTATTTCTTTTAATTGTTCAACTGTGTTGACACCCATAATTTCGGTTGAATCTGTCATCAATTGCAATGCAACAATTTCACCAAATGTAATAAAGTGTGGCAATACATCTGGCAAGTAATATTCATTTTGAGTATTATTATTTTTAATCATCTTCAGAGTTTTAAATAATAATTGAGCATCAAATAAATAGATCCCTGCATTGATTTCATTCACATTTAATTCATCACGTGTGCAATCTTTATGCTCCACAATTTTCGAAAAGTGGTCAGAATCGTTCCGAATGATTCTCCCGTAACCTTTTGGGTTTTGCATTTTTGCCGTTAATAGGGCAGCACCTGCATTTTCTTTAGCATACATATCTAATAAAGATCGGATGGATGATTCACGCATTAATGGAACATCCCCAGACAAAACTAATATGGTCCCATCCAATGATCCTAAAAGGGATTCAGCTTGCATGACCGCATGCCCTGTTCCAAGTTGTTCGGATTGCACGACACATTTAAGGCGAAAATCTTGAATCGATTCTTCTACACGCTCTTTTTGGTAGCCGATAATTGGAATAATTATTTCCGACCCAATAGATTTAGCTAATTGAATTACATGATGTAACATGGGTTTTCCATCAACCGAATGTAGCACTTTGGGCAAATCGGACTCCATACGTGTCCCTTTTCCCGCAGCTAAAATGAGTGTATATAATGGTTTTTTATTCAAAAGTTTCACGGCTCCTTGTATCAATAACACCTCCGCCCAAACATTGAGTCTTATTATAGAAAACAATCGACTGTCCGGGTGCAATGGCAAATTGGGGTTGATTAAATGTCACTTGTACTCTATCCATTGAAAGATGTTCCACTCGGCATGAAGCATCGAGTGAACGATAACGGATTTTGGCACTCCAATTATTTAGATTTTCAGGTGTTTTACCGGAAACCCAATGTAATTGAGAAGCGGTCAAAGATGTATGATATAAATCTGGATGATTTTTTCCTTGTACAACAATAAGTTCATTTGTGTCCATGGATTTATCTGACACATACCATGGAGCATTTTTTTCGCCATGTCCACCCCCAATACCTAATCCTTGCCTTTGGCCTAAAGTATAATACATGAGTCCGTCATGTTTTCCAATAATAGTGCCGTCTACCTTTACAATGGATCCTGGATTCGCAGGGAGATAAGTGCTAAGAAATGATTTAAAATCACGCTCACCAATAAAACAAATGCCTGTACTATCTTTTTTATTATAAACAGGAAGTTTTTGGTCTTTAGCAATATGTCTTATTTGATTTTTTGTTAAAGAAGCTAACGGAAACAAACTTTTTGAAAGAGCATTTTGTCCAAGTGTATATAAAAAATAACTTTGATCTTTATTCTCGTCATCACCTTTATGTAATTCGAATCCATGAGATGATTGTACAATTTTCGCATAATGCCCAGTGGCAATTTGATCAGCACCCAAGTCTAAACAATAATCAAGAAATGCTTTGAATTTGATTTCTTTATTGCACAAAATATCAGGATTGGGTGTTCGGCCAATGGAATATTCGTCTAAAAAAGTTTTAAATACATTATCCCAATAATCCTTTGCAAAATTAACTGAATGAAGGGGAATCCCAATTGTTTCAGCCACCATTAATGCATCTTTATAATCTTCTTCTGCCGGACAGTCATCATCTTCATTCCAGTTTTTCATGAAAATACCTTCAACATCATATCCATCTTTTTTTAGAAGATAAGCTGCTACAGCACTATCCACGCCGCCACTCATACCAACAATTATTTTTTTCATTTTAAAATAAGGGACTTTAGAGTTTGAATGAAATAATCGATTTCATCTTGTGTATTATGTTTCCCAAAGCTGATTCGAATCGTGGAAAGATTAATATCTTCATTGATTCCCATAGTCGCTAATACTTTGGATGGTGTTGAAATTCCTGAATGGCATGCAGACCCGGAAGAAGCAAAAATATGTGCCCTGTCCAGCTGAGTTAATAATGTTTGATTGTCCACTTTGTTGAATGCAAAACTTACTAAGCCTGGAATATGAGATTGATGATTTCCATGAATGACAACCTTTGGGTCAATTTCACGGATTCCGGAAATACATTTCCTTTCCAAATTCGATATATGTTTGGATGATTTCTCTAATGATTGTATTGCACTTTTAGCAGCCAATGCCATGGCGCCAATACCAATAATATTTTCTGTCCCGCCACGCAAATTGAATTCTTGGCCACCACCAATAATAAATGGATTCAGTTTTAGAGAATCTTTTTTAACTAAAAAGCCAACTCCTTTTGGTCCATAAAATTTATGAGAAGAAAAGCTCATTAAATCACAATTATGAATGGAATCTTGAATCGGAATTTTTCCTAAAGCTTGAACGCCATCGGAATGGAAGGGGATACCAAAATTTTGCGCAATTTGCTGGCAATCATCTATGGGCTGAATAGTGCCGACTTCATTATTGGCTACCATAATGCTTATTAATCCCGTATCTGATTGAATGGCTTTTTTTATATCTTGGGGATTAACTGTTCCCGTTGAGTCAACAGGAATAAGTGTAAATGTTAACCCAAATGGTTCCAAATAGGATAGAGTACTTAAAATAGCTGGATGTTCAATGGAAGATGTAATTATATGTTGTTTTTCTTGATGAATTAAATTGTATAAAACAAGATTATTAGCTTCGGTTCCACTTCCGGTGAACACTATTTCTTTGGATGTGCATCCCAGTACATCAGCCAATTGCTGGCGTGCCGTTTCAAGAATATGTTTACTTTTTCGGCCCATAGCATGCGTACTAGATGGGTTACCAAAAGCGATGGATTGATTCTCTTGAATCCATTCGGAAACGAAAGAATCAATTGGTGTGGTGGCACTATGGTCGAAGTAACAATTCATGGGTTTTTCCATAGGGAAAATTACATAGATTGAAATTAGAATTAATATTTAGTTGTCGTTACGTATCTGAGCGTAATTAAGTGTATTAATTAAATTTTGATAGAAAGGGGGTTTATATTCTTCCAGTTTATCCAGTGTTTGCTTCATATTATATTCGTACCGAACCACATCCCAATGAATGGACTCATTGATGGTTAAAAAGGCGACAGATCCGCGTGTGTCTTTATCAAATGAAAGACCCGTTGCTCCTTGGCACAAAATTGTTAGGTTTTCACTTTTTTCTTTTCGGGGCGAATGAATATGCCCGTGAACAAAAACAAGTCGTTCGATTTCAGGATGGCTATCTACCACATGGTTTCTCCAATTAATCGCTTCCGCCATTGAAGGTGGTTTATCATCTCTTTGATACCATGCGTGGGTGAATTCAACCAATGTAGTCCTCACAATATCTCTGCAGGCAATTTTCATTTTACGAGCAAAATCCACTCCTTCGTCTCCCAGTTTTTCAGCAGTCCATTTTTCATTTTGAACAATAGCCTGACACACAGGATCATAGGGATCCATCCCTTCTAGAGATGGTTGTTCTTCTTCCCAAAGACGTTCCAATAAATAACGATCATGATTCCCGCGAATAAAAATACCACCTTCAATCGATTTTAAAAGGGAAAGTGTTTCTTTGGGTTCGGGCCCTAAAGCAAAACAGTCGCCAAGGCAGACAATTTGGTCAACTTTATCACGATCACGAATGATAGATAAAGCTTTTTCCAATGAAGCCGCATTGGAATGAATGTCTGTGATGATAGCAAAAGTTTTTTCAGTCATCGTGTAAAATTACTCTTCACATTTATTGCTGGCAAGAAATTACATTGGTTAATTTATGCGAATTAAAGATAACTCGCCTTGTCTATAAAGTAATAATTCATGTAAAATTCATTACAATCATAAATGATATTATTGTGAATCTTATAAATCTAAATTAATCAAAAAGGTCTTTATGTCTCAGCACCCTATTATATATGGAATTGGAAATCCCTTAATTGATATTGTTATTTCTATCAAAGATGATGATTTAAATCACCTTGGAATTGAGAAAGGTGTTATGCACCTAGTTGATGAAAAACGTCAAGATGAAATACTGACCTATTTCAAAGATTCAAAACCTGTTTATCATCCTGGAGGCTCAGCACCAAATACAATGTTGGCTTGTGCTGGACTTGATGTTTCTTCACTAATCGCAGGAAAAATTGGGAAAGATAATTTTGGGAATATTTATATTGAACAAGCAAAAAAATATGGGGTTATTTCTGGGTTAGTACAGGGAAGTGGAAAAACAGGGTCGAGTATTATTTTAGTCACCCCTGATGGTGAAAGAACCATGAATACGCATTTAGGTATGTGTCGAGAATTTTCTGAAACAGATATCAATAAAGAGCAATTGGCTCAATCTAAATATCTCTACTTTACTGGATATATGTGGGATACAGAGTCTCAAAAAGGTGCTATTATTTCAGCCATCGAATTAGCAAAAGAGAATAATATTCAGATTGTATTTGATATAGCAGATCCATTTGCAGTCAGGCGGTATCAACAGGATTTTCTAACTCTAATAGAAAATGAAATAAATGTGGTTTTTGCAAATCAAACAGAATTAGCCATTTTGTTTGAATCAGACGATTATAATTCTACATCAGGTCGCTTAATCAAAATGGTAAATCAAGCTGGAATTAAACTCGGGAAAAAAGGATCACTTGTTTTACATGGACATAATAAAACGGTCATTCCTTCTAGCCCAGTTATGGCAAAAGATTCAACAGGAGCGGGAGATATGTATGCCGCAGGATTTTTAGCGAGCATTTCAAAAGGACTTTCTAGTTCTAAAGCAGGTGAAATTGGAGGTCTTTTAGCAGAAGAAATCATTCAAATTCCGGGCGCACAATTTGATGTAAATAAAATCAAAGAATATGAATCAAAATTCTTTTAAGGTGAACACATAACCAACTATCCTTATCCCTTGAAAAATCAATCTATGTCCGATTAACTTCCCGGGCTAATTATTAAAAGAAATTTGAGGAAAACATGTTAAATCGAAAAAGAATATTCCCCATATTATTACTTGCGCTTGCATTAGGTATTATTGGATGCTCTAGCCAGGAATACACAACAGCCAAATTGGCTATCCAACAATCGGATTGGGTTAAAGCAGCGGAATGGCTTCCCAAAGCTATGGCTGTGGAACCGGATAATCCTGAAATACCCATTATTCTAGGGATTGAAATATATGCCCAAAACAAAGAATGGGATAAAATGAATGAAATGTTTGATAAAGCAATGAGCATTAATCCAGACAAAACGATTGAAGTGCGAAATGCATTTTTACCTGTAAAAGAAGTGGTTCGGAACTATAAAGAACATTTCTGGGCAGAATCATTTAATGCTGGTGTGGAACAATATAGAAAAATTCAAGACGATCCTGATAATCGCGATACCTATCTTGAAAGAGCGATTGATGATTTCAAAAATGCTGTTCTCATTAATCCCCAAGATGTTCAGACACATGTAACATTGGCTAAAAGCTATTTTGAGTCTGGCGATAATGAAATGGCCATTCGATCTATTGAAGGTGCAGTAAAAATGAATCCGGAAAGTTATGAAGCGAATATTGCTGCAGGACAAATTATTGCTCGAACGGGTGGGTCTAAATTTGAAGTTCTTCCCTTTATTGAAAAAGCGGTGGAAGTAAACCCTTCATCAAGTGACGCATTAAGAGAATTAGCGGGGCTTTATTATGATTTAGATCGAAAAGATGAATCCGTCAGCGTTTTTGAAAATGCTATTGCAAACGAAGAAGATGATAATGTTAAAGCAGATTTATTTTTCAACTTAGGTGTTATTCATAATCAAATGGCCAATTATGAAGGTGCTGAAAAAGCATTTGATGAAGCCTTTTATTTGAATGATCAAGATCATGAAGCAGCACTTGGAATGGCAAGCTCATATGAAGGGTTGGGCGATAAATATTTAAATGGATCTGATGGATTCGAAAAAGATCCAACTAAGGCGTCTAGATGGTATCGTAAAGCTGAATCAAAATTAAAAGATGTGATTGAAATTGATTATGATAATAAAAATCAATATGAACGTCAATTAGAATTGATTCGTTATAAACGAGATGTGGCTGAAGGCGATAATTAAATGATGTTTGGTTACGCTGAAAGCATTCAGCTTTCAGCGTAACAATTCTCTAACCAAGTTTTTTTCTTTTACGTATATATTCAGACAAAGCATTATCTAAACTCTGATCTGTAAATAATGGAACATAATCCACTAAATGTTCCCTGCATTTTTTCCGATAATTATTTTGAAGTTTTTTAATCGTATCAGCATATGCTTTTCGAATATGCCATGGTTCGGTCGTGATTTCTTCACCACTTTCCATATCTTTAAATCGTGTTCTAGAATTAAAATCAAATTCCATTTCTTGTCGATCTAAAATATGGAATACAATGACTTCCTGTTTATTATGGCGAAAATGTTTCAACCCCTTTAATATATTTTCTGGTTGATCAAATAAATCTGAAATCAAAATGACTAATCCACGTTTTTTTATACGTTCAGCCATCTCATGGAGCACAGGCTCAATTTGAGTGTCCTGCCCAGCTTTGACGGTACCAAGATGGCTAAGTAAAGTATTTAAATGGCTTGGATTGGATCTAGGCGGAATAAATTGATTAATTTTTTCATCAAATAAAACAAGGCCGACACCATCTTGTTGATTCATCATTAAGTAAGCCAAAGCAGCCATAAGAGTACTCGCATAATCTAATTTTGTTACTTGACCGCTGGAATACATCATAGAACGGCTCGTATCCAAAATTAAATGAGCTCGGAGGTTTGTTTCTTCCTCGTATCGTTTTACGTAATACCGATCTGTTTTTCCATATAATTTCCAATCTATATGGCGAATTTCATCTCCTGGGCCATAAGCACGGTGTTCTGCGAATTCGACGCTAAACCCATGATAAGGACTTTTATGTTGGCCAATAATATAGCCTTCCACTACAAGTCGAGCACGCAATGCCATATTACTAAGCATGGCAGCCATTTCAGGCTGAAGATATTTTCGTTTGTCCTCCAATGGAGGCATTTATACTGAGACCGATTCTAACAATTGATGAATAATATCGTCAATTTTCATGCCTTCTGCTTCTGCATTAAAATTAGGCAATACACGGTGCCGCAAAACGGGGAGAGCTAATGATTGAACATCTTTTATATCAGGCGAAGGCCTTCCTTCAAGGACAGCTTTTGCTTTAGCGCCAAGAATTAAATATTGTGATGCTCGCGGTCCCGCACCCCAATCAACCCAATTTTTGATAAAGTCGGGCGCTTGTTCAGAATTCGGACGTGTTGATGTGGTTAAATTAACAGCATAAGATACAACATTTTCTGCCACGGGAACTCGGTGAACCAATGCTTGATACGCTTGAATTTCATCACCAGAAACCACTTTATTTAATTGAGCATCATAATCGCCTGTTGTATTTTGAACAATTTGAATTTCTTCTTCTTTTGTGGGATAATCCATTTTTAGATTAAACATAAATCGATCTAACTGAGCTTCGGGTAGAGGATAGGTTCCTTCTTGTTCAATTGGATTTTGTGTAGCCAGTACAAAGAAAGGTTCTTCCAAAGGATAAGTTTGTCCGCCTGCTGTAACTTTGTGTTCTTGCATTGCTTCTAATAGAGCCGCTTGCGTTTTTGGAGGTGTACGATTTATTTCATCTGCCAATATTATATTTCCAAAAATAGGTCCCTTGTAAAAACGAAAGGCTCGTTTTTCTGTGGTTGGATCGTCGTCAATTAATTCTGTCCCTGTAATATCGCTGGGCATCAAGTCTGGTGTAAATTGAATCCGTTTAAAAGATAAATCTAGAATTTCAGCCATAGATTGGATAAGTAACGTTTTGGCTAGACCGGGTACACCTACAATGAGGGAGTGTCCACGAGACAATAATGCGATCAACATATGATCTAACGTTTGTTTTTGTCCAATGATAACTTTACCAATTTCATCCAAGAATTTTTGTCGAGATTGACTCAGCGCATTTAATAATTGATTGTCATTCATAATTAATTTGTATTTCTTTCTTAATAAATAGGTGGAAAACTTACTTTCGGCAATGCCATGATCCAATATGAGATCGCTTGCAGGTCCATAATAACAATGAGAAATTCACTCCTATGAAAAACAAGCAAAATATAGAAAAAGTTCCACTCATTGGACAAACTTTAAAAGAAATTGTTCATCTTATTCAAGAAATGGATTTTCCCAAATTCAGAGGGAAACAAATATTTCAATGGTTGTATCAACATCGCATTAATGAAATGAATGAAATGGCAAATGTGCCAAATGATATTAGACAGAAATTATCTTCTTCATTTAATATTCACCCATTGCAATTAAATCTTCATACTAAATCGGATCAAGAGCCTACGGAAAAGTTTCTATTTACACTTCAATCGGGTGAAGATATTGAATCAGTCCTCATGAAAGATGGGAAACGAAATACTTTATGCATATCCACTCAAGTAGGTTGTGCGGTTGATTGTGATTTTTGTGCGACAGCCAAGATGGGATTTCAAAAAAACCTAACTACCGGGGAAATTGTGGATCAATATATACATGTCCAAAATATGTCAAGCCGCCCAATTACAAATATTGTTTTTATGGGAATGGGTGAACCTTTTCTTAATTATAAAAATGTGATTTCAGCTGCAGATTTACTGAATCATCCTGAGGGAATTCAAATGGGCGCTCGGCGTATAACTATTTCAACGGCAGGTGTCGTTCCGAAAATCAAACAATTTTCTGAGGAAAAGCATAAGTATAAATTGGCCATTAGTTTAAATGCTTCGAATGAACATCAAAGAAAAGAAATTATGCCAATTACGAAAACACATAGGCTAAATGATTTAATGGAGGCGGCAGATATGTATTATCAATCATCTGGACGCTTTCCAACATTTGAATATGTTTTAATGGAAGGAATCAATGATTCTCTCCGGGATGCCCATGAACTTGCCCGATTGATCGGGAGGCAACCCTGTAAAGTAAATGTGATTCCCTATAATGAAATTGGTGGCATTTATCGGAGACCGTCTGATGATAAAATAAAATCTTTTCTTAGCCAATTAAAGAATGTGCCTTTTCAAGTAACTGTTCGCTGGAGCCGTGGAACAGATATTAAAGCAGGGTGTGGACAATTGGCTGTGAGCAGCGATTCATAGATTCAGCAAGAAACAATCAAAATTTTCATGTATTTTCTGGGTCTATGACTAAAATAAAAAAAACAAAAAAACTATAAAATGAAACAAGCAATCGAATATGTGAGCAATCAATTAGGCCAGAAACCAGATGTGGCTGTTGTATTGGGTTCAGGACTAGGATCATTTGGAGATCAATTAAGAAATAAAAGAGTGATTCCGTATAAGACGATTCCCGGTTACCCTAAAACAACTGTTGTGGGCCATTCAGGACAATTATCTTTTGGCTCTATTGGATGTAAAAATGTTCTCGCTGCTCAAGGGCGTTTCCACTATTATGAAGGTCATGATATGGAAACTATCGTGAAACCTATTGACTTATTCAGTGGACTTGGAGTTTCACATTTAATCATTACGAATTCAGCAGGTTCTCTAAAAGATAATTATCCACCGGGAACAATCATGGGTTTAAATGGCCACATGGATTGCACATATAGGGGGGATGATTCAGATCCAAACATTGTAAATGACTCAAAATATCACGATGAATTCTTTTTGAAAATATTTTCCCAAGTAGCAAAATCATTAAATATTTCAGTTGAACAAGGGTGTTATTGTTGGACGATGGGCCCCGCTTATGAAACTCCTGCTGAAGTCCAACATTGTAAAACGCTTGGTGGTCAGGCTGTGGGAATGAGTACAGTTCCCGAAATACAAGCTGCTGCTAAATTAGGGATATCCACTCTTGGTATTTCATTATTAACAAATTATGCCGCTGGAATTTCCAAAACTGAATTAACACATGATGAAGTGATTGAAACAGCTAATCTAACAGGAAAAACTTTTGTCAAATTATTGACGGGCATTATACAGGAATTGCAAAATTAATTATGGTTCATATTCGTCCTGAAATTGAAAATATAAAGAATGAAATCATTGATTTTCGTCGTGATTTGCATAAACATCCGGAATTGGGATTCGAAGTACACCGAACAGCCAAAATTGTTGCCGATTATCTTTCATCATTAGGATTAGTCGTAAAAACTGGAATCGGTAAAACAGGTGTTGTGGGAGAATTAAACGGAGCAAATCCAGGTCCGACCATTGCGCTACGAGCTGATATGGATGCACTCCCAGTTCAAGAAACAGGAAATGTTCCTTATAAATCTATCCATGATGGTATTATGCATGCCTGCGGACACGATGGACATACAGCGATTCTTTTAGGCGTAGCAAAAGTTTTATCCGGCATGAAGGATACAATTAAAGGAAATGTACGATTTATTTTTCAACCGGCTGAAGAAGGAGACGGTGGAGCACGTTTTATGATTGAAGACGGTTGCTTAGATCAAGTAGATGAAATATACGGATTACACCTTTGGAATTATCAATCATATGGGCAAATGGGTATTCAGTCGGGTTCGGTTATGGCGGCTGCGGACGGGTTCCATATTTATATAAAAGGGAAAGGTGGTCATGGTGCCGCTCCGCAAGGGACCGTTGATGCGATTGCCATTTCGGGCCAAATTATAACAGCGCTCCAGACGATTGTAAGTCGAAATACAAATCCATTAGAAAATACGGTTTTAACAATCGGGAAAATTAATGGTGGCTATAATTTTAATGTTATTGCTGATGAAGTAAAAATGGAAGGGACAGCACGGTCTTATACCGAAGAAAATCGCCAAATGATAAAGACGCGTATGAAAGATATATTAGATGGAATCGGAAAAGCTTTTGACGCAGAAATAATATTAGATTATTGGGACGGATATCCACCCACGATTAATCATGAAATCCAAACTGAAAAAGTAAAACAGGCAACGTGTAAAATTACTGATAATCTTGGGTGTAGGCCTTATTTGTCCATGGGCGGAGAAGATTTCTCATATTATTTACAAAAAATTCCAGGGTGTTTCTTTTTTATTGGTTCTGCACCTTTAGGACACGAGCCTATGAGTGTACCGCACCATTGTTCACATTTTGATTTTGATGAACGAGCACTATTAGCGGGGTCATCTATTTTTGTTCAACTTATTGATGATTTATTAATTTCATGAATAAATTAAAAAACTATGTAGCAGTTGGTTTATTTATCACAGTCTGCTTTTCTCAAGTTTCCATTACAGAATTAGTAGATCGCCAAGATTTAGATGGAACATCCCGAAAATATATACCACAAGATATGTCTCCATACACGGGAGAAGTATTTTACCGATACACCAATAATCAGCTTGAATTTACCGGGCAACTATTAGACGGCCTTCAAGATGGGCATTGGGTTTGGTATTTTGAAAATGGTCAAAAAGATCAAGAAGGTTCTTTCAAAAATGTTGCTCAAGATGGATTATGGCAATGGTGGTATTCCAATGGGAATATTAAACAGGAAGGTGAATATATAAAGGGTGTAAAACATGGCACATGGTCATTATGGCATCCCAATGGTGTTGTATCTTCTGCTGAACCTTATCGGAATGGAAAATTAGAAGGCAAATTAATCCTTTGGTTTGAGTCGGGGCAAAAAGAAGGTGAAGCTCTATTTATTCAAGGAATAAAACACGGATATGACCGCGGATGGTATCCAAATGGAAATCCTAGATGGAACTATGAATGGTTCAAGGGAGTAGAGGATGGCCCCCAAAGAATGTGGTTTGAATCAGGGCAGAAAAAAGTGGAACATCATTTCCAAAAAGGAAAATTACATGGTCCTGTTCGAGAATGGTATTCTGATGGTCAAAAACGGCTAGAGGGATATTCTGATTCTGGTCTTATGCAAAATATTTGGACTTGGTGGTACCCAAGTGGTGACGTAGCGATGTCAGGTGAATATATTGCTGGAACACCTACAGGTACATGGACCTATGAATCGTCACTTGGAGATGGGAATATAGAAATGAATGATTTACCAACCCAATCATGGGTGAATAAAAAAATCGCCACATGGGAAAAATTCCATCAGCAAAAATGATTTACCAATTATCCAAAAAATTAGCGACCTTGGCTTTTATACTTGGGAAAGTCTATAAGGATAAATCTCAAGATAAAACGCTTATTATAGAACATTCGTTTGGGGATGGATTATATTGCCATGATTCGAATTGGGATACTATTTCAGATGATTTAATTCTTCAATTAGATTCACAGGTTCGTGACATTATTCATGACGAGAAAATATCTTTTACACAGAGTGATAGATCGGAATACCTAAAAGAATTATATATAGAGAATGACCAAGCTAAGATTGAAGTTGTCAATAAATGGCAATCTGATTCTATTCCAGTTGTTACACTAAATGGATACAGAGATATCCGAATTGAGCCCATGGAAACGGATATGAGTAAATTGCTTCCTTTTAAATTACAATCATATAAAGAAGGATTATTGCTTCGTATTCCAACTCAATTAGCTCCCGATATTGTTCGTCCATTTAAAGATAGACCAAAACTATTTTCTGTCATTGAAGAACGAGAACAATGGGGAAGTATTTTAAATATTTCAACAATCCAGGAAGTGAACGAAACAATTCGAAATGGAGAAATAAGAGAATTAATGTGGGTGGCAGAGGGATTGCATGAAAATAAATTAAGCCAAATTGCCAATGAAATTGTTTTATCATTTCCAGAAAAAAAAGTTATCTGTATAGCTGGGCCATCTTCTTCAGGGAAAACATCCTTTGCAAGAAGACTGGGTATCCAACTTCGCGTGAACGGCTTTAAAACACATCTTATTTCCATGGATGATTATTTTATTGATCGAAAAGATATACCTGTAACAGAAGATGGTACACAAGATTTTGAATCGGTTGAAGCGCTCAATACAGAATTACTCTGTGATCGTTTAAAAATATTGTTGGCAGGGGAATCCATCCCAAGGCGGAAGTTTGATTTCGAAACGGGTATTGGAATTGATTCTGATGAAGAAATACAATTAGGCGAATGGGACCTTATATTGATGGAAGGAATACACGGACTGAATCCGAAATTATCTGAACAATTTGGGAAAGAGCATTTAGTCCAAATATATGTGAGTGCTATTACCCAATTGAATATTGATGATCATCATAGAATGTCCACGTCCGATAATCGATTATTACGTCGCATTGTTCGAGACTACCAATTTCGGGGATATTCGCCAGACGAAACACTTGAACGTTGGCCGTCTGTACGGTTAGGGGAAGAAAAAAATATTTTCCCTTTTCAGGAAGAAGCAGATTTCATGTTTAATACAGCACTGATTTACGAGTTTCCAACTTTAGCTAAAATTGCAAAACCCATTTTGGAAGAAATTCAAACGGAGGAAGCAAAAAGACTCACAGCCTTGCTGCATTTATTTGAAGAATTGGATGCAGAGAAAATTCCTGGAATTTCTATATTACGAGAATTTATTGGCGGGAGTGATTTTGAGTATTAAGAATGAGTCCACTCCAGAAAGGTCGATTTGGGCTAAATCCCCGTTTTTAAAATTTTTACCCGAAAGCTAAAGCATTGGGTAAGTGTCTATATTATAGACGAAACAAAGAAATACCTACCCCATCCTTTAGGTTGGGGGTGATACTAAAAACAAAATAATACGGGGCTTTAGCCCCTTTTCGGAGTGGACTCAAGAATTAATTTAAATTAAAATTTATTTCAAAAAATATAAAGTGCAGTAATTAACTATGCCGCTTATATAATTGATTTATTCGATCGTTCGGGTTACGAATGAAAAATTATTCTAATATGTTAGATTCCCCTTGTAACATTTTATCTGCTTTCAAATTGATTTTTTCTAATTCAATTTTTCTTTCCAGAGAATTGATTGCTTCACTATAATGTTCATTTTTCAAATGGATCAATATGCTGTTATCGATGTTGAGCATCATACTTTTGAAATGTATATCATTTTGAAAAATGATAATCTTATATAAATACTAACATAAAAGTGTTGCTGTAATAAATCCGATTAAATAAAGGCTCAAATATTTGACATATTTCAACAAAATTAATATCCAACTGCGGTGGTCTCTCCACGGGAATCTGCGCCACCATAGAAACCATCTTCTTCAATTGTAATACCATTTGCTTCACCAATATATCCCCATCGATAAGGCACAATCACATGCCCCATTTTTTCTAAGTTATTTTTCACATCTTTAGAAATACCCCGTGGTTCTGTCATAATAATATCGGGTAACCATTGCGAATGAACTCGAGGTGCGCTGACTGCTTCCTGAATATCCATATCATGAATAAGAACATTAAGAACCGTTTGTAATGTTGTTGTAATAATGGTTGAGCCACCGGGTGAACCAATCACGATAAAAGGTTTATTATCTTTGAGTATAATTGATGGTGTCATTGAACTCAAAGGCCGTTTCCCTGGGGCTACAGCATTGGCTTCTTTTCCAACAAGACCATAAATATTGGGGACTCCCGGTTTTGCAGAAAAATCATCCATTTCATTATTTAAAAAGAAGCCTGCGCCTTTCACCAAAACACCGCAACCGTAACTTGTATTGAGAGTTGTCGTTACACTGACGGCATTTCCATCTTTATCCACCACGGAATAATGAGTTGTTTCGTTACTTTCATAAGGCCAAGGGTGTCCTGCGTATATTTCTGAACTCAAAGATGCTTTTAGTGGTTGGATTGTTTTTACACGTTCAGATGCATAAGCGGTATCTGTTAAAAACCGTACTGGAACTTGCCAATAATCTGGATCGCCCATATGTTCGGCTCTGTCTGCATAAGCGCGTCGTTCAACTTCTGTCAAATAATGAATATATTGAGATGAATTCCAACCCATCGTATCTAACGCAAAATGAGATAATTGATTAAACATATTGACTAATAGAGCACCTCCTGAACTTGGAGGTCCCATAGAAATAATATTATACTCTAAAAAAGAACCTGATACTGGTTCTCTATAAATAGATTGATATTCATCTAGATCTTCTAAGGAAATGAGCCCATTCCCCCGATTCATTTCTTCAACTATTTTTGAAGCCACCGGTCCTGTATAAAACCCATCTCTTCCATATTTTGCTATTCGTTTTAATGTACGAGATAAATCTTTTTGGATAAACTTATCGTCTTGCTTCCAATCTAGATTTGTTTTTTTGATAAATATATTTTTAGCACCTTCATTTTGCTCAAAGAAAGGTTTAAATCGATTGAGTTTATCTGCTTCATTCTTTGATAGAATAAATCCTTTATCCGCCAACCTTATCGCTGGCGCCATAACTTGTCTTAATGTAAGATTCCCAGAACCATGATCTTTATGAGCTTTAATGAGTCCGTCGACTGAACCGGGTACACCAGCAGCAGCGCGTGAATAAAGAGACATTCCTTTAATAACATTCCCACTATCATTTAAAAACATATCTCTGTGTCCAGATGCAGGAGCTTTTTCTCGATAATCAAGCGTAAAGAATTTTCCATTAGCTGTTGCTGAAACCATAAAACCGCCACCACCAATATTACCATTGGATGGAGATGTAACGGCTAATGCAAAACCAACGGCTACAGCCGCATCAACCGCATTGCCACCTTTTTTTAATATTTCAACTCCTGCTTCTGATGCTTGGCGGCTTGTAGAGACCACCATGCCGTTTTCACCAAATACTGGGCTAGTATTGGCCGCAAATAGTTGAGCCATAAAGAGTAAAAAAGTAAATAAATATTTTTTCATTTTATTGTATCCATTGTATGATTTTATGAATGCCTGCCATCAAGGGATGCATATTCTCTCCAAGATGGTCCAGCGTAAGGTTTTGATGAAGTGGAACGGCCATACTATCCTTGAGCGCTTTGTCGCCGTCAAAATTCACGTAAGCCAATCTTGCGGTATATTCATTAGGCTTTCGACCGAAAACGGAACCGGGGAGAAGAGCAACGCATGATTCTTGAAGCAAGTTCTTACAAAGTGTTTGGCTGTCAAAAATATTTCGACGTTTTAAGTTTTCTTTGAATAGAGAAAAATCTGGGAAAAGATAAAAAGCACCCTCCGGTTTATGAATCAGAATATTGGCTTGTTTAAATTCCTCATAAATAGTTGTACCCAATGTTTTTAAAATACGACGTGAGTGAATTAAATATTCGTCAATTTCTTTTCCACCATTAAAAGCAGTAACAGCTGCATATTGAATTGGGGCGCTAACGGAAGTATATGTTTCACTGGCGACGGCGTTCATGGGTTTGAGAAGCCAACTGAGCGTCTTTGGAAAGGAAAAAGTTCCAATTCGCCAGCCACCTGCCCCACACCATTTTGAGAGCCCGGAACTAATAATCGTTCCTTCAGGGTAGAATCGTGCAATGGAAATATGCTCGCCTTCATGGTGGATTCTGCCATAAATCTCATCAGATAAAATGATAATATTATATTCGCGAGCAATGTTAGCAATGGCTTCCAATTCATCTTCTGAATAACTTTGCCCCTCAGGATTCCCCGGATAATTCAGGATGAGAAGTCGAGGTCGCCCTGGGTCATTTTCTCTTTTTAAAAAATCTAATAAATGATGGGGCATAATGCGCCATTTTTCATTATAAGACGTTTTGATGAATCTAACTTTCCGTCCAATAATATCTGCTTGTGGCTGGTAAGAGACCCAGCAGGGGGATGGAATTAATATATCTCCATAAAAAACAAGTTGAAGGATAAACATGAGTTCCTTTGATCCTGGACCAATCATTACATGTTGAGGTTCAATATCCAATTGATCTACATTACGGTGAGATTCAGCAACGCTTCGTTGCAATTCCGGGAGACCTTGCACAGGAAGATAATCTTTTTGATGCGCATTATCTTTTAAGGCTTGAATAACACAATTTGGAACAGGAAAAGGTGATTGTCCGAGCCCAAACCGATGGACTATTTTCCCCTCGGCTTGCAGTTGGGCACTTTTTTCATTAATGGATAGTGTGGCAGATTTCCCCATGCCACGGGTCCTTAGATTTAAACTATTTTGGTGCATTGTTGATTATTCCGATAAAAAATTAGAGTAATTGGATTGTTTTAGTATTTTGTAATTCAATGATTTGATTCTCTGAATAATGTAATATTTCATTTAAAATTTCGTAAGTATGCTCCCCTAATTTTGGTGCTGGATTTGTTTCAATTTCGGGTGCATCTGAAAGCATAACGGGTCCTCTGGCGAATTGATAAGCCCCAACATCAGGGTCATGAATATTCACCAGTGCTTTTCTTTTTTGGATTTGTTCAGATTCAAATACATCTTTGGCTGTATAAACCGATCCAACGGGTACTCCATTCCCGTTCAATTCTTTTTCTGCTTCAGCTCGTGTTCTTTGAGATAACCACCCTTCAATAATGGGACCTAAGAATTCAGTATTTCCTGCACGAGCAGTTCCAGTTTTACTTCGATCATCATTGATTAAATCTTCTCTTTCCATAGCTGTACAAAGTCGTGACCAAACCATGTCATCGGGGACATTTAAGGCTAAATATCCATCCTTGCATTTAAAGGCACCTCGAGGATAAAGATGTGTCAATCTTCCACGATGTGGCTCATTGCCCGTGATTGAATAGAGCATAGCCATTCGTTCATTTAAGGAAAGCATATTGTCTAACATAGCACTATCGACGAATTGACCTTTTCCCGTTCGTTCTCTCATGAATAAAGCTTGCATGATGGCGAAGGAAGTACAAAGGCCGGAATAAACATCTGCCATTCCATAAATAGTCCATGAAGGAGGTTTATCTTCAAAACCAACCAAATGCATAATTCCACTCATAGCTTCGGCAACAATGTCAAATGCGGGTCGATTAGAATCGGGTCCTTCGTATCCTTCCATTCTTCCAAATCCTGAAATGGCTGCATATATTAATTTTGGATTGATTTCTTTTAAATCATTATATCCTATACCCATTTTATCTGTAGAGTCGGGACGGAGATTTTCAACCACCACATCAGCGGTTTTAATTAATTCTTTATAAATCTTTTTTCCGTCATCCGTTCGCATATTTAGGGCAAAACTTTTTTTATTTCGATTATAAGCCATGAATCCGCCGGCTTTTTTTTCTCCATTTTCTCCCTCAGCAAACGGAGGAATAGATCGCCTAGGATCTCCTGTTCCAGGACGTTCAATTTTGATGACTTCGGCCCCTGCATCTGCAAGTAACATTGAACAATAAGGAGCGGCCATATATTGCTCCAAAGCAATGACGCGGATTCCTGTTAATGGTCTATTCATTTATACTCTTTCCACTAATGTAGATACACCTTGTCCAACACCAACGCATAAGGTTGCTAATCCAATTTGTGTATCTGTTCTTTTCATTTCATGAATAAGTGTCGTTAAAATTCGAGCCCCCGAACATCCTAAAGGATGTCCCAAAGCAATTGCACCGCCATTCACATTTACACTATCAGGATTTAGATTTAATTTTTTCATGACTCCCAATGTTTGAGCGGCAAAGGCTTCATTTAATTCTATCAAATCGATTTCTTCAAGCGAAATATTAAATCTTGATAATAATTTTTCTGTGGACGGTACTGGCCCATATCCCATAACGCCTGGATCAACACCTGCGACTGCTGAACCTACCCAGCGCGCCAATGGTTTTAGTCCTAACTCATTGGCTTTTTCACGACTCATGAGTAGAACCGCCGTCGCGCCATCATTAATTCCGCTAGCATTTCCTGCAGTAACAGTTCCATTTTTTCTAAAAATGGGTTTAAGTGATGAAAGTTTTTCAAAAGTGAGATCAAGGGAATATTTCCCATTTTCTTTTTTATATCTGGGATGTTCATCTGTATTTACGATGATAGGATCGCCATTCCGCTGGGAGATAGAAATGGGCCAAATTTCATCCTTAAATTTTCCCTGATTTATGGCATTAATGGCTTTTTGTTGGCTTGATAAAGAAAAGTGATCTTGATCTTCTCGGGAAATGTTCATTTCGTCAGCGATTTTTTCTGCCGTTTCACCCAGACTGGTAATAGGATACAATTCTTCCATTTTCGGATTTTCAAATCGCCAACCTACGGTTGAATCAAAAACGGTTCTATGCCCTAATTTTGATTGAGTGGAAGGTCTCGGCATAACTAACGGCGCCCGACTCATAGACTCCACACCACTCCCAATAAAGATTTCACCTTCACCTGCAATAATTGCTTTTGCAGCTTGATTCACTGCTTCGAGCCCGGAAGAACAATTCCGATTTACAGTGACTCCTCCAACCGACATAGGAAATCCGGCTAATAGAACAGCCATGCGAGCCACATCTCTGTTGTCTTCACCGGCTTGATTTCCACATCCGGCATATACATCTTCGATCCAGCTTGGGTCAATCCCCGTGCGTTCAATAAGGCCTTTTAATACTTCCGCCAGTAAATCATCGGGTCGAATGGATGATAACGCTCCACCTGCACGACCAATAGGAGATCTAACGGCATCAATGATAACAACTTCTCTCATAAGTTACTCGTTTAATAAAGCCATGAAGTGGCTCATTTTTTCTAAAAATAATTCAGTTCTTGGATGGTGCTTTTCAATAAAATGATCTATATCATTATTATACGCATTTACAATGTTCTGAGCTTGTTCGTCGGTTTCCATATCCAAAAAGCTAGTAGACAATCTTAAACAAAAATTATCAGGATCACTACCAAAAACACTACCGGGTAATGTAGCAATTCCAAAATCATCTAATAAATATTCGGATAAATCTTGACATGAAAAAATATTCATTTCTTCTAATTTATTTTTCCATTTTTTAAAAGATGGATAAAGGTAAAACCCGCCAGAAGGTGATGGACTATTAAGTCCAATTTCTTTTAGTTTACGATGAACATAATTGGTTCGTAATTCGTGAATATGAGTACACATTTGTATATAATTATCAATATCTTGATTTCCACTATAAGCCAAAATAGCCGTATACTGAATAGGGCCAGGGACACAAGACCAAATACTTCCTGATATGGATTGGAATGATTTAATTAATAATTCACCTTTTTCATTATTAGGAAGGATGGCCATACCAAAACGCCATCCGCCAAGTGATAAATGTTTACTAAGCCCACCAAAAATGATTGTTTTTTCAGGATAATATTTTGCCGTGGAATGATGTGTAAAACCATCATGTGTGACCAAACTATAAATTTCATCACTCAAAATAAAAATATTTTTATCTCGAGCCCAATCGGCTACTGATTTTATATCCGGCTCTGATGAAACATTGCCGACGGGATTACTGGGTGAATTTAGAACCAGCATTGTAGGATTTCCATCATCTGAAATAAAATTATGATATGCTTTATCTAAGGACTGAATATTTATAGAATAACTATTTTCATCATCTAACGAAAAGCGATGAACTTTTTTCCCTGTTAACCGAGCTATAGAACTATAAGAAACCCAAGATGGTTTTGGTAATAGTAAATCACTTTCGATGGATTGAATCATTGCGTAAAGTAAAGATTTGCTTCCAACGCCAACGATGATTTGTTTATCCATTAAATTTATTCCCAATTTTTCAGAATAATATTGGGCAATAGTGTTTCTCAATTCTGGAATACCTAAAGATGGAAGATAGCTTCTGTGGGATGCATTTTCTTGAAACATACTGCTTAATGCTGGATGAACTGGAAACCGAGATTCCCCAAACCCCAAATGGAGAACATCTCTCCCATCTGCCCACATGGCATTTACTTTTTCATTCATCACAAGTGTTGGTGATGCTTTCGGTGATTTCATAATAATCCCTTTTGACCCTAATAATGGAATGGAGAATTTAGAGAAGTGGGTAAAACAGAAGTAATAAAAATTAATGATTTAATAATTAAACTCTAATGAATTCAATCGTTTCAATTAGTACATCAATATATTGAATTAATGTTTGTAACTTGCGCAACAGCAATGCTAAAGCTAATAAAAATATTCATTATTTATTTTGTCAGTATTTCGTCACTTTATCCGTGTACTACAATCTTAATAGGTAAAGGATTAAGTAAAGATGGTTCTATTCTTCATGCTCATAATGAAGATATGGGTCAAAATACTGTTGGTCGATTATGGAGAATCAACGGTCAATCTCATACGGACCTTGATTCAATTTGGGTTCCATATGTATCTTTAGCAGAACCTAGTCAAAAATTGGGCTATTGGGCTTCTGGAAATACAAGAGCTGTTCGAATAAATGAATTAAATGCGGAATCACTTCCATATGATAATATTCTTGTCGGAATGAATGAAGCAGGTTTAACGATGAGTTGTAATTGGATGAATTCAAAAGAAGCACCCATGGAAAAAAAAGGGATTCGTCGTTATGCTATTCGACAACTCATTTTAGAAAGATGTTCAACATCCTATGAAGCTGTTTTGCTCATCGGTTCTTTAATTGATCAATTTGGTCAAGCAGATTGGGGTGGACTTACCTATGTATTGGCGGATCCGAATGAAGGGTGGATTGTTGAAACAACCACACAAACTTGGGTGGCCAAAAAGCTTGAAGATGATAAAATAATCGCTATCGCAAATCGATTTACTATTGGTGAGAAATATGATATTTCAAGTAAAAACTTAATACCACGTGCGGTTAAAAAGGGATGGTATAACCCATCAAATGGATCTTTTAATTTTAAATTAGCCTACGGAAATCCTGAGTATATGGATGACCTATATGACAGTGAGAGAGAAGGGCGTGTTTTTGAATTATTAAACCCGAAAAAAGGAGCTATTACACCACTCGATTTAATGGATGTGTTAAAAGATAGATATCAAAATACAGACCATTATTGTTCACCGACAGAATTTGAACCATGGCGAGATATATGTCAAGAGAATGAGGCTAAGCGTCCAATTTGTACCAATTTATGTCAATCATCTTTTGTTGCTCATTTACGTCCAGATTTACCCATAGAAGTTGGAGCTGTATTTTGGTATACATTTGCTACTCCTGATTATGGACCTTATTTCCCGGTTTATTCAATAGGATCGAAAATTGATAATAGATTTTCTATAAATGACCCAAGAGATAGGTATTCAAATGCATGGTGGAACTATAGGCATGCTCAACAAAAAATAGATACATTGGATCGTAAAACAATTGATCAAATGCGCGATCAGTCTTGGATTGAAACTAAAACCATAATGGTGAATCAATCCAAATGGGAAAATCAAATGCGAGTACAATTAAAAAAGAACAAATTAAATAATGCTATTACGATTGCAAACCGATATACAAATGCATCAGCCCGATTTTCGTTCAATTTTATAAAACGGCTTTTAAAATAAATCTAACCCATAATTATAATGTAAAAAAAAAGCCCCAACAAAGTTGGGGCTTTTTTTTATTCAATAAATGAATTAGAAATTGTAAGACAATCTCATATAGTCATAACGACCATTCATACCGTATGGAGCAAAGTTTGGATAAACAAAGGCACCATCATTGTTGGAGCCAGTCCATTTATCGGGCATTTGATCTGTAAAGTTCTTAGAACCTACAGCAACCGTAACAGCACCAAAGTCATAACTTCCTTCTAAATCCATAATTGATTTAGCGGAGAAAATTAACCCCTCAGTTCTACGGCTTTCAAATTCGCCTACTTTGTTAAAGCGGAATGAACCCGCCCAGCTACCATTAGAATATTTGGTTGTAAAAACCATATTATCTGCTGGAGTTACTGTTGTCATAGTACGTACTTCATTATCGTCAAAGATATTCCCACCATATGCGGAAAGTTCAACTGGCGTTTTAATTTCACCAACGATTTCAGTTGCATTATTATTGTAAGCAAGTGTGAAGTCCAATGCACCCATGGAACCTAAGTCCATATTGTATGCAGCAGATACATCAAAACCAGATGTTTTTGTATCTACAGCATTTGCAAAGAAACGTCCACCACCGCCATAATCGGCACCTTCGATGCCAGCAGCAACTAATAGATCATAAACATGTGCGCCTAATGAACCTTCTTCGTCATTATGAGATGTGACTACACCATTTTCTTGGGTACCACCACTTGTTTTGAAATTACCCGTCATGACAACACGGTCTTCAATATTCACACTATAATAATCAAATGTGAGACGAATACCAGCTACATCAGCGGATAAACCACCACTCATGTTTGTTGATAATTCAGGTTTCAATGTTGTAGCGCCTAATGCTTGAGCGACAGGGTGATCTACAGGAAATGTTCCAACTTCAAATGCAACACCATCAATAAAGTTGGTGGAGATTTTTGATTGAAAAGCTTGTGCTAAAGCAGGAGCTCTAAAGCCAGTGCTATAAGCACCGCGAAGTACAATACCTTCCATAACTTCATAACGTAATGAAGCTTTGTAGCTAAAGTTGCTGCCGAAGTCACTGTAATTTTCAAAACGACCTGCAAAACCAACACGCATGCCATCCATTACTTCCATTTCAGCATCTGCATAAGCAGCATAACTGGAACGATCAGCATTCGCTGTAGCTGCAGCGTTAGATGGTTTAAAACCACCAAAACACTGGCAACCTGATGAACCACTGCTAGAATTCAATCCAACATATTGTGTTTCATCTGTGGAATCAACATAAGATGAATCCCAACCAGCAACAGATGTATCATCATAATGCCCATTAGCATATGAAGCATATTCGCCTGGGTAAATACGATAAGATTCACTTCTAAGTTCACCACCAACAGCCACATTGATTCCACCCATTTCTGTGGTTAAATCAAGGTTTGTTGTATTTTGATCAAATGTGAAACCACCAATGTCATAAGTCCGAATTTGTTCTGGACCAAATGAAGCATTTGTGGAAAACATTTTGTAGTGGAAATCATTATTTCCGGAAGTATTACTTAAGTCATAAGACCATGTTCCGAAAACACCTTTAATACCCATGGATGTTGAGAAATCATAAATCGTAGGAGTAATATGAGGTACATATCCAGTTGGATTTGCACTTAACCATGTTTTATGAGGATGATCTGGGCCACGTGTATAACACCCGGCATCACTGTTTCGTTGTGAATATCCACCAAATGCATAGAATGTGCGATCACCAGCAGGTAACTCAGTATTAAAGAAAATACCATAGTTATCTTGTTGACCATCACCCCAAATCATACGTTGTGGATCAATATACCAGTCACTACCAGGATTTAAACGATTTTCTTCAGCTTCATTGTCTGACCAATAATCTGAATTAGGTTCATATAATGTTTCACCTTCAAATCCGATACGGTTTGTGCGACCACGATGACGGTATTCTGCAGATACATTAAAGTATCCGTCATCACCAAGAGCAAAACCTTTGTTGTATTGAACTTGCATTACATCACCATCATTTTTAACAGATTCTTCACTGGATTGAACAATGCCATTTTTATCAGCAATTGTTGTTGGATTCCATTCGTATGGTGCTCCAGATGCGGCCCAATCATAAAGATCGAAACCAGCAGGAACAGCTTCAACGGTGTGGTTTGATGCACCTGTTGTTACAGAAAAACTTCCTGCAGAATCACCGGATTTTAATACAATATTAATCACACCAGCGATTGCATCTGAACCATATTGTGCAGCAGCACCATCGCGAAGAACTTCAATTCTTTCAATGGAAGAAGCGGGAATGGCATTAATATCAACACCCGTATCACCACGACTTGGGCTATTGTTTACATGAACCAATGCAGTTGTATGACGACGTTTTCCATTCACCAAGACCAATACCTGTCCAGATGAAAGACCGCGAAGCGTCATTGGGCGAACAGCATCAGAGCCATCAGCAATCGTTGTACGCGGCATGCTGAATGATGGCGCTAATGACTGAAGAATTTGAGCTGTTTCACTAAAACCTGCACGACGGATTTCTTGTGCTGTGAACACATCAACAGGTACAGCTTGATCTTGAGCAGCATGGGCGAAGCGAGATCCAATAACGGAAACCGCAGCACCTGCTAATGTAGAAGCATCAAGTGCGAAGTTGAGTGTTGCACCACCTGAACCGACTGTTGCAGATAATGTTTTTGAATGATAACCAATAAAAGATGCTTTAACGCTGTATGATCCTGCAGCTACTCCACTGATGGAATAGGCACCTGATGCATCAGCAGCAGCCCCTTGGCCAGTCCCTACTACCTCAACATTTGCGCCTGCTAATGGATTGCCATTACTATCTGTAATGGTTCCAGAAACAGTCTGCGCAATTAGCGGTAGGGATAATGAAATGAATAATAAAACTCCTGTGAGTTTCTTCATTCGTACCTCCTTGTTTGCTTGTTTGCTTGTTTGCTTGTTTGCTTGTTTGCACTTGAATGAGGGAGCAATGACACCTTCTCCTTCAAAAAGATTCCTTGAATGTAAACCTTGATGCTCTATGAGAGCAAGAGATTAATGAAGCAGAATAGTATGGAGATTTATAAATGTGGGTTTTAATTCATTTTAGTTTGAATAAAGGATAAAATTTGATCCGATGAAATACGTGTTTGCTCTTGTGTATCGCGGTCTCGGATGGTGACTGTATCATCTTCCATAGATTGATGATCAACCGTGATGCCAAAAGGCGTTCCTGCTTCGTCCTGACGATAATATCGTTTCCCAATAGACCCTTGTTGATCATACAAAACTTTAAAATGTGGTTTCAATCCATCTACAATTGTTCGTGCTTTTTCAGGTAAACCATCTTTTTTCACTAAGGGGCAGATTACGGCCTTCACTGGGGCAATCCGTGGGTGGAGTTTTAAAACAGTTCGATTATTTTCAGTATCTTCCCAAAAAGCATCCGTAAGAACGGTTAATAGCATTCTATTTAATCCTGCGGAAGTTTCAATAATATAGGGGAGGAAACGATTATTTTCTTGCTGATCAAAATAGTTTAGATTTTTCCCCGAGAAAAATTCATGCTGTGATAAATCAAAATCGGTTCGATTATGGATTCCTTCAATTTCAGACCAGCCAAACGGGAATTCATATTCAATATCCCAAGCTTCTTTTGCATAATGGGCTAATTCATTTTCGCCATGTTCATGAAATCGAATTTTAGAGGTATCTACACCAAGAAGGTCAGGGTAGAATTGAAATCTTTTTTCTTTCCACTCCTTCATAATATCGTCATCCGTTCCAGGTTTGACGAAATATTGCATTTCCATTTGTTCGAATTCACGGGTGCGAAAAATAAAATTACGAGCCACAATTTCATTTCTAAATGCTTTACCAATCTGGGCGATCCCAAATGGAACCTTCATCCGCATCGCTCCTTGGACTAATTGATAATTGACATAGATTCCTTGTGCCGTTTCGGGGCGAAGGTATGTAACAGATCCAGAATCTTCAACAGGTCCAACATGTGTTTTAAACATTAAATTAAATTGTCGTGGATCTGTCATTTTTCCGGTTGTACCACATTTTGGACATTGGATGGTATCCCACTGAATTGAATTATACTCTTCCCCAAATTCATCTGCACGATATCGTGAATTGCATTGTTTACAATCTACTAATGGATCATGAAATGCATTTACATGTCCACTTGCTTCCCAAATCCGCGGATGCATTAAAATACCGCTATCCAATCCGACAATATTTTCATGAACTTGCGTCATTTCTTTCCACCATAATTGGGAAATATTATTTTTTAATTCAATACCAAGTGGACCATAATCATATACAGCGCCAAATCCCCCGTAAATTTCAGAACTTTGGAAAATAATGCCCCTACGCTTACATAGAGATACGAGTTTTTCTATTGTTTTATCCATTGCACTATTTTGTCTTCCTAAATTATTTATCTAATGCTTTTAATTCTTTTTCTATTTCATCATCAAATGGAATATCATCCGATTCGAGATGAATGGTTTCATCTTTTTTCGTTGTTGTTTTCAAATACAAAACCAAAAACCCAATAGACAATATGCCTGCTCCAATTGGAGCGACCCAAGCCATAACGTTGAACCCTGCCGCAACGGGAACGGCTAAAATTCGTTCACCATATAAACCAACATAAAATTCTAAAATTTCATCTTTAGTTTTTCCTTGAGCAATGAATTTGGAAATTTGTTGCTCCATTTCTGGATTATGATCTAAATCATAAACGGTTCCTGACCAACAACAGGGAGAAATTAAACTTTTCTTTAATTCTGTGGCTAAATCATCTTTTGCAAGTAGTGTCGTGGAGACGAATAAAATAAGTGCGCTAGCTTGAAGAAGAATTCGAATTAATATTTTCAGTTTATTGAGCATTTTTTATGTATCCTAATTTATATATGTTTTAATACAGGATATCCTTTTTTAATCGGATAGTTTGTAATCGTAACCCATGAATTTATTCATAGGAACAGAACATAGAAATATATTTAACCGTTTCAAAGGTTTTCATCCAATTTATGAATCTTAATAAACCGATTATATTCTTCCCTAAAAGACATCTGTTGATGATGCTTTTCCTGGCCCTTAATATAATTTATGACTTTGCTGATTTAAAATAACTGTAGGGATTATAAATCTTGAGTGATCTTTAACAAGTAGCTTAATCATAGAAGACTAATAATGATAAGGCCTATTATTATTTTTTCTTTTTTTTCGTTTTTCTTTTTTTCTTACGTGGTGGTGCTAATCGTTTTTTATTTATCAACGCCACTGCATCCTCTAAAGTCACAGACTCTGGTGTGAATGTACGGGGCAATGATGCGTTGAATTTACCATCAGTAATGTATGGGCCAAACCTTCCATCTTTCAAAACGAGAGATTCGCCTGTTTCAGGATGATCGCCTAACGTTCTGAGTTCAGAACTTCTTTTATTTCGATTAGCTAAGAGTTCAACTGCTTTATTTACTGTTATATCCAAAGGTGTTTCGGGACCTCGTAAACTTGCATTTTGTTTTCCCGCTTTAATATACGGTCCAAATCGACCATAATCTGCCAGAATAGGTTCTCCCGTTTCAGGATGATCGCCAACCGTGCGAGGAAGGGCTAATAATTGTAAACCCAGTTCAAGTGTAATATCTTCTTGCGCCGTTCCTTTTGGGATTGATTTTCTTTTCTTAGATTCACCCAACTGTACATAAGGACCATAGGGCCCTTTTTTTAACCAAATAGCTTCATTGGATTCTGGGTCTTGGCCTAATTCACGATCTTCTTCAATTGCCAAGGAAAAGATGTCTTCAATGGCTTCAAGAGTTAAATCCCCTAAATAAATAGAGTCTGGAATGGATTTTGTGTCATCACCTCGTCTAAGATAGGGTCCATATCGCCCAATGCGCCCTTCAACTGTTTCAGTTAAAGATTCATGCATGGGAATAGTACACGCTTTGGGAATGTCAATTTTTTCTTCCAACATTTTTTTTAAGCCTTGAGAATCTTTGTCACCGAAGTAAAACGAATTCATGAACGGAATCGCCTCCCTTTCTCCTCGTGAAATTTCATCTAAATCTTCTTCCATTAAGGCAGTAAAGGTTGCATCCACTAAGCTAGAAAAATGATTTTCTAATAGTTGCGTAACAGCTAAACCTAAGTAAGTGGGCGTCAATTTTCCTTTAGCTCTATCCACATAACCTCTTTTTACAATGGTATCCATAATAGCAGCAAATGTGGATGGACGTCCAATGCCTTTAGCTTCTAATTCTTTGACCAATGACGCTTCCGTAAATCGGGCAGGTGGCTTTGTAGAATGAGATTCAGCAGACAGAGAAGAGCAATTGATGGATTCACCTTTTACCATTGAAGGCAAAATCCGTTCTTTATTTGCTAAGTCCGCATCTGGGTTATCGCGTCCTTCCACATAAATGCGCATATACCCAGGAAATAAAATGACTTGACCTGATGCTCTAAATTCTGAATTTCCAGCTAAAATAGTCACAGAAGTCTGTTTCAATTTTGCGGGTGTCATTTGGCTTGCAATCGTTCGTTTCCAAATGAGATCATACAGTTCTGCCGCGACATGATCTAAAGTTTGTTCCACTTCAGACTTTGGACGAAATGCTTTATGGGCTGGACGAATCGCTTCGTGGGCTTCTTGAGCATTTTTCACATTGGTTGAATAATGTTTTGCGTTCCCAGGCAAATAATCATTACCATATTTTTCAGCTATAATGGTACGAGCGCCCACAAGGGCTTCATCGGATAAATGCGTTGAATCCGTTCTCATATATGTGATAAAACCTGCTTCATACAACATTTGTGCGGTACGCATTGTTTGCCGTGCGGATAATCGTAATTTCCGAGAGGCCTCCTGTTGAAGTGTGCTCGTTGTGAAAGGAGCCTTTGGGTTAGATGTCCGTGGTTTCTCTTCAATCGATTTTACGGACCAAGATTCTTTTTCCAGTGATTTTACGAGAGCGGTGGCATCTTTTTCAGACAATAAAACAGCTTTGTCATTTGTCATTTCACCCGTATTAGCATCAAAGTCTTTACCGGATGCAATCCGTTTTTCATCTACACGAATTAACGTAGCTTCAAAAGTTGATTTATCATTTTGCTTTGCTACTTCAGCTTTAAGGTCAAAATAGGTGGCACGTTTAAATACCATCCTTTTTCGATCTCGATCAATTAAAAGTTTTACAGCAGCAGATTGAACACGCCCGGCGGATAATGCATTGTTTACAAAGCTCATATTAGATTGTAATGTTTGCCATAATATGGGAGAAATTTTATACCCGACTAATCGATCAATCACACGCCGAGTTTGCTGGGCGGCAATCATATTCTCATCCAATCCTCGGACTTGATCCATTCCTTCTTTTACACCTGCTTTTGTTATTTCGGTAAATTGAACTCTTTCAATCTTTTCATCGGGGATTTCCGTTGCAAGATGAGATGCGATGGCTTCTCCTTCTCGATCCGGATCAGTTGCGATTAAAACACGTGGGGCAATTTTTGCTTTTTTTCGTAATGATTTAATAAAGTCCGTTCGATTGGGAAGTACTTTTAACTTTATATCAAAATTATTTTCAATATCGATTGCCAATTCTTTTCGCGGTAAATCTTTTACATGCCCAACACACGCAATAACTTCATATTCACCTCCAAGATATTTTTCTATTGTACGTGCTTTTGAGGGTGACTCTACAATTAATAATGGTTTACTCATTTATATCCTGTCTATTTATTTGTTACAAATCGGCGATTCCACGCCCGCGTATATAATATAGAGTGAAAAAAACTATTTTAAAAAAAGAACTTTTTCAGTTTTCGAAAAAATATATTTCCCCGTACTAGATTTAGCGTTGAATTTAAGAAAATAAACGCCACTTGATAGGTGGGATGCTTGCCATTGTATTTGATGTGTTCCAGAATTGAAAGTGTCATTAATCAGTGTTTCAACCCACACACCATTTAAATCTATCATATCAATTGAAACATGGCTGATAGCGGGTTGATTAAAAGAAAATTGAATCGTTGCTTTTGGGTTAAATGGGTTTGGAAAGGGTGGCAATAGTTTAAAATGAGATGCACTTAATTCCGGTTCTGTATTTAGGGATGGACTAAATTCAAAGGCACCTATATCAGGGGCTACACCCACATAGTCCTCTTGTGATTAATTAACAATGGTGTCTCCTTCCCAAGCAAATAAAGCAGTTCCGGCATCGATGGCAGGTGAATTTTGATTGAGTGTATATTGATTTTCACTTTCATTGACAAACTGTGGATAATGTTCAATATTTCCATCTTCATTATGATTACCGTAAATAACTAATGAATCATTGTAAGCCCCACTCAATTAATCAATCAATAAAATTTATAGATTATTTCAATTTTTCCAGAATTTCTGTCTGCAATACAGTTTCCTGATTTCCTTTTTTTAATTTTTTTATGACAACTGTTTGATTCTGAATTTCATTTTCTCCAAGAATAAAAGCATAGGTTGCTCCTGACCGATTTGCTTCACGCATTTGTGCTTTCATGCTTCTACGAAGTGTCTCCATTTTTACGCTTTTTCCAGCTTGCCGCAATTGGTTTGCTAAATCAATAGAGACAGAAAGCACACTTTCATCTAAACAAACCATATAAATATCTGTAGAATCGTAAGATTCAAATGGGGTTTCTGCTTCAAGTGCTAATAATATGCGTTCCATTCCAGCCGCAAACCCAATAGCCGGTGTTGCTTTTCCCCCAAGAGTTTCAACTAATTTATCATATCGACCGCCACCCAAAAGAGCATCCTGAGCGCCAAGAGCAGATGAAGTAATTTCAAAAGTAGTTCGAGTGTAATAATCTAATCCACGGACCATAGTTGGGTCACATGTAAATGGAATATTTAATTGGTTTAAAAATGATTGTACAGAATTAAAATGTGCCTGATCTTCATAGGTAAGAAAATCTGTAATGCTTGGAGCATTTTTTATAATGTCAATTTCATGAGGTACTTTTGTATCTAATATTCGAAGCGGATTATTTTCAAATCGTTTTTGACTTGTTTCGGATAATTCATTTAAAAATGGTCGAAAATAATCCTGTAAAGCATTTCTGTACTGTGCGCGACATTCAGGCGAACCTATACTATTGAGTTTTAGATTTAAGTTTGTTAATCCTAATTGTGTTAATAATGAATATGCCAGAGATATAACTTCAGTATCTTGCTCGGGGTGTGGGGAGCCGAAGGCTTCTATTCCGTATTGATGAAATTGTCTTTGTCGTCCTTTTTGGGGACGTTCTCGTCGGAAAAGGGGTCCAATATAAAACAATCTTTGCAATGGCGATAGTCCGCCTAAATTATGTTGAATAAACGATCGAACAACCGGTGCAGTTAATTCAGGCCGAAGAGTTAGGCTTGTATTATCTCGATCTTCCCAACTATACATTTCTTTAGATACAATATCGGTATCTTCCCCAACACTTCGCGAGAATAAACCTGTTTTTTCAAAGATGGGTGTTCTTATTTCTTCGTATCCAAACTGATGAGTTATTTTTCTAATGGTTGATTCTAATTGTTGCCACTTTTTTGAATCTTCGGGCAAAATATCATGTGTTCCTTTGATGGAACGGATGATATTACTCATTCTTTGAACCTGTAATGCTTTCCACAAGTAACGCCGCTTTTTCTTTTAATTCTTCTGGGACAAATATTCGCGTTACTCCGGGCATCGATGTACCTTCAATACTGAAAGTTGTGGATAGAATATCTGACTTTATGAAGTATGGTATCTTTTCTTTAGTCAATATTTCACCCGCCATTTCAGCAAAAACAATCCCATCGAAGGGCGCAAGGGATTCCCATTTAATATTTTCTAATGGCAAATCTAAAGCCATTGCATCGACTAATGTAACTTTGCAGTCGGCACACTGAGTGATGTGTGTTTTATATTCGGATTTACATTCTGGACAGATCATTTTAACCTCATATTTAGGCTATGAATTTCTTACTTCTTACACTTAGAATGTTAGACAATTTTTATGAATGTGTTACTGAGCACGTTTTTCGCCAATTTTTATACCACTTAGCAAACTTAAACCAGTTCCAATAGGAATCAATTTCCATGGCGGCAAAAACTTTTCTTTGATAATCCAAAGCTTGATCAGCTGTCATACGATATGTTCTTTTAGGTTCTCCATGTAAACCATTAATGACTAACCACTGTCCCTTTACATAAACGAGTGTATGTTTAGACGCATTTTCTTGGTTTGGGCTTAGTAAATACACGTGGATCAAATCTTCCACTCCGGCTAATTTCCGTCGCCAGTTAACGGCAAGAACAGGTGTCGTAAGTGTAACACGTGTCATGGGGGTGAATAACACATTTACAATTTTCCAAGATTCATTTGAGCTGATTTCCCCATCTTCAGCATGAGCAATCATATTTTTTATATTTTGTATTTTAACCGGGACGATAAAATCAACATCAGGTTCAATCTCTTGCCGTAAAACAATTTTGTCACCAATATGATCAACCGTAAAAGATTCTCCCGTCTCTTCTACCTGCACACCAATTTTATTAAATACACCATTAAAATAATGAACTATTTCTTCAGTCTGAAAAATGTTTCGCCATGCATCCAATGACGACACATTTGATTGCGGAAATAATACATTTACGAGTAATGTGAGAGTAAAGAATAGTTGTTTCATGATAAGTATCCCTTTGTATTTCTCGAATTTGGGGGATTTAGACAAATAAGTCAAACAGGTCTATCATGATAAGTTTATGTAGATGCGAAAAGCGAAATACATGTAAATTTGACGAAATAGCTAGGGTGAGTCAGGTGGCCAAATATTATATCTTTATTATTATATTTATATCTTTTTCGTGTGGTGATTTAATTGAACCGGTCGAAACTTATCAGGAATATATTGATTGGCCATCTTTAGCAGAATCTTCCTGGCCTATTATGCATGGAGATGCCCAACATACAGGCAGAAGTTCATTTGTAGGCCCCCGTTTAGAAAGTGTCCACCTTACGGTTCAAACACCCTTTTATTTAGAGTCTTCACCCACAATTGATGAAGAAGGAAATCTCTATTTTACCACATCAACTGATTCTTCCTTTTTGTATAAAACAACTCCCACAGGTGAACGCATTTGGAGATATTTCTTAAAAGCAGGATCATCGGGAAATGTATCATCTCCCACAGTATCATCCTTAGAAACCTGTTATGTTTCCGATGGGACACATATTTATTCCATCACCCTAGCAGGAGAATTGAATTGGCAATATCTATCTGAAACGAATACAACGGCTATTTCGCTGGATAAAGAAGGAAATCTCTATTATATACAAGGAGAAAGAAATACGAATAATAACCTTGTTTCACTTACACCCGATGGAGCTTTAAGATGGTCTTTATCTGTTCCCGGAGATTTTAGAATTAGTACGGATCCTTTTACCTTTTCAACAGAAGGAGATCAATTCTATGTTTCGGGGAATGATTCATTATATGCCATTTCTCCTTCCGGAACAATGGTATGGGCTTATGATGCCATTGGATGGATTTATACAATTGTGGATAATGATGATAATGTGTATTTCTTTCATCATGCATTCAACCAGTTTATTTCTGTGAATAAAGAAGGTAACCTTAATTGGTCTATTCATTTAGCGGACTATGGAATAACAAGTCCAAATCATAGTTTACTCCCTACCATTACTAAAGATGGCATTATACCCATTATTGGTTTTACATCTCCAGGGAATAAAATGCTTCTCGTGACATTAGATGGAGAAACCGTCACAGAAGTTATACTCGATGAAGTTGTGAGCACTCATTTAGTGTCTGATAGTGAAAGTCATGTGTATTTTGGAACATCCATTGGACATGTCATAAAAATGTCATCATCTGGGAGCATACTCCAAACAATGTCTCTTTCTGATTCACTCATATTAATACCGGATAATTCTCCATCTTTATCCTCTGACGGAACAATGTATTTATCTATTTATGATAATCCTTTTACTCAAATTGTAGGCGTTCAGTAATACGTAATTATCATTTCTAGGACTTGGTGCCAATCAGGAAACTCGGTATCTTTAAGACTATGAAATTTCTAAGAATTTTAATACTTCCTATGCTTCTTATTTCTGGCTTATTGAGCCAGACGGGTACGAGAGACTATGAGGATGAACTAAAACACCAAACGCGGGCAATCAATCAATTAAAAACAGAAATTGATAGACTTCATTCAAAAATTCGTTCGACAGATAAAAAAATGGAAACAGCTGCGTCTAGATTAAGCAATTTGGATGAAGAATTAGCTCTAATTAATCAACTAATCAATCAGCTTAAAGATCAAGAAAAGAGAACAAGGGCAAAAATTGATATAACCAAAAAAGATATTGATGCAAGTGAAGTGGAATTAAAAAATCTTAGAGAAAGATACGCAAAACGGATTCAAAGTACCTATAAGAGAGGGCAACTTTCGAGTTTGGAAAAAGTGTTTAGTTCGGCTACATGGCGACAAGCAGTCTATCGTTCCGAGTATTTAGATATTATTTCTGATATTGAAACGAAGATGGCAAAACGAATCAATACACTCATTATCAATATCAGTCGACAGAAGTTAGAATTAGAAATTGCTCTTCGAAAAAATTTAAAATTAACGCGAGAAAAAGAATCACAGCATAAACGAGTACGTGATACAAAAATAAGGCGCAAAAAAGAACTTTATAGTCTTAAAAAAGACAAAAAAGCTTTGGCCAGTTATATTGAAGAAAAAAGGGCTGGACTCAAACAGATGGAAACGCTCATCAAAACCATCCTAGAGGATAAAGCCCGATTTGAGAGGGAAGAACGTATTCGTCGTCAGCAGCAAGTGTTAAAAACTAAAGAATTCAAAAAACTAAAAACGCGATTACCCTGGCCGGCAGAAGGTCGAATTATTACAAAATTTGGTCGTCAATGGAATCCAAAATTAAAAACGACAACAGAAAATCCAGGGATTGATATTAAAGGGAAACCTGGATCACCCATTCGTCCAGTCATGAATGGCGTTGTAACCACCATTACTTATATACGCGGATATGGTACCACCATAATTATTGACCATGGAAGTGGTTTTTATTCCGTGTATTCCCATGTTACCAATATCCAAACGCATGTGGATAGCGAGGTACGAACAGGAGATGTGATTGCTTATATGGGCGATTCTGGATCCATCAATGGGTCAAAACTGCATTTTGAAATTTGGGGAAAAGGTCAAAAATTAGATCCGGAAAAATGGTTGGCGAAGAAAAAGTAATTCCATCCATCTCCCAATATCAAACTAAAGTTTGGAGCCAATTAACTAAAATTGCCCAATCGGGATTGGTTGGAAATGGATATATTTTTTCCGGACCAGCGGGTTGCGGAAAAGAAGGGCTCGCCCTTTTATTTTCGCAATATTTAAATTGTGAAAACCAATCAAATAATGTGTGCGGATCTTGCCCATCTTGCTTTCGATTTCAGGGATTGCAAAATGAAAATCTGAAACTGGTAGTTCCTCTTCCTGCGCCTAAAACAAAATCGTCTAATGGGGAAGAAAACGCATCAATGAGTAAAGGGGATTTAGATTTATTAACAGAATCTATTCAACTTAAATCAAATGATCCATTTTATAAGATTTGTATTCCAAGAGCTTCGAGAATATTAATTCAAACTATCCGAGATCTTAGAAAATCACTGTACTTTAAGGGGAGTAATACCGGGCGTAAGGTGGTCGCTATTTTTGATGCACATTTGTTATCTGTCGGGCAAGGAGAAGCGGCAAATGCCTTACTGAAAATTTTAGAAGAACCGCCTGAAAATACGACACTCATTTTAGTGACAGACCACCAATCTTTATTATTACCAACAATTTTATCTCGATGCCAATTGATTCAATTTCCACCCTTATCTGATGACCATGTAAATCAATGGCTGGAGAGTCAAGGCGAAACTAAAAATACCGCTTATATTTCAGGATTAAGCCAAGGGAATATTCATAGAGCGCGAAAATTGCAAAATCAATCTTTGACGGATGTTACAGTCCAAATTGAATCATTTATTGACCAAATTAGTTCGACAGAACCAAATGTTTGGCGAAAATTCACACAAGATTATGGACGTTTAGCTTTTCAAAAACCTGATGAACTCAAATCTCAATTTCAAATGGCATCTTTATGGATTCATGGAGCTTATCATTTAAGGAAAAAATTACCCTTATCCATTCATGAAACCGTTTTAAAACAAGGAATGGAAACGTTCAATGAAAAATTTCCTAAAAGTGATTTACAAGGCATTGTTTTATTACTGGATAGAGTCATAGAATCCATGGCAATGAATTTTCATATGCCATTAATTTTGATCAACTTATTATTGGATATTCAAGAGAAATTAAACGAATGAACAAAACATTTTATATTACAACACCTATTTATTATGTGAATGATAAACCTCATATTGGCCATGCATATACCACTATACTTGCAGATGTTTTATCTCGATTTCATCGCAGAGCGAACGATGAAACCTTTTTTTTAACAGGATTGGATGAGCATGGGCAAAAAGTAGAACAAGCAGCCGAAAATAGAAGGGTTGATCCCCAAAAACATTGCGATGAAATGGCACCTAGATTTACCGATTTATGGAAACAACTTCATATTTCAAATAACGATTTTATTCGGACGACGGAAAAACGACATAAGAAGGTTGTTCAGGATATACTTAAGCAAGTCTGGGATGCAGGCGATATTTATGAAGCTGAATATGAAGGGCTTTATTCAATATCAGAAGAACGTTTCGTAACGGAAAAAGAAGTGGAATTGGGGGAATATCGCGATATTCAAACATTGAAGGAAAAGAATTATTTTTTCAAAATGAGTCAATATCAACAAAAGCTCATTGATCATATTGAGTCCAATCAAAACTTTATTCGTCCCGAACATCGTAAAAATGAAATTTTAGGTTTCCTTCGACAACCGCTTTCTGATTTATGTATTTCTCGCCCAAAATCACGCATGAGTTGGGGGATCGATCTTCCGTTTGATAATGATTATGTGACCTATGTGTGGTTTGATGCACTTATAAATTATATTACTGCCGCGGGATATGGGAGTGACGAACAGTCATTTGAAAAATGGTGGCCAGCAAATATGCATCTCATCGGGAAAGATATTCTAACAACACATGCAGTTTATTGGCCCACGATGCTTATGTCAGCTGGTATTGATTTGCCGCAAACAATATTTGCTCATGGTTGGTGGCTTATGGGTGACTCCAAAATGAGTAAATCATTAGGAAATGTTATTAACCCCATGGATTTGATCGAAGATTATGGTGTGGATCCTGTGCGATATTATCTCATGCGGGAAATGGTACTAGGACAAGATGCTCATTTCACCATAGAGTCATTTATTAAGCGTTATAATGCAGATTTAGCCAATGATTTGGGGAATTTATTAAGTCGAGTCTCAAATCTCATTGTTAAAAATTTTGATGGTAAAATTCCCGATCATGGTGAATTCACTTCTCAAGAATCTGAGATGATTCAAACGGCGAATCGATTGTCCAATTTCATCTCCGAAAAAATAGATGAAATGAAAATTCACGATGCCATAGAAGAAACGTTTCAATTTGTCCGAAGTGTTAATAGGTATTTAGAAGAAACAGCTCCTTGGAAGCTCGTTAAAGAAAATAAAGAAGCTGCTGCTAGAGTCCTATATTCAGCCGCAGAAGCTTTACGGATTGCCGCAGTCATTTTAGAGCCGATTATGCCTAATAGAATGATTGATTTACTTAATGCTTTAGGTACAAATAATACAAAAATTGCTTGGGGTGAATTAGAAATTGGATCTGAAATAACAAAAGGGGAACCCCTTTTCCCGCGCATTCAAATCAAAGATTAACAATTATTTTTCATTTATCTAAAAAAAGATTTGGAACCGTCTCTGTCTAGGCTGTATTATTTCCGCCATATTATTCAACGAAGAATAATAAACTTAAAGAAAAATGATACTAAATAATAATAAACAATCAATTATTGCAGCTGAATTACCAGTCGGTCAAACGATTGATTTATATCTATTTTCTTTAGTGAATATTTCACTACTGCTTAATATTCTAGTCCTTATTATTATTGGACTCGTCGTCTAAGTCGCCTTAACGAATATATAATTCAAACAGGCAAACAGGACGACGGGACAATCACTCCCTTAAATCTGCCTACACCTGTTTTAATCAAATATTTGTAAAGTCATTATTTGGATGGCATTATCTAAATATGAGAAAAATTATGAGATCAGATACGATTAAAAAAGGATTTGAACATGCACCGCACAGGAGCTTATTAAGAGCTACAGGCGTTATTCAATCAGAAGATGATTTTAATAAACCATTTATTGGCATAGCTAATTCATATATTGATTTAATTCCTGGTCATGTGCATTTACAGGAATATGGCCGTATTGCAAAACAATCTGTTCGAGAAGCAGGGGGCGTCCCATTCGAGTTTAATACAATTGGTGTGGACGATGGTATTGCAATGGGTCATATTGGCATGCGGTATTCATTAGCCAGTCGAGAATTAATTGCCGATTGTGTAGAAACTGTAGTAGAAGCTCATCGTCTAGATGGCCTCGTGTGTATTACTAATTGCGATAAAATTGTTCCTGGAATGCTGATGGCTGCAGTAAGATTAAATATACCGACCATTTTTGTATCAGGCGGACCGATGAAAGCCGGGAAAAATGCCAAAGGAGAAAAAGTTGATCTTATTTCCGTTTTTGAAGGTGTTGGTCAAGTGAAAATGGGTGAGTTAGATGAAGCTGAATTATTGGACCTAGAAAAGTCAGGATGCCCAACATGTGGCTCATGTTCTGGTATGTTTACAGCCAATTCTATGAATTGTCTTATGGAAGCTCTCGGAATCGCTTTACCTGGCAATGGTACCATATTAGCTGTAGAAGAATCACGTCTAGACCTTGTGAAAAAGGTAAGCCAAAGAATTGTTGCCATGATTGAACAAGATATAAAACCCAGAGATATTATTAATCAAGCATCGATAGAGAATGCGTTTATTTTGGATATGGCCATGGGAGGGAGCACAAATACTGTTTTACATACTTTAGCCATTGCGCAAGAAGCAGGAGTAGATTTTGATTTAAAATCTTTAAATAATCTTGCAAAAAAAACACCGTATATCTGTAAGGTGAGCCCCGCAACCAAAGAAGTTCATATGGAAGATGTGGATCGAGCAGGGGGTATTTCTGCAATTTTAAATGAATTATCAAAAAAGGAAAATCTTCTTCACCTAGATTGTCAAACCGTAACAGGACTAACTTTAGGTGAAAATATTCATTCTACTAAAATACAAAATTCAAAAGTTATACGATCCATCAAAGATCCCTATTCTGAAGAAGGCGGTTTGGCCATTTTATATGGGAATTTGGCGCCAAATGGTTCTGTTGTAAAAACGGGTGCTGTTGCCGAATCGATGATGGTGCATTCTGGTCCTGCACGTATTTATGAATCCCAAGAAGAAGCTTTATCGGGCATATTGGCTCATGAAGTGCAATCTGGAGAAGTGGTTGTTATTCGTACCGAAGGACCAAAAGGGGGACCGGGAATGCCGGAAATGTTATCGCCAACCAGTGCCATTATGGGTATGGGGTTAGGGGATAAAGTTGCTCTCATAACGGATGGTAGATTTTCAGGTGGAACACGCGGTGCTTGTATTGGTCATGTATCGCCGGAAGCGGCTGATGACGGTCCAATCGCCATATTAGAAAATGGAGATTTTATTTCAATCAATATTCACCAAAAAACGATAAATGTAGAATTAAGCAATGAAGAGATTAAAACGCGTTTAACAAACCTTAGAAAATTTAAGCCCAAAATAACTCATGGCTATTTAGGCCGGTATGCTCGGATGGTTACATCTGCAGATACAGGGGCAATTTTAAAATAAAAGGAATTCAAATGAATCAAACACAGAAAAATTTAACAGGGGCAGAAATAATATGGGAATCGCTCATACAGGAAGGCGTTGATGTGGTTTTTGGTTATCCGGGTGGAGCAATATTGCCAGCCTATGATGCATTAAATAAATATAGAGATAAGATTCACCACGTTCTTGTCCGTCATGAGCAAGGAGCTACTCATATGGCAGATGGATACGCCCGTTCTAGCGGAAAAGTAGGTGTTGCCATTGGAACATCTGGACCAGGAGCAACAAATATGATTACAGGCATGGCGACGGCTATTTTAGATTCATCTCCAATGGTTTGTATTACAGGACAAGTTCCATCAAATGTTATAGGATCCGATGCGTTTCAAGAAGTGGATATAACGGGTGCATCAATTCCCGTGACAAAACATAGTTATCTCGTTACGGATATTAAAGATTTAGCCAGCACAATACGGGAAGCATTTTTTGTGGCACGGACAGGTCGCCCAGGCCCTGTTCTTGTTGATGTCCCGAAAGATATACAAAATGAATCCACCGACTTTATTTATCCGACAGAGCCGATAAATCTTCCGGGATATCACCCGCCCACAGAAACAAATGAATCTCATTTACAAGAATTTGCCGATATGGTTAATGAAGCTAATAAGCCAGTCATACTTGCAGGCCATGGTGTATTATTATCTAGAGCTTGTAAAGAAGTGATGGATTTAGCCGAAAAAGCATCCATTCCAATTGCAACCACATTATTAGGGATTGGTGGTGTACCAGATAGTCATCCACTCGTTTTGGGAATGATGGGAATGCACGGAGAATCTTGGGTGAATCACGCTATTCAAGACGCTGATTTACTCATTGCATGCGGAATGCGATTTGACGATCGAGTCACAGGAACACTGAAAACATATTCTCCTAATTCAAAAAAGATTCATATTGAAATTGATGCATCAGAAATCAATAAAAATGTATTAGTGGATTTAGCCGTTCATGCAGATTTGGGAACGGTATTAAGACAGGTCAATCTGCGGATCGAATCATCAAAAAAAGCGGATTGGTTGCAAACGATTGCTCGTTGGCATAATGAATCTCAATCAAGAGATATTATCAATCTTAAATCCGAACAATTGGTGGGCGCCCAAGTTATTAGAGAAATTTGGGAAGGGACTGGCGGCAAAGCACTAATTGTTTCGGATGTAGGTCAACACCAAATGTTAGAAGCACAATACTACCAACATGATGAACCAAGGACGTTACTCACATCAGGTGGATTAGGAACCATGGGCTTTAGTTTGCCTGCGGCTATCGGAGCAAGTTTCCATGAAAAAGATAGAGAAATTTGGGTCATTGCGGGAGATGGTAGTATTCAAATGATGTTAATGGAATTAGCTACAGCCATGCAAGAAAATGTAAATATAAATATTGCCATTATTAATAATGGGTATCTTGGAATGGTCCGTCAATGGCAGCAACTCTTTTATGATGCACGGTATGCAGAAACACCTATATCTAGTCCAGATTTTGTCAAATTAGCTGGTGCTTATAATATTCCTGCTTATCGAGTAAACACTTTGGAAAATATTATTCCAACCATGAAAAAAGCTCAAGCAACAAAAGGGCCGAGTTTAATTGAATTTATTGTAGAGGAGCATGGTATGGTATATCCAATGGTGCCGGCAGGAGTTGGTTTACACGAAATGATTCAACGTCCAAGAAGCGAAAACGGGCAATCAAAAAATCAGGAGGAAACAGTAGAATGAAGCAAACACTCATTACTTTAGTTGAAGATAAACCCGGTGTATTAAATCGTGTGGCCAGTTTATTTAGACGCAGAAATTTTAATATTGAAAGTTTATCGGTCGGAAAAAGTGAAACGCCCGGCGTGAGTCGAATGACAATCGTTGCGAATGAGCCTGATTCCCATAAGCGTGGAAATCTATATTTTAATTTGCTCAAACTTGTCAATGTGATCGCTGTGAAAGATGTTTCTTCTTTACCCTGTATTTCCCGAGAGACAATTTTAGTTAAAATGGCAACTGGCCCAGATCAATTAAATGATTTAAATGAAGTTGTTAAAAAGTTTGGTGCTCGAATTGTAGATATGGGTTCAGAATCAACCATCATTGAAGCCATGGATGAAGAATCCGCCATCAATAATATGGTTGACGCATTGCAACCTTTCCAAATTACAGAAATAATGCGTACAGGAAAAATCACCATGCGTAAAGGAAAGACACATAATGTTTTTTCAAATAAAATTAATTCAGAACCAGATGATTTATCATGGACGCCTGATCATATTACTGCTTATCAAAATTAATCGATTAAAAAAGGAATCAAAATGAGAACTATAGACATTAATGGCATTCATGAAACCATCATTGAAAGGTCAGATTATCCACTTGAAAAGTGTAAAGAAATTTTAAATAATGAAGTAACAGCTATTTTAGGATATGGTCCCCAGGGCCGTGGACAAGGCCTAAATATGCGTGACCAAGGGTTTAATGTTATTCTCGGGCTCAGAAAAGGAAGTAGCTGGGAAAAAGCAATAGATGAAGGCTGGGAAGAAGGGAAAAACTTATTCAGTATTGAGGAGGCGACCCAACGCGGAAGCATTATTCAATTTTTACTTTCAGATGCGGGTCAAATACAAGCGTGGGAAATGGTAAAAGAAAATTTATCTGAAGGGGATGCATTATATTTTTCGCATGGTTTTGGGGTAGTCTTTCACAAAAACACCGGAATCATTCCTCCAGAAAATATAGATGTGATGCTCGTTGCTCCAAAAGGCAGCGGATTAACAGTTCGAAACCACTTTCTTGATGGACGTGGCATCAACTCATCTTTTGCAATTCATCAAGATGCATCAGGGAAAGCGAGAGAACGATGCATTGCGACCGCTTTTGCTATTGGGTCTGGGCATTTATTTGAAACAACATTTTCCAATGAAGTCCACAGTGATTTAACAGGGGAACGTTGCGTATTAATGGGCCTATTGCAGGGTGCCTTTTTAGCTCAATACGAAGTATTAAGAGAGAATGGACATTCACCATCAGAAGCCTATAACGAAACCATAGAAGAAGCACTCCAAAGTTTATATCCACTGGTGGCTGAAAATGGAATGGATTGGATGTATGCCAATTGTTCTACTACAGCACAACGTGGCGCATTGGATTGGGCGCCTAAATTTCACGATGCGATAAAACCTGTCATTCAGGAATGTTATGAAAAAGTATTAAGCGGGGAAGAAGCAAAAATATCGATTGAATCAAATTCAAGATCGGATTACAGAGCTCAATTGGATAAAGAACTGGAGGCCGTTAATAATCAAGAAATGTGGCAAGCAGGGAAACAATTACGCCCACTTCGCCCAGAGAATATCAGCTAAAAAATGAAAACATATCAATTAACTGTTTTGTCTGGAGATGGCATTGGACCAGAAGTTGTGGATGTTGCTTTGGACGTATTAAGTGTCGCAAGTAAACAAGCCAATATTCAATTTGATGTAACGGAAAAGTTAATGGGTGGATGCGCTTTTGAAAAAACGGGGCATCCTTTGCCTCAAGATACATTAGATGCGTGTTTAGAATCGGATGCTGTATTGCTGGGAGCTGTTGGAGGCCCTAAATGGGACGAATTACCTCATGAAAAAAAACCGGAACAAGCTTTATTGGGTCTCAGAAAAGCTCTGGGTTTATTTTCAAACCTACGTCCAGCTAAAGTCTATGATGCCTTAGTGGATGCATCCTCACTAAAAAGCGAAATTGTTCGTGGGTCAGATGTGATGGTGGTTAGGGAATTAACGGGTGGTATTTATTTCAGTGAACCGCGAGGAATGGATGATTCGAAAGGATGGAATACTCTTGCTTACGAAAAGGAAGAAGTTGATCGAATTGCTTGTGTAGCTTTTAAATTAGCCCAAAAACGAAATGGCAGGTTGACATCTGTTCATAAAGCAAATGTATTGGAAAGTTCCCAGTTTTGGCGCGAATGTGTCAATCGTATTCATGGGGATTATCCCGACGTTTCTCTTTCGGAAATGTATGTGGATAATGCAGCCATGCAATTGGTTAGGGACCCGAGGCAATTTGATGTAATAGTAACTCAAAATTTGTTTGGAGATATTCTGAGTGATATTGCAGCTATGATTACAGGAAGCTTAGGAATGTTGCCTTCCGCAAGTATGGGTAAAAAGTACGCTATGTATGAACCGGTTCATGGCTCTGCGCCAGAAATAGCTGGCACCAATCAAGCCAATCCGATTGCAACAATTGGGTCAATCGCTATGATGTTGGAATACACTTTTAATGAGCCGGAAAGCGCTCAGAGAATTAATCGGGCTATTGACCAAGTATTAAAAGATGGATATCGCACAAAAGATATTGCAAGCAAAGATTCCATTATTGTATCTACATCTGAAATGCGAAATCATATTATTGAAAATTTAAAACAAGATGAAACATCAATTATTGAAATGGTAAGGACATCATATGAAGAATAAAATATTTATTTTTGACACCACACTTCGTGACGGCGAACAAGCTCCGGGCGCATCACTAAATGTGCAGGAAAAAGTGGAAATAGCCAAACAACTCATCTGTCTAAATGTGGATGCTATTGAAGCGGGTTTTCCTGTTTCATCTAAAGCACAATTTGATGCTGTTCAACGAATTGCGGATTTAAATGAATCAGCAATTATTACAGGATTAGCGAGGACAGTTGAAGGCGATATAAAAGCAGCTAACGATTCATTGAAAAATGCAAAAAAGTTTAGAATTCATACATTTGCTGGAACGTCAGATATTCATATTTTGGGAAAATTCGGCAATGATCGATATGGGAAAACATTAATTGATAAACGCAAAACGATATTAGAAATGTCATGTGATGCTGTTGCATATGCAAAAACATTTACAAATGATGTAGAATTTTCTGCTGAAGATGCAGGTAGAACAGATATTGGCTATTTAATTGAAATTATTGAAGCTGTTATAGCTGCGGGTGCTACAACGGTAAATATTCCAGACACGACAGGGTATACAATGCCACATGAGTATGGTGAAAAAATTGCTGCCTTGAAAGATAAAGTTAATAACATTAATGATGCCATTATTAGTGTTCATTGTCATAATGATTTAGGCTTAGCTGTCGCTAATTCATTAACGGCTATTAATCATGGTGCTCGGCAAATTGAGTGTACGATAAATGGAATTGGCGAAAGAGCTGGAAACGCATCTTTAGAAGAGATTGTTATGGCCATGAAAGTCAGGGAAGATGTTTGGGATTTTAAAACAGATATTGTGACTTCAGAAATTTTTAACACCAGTCGAATGGTTTCTGCTTTTACAGGTATGGTTGTACAACCTAATAAAGCGATTGTTGGTGAAAATGCCTTTTCTCATGAGTCTGGAATTCATCAAGATGGTGTATTGAAAAATAAAAAAACATACGAAATCATGGATCCAGATTTAGTAGGCGTACACGAATCAAAGATTGTATTGGGTCGCCATTCGGGACGCCACGGTTTAATTGCTCGCCTCAATGAAATTGGCTACCATCCCGATGAAGAAGAATTAAAGCAGATTTATGAAAAATTTCTAGAGTTAGCTGATAAGAAAAAAGAAGTATTTGATGACGATCTTCGTGTTTTAATGGGAGATGAAATTTATGTAAAAGATTATCGTCATGAGTTGGATTATCTTCATGTCAATATTGGAACAACCACGATTCCTACCGCCACAGTAAGAATTAAAACTGAAGAAAGGATAGTGGAAGAATCCGCAACGGGTGACGGGCCAGTTGACGCATGTTTTAATGCCATTGATAGAGCTTTAAATGAAAAATTCCACATAGAATCTTATAAAGTTCGTTCTGTAACAATGGGAAGATCCGCACAAGGGGAAGCAACAGTAAGGCTTCGAGACGGTTCAGAATCTTTCACGGGACGAGGTGTTTCGACGGACATTGTGGAAGCTAGCGCAAAAGCCTATTTACAAGCAATAAATGAACATATTATACAAGCAGATGTAACCGAATTGCTCGCATCCGTTCAAACACCGTAACGATGGTGGGGAAAACATTATATGATAAATTGTGGGATGCACATTTAGTTCGATCGGATGAAAATGGATCAGACCTTCTTTACATAGACAGACAATTGATCCATGAAGTTACGTCCCCACAAGCATTTGCTGGATTAAGAATGAATCATCGTTTACCAAGAAGAGCTGGGGCAAATTTGGCTGTAGCCGATCACAATATACCTACTAAGGATCGAGAAAAAGGGATCGAAGATCCTGTATCTGCATTACAAATTCAAACATTAGGTGATAATTGTGATGAATTCAAAATCCCCTATATTCCCATGGAAGATGCTCGTCAAGGTATTGTACATGTTGTTGGGCCAGAACAAGGGGCAACATTGCCCGGGATGACCATCGTATGTGGCGATTCTCATACAGCAACACATGGAGCGTTAGGTGCATTAGCTTTTGGCATTGGGACTTCCGAAGTAGAACATGTTTTAGCCACACAATGTTTAGTTCAAAAGAAGATGAAAAATATGCTTATTCAAGTGGATGGTAAACTTGAGAAATGGGTAACAGCTAAAGATGTTGTATTAACTATAATTGCCAAAATTGGTACAGCTGGCGGAACAGGTTATACGATTGAATTTGCAGGACAAGTCATTTCAGCTATGTCTATTGAAGAAAGAATGACCGTTTGTAATATGGCAATAGAAGCGGGGGCTAGAGCAGGTCTTATAGCTGTGGATCAAAAAACGATTGATTATATGAAGGATAAGCCATTTGCACCCAAAAATGAAGATTGGAAATTAGCAGAGTCGTATTGGAATACCTTAACAAGTGACACATCTGCATCTTTTGATAAAAAAATTATATTGAACGGGAGTGATATTCAACCGCAAGTTACTTGGGGAACGTCGCCTGAATTAAGTTTGAACATTCATGATAAAATTCCTCGGAAAAATCCCGAATATTTAAATGCATTGACTTATATGGGTTTAAATGAAAGTACGTCGATATCAGATTATTTATTAGATAAAATATTTATTGGCTCTTGCACCAATTCTAGAATTGAGGATTTACGTGATGCGGCGCAAATTGTAAAAGGGAAAAAAGTAGCTTCTACAATTAAACTAGCCATGGTCGTGCCGGGGTCTGGACTTGTTAAAAAACAAGCTGAAGCAGAAGGGTTAGATCGTGTTTTTAAGGATGCTGGATTTGAGTGGCGTGACCCAGGATGTTCCATGTGTTTAGCGATGAATGCAGATCGATTAGCCCCAGGGGAAAGGTGCGCTTCAACTTCCAATAGAAATTTTGAAGGCAGACAGGGGCAAGGCGGTAGAACACATTTAGTGAGTCCAGTTATGGCAGCGGCTGCAGCAATCAATGGATATTTTGTAGATGTACGGGAGATTGTTTAATGAAAAAAATATCCATTATTAATGGCATTGTTGCCCCGTTGGACCGATCGAATGTGGATACGGATGCCATTATCCCAAAACAATTTTTAAAATCTATTAAACGCTCTGGCTTTGGTCCCAATTTGTTTGATGAATGGCGTTATTTAGATCATGGCGAGCCGGGAATGGATTGCTCAAATCGCCCACTGAACAAAGATTTTGTGTTAAACCAAAAACAATTCGAGAATACAAAAATATTACTTACTCGGTCGAATTTTGGATGCGGCTCAAGCAGAGAACATGCACCGTGGGCTATTGTTGATTATGGTTTTAGGGCCATTTTAGCATCAAGTTATGCAGATATATTTTATAATAATTGTTTTAAAAATGGATTATTACCGATCATTCTTTCAGAAGAAATAATCGAAGAATTATTTACACTTTCATCAGATCAACTAAGCATTTCTCTAGAAATTGATTTAGAAAAACAAATTATTCAAGATTCAAATAACTTTAAAATTTCATTTGAAATTGATAGTTATAGAAAATATTGCCTAGTCAATGGTTTAGATGAAATTGGTCAAACATTAAAATATGAATCAGCTATAAGCATTTTTGAATCATCACATAAAGAAAAATATCCTTGGCTATTTAAAGAAATAAAAATTTAATTATGATAGAAAAAACAAAAATAGAATTGTTTGATACGACGTTACGAGATGGGACACAGGGGGAAGGTGTCAGTTTATCGGTTGATGACAAAATACATATCGCGAAACACTTGGATGATTTTGGAATTGATTATATTGAAGGCGGTTGGCCAGGAAGTAATCCTAAAGATGAAGCCTTTTTCAGAAAGATTAAAAATGAATCGTTAGCAACATCAACTATATGCGCTTTTGGATCAACAGCTCGTTTTCCAGACAAAATTGAATCAGACCCTAATCTGATTGCTTTGCTAAAGGCAAAAACCAATACTGTTTGTATCTTTGGAAAGTCTTGGAATTTACATGCGGATGTAGGCCTTGGACTTTCTCAAGAAGCGAATGAAGATTTGATTTATAAATCTGTCCGGTTCTTAATAGAAAATGGACGAAAAGTCATTTTTGATGCGGAACATTTTTTTGATGGGTATAAAGATAATTCGGACTTTGCACTGAAAATGATTTTAGCTGCAGAATCTGCAGGAGCTCAAACAATTGTTTTATGTGATACGAATGGTGGCACACTTTCATCAGAAGTCGAGTCTATAATAACAAGGGTTAAGAAAAGTGTTCACATCCCATTAGGAATTCATGCGCATAATGATAGTGAGTTAGCTGTATCCAATACACTCATTGCAGTTCAGTCTGGCGTGTCCCATGTGCAGGGAACTATTAATGGTGTAGGCGAGAGATGTGGTAATGCAAATTTATGCAGTATTATTCCAAATTTAATTTTGAAAATGGGTAGAAAAACAACAAGCTCTTTAGACTTAACACGTGTGACACCCTTATCGCATTATGTGTCGGAAGTAATGAATTTGAGACCTAATCATCGTGCGGCATATGTTGGGAAATCTGCCTTTGCCCATAAAGGCGGTATCCATGTAAGTGCTGTTTTAAAAGATAGCAAAATGTATGAACATATTGAGCCTGAAAGAGTCGGGTCTCATCAAAGAGTACTTATTTCAGAATTATCCGGACAGAGTAATGTGCGATTTAAAGCAAAAGAATTGGGTATTTCCTTAAATGGGGATAAGTCTTTAACTAAAAATGTTGTAACTCGCATTAAAGAATTAGAAAATGAAGGATATCAATTTGATGGAGCAGAAGCATCATTTGAGCTTATACTGAAAGAGCAGATGGGTGAATTTAAACCATTTTTTGATGTAGTAGATTCTCGTATTCATATCAGCTATGATGAAGATGGTCATCGAATGGCAGATGCAATGTTGAAAGTTGCAGTAGATGGAGAAATTGAACATACTGCGGCTGATGGAGTTGGGCCAGTAAACGCTTTAAGTCACGCCCTACGAAAAGCATTAATCCGGTTTTATCCTGAAATAGCTTTTGTTAAATTATTGGACTATAAAGTACGTGTTTTAAATGAAAGTGCTGGTACAGAAGCTAAAGTACGCGTATTGATTGAAAGTAGTGATGGTGAAAATTATTGGTCAACAGTAGGTGTTTCCCAGAATATCATTGAAGCCAGCTGGCAAGCGTTAAGCGATAGTTTGAATTACAAATTATATCGTTCGCAATTAAAAAAAGAAAACGTGTTAGAGGAAAAATTATAGATGAGTGGTGAAACAAAATATTTATGGATGGATGGTGAATTAAGACTTTGGAATGAAGGAACTATCCATGTGATGTCTCATGCTCTTCATTATGGGAGTGCATTTTTTGAAGGAATTAAATGTTATCATACAGATCGTGGACCGGCTGTATTTCGTTTAAAAGATCACATGAAACGTCTCCATGAATCTACTTCAATATATAAAATGCCTATGCCGTTTACAGTCGATGAACTGCAACAAGCTGTTATTTCTCTTATTAAAGCCAATGAGTTGCAAAGTTGTTATATTCGCCCAATAGCATTTTATGGTTATGATACACTTGGAGTTCATCCTAAAAAATGTCCCACTCAGGTGGCCATCGCTACATTTGATTGGGGCGCCTATCTTGGAGAAGGTGCATTAGAAAATGGGGTTAGAATAACGATTTCTCCTTGGCGAAAATTTCATTCGAGTTCATTGCCAACTGTCGCAAAAGCTGCAGGCCAATATTTGAATTCAATTTTGGCAGCACAAGACGCTCAGAGTAAAGGATTTGATGAAGGGCTTCTTTTAAATCAAGATGGGAATATTGCAGAAGGAGCTGGTCAAAATTTATTTATTGTAAAAAATGATGAAATTTATACTAATGCAGAAGATTCATGTATCTTAATGGGAATTACGAGAGAAACCATTATAAAGTTATTGTCAGACCTTGGATTTGCTGTCCATATTGGAAAATTATCGATTGGGCAATTATTTAATGCTGATGAAGCATTTTTTACTGGAACAGCTTCAGAAGTCACTCCAATTCGTGAAGTGGATGAACGTAAAATTGGAAATGGAATGCGAGGCTCAGTAACAGAATCAATCCAGAAAACATATTTCGAAGTCATTAAAGGTGAAAACGCAAAATATGATTCTTGGTTAACCTATATAAATAAATAATTTATTCTTTTAGAATCCTTTTGTGTCCCTAGTTTCATGCCCTAAATTGTATCTTTAATAATACTTGCAAGATACAAATAAATGCCAAACCCAATTATTACAAAACGATTTCATTTTTGCGCCGCTCATCAATATGGGCATCAAGAATGGTCAAGTGAGAAAAATACAAAAATATTTGGAAAAGATGCCAAAAACCATGGGCATAATTATACGCTTGAAGTCAGTGTAACGGGAAATATTAACCCAGATACAGGATGGTTAGTTGATTTGGGACATTTGAAAAACGTAGTGAATGAACATGTGATTCACATTTTTGACCATAGTCAAATTGAAACTGAAATTCCTTGGTTTAGAGGGAAACAACCTTCATCTGAGAATATGGTTATTTTTATTTGGGCACAAATTGAAAAGAATTTAAATGAAGGAACGCTTCATCGGATTCGTCTTATAGAAACAGAAACTATATTTACAGATTATTATGGCGGATAACGAATGAATTTCAAAAATAACATATATCTCATTTTAGCGGGAATTTTTATTTCATCCCTTATTGCCGCTAATTTGATTTTTCAAAAATTCTTTACTTGGACACCATTTGGTTTATACACATTTGAATTATCTGTTGGCATATTACCCTATCCAATCACTTTTTTATGTACAGATTTAATTTCCGAATTATATGGAAAAAAGAAAGCGGATCAGATTGTTATATCGGGCCTTATTGCAAGTATTTTTGTTATGGGTATTGTAATACTTGCTAATGCTATGAGCGCAACGGTTTGGTCTCCAGTTAATAATGAAACATTTAACCAAGTTTTTGGATTATTTGGTCCAGCTGTATTTGCATCAATGGTCGCCTATTTGGTGGCTCAATTTATTGATATTCGTATTTTCCACTTTTGGAAACGTCTTACTAAAGGAAAACATTTATGGTTAAGAAATAATGGATCAACCATTGTTTCTCAACTTGTAGATACGTCTGCAGTGCTTTTGTTATTATGTTATTCCGGTGTGATAGAATGGATTCGCTTTTGGCCATTATTTGTAAACGGGTTTTTGTTTAAAATGATGATTGCTCTTTTTGACACACCATTCTTTTATTTGGGCGTATGGCTTTTAAAAGATAAAATCCATGAAGATCCAGATGAAGAAAATTGGGGAAATCAAGGGATTAAAAGTGTGGTATAATGAACGTAAAAAATAAAAAAACAATTGAATCACTGACTCACGATTTGTTAGTTGAAATTGGTGAAAATCCAAATCGAGAAGGATTATTGAAAACGCCAGAACGCGTTTCCAAAGCTTGGGAATATTTCTCTCTTGGATACAGACAATCTGTTGATGATATTGTAAATAATGCGCTTTTTAACGAAGAAGCCAAAGATATGGTAATCGTGCGCGATGTGGAATTTTTTTCCTTGTGTGAGCATCATTTGCTTCCGTTTTTTGGGAAAGCGCATGTAGGATATATTCCTAATGGAAAAGTGATTGGTCTTTCGAAAATTCCAAGAATCATTGACATGTTCTCCCGAAGATTGCAAGTGCAAGAACGGTTGACGCATCAAGTGGCAAATGCGATTCAAGATGTATTAAAACCCATTGGTGTGGCTGTGGTGATGGAAGGGCGTCACATGTGCATGCAAATGCGAGGCGTGGAAAAACAAAACAGTTTGGCTTCGACCAGTGCGATGTTAGGACAATTCAGAAAGTCGCCCGAAACACGGACGGAATTTTTAAGTATCATCGAGAAAAGGTCACTATAATTATTATGGCTCATAAAAATTATGACTGTATTATTTTGGGTGGTGGTCCCGGTGGCTATGTTGCAGCCATACGCGCATCTCAGCTAGGGTTAAAAGTTGCCATCATCGAAAAGGAAGATTTAGGCGGAATTTGTCTGAATTGGGGATGCATTCCAACTAAGGCGTTATTAAAAAATGCCGAAGTACTCCATACCATTAAAAATAGTAAAAAATATGGCATTATTGTTGATGGATATTCTGTCGATTTTCCCGCCAATATAAAAAGAAGCAGACAAGTGGCAGAGCGTTTATCAAAAGGTATTGGTTTCTTGATGAAGAAAAATAATATCGATCATTTCCATGGCTTGGGGAAACTTATTGATCGCAATACAGTTTCAATTGAAAAGAAGGATAAAACCGAAAACATTAAAGCAGATAAAATTATAATAGCAACAGGTGCTCGGCCAAAAACATTTCCTGGAATGGATTTGGATGGGAGTAGGGTCATTGGTGCGCGCGAAGCCATGACTTTAGAAAAACCACCCAAAGAAATGATTGTGATTGGGTCAGGAGCTATCGGATCTGAATTTGCTTATTATTATAATGTATTTGGAACAAAAATTCGTTTAGTAGAAATGTTAGATCGTGTGTTACCATTAGAAGATAAAGATGTTTCTAAGGTTGTGGAAAATTCTTTTAAAAAGTCGGGAATGAAAATTTATACTTCCACAAAAGTCAATAAAATTGAAGTATTAAAAACAAAAGTTAAAGTACACACTGAACGTAATGGAAAGGTTGAAGTTTTAGAAGGAGAAAAAGCATTAATCGCTATAGGCGTTACAGGTAATATTGAAAATATTGGATTGGAAAATGTAGGAATAAAAACAGAAAAAGGGTCCATTGCTATTAACGAATTCAACCAAACAAATATATCTAATATTTATTCAATTGGAGATGTTTCAGGTCCGCCTTGGTTGGCACATGTGGCTTCTGCGCAAGGACATGTAGCTGCTGAACATGCAGCGTCTCATTCAAATAGGCCAGTGGACTATTCAAATATTCCTGGGTGTACCTATTGTCAGCCACAGGTTGGTTCATTAGGGTTAACAGAAGAACAAGCGGTGGATAAAGGGTTTGACGTAAAAGTGGGGAAATTTGAATTTCGAGCAAGCGGGAAAGCAATGGCTACTGGCGATACTACGGGGTTTGTAAAACTTATTTTTGATAAAAAATATGGAGAATTACTGGGTGCTCATATTGTTGGTTCTGAAGCAACGGAACTCATTGCAGAATTAGGCATGGCTAAAGCATTAGAAACTACATGGGAAGAGTTAGCGTTAACCGTTCATGCGCATCCCACTTTATCAAAGGCGATAATGGAAGCAGCATTGGATGCTTTCACGGGGTCAATACACCAATGATAAAAACGGAACTAGGAAAAATCGATATTATTGATTTAGGAATATCTCCATACAAAAATGTTTGGACTATGCAAAAGGAGCTGCAACAAAAGAGAATTGATGGAAAAATTGACGATACATTAATTTTAGTTGAACACGAGCCGGTTTATACACTTGGGAAAAATGCGAATAAAAATCATTTACTCCAAAATAGAGATAAATCTGTTGAAGTATATAGCATTGAGCGTGGAGGCGATATTACATTTCATGGGCCTGGACAATTAGTCTGTTATCCCATTTTAGATTTATCTAATTATAAAAAAAGTGTATCTTGGTATATGAGTACCTTAGAACAAGTCATTATAGATACTTTGGGTTCATTTAATATTTCAGCCAATAGAAATGATGGGCTAACAGGTGTATGGGTAAATGATGAAAAAATAGCCGCTCTAGGTGTTCGGATAAGTAGATGGGTAACGATGCATGGGTTTTCACTTAATGTGAATCCAGATTTACGGTTTTATGATGGAATTATTCCGTGTGGTATTTTTGAACATGGTATTACAAGTATGGAAACTATATTGGATCAACCTATCAATATTTCGCAGGTGAAGGCAACATTAATACAAAACATTAACGATCAATTTTTGAAGGAGAGAGCGAATGCCTAGGCTTCATGGATATACAAAAAAAGCATTAATTGAATTATACACAAAAATGGTGACAGCTCGTCGTTTAGACGAAAAAATGATGATGATGCTTCGTCAAGGAAAAGCCTTTTTCTTGACATCGTGTTCTGGGCATGAAGTTGCTCAACTTGCGGCTGCACAAAATATGAAGCCAGGTGAAGATTGGTCCTACGTATATTATAGAGATGCAGCCTACGCACTGGGTTTAGGAACAACTGCTAGGGAACATTTATTATCATTTCTTGCCAAAAAAGATGATCCTGATTCTGGAGGTCGTCAGTTCCCATACCATTTTAGTCGAAAAGATTTAAGAATGGTCAGTCCTTCAAGTGCAACAGGGATGCAATATCTTCATGCTGTGGGAGCTGGGTTAGCCATCAATTGGGATAAATCGAGAGAAGTTGTTTACGTTTCTTCCGGAGAAGGGACAACAAGCCAAGGCGATTTTCATGAAGCATTGAATTGGGCGAGTCGTGAAAAACTCCCAGTTATTTTTCATATACAAGATAATGAATATGCGATTAGTGTCCATAAATCTCAACAAACGGCTGGGGGATCCATTTATAAAATGGTTGGTGGATATCAAAATTTGGCTCGATTTGACGTTGATGGTACAGATTTCTTTGAGACAGATTTGGCCTTCCAAAATGCGGTTGATCGCGGGAGAAAAGGAAAAGGTCCATCTGTAATTATTTCTCATGTAGTCCGTTTGTTACCCCATTCTTCGTCAGATGATCATCGAAAGTATAGATCTGAAGAAGAATTAGAATCTCTCTCAGAGCGGGATCCAATTCTTAAATTTGAATCTACGTGTATAAATGAAAAAATAATTACAGAAAAAGAATTAGATAAAATAAAAACAAATGTTTTTAATAAAATAGATGAAGATGCCGATTGGGCAGAAGCTCAATCCTCACCAGAAGCATCTACAGCATTAGATCATTTATATTCTAGTGATAATGAAATTGAAGAAACTGAATTGAATGTCATTAATGAAAAGGTAGTTTTAATTGATGCTATTAACCATGCGTTATCTGAAGAATTAGAAAAAAACCCAAAAATGGTTATTTATGGCGAAGATGTGGCCGACCCAAAAGGAGGTGTTTTTACTGGTACAAAAGGCCTTACTACAAAATATGGTCAAGAGCGTGTTTTTAATTCTCCTTTAGCAGAATCGTCTATTGCCGGGACAGCTGTTGGCCTTGCAGCCGCTGGTTATAAACCAGTAGTAGAAATGCAATTTGGCGATTATATCTGGACAGCCATGATGCAAATTAAGGATGAAATTACCATGGTACGATATCGATCAAATGGTGAATTTGAATGTCCTGTTGTGATTCGTGTTCCTGTGGGAGGCTATATTCATGGTGGACCATATCACAGTCAATCCATTGATAGTTATTTTTATCATATGCCAGGGATATATGTTGCTTATCCGTCGAATGCTGCCGATGCTAAAGGATTGTTAAAAGCTGCATGCCGTATGAAAGACCCTGTCCTCTTTTTTGAACATAAAGGACTTTACCGCCAAGGATATGCCGCAAGCCCAGAACCGGATGAAAATTATCTTCTCCCATTTGGAAAGGCAAAAATTGTCAAACCAGGAGATACGTTAACTCTTATTACTTGGGGCGCTATGGTTCAAAAATCATTAGAGGCGGTAAAAGTAGGTGGATATGATGAAGGTAGTATCGAAATTATTGATATAAGGACATTAAATCCTGTCGATTGGAATACCCTGTATTCATCTGTTAAAAAAACAGGAAAAGTTTTAATTGTACACGAAGACACAATTACAGGAGGTTTGGGCGGCGAAATTTCAGCAAAAATAACAGAAAACTTATTTGAAGAATTGGATGGCCCTATTAAGCGCATTGGAGCTAAAGATTGTCATATCCCATACCACTCAAATTTAGAAGATGTGATTTTACCACAAACAAGTGATATTGTAGAAGCATTAACGGATTTAATGGAGTATTAATGATTGTAGATGTAATTATGCCAAAAATGGGAGAATCCATTACTGATGGAACAATTCTTGAATGGAGAAAAAAGGTTGGTGAATTTGTAGAAAAAGATGAATTATTCCTTGAAATTGGTACAGATAAAGTTGATTCAGAAATCCCATCAATTGAATCTGGAATTTTAATTGAAATTTGTGCTGATATAAATGAAGTTGTAGATGTTGGTAAAGTTATTGCTCGTATTGAAACAGATGTTGACGCGGTTGGAAAAGTCGATATTTCTTCAGAAAAAAAAGAAAAAGAAGAGACGATTAATCCCGTTGATGAGCCCGAAACCATCTCAAATATTATTGCATCCAAACCTAAGATTGAAAAACCATCTGGGGAAATATTTATTACACCTGTTGTAATGAAAATTGCTCAAAAAAATAATATTTCAATGGATATATTAAATAATCTTCCAGGATCAGGTCGAAGTGGGCGTGTTACTAAAAAAGATATATTAAGCTATATCGAAAATAAACCTACTGAAGAAATGCCTGAACCTATATCCCCATTTGGTCAACCGATCATGCCTGAATTAGAACGTAAAACGGAAGAAATGGGGCATATGCGGAAATTAATTGCTGAACACATGCGTCGAAGTTTGGATACATCAGCTCATGTTTATGTAGCCTCAGAAGTTGATATGTCACCTATCATGGAATTTATTAAAGTGTCTGGTGATCAATTTCATCAAAAAGAAGGATATAAATTAACTGTTACACCATTTATCATGATGGCTTGTGTTCATGCTTTAAAAACTTCGCCCGAAATGAACGCATCATTAGACGGTGATAAAATTATTTACCATAAACATTTAAATATTGGCATGGCTGTGGCTGTTGAAAATGGATTAATGGTGCCGACACTTTCTAAATGTGAAGAAATGAACTTTTTAGGTTTATGTCGAAAAGTAAATGATATTGCGCAAAGAACACGTACAAAACACATTTTACCTGATGAGCTTCAAGGTAGCACATTTTCAATAACAAATTTTGGTGTTTTTAATGTTACCATGGGACTACCAATCATTAATCAACCAAATGTTGGAATCTTAGGCGTAGGCACCATTCGTAAGCGCCCTGTTGTGATTGAATCTGAATTGGGCGATTCCATTGGAATAAAAAGTATCATGATGCTATCTCTGGGATTTGATCATCGATTAGTGGATGGAGCTGGTGGTAGTAAATTTATTGATAGGGTTAGAATTGAGCTAGAATCCTTTAATTTGGAGAATTTATTTTAATATGACGATGGTTTTCCCAAGACATCTAAAACCAAAAATACAAATCCATTTTGGTGAAAAATATAGAAGTACCCAATCAGCGGTTATAGAAAGTCACTTGAATACAGTTTGTGAGGAAGCAAGATGCCCAAATGTTTTTGAGTGTTGGAATCTTGGAATAGCGACGTTAATGATTCTAGGAGATACTTGTACTCGTGCATGTGGCTTTTGCTCCATAAAAACAGGCAAGCCAACTTGGAATGATCCTGATGAACCCAAACGGACGGCTGAAGCTGTTTTGAAAATGGGATTACAACATGTGGTCATAACTTCTGTGGATAGGGATGATTTGAAAGATGATTATGGTTCTACCATTTGGGCAAAAACAATTCAATCTATCCGTAAATTAAACCCTGATTGTACGATTGAAATTTTAACGCCTGATTTTAAAAATTCCCCCAAAGCTTTAAATCGAGTATTTAATGCAAAACCAGATATTTTTAGTCATAATTTGGAATGTGCCGAATTCATTAGTAGAGATGTAAGAAGTCAGGCTGACTGGAATACAAGTTTAGATGTTCTTCGACAATCAGTTGAATATGGATTATTAACAAAGACGGGTATGATGGTTGGATTGGGAGAGTCATTCGAACATGTTTTAGAAACAATGGAACAGGCTTCTGATATAGGCGTAAAGATTTTTACAATCGGCCAATATTTACAACCTACAAAAACACACTTACCGGTTAGTCAATATGTTTCAGACGATGAATTTGATATGTATAAAAAGGAAGGATTAAAGATGGGATTTCGAGTCATAGAATCTGGGCCACTGGTTCGCAGTTCTTACCATGCTGACCAACAAGCCAAACTAATACTGAAAGAGGAAAAATGAAAAAAAATAAAAATTTAATATATGGATTAATAGTCGTTGCAGGCATACTGCTTGCCTATATTACAACACAAGATGAGCAGCCAGAACGTTTTAGGCAAAAAGCAATAGTCGAAAAACCGCAAGTTACTAATAGAGGGGAATCCCCTGTTTCTCTTCAACCAGGATATACACAAATTGGAACAATACAAGCTGAAATCCCAAATAGTTGGATTAAAGAAACACCCTCTTCTAATATGCGCATTGCTCAGTTTCGGCTACCAAAATTAAAGGGCGCTGAAGATGGATCAATAGCTGTTTTTGCTGGTATAGGAGGTGGAATTGAAGGAAATATTAATCGATGGTATGGGCAGTTTAAACGACCAGATGGAAAACCAGTTAGTGAATTTGCTTCTATTTCCAAAGAAACAGTTGGGCATTTCAATGTTACATTTGTATCTGCTGAAGGGACGTATTTGGCTTCATCAATGGGAGGCCCAAGCGGTGAAAAACCCGGATATTTACTATTAGCTGCCATTGTTGAAACGCATTCAGAACCTTATTTTTTTAAGGGAACAGGACCTGTGTTAACAATGAAGGATCATGAAGATCATTTTAAGAAGTTTATTAGATCCATATTGGAATTGTAAAGAATACGCCATTATTGCAAACTTTATTCATTTTTTACAGACGAAAAAACAACCTTTAGTTAATGGCACAATCCTTGACAATAATTGCATAACGACTGAAAGAAGACTATGAAAGAAGATTTAACGCCTAAAAATATTGAAAAACCTGATTTTGGAGATTCAGCTGGATTTCCAATTATGCCATTAAGGAATACAGTTCTATTTCCACAACAAGTCATACCCATTTATATTGGTCGGGAAAAATCATTACATCTCATTGGCGACCTAGGCCAAGGGACAAAAAAATATATTGTAGTTGTTGCACAGGAAGATGGTTCCATTGAAGATCCCGGTAAAGAAGATTTGTATGCCTATGGAACACTTGCACATGTTTTAAAAGTTTTTGATATGCCTGATAATAGTAAGTCTGCCATTGTGCAAGGAATTAGCCGAGTTAAAATATTAGAATACACAAAGGATGAACCTTATTATGAAGCAGCGGTTACTCAATTAGAAGAAACGGAATTATCAGAAGATTTAGAATTAGATGCTTTATCAAATAATCTTCGCCAAACGTTTTCTGATTTAATCAAAATTGCTCCAAATCTTACAGATGAGCACACTGGGATGCTTTCAAATATTCAAAAACCTAATCGGTTAGCGGATCGTGCCATATCATTAATGACTCTCTCAAATTCTGAGAAACAAGAAATATTGGAAGAATTAAATGTGAAAGTCAGAGTAGAAAAAAGTATTAAAATAATCTCAAGAGAAATTCAACGTATAAAATTGGGTGAAGAAATCCAAACGGAAGTCCATGATGAAATTGCCAAGACCCAAAGAGAGTATTATTTGCGAGAGCAAATGAAGGCAATTAAAAAAGAATTAGGAGAAGACGAAGGAACTGTTGAGTTAAAAGAACTCGAGGATAAGATTAAAGCAGCAAACATGCCAGAGGATGCTGAAGAAGTCGCTTTGAAAGAATTAGATCGATTATCAAGAATTCCAACCCAATCTCCTGAATACAATGTATCAAGAACTTATATCGAATGGCTGGCAGATTTACCTTGGAGCAAATCGTCAGAAGATACGATTGACTTAAAGAAAGCTTTAAAAATATTAGATGAAGATCATTATGGGCTGGATAAAGTAAAAGAACGCATTATAGAATATTTAGCAGTAAGAAATCTAAAAACAGAAAGATCAAAAGATGGTCGTGTTCGTGGTCCAATTTTATGTTTTGGCGGACCTCCTGGAGTTGGAAAAACATCATTGGGAAAATCAATTGCGCGATCCATGGGTAGAGAATTCGTAAGACTTTCTTTGGGTGGAGTGAGAGATGAAGCAGAAATTCGTGGACATCGCAGAACGTATATTGGTGCACTGCCAGGCCGAATTATTCAATCCATAAAAAAAGCGGGTACTAATAATCCGGTCTTTATGTTGGATGAAATAGATAAACTAGGAAGTGATTTTCGTGGGGATCCTTCATCAGCCATGTTGGAGGTATTAGACCCCGAACAAAACCATTCTTTCAGTGATCATTATTTAGAAGTGGACTTTGATTTAAGTAACGTCATGTTTATTGCAACAGCAAACTATCAAGACGCAATTCCACCAGCATTGAGAGATCGAATGGAAATTTTGGAATTTTCTGGTTACATTGAAGATGAAAAAGTTGAAATTGCCAAGAGGCATATTGTTCCAAAACAAGTAAAAGAAAATGGATTAACCAAAGATGAAGTCACGATTGAAAAGACTGCTATTAAAGAATTGATTCGTTCATTTACTCGAGAAGCAGGTGTCAGAAATCTTGAGCGTGAAGTGGCGAATGTATTGAGAAAAGTTGCTCGAGACTTTGTTGAGAAAAAATCAAAGAAATTTAAAATTACAAAAGCAAAGGTTTTAGAATATTTGGGTGCTTCCAAATATTATTCTGAATTAGCTGAACGTGTTACAAAGCCTGGCGTAGTCACTGGATTAGCTTGGACAGCCGCAGGCGGAGATATATTATTTATTGAATCTACAAAAATGATCGGTAAAGGGAGATTAACCTTAACCGGCCAATTGGGTGATGTTATGAAAGAATCTGCAACGGCAGGACTAACTTATGTTCGGGCACATGCGGAAATTTTTAGCATCGATCCTGAGTTCAATGATAAAACAGATATTCATGTTCACGTTCCAGCTGGAGCAATTCCAAAAGACGGGCCATCGGCAGGTGTAGGCATGGTCACTTCTCTTGTATCATTACTCTCTGAAATTCCAGTAAAGGAAAAAATAGCCATGACGGGTGAGATTACTTTGAGAGGGAATGTTTTACCAATTGGTGGGGTTAAAGAAAAAGTAACGGCTGCTCATCGATCTGGCATAAAAGAAATCATTTTACCACACCATAATGAAAAAGATTTAGAAGATGTTCCAGAGCATGTGAAAAAAGATTTGACTTTTCATTTTGCCAAAGAAATAGAAGATGTAATAAAGGTTGCATTACCGGGAATTAAAAAAAAGAACCAAAATTAGTTATTTTGGCTTAATTTCCCCGCCGAATTTGGGCGATTAACTCAGCTGGTCAGAGTGCTTCCCTTACAAGGAAGAGGTCGGGAGTTCGAATCTCTCATCGCCCACAGAGCCCTAGTAGAAGTGGCTTGTAACAGTAACAAACGCATAAGGAATAACATGCCAGAAAGAAAAGAAGGAACCGTAAAATGGTTCAATAATTCAAAGGGCTATGGTTTTATCGAGTGTGAAGGCGAAAAAGATCTTTTTGTTCATATGAGCGAAATTTTGATGGACGGCTTCAAAACACTTGCTGAAAACCAAAAAGTTGAGTTTGAAATTGGTGAAGGAACAAAAGGACCTGCAGCCAAACAAGTAAAACCCCTCTAAGTAAATCTTTGTAAAAAGATTACTTTGGAATTAGTAAAAAAGCCATTCGTTTCGGCGAATGGCTTTTTTTTATTTATAATGTAGTGACTAGTTTAACAAGCACCAGCAGATTGAATCACTAATCCTTTACCACGGTAATCGTTCACATAATCAATCGTAAAACCACCAACGTGATTTTGATCTTGTTCACTAATGATAACGTCTATTCCGTTAATCGAATATTTTTTATCTGTATTATTGGACTCATCCAGAGCCATGCCTAAGCTAGGGCCACCTCATCCAAAACCAGCCATATAAACTCTTAATGACTTTCCGTCATTTTGAGATAATATAGCGTCAATCTCTTTTTTTGCAATATCTGTAATAGTCATAATTGTCCTAACATATAATTTTATGATTAATGTTTTGATACATTCATTAATATTTGGTTACACCTTTTTTAATTAATTTTTCAAAAGAAGAGCGATAAGCAATAATTAGGGAATAAATATGAAACAAAAACGAGTACTGATAACCGGTGGCACTGGATATCTTGGATCTTGGATAATTCAAATATTTGCAGAAAATGGATGGGAAATTTGTACAACTGTTCGTAAAAATACTGCTCCAGAAAACTTAACCGTTCTTGATGAAATAACACAATCAACGGGTGTTAATATTGATATTAAATATGCAGACTTACTTACCCCAAATTCTTTTGACGATGCAGTAAAAAATATGGATGTTGTTGTTCACTCTGCGTCACCATTTGTTGCCTTTGGCACAAAAAACCCTCAAAAAGAATTAATAGATCCTGCTGTAATTGGTACTCAAAATGTTTTACAATCCGTTGTAAAAGCTGGCGTGAAAAAAGTTATTCTTACAAGTAGTATTGCTGCGATGTATGGAGATGGGCGTGAGGCAGAAGGGAAAATAATTGATGAATCCTTTTGGAATAAAGCAAGCTCTGTGACTTACAGACCTTATGAATATTCTAAAACAATGGCGGAGAATAAAGCGTGGGAATTAGCCAAAGCCCATTCCATAGATCTTGTTACCATTAACCCTGGATTTATATTAGGACCGGCATTAACGTCTCGCCAAGATTCATTATCCATTGAGATTATGAATGATTTTGTAAATGGGAAATATAAAACAGGGATTCCTGACACATCTATTGGAATTGTGGATGTTCGAGATGTTGCAAAAGCTCATTTTCTTGCAACCGAGAATTCCAATATTGAGGGTCGTATTATTATTTGCGCTAAAGCCATTAAGTTTATTGAAATGGCTAATGCAATCCGAAAGAAAGTAGGTGATTCTGAACCAGTTCCTAAATCATTGGTTCCCAAATATTTATTTTGGTTATTATCGCCACTATTTGGGATTGAGAGAGCTTATGTATTAGGCAATGTTGGTTTTCATTTTGATATATCTAATGAAAAAAGTAAAAAAGATCTCCAGATTGAATATCGAGATTGGGAAGAAACGGTAGCTGAACATTATCAACAACTAAAGGCCCAATAAATCTCGCAAAATCTTTGGGGCGTTGCTGTCTGTAGTTATTAAGGGTGTACCCGGTTTTTTTGTATCTTCATCAATTAATGCAATTATTTTTAATTGTCCTGAATCAATAGCATATTTACAAATATCATCTCCACTTAATGTCATATTTCCAACACGTTCTATTAAAGGGAATGATATTTCCCCAAGACCATTATAGGATCTATATATAATTTCTGTGCACACCTGAGTTCCTGCATCATTGAAATCAAAACTAAAATCGTACCCATTTCCAAGATAGGCATGTGCATTTTTTATGGCTCTTTTGATATCATGCTCATGCAATTGAGGTCTAAGAATGGCCAATCGATTTATTTTAGTGTCAAGAACATGTAAGATACTATTAGAGATTACCCCTTCAGATACAGCTTCAATGATGTCGTCTCCCGTATGAATAACTTGTTTATTTATATCAGAAATACCCATGGTATCCCAATCTTTTTGCGTCCAGGTATTTCGATTACCAATATACATTATACCATGTTTAAAAATTCCTGGTAAAAAAATATTACTCATATATCCTTCAGAATAAGTTAATATAATATCTTCAGGTTGTAGGAGTTTTATAAGTAATTCTTTTTCTAAATGTGTAAATATGAGTGGTGAACTTACTGGTGATTTAATATCACCTACTTGTGTTACAACAAATGCTTTTATGGCTTCAAATTGTCCCCCAGCTTTGTCTATAAGATATTCTGTTCTTTTTTTAATTGAGCTATGGCGTAGTTGATTTGTGATTTCTGGTGTTAATAAAATAAAATGTGTAAGAATCTTTTCACGGTGATTTATATGGAATTCGTTTAATTCTTCCAATTCACTAATAAGTGGAATATAAAGTGAATCTGATTTTAATTTATTTAAATGGGTACCTGGTTCGTAGAGTTCACGAATGTATAATTCACGCGCAATATCTAAATCATCCAAATTATCAGGTAATGTTAGGCTCTCAAATATATGATCAAATGTTCCCTCTGGAATTCCACTTTTGTAATAGGGCTCGTTCAGTTTTTCAATTAATTCATCTTCTAACATATTTATGGTTATAAAATGCCCACTTGCTTTGTATAGCATCAATGCAGAATAATAGCCAATAACAAATGCCTTCGTATTATATAGCTCATCTTCGGAGAGTGTATTATAGTTACGATATTGTTCAATAATATTCCATAAGGATTTCCGAACAAGAAGGTATCGATATAACAAATTTTCAATACGGTCATTTTCAATATTCGATATATACCCCAATTCATTTCTTTCAGAATATTTATGAATAAACATCATTTCTTGAAACATTTCAGATAGTACGTTTTTAAAAATAGATAATTGCTGAATATCTCTTTCAAAAGAAGGATTATTTGCGGACAGGTTGGTAAATGTTAATCCAAAAAAGATTATGAGTGAAAACGTGGCTGTGTGAAACAATTTCATTCGTGTCATTGAGTAAATTTGTCATAATTAAGATCAAATAGAAATTATTCAATTTTAATCTATTTATGTGATAAACTTTCAGCCTTAATCTTATGAATAAAACTAGAATTATATACGCATTATGGCTCGTAGGAGTGGTTATTTGGAATTACGCCTATCCAACGGTTCCACCAATATTTGACGTGGGAATGGCAGTTATATTATCCTTATTTTCATACGGATTAAATATTTTTTTTAACGCATAAATATATTATTTCAAATATTGCACTCATTCTGTACTGTTTGGTACATTTCAGCCTAAATGAAAAAGCTACTCACAGCTAAAGAATTACGTCAGAAATACCGCCCGGATGAAATTTTAATGGATATCCAAAGTTCGTTCAATGATAATAAATCTAAAATTATAGATCTTTTTTCATTGCCGGGTTCACCCTTAGAAAAATATAAAAGAAAAAAACAATTATCTATTTTAGTTGAAGAAAAACCAATAGATGATTTTACGATTATTCATGAGCTCGTAGATACATTGAGTGATGCAATATATTTTATGACATTATCGAAATCAAAAAGAACAAAAGCATCACAAAGGTTGCGCATGTTTGAATCTCAACTGATTGAAAATCAATTATTGCGAATTAATTTACTATTAGAAGATGAAGAGCTCGGGTCGCCTACACCATGGACAGATGAAAAGGGGCAGGTCAAAATGGCTAGTTCACATCATGGTTTAGATATGGCCTTCGAAATTTTATCTTTGGTTAAAGTTGATTTAGAAGAAGAAAGCTATTATTGGAAAAACATTACACGAACGGGGTATTTAACAGGATTACAATTATCTATGGGTTCTTTTTTCCATTATTTAAAAAACCTTGGCATGGCTCAGAAAGATCAAATTACATTAGTTCAACAATTGTTTGACGTCCTGAAAGTTGATTGGGATGAAGGTGAAAGAGAAAATATAAAAATATCGCTCCAACAACCTGCGTTAATTCTCTATGATGAGAAACAAAGACTTATTGAATCAAAAAGAAATGTGTCCACTTTTCCAAAACATTTGAATAAAAATATTATTGATGAAATCACTGAATTATCAGCAAACTATAAAAAAAGATTAAGACGATTTTAATTAATGACAACTATTTTCATTCTAGAATGTCTAATAAAATATTATGGCTAAATATGGATATAACTATAATGGTGAATGGGTAAAAACAGGTGTTACATTTGGTTCTGTTTTATCAATCGTAATTTCCTTCACATTAAATAAATCTGTTTTCTGGGCTATCATACATGGTCTACTTTCGTGGGTTTATGTTATATATTATATTGTGGTTAAATAAATGAGTGAATAAAAAAATTATATCGAAATAGAAAAGATGGCAAAATAGCCGGGATATGCTCTGGGATTGGAGACTATTTTGAAGTTGACCCGGTAATCATTCGAATTATTTTCCTTTTTAGCTTTTTCTTAGGCGGAGGTTTTTTTGCATATATGATTGGTTGGTTTATTATTCCTGATCGCCCAATAGATTAAATCAAATTTAAAGTTCTATACCTTTCCCCACGTTATTTATATGTAATTTTAGCCGCTGAAATTGCAGATAATTTTTCTTTTTGATTGAGAAAATAATGACCCAAATAAAACATATATTTAAACTTTATTCTTTAACGCAGTTATTGTAATCTATTTAAAAAAAGGAATAGAAAATGTCCGACAATCCTATGAAAAATAAAAATATTCCCACTGGAATTAATTTATTACATAATCCGGTCTGGAATAAAGGAACAGGTTTCTCAGAAGAAGAAAGAGAAGTATTGAAAATCCGAGGGTTGCTTCCTCCACGCGTTTTTTCGGAGAGTGAACAAGCATTAAGGATTATGGAAAATTTTAAAAAAAAACCAACTCCTCTCGAAAAATATATTTATCTAATGTCACTTCAAGATAGGAATGAAACGTTATTTTACCGAATCCTTATTGACCATATTGATGAAATGATGCCCATTGTCTATACGCCCACCGTTGGGGAAGCTTGTCAAAAATTTGATCAAATATTTCGAAGACCGAGAGGGCTTTATATTTCGACTAAAGACCGCGGTTCGATGAAAAAAATTATTGAAAATTGGCCCGAGGAAAAAGTGGGTATTATTGTTGTTACAGATGGCGAACGAATCCTAGGTCTTGGAGATCAAGGGACAAATGGAATGGGCATTCCTATCGGGAAATTAACCTTATATACAGCTTGCGCAGGTGTAAACCCAAATTTATGTTTACCGATTATGTTAGATGTCGGAACCAATAATAAAGATTTATTAAAAGATCCATTATATTTGGGTGAATTTCATCACCGCTTGTATGGAGAAGAATATGATGATTATATTGAAGAATTCGTCCAAGCAGTTCAAGAAGTCCATCCCGAAGCTATTATTCAATTTGAAGATTTTAGTAACCGAAATGCATTTCGATTATTAGAAAAATATAGAGATAGAGTATGTAGTTTTAATGATGATATTCAAGGAACGGCTAGCGTAGCTTTGTCTGGAATTTATTCGTCCTTACGAATTACAAAGAGCGAATTGCGCAATCAAAGGGTTCTCTTGTTTGGCGCAGGGGAAGCGGGTTTGGGAATTGGAAGTTTAATCGTTAACTCATTAGTTAAGGACGGGTTCGATGAAAACGAAGCACGTAAGTTATGTTGGTATGTGGATTCAAGAGGGCTTGTAGTAAAAGATCGAGAAAAAATTACGAGGCATAAAGCACCTTTTGCTCATGACCATTTATTTATTGATAATTTATTAGACGCAATTCATAATATAAAACCAACCATTCTAATCGGCGCGTCCGGGCAACCCCAAACATTTACACAAGATATTATAGAAGCCATGACTGAATACAATAAAAATCCAGTTATATTTGCTTTATCAAATCCAACATCCAAATCAGAATGTACCGCGGAACAGGCATATAAATGGTCGAAAGGTAAAGCCATTTTTGCGAGTGGAAGTCCATTTGATCCTGTTGAAATTAATGGGAAGACCCATGTACCGGGACAAGGGAATAATGCATATGTTTTTCCTGGTATTGGTTTAGGTGCAATTGTAAGTGAGAGTTCTCGAATAACAGATGACATGTTTGTTGCCGCAGCCCAAACTCTTTCACAGTATGTTACAGAAGAAGATTTAGAAAAAGGTCGCCTATATCCAGATTTAACTAGAATACGTGAAGTGTCTTCTTATATAGCGAGAGCGGTGGCAATTGTGGCTTATGAGTCGGATCTGACTGAAAATGAAAGACCAAAAGATTTATTGAAAGTTATTAAATCCCATATTTACGAACCCAATTATTACAGTTACGTATAGAGTTTAATCCCACAATTATCATTAGAATCATTTATTCTTTTTTAGAGATGATAGTATTTTCTTTTTAATGTTTAATGTTTAGAATTCATGATGGTTGATCATCATATTATTCCACCCTTCACCCCAATTTGGTGGATAGGTATTCTGTTGAGTGCGCTAGGAATCTGGGGCATTATTCAATTTGGCAAATACTTATCACCCAAAAAAGAGAAACAATTTTCTATCTTTCTTGGAGTGCTTCTAATCTTACGAGAATTGGTCAGGGAGATTTATCTCTATTCCATTGATTCTTGGTTTATTTCTGACAGCCTTCCATTACATTTATGTGGTATAGCAGCAGTTACAGCTGGTACAATTTTAATAAACCGTAATCAATTTTGGTTGGAGTTTATTCTCATTTTAGGTATTCCTGGTGCAGTGCATAGTTTTTTAACACCAGAATTGACACATGGCAATGACGCTTATTTATTATTTGAATATTATTTTAGTCATTCAGGAATCATTTTAGCCGGGCTTTATCTTGTCTTTGTACACGGAATGTCTCCTAGGATTGGTTCTTGGAAAAACGCTTTTTGGGTTGCTCAGGGATTATTAGTCTTTATTGGATTAATGAATTTCATATTAAAATCAAATTATATGTATTTATCAAAAAAACCGCTCGTATCAAATCCATTAATCATAGGTGATTGGCCGTTTTATATTTTGGGTTTCGAAATTGCAGGTATTATTCATATTTGTCTTTTTTATAGATTTTTTATATGGGTCATAAATAGATCAGCTGTACAAATCCCTGTCATCGAGAAGGATTGATTAAAAAATGAGAATATATATTTATCGAATCATCTTTACCATTCTATGTGTTCAAAACTTGTCCGGGCAAATATTAGAACTTGTTTTGAAGTCCGGCGATATGATTGCTTCTAGAAATAAATATACCATTGAAAATAGAAGTCTCGTTTTTTGGAAAGATAGTATAGCCGTTTTAGCTATTCCAGTTATGACAATTGATGGTGTATACTATTCTACAAAAACATACAAAGCTTTAGGTGTACCATTTCAGGTGATTGGTGGATTTGTTGCAGGTTCAGCCATGGCCGCCTCAGTCGCAGGTCAAAGTGATTATTTAGCCTATGGATTGCCAACGGGTCTTCTTTTGTATGCCGCGGGACGAAGGCTCAATTATTGGGGGAGAGACAATGGAAGAGATGAAATATTTTATGATTTTTATCAGTTGGGTTATGCCAACCGTATTGTGATTTTTGAAAGTATTCAATTAGATATTAATCGTAAAAATATTCAGAATGGAAGAGGCTACTTTAACGAGGGTCCCGAGGTGAAACGCCTCCAGGTATCTTTAAATGGGATGGGCGAAAAGTATGGGAAAAATGGTTCAAACGGAAGAAGCGTAAGTGGGTCGAATTCAGTTAATTCTAACGGCAATGGGTGTTGAATCAACTCCGATTATTCAACAGTTTTGCTTAACAAAAATAAACGCATCTTTTCCTTTATTTGGTCGAGAAACAATTTTTTTAGCTCAGACAGGTGTTGGTCCAAAAAGGGTAAATAAAAGACTACCCGATATTTTATCTTATTTTGAAAAATATGAAATTTCCCGAATTTATAATATTGGTGTTGCTGGCGGAAACCCTTTAAAATTAAAAATGAATCAATTGTATCATGTGAATCGCGTTATCCAAGACTCAACTCAATTGGCCTTTACATTAGGCACAAAGCTTGATTTAGGTTTAGAACATATTTCTTTAACCACGGTAGAAAAAGAAGTAAGAGAATGGACGCCCGATTATTTAGGCCTTGTTGATATGGAAGCATGGGATATTGTTCATGGATTAAAAGATACTATTTCATTAGATAAAATAACCATTATTAAAATTGTTTCTGATTTAATGGATTTAAATAAGCGAAAGATTACAATGAGCGATTTGCAGAACCATATTCAAAAAAATATGAATATAATAGAAACCATTATCTTGAACGGGTAAATTCACCCCACTATGAAAACAATTATTTTTTCACTTATTATTATTTTTGTTATTGGATCGTTGGCGCTTGCTTTTGTCTATAGGCTTCAAGCTCCTGATGATTCCGATAACTAACAAACAATGCCTCAAATCGGAATAATTCTATTTCTGTTTGTGGCTTCAGTTGGATTCGGCCAACCGGGATTTAGTCTAGAAGATTTAAACCCAAATTCATCCACATTTGGCCAGATGGTTGGACCTTCAAATTACGAAGGGGATATAACAATCCTTTTTTTTGGTCATGAAACATGAGGCACTTGTAGAGACCGGTTCGGTTTCCTAAACCAAATTCATGCGGATTTATATTCTCTAAATGTGACCGATATTCATATAATAGGAATTGGGAAAGATGCATATAATTCGTCCCTAGAACAAATGGTAGATGGGAACCATTTACCGTGGGTTGAAGATTCGAGTGCATCAGGATATCCCGTTTGGTCATCTTGGAATGCGACTCAACGATCAATATATATATTAGGCCAAGACGGAATACAAGATACAACATTTAATATAACGCCATACACGGATGATGATTCACAAGATTATTCTTATCTAATGTATTTAATATTATTGTACCGAAATAACGGTGGAAGTCAAACTATTCTAATTCCGGATGATTTTTCTGAAGTTCAAACTGGAATTGATATGGCTCAAAATGGAGATCTTATATTGCTGGAGCCAGGAACCTATTATGAACAAATTAATTTTTTGGGCAAAAATATTACAGTTGGGTCCTTATTTTTTCATAAAATGAATTCGGATTATATAGGTGAATCTGTCTTGGACGGTCAAGGTATTGGTAGCGTAATTACCATCGAAAATGGGGAAGGATCCAATTCCAAAATTATGGGTCTAACAATTAAAAATGGAAATAGCAGTAATGGAGCTGGGCTTATTATTGCAAATCAATCAAACCCCGTCATAGAAAAAAATCATATAATAGAAAATATCGGCTTTGGATGCGGAGCCGTTGGGGGTGGATTGGCTATTATGAATGGATCAAGTCCAAAAATCATTAGTAATATGATTTTAAATAATAGTGTCATGGGACCTTGTGATTGCATTTGTTATTTTGGGGGAGGCATATTTGTTGATTCTACTTCTACGCCAATTGTGGGAGGCGCAGAAGGACTTGGAAATATTTTTTTTGAAAATTATGGAGATTATGGACATCAGTTATTTCGTCAATTACCCATAGACACCACGGGATGGCAACCTTTGAATGGCCAATTCAACACATTTGAAAACTGCCCGCCAGATTTTATTGGCGATGTTTATCCAGCAAACGGGTGGGATGTTTCTCATTGCTATTCTTTTTTAACGGTTACTCCAAATTCTACACCCAGTTCTTTTAATCTCTTTTCCGCTTATCCAAATCCATTCAATGAAAGTATCACCATCTCCTTTCGTTTATTTGAAGACCAATTTACCCAAATGAATATTTTTGATTTATCAGGCAAATTGGTAGACAAAATTTTAAATGATTATAAAAAAATAGGTAATTATACTATTACGTGGAATGCAAATAATTATGCAAGCGGGATATATATTGTTCAATTAAATTTTGGTGATGCACAAGTATCTCAAAAAGTCCTTCTCCTTAAATAAGGCCGTTTTATTTATTGTAATAATAAACCTTTGTGGCCCCTTAATAAGTGAAGAATCAACTACAATGAAAGTCACATCCAGAAATATTATATGGGCTGGAATTCCTTTTAAAAGGGTTCAGTCAGGCGAATCCAATCATAGGTTTATTTGGTTGCATGGCGATGAAAAAACGGCAAAAATGACCCTGGAAGATTATGTGAATCATAATCCCAGTATAGCTTTTTTTATTCAGTATTCTGAAAGGGAAATTCCATTTAAAGGAACAAAAGTCGATCCAAATCGAATATTCTCAACAGCGGGCTCTAATAAAGCACTTAAAAAATTTAAACCAAATTGGGATAAAAACCAGTTCACCGAAGCGTTGACAATGCTTGAAAATGGTCGAAAGAAATTTTTGGATGAAATCTTCCCAACGAATGGTGGTGTCCTAATATCGCTCCACAATAATTTCCGGGGATACAATGTTCAATCCGAGATAAAAAACAGCACATCCATTTCAATAAAAAAAGGACAAAACCCGAGAGATTTTATCATTTGCACTGAAGAAGAAGATTACCTGAAATTGGCTCAAGGACCATATAACGTTGTACTGCAAGATAAAAAAGTTGGAAAAGATGACGGTTCATTATCTTGGGCATCTTTAGACTATGGAATCCGTTATATCAATATTGAAGTACGGTTAGGGTGGTTGTAAAAACAAAAAAAAATGCTAAACTATATTCACGACACATTATTGTATGAAAATAATTAATTCTATTATTCAAAAAATGATTAAAGTGATGCCACTCATCCTGCTGATAATGATGGCAGTCATGGATCGAAATAATCCATTCTTTGTTTCTTTATTTCTTATATTATTGTTTGGCTATACAGCCATATTGATTGCAAGAATATTGGAAGCTAAAAAGAAATGGTATCAAGAAAATCAAGATTTGGCGGAATTAGGGATTGATAAATCCATTGACACAATGGGTGATATCACAAAAAAGATTGACAAAAGATAAATCGTTAGATGGAGTAATTATGAAAATAAATAAAATGGATCAAAAAAGTTTTATCATTGGTGTATTATCCGCCACATTGTTTTTTGTGGTGGTTGGTGCGGATGAAAAGCCAATCAAAACAAATGATAATCAAATGGTTGAAGGTAACTTGGGTGACATTGTTGTTAATTCCATAACCGTTTTGGATGATGGGCATGGCGGATATATTTCGACATATAATCAAGATGGAAAGCGGACGATCTATATTGGTACTGGAGAAAATCGGAACGGTTATATAAGCACTTTTAATAAAATGGAGGAGCCCACTACTTATCTCGGCACAAACAAAGAATTAGATGGTGTTGTTGTTCTTAATGATCGTTATGGTGATTTGGGATGGAGCCAAAGCGGGAAGCAATGATGTCTTATATCTGGATATTAATGGTTATCCTTGTATTGTTTGGTTTTATAAAAGCAAGAGAGCGACTAGAAAATTACGATGAATAAAAAAGCTCCGGTTTCCCAGAGCTTTTTTATGGTGGTTATTCAGCTTTAACAAAATCTGGACCATCGGGAAACGTGGCAACATCTTTGGGCGCTACATCTGCCAGTGAGGTTCCCGGACTTGTTGGTTCATCCGAATTAGGTTCTTGAACGGGGATGGGTGTTGTTGGAACTTCGTCAGCCAAATGTGTTGTATACGGTTGTCCATTCCATATAAACGTATGATTAGGCCCAAGTTGTTCACGAGCTTGAGCAAATGCATCACCAAATGAATCGGATTCAATAATGATTATTTTGGGGATAATTTCAATTGCATTATTTGTTTGACCTGTTTCTTCATTGGCTATCATTGCGTCTGATTCATCTTCTTCTATATGAACAATTGTTTCAGAAAATGTTTCAGGTTCATTGACGAATTCAACCGAAATATTTTCTGACCCAGCATGTTGAACAAAAATGCCAATGAGAATAGCCACTCCCATTAATGCCATAGTTTGAAGGATTTTTTTATCTGTTTTTTCCATATTTATTTCCTTTCATGGATTTGTTTATCATTGAGTAAAACATGGAAATACTAATATGAGTTCCATTCGTGAAAAATATTTTGGGAAATCAATAGCGAAATCAAACAATAATTCATGTAATTTCTTCGTCTATGAAACGATTAATCATTCACCTTATTCTAATATCATCTTTATTTGGAAATACAATCATTAATGGGACTGTTTTCCATGAACAGACAAAAGAACCAATTGTTGGAGCCAATGTTATTGTTATTGGCAGTGACCAAGGGTCATTTTCGGATAAAAAAGGGCATTTTAAAATTGAATTAGGTCAAACTTTTCCCATTGAAATAAACGTATCTCATATTGGATTTGAAACGATAACATTCACAATTGAAAATGATTTTCCTGTTACAATAAATCTTATTCCTGCAGTTATTACATCACAATCAGTAGAAGTGGTTGGGGAAAGAAAGAAATATGAAGCAGATGTTTCATCCTCCATTGATATTGTAGACTTAGAGGATATTGAACTTCAAGGTGCGCGCGATTTGGGGAGTTCATTGCGTCGTGTAAGCAGTATCAAAATAGATTATTCTACTTCTGGTAAACAAACGATTAGTATTCGAGGAAATAATGCAACGGATGTGGCTGTTTTTCTTGATGGAATAAAAATGAATGATTCGAACACAGGTGTAGCGGATTTATCATCCCTTGATTTAAATGTGATAGAACAAATCCAAGTCATTAAAGGTGGGAATTCTACTTTGTATGGCTCTGGAGCCATCGGCGGTGTTGTAAATATGGAATCTAAACGTGCTGAAAAAAACGGGTTATATGTTAATCAGGGAATTGGGCAAACGTTTAATGATGATGTTGACTTTTCTGCCGGAGCCACTGGGCGATGGAAAGCATTTGGGGTTGGCGGGAGATATTCTGGAAAGACCCGCGCTTATGGCGGGAGAACGATTACTACATCCATTTTTCAAAATGTTTTTTCAAATTTAGATTTGAATTCAGGAAATGTAAATGTGCGATATTACCAATTTAATAAAGGATTAGAATTTCCATCAGGTGGCGTAGCAACACAGGATGATATGACTTTATTTAGCGCACAGTATGATGGGCGATTATTCAAATGGGATGGATGGTCTTTTCAAGCGGGCCAAAGATATTGGGCTTTATCTCAAGACTTTTTTACGAGCTTAGATGAAAATCTACAAGATGAATCTTTAAATGTACAAGCATTGAAACATGGTCGAATTGGGAAATTAGATATATCTCTTCAATATGAATTAGAAGACCAAAAATTCCTTGGAGTGAAAAACTATAAATCTTTATTTGGCGATACGACCGTCATTCAAAGAGGCGATATGAAGAGAAGAAGCCAGGCAGGTTCGTCTGTATTTCAATGGGAAGTATTAGGCGATCACCCTTATGTGGATATCATAGCTTTTGAGTTGGCGATGAGATTAAACTATATTCAAACGATTCGCGAACAATCTTTTGATTTTCCAGGAATTCCTGGAAATAATGGGGATATTTCATACGATAAACCGGGGTCGTTTTTGGCTTCCACACCCTCTTCTAAAAAAATTGGTATACGGATGGAAGGAAAAACGCCACGATTGGATTATAGCTTTTTTGTAAATCAAGGAAATAATACACGGTTACCATCCTTAAGTGATTTCTTTCGATTCTCTAATGCAAGAGAAGAAGATAAAGTTGATTCAACATTGGTGAATGAAAATGTGTCAACGACAGAAGGGAATCTTCTATTTAATTTTAAATTATTTGAGAATTCGAAAATTCTAGATGGGATGGATATTACCTTTGGATATTTTAGAAATCATTATACCAATAAAATAGCTTACCGCCTTTTAGATGATTCGCCACCTGTTCCATATAATACACTTACATCAGAAATAAGCGGACAAGAATTCACTATTAATTCATCCAATTTGAAGGGGAAGTTAAATCTTTCGTTTGCAACAACCCTCTTACACATTTCAGATGTAGAAATATTCCCAAACAAACCAGAACGAAGAAGTGTAACAACCATCGAATGGAATCAAGATTGGTTTGTAGCCACATATGATATGACTTACGATGGGGAACAATTCTTTTTTATACCTGGCGTTGGAGGTGGTGTTATTAAACCCAAAGAAAATGCAAATTTAAGTTTATCCTTAAGAAAAAAATATTTTGGTTTGAATTGGCGAGCTTCTTATACAATAAGGAATATTTATTCTAAAGATGAAATAGATTTAACATTAGAAGAAAGTTTAGAACGTGGGTATAATTATTTTGATAAATATAGAGAAATACTCACAATCAAAGTAGAATGGTAAATCTATGAAATACCTTAAACCGCCACTTCTGCTAATCGGGTTTTTATTTCTTGTGAGTTGCAAAGTTCCCACATTACCTGAACAAAAAAAAGAAGACCCATTATTTGATGTGGCGATTAACTATGATGGCCATCCCATTTTCCACCCAACAGAAGTTGAAGTTTCCTGGACAGAATTTGTCGTAGATGGATTTAAAGAAATAATGATTGAAAGGGCTAAAATAGTAAATAATGAAAAAAATTGGCAACATTTAGCATCCGTTACGGATTCTTTAGCTATAGCGTTTACTGATACAATTGATGATGATGGTTCGTTTCAATATCGTGTTCGGCTTATTGACAAAAAGAATCAATTTATATCTGCAGAATCAAATTTATTTATTGTTCCAAATGTTACAGCTTTAGAAATGCCAAATCATTATGGTTCATTAAAACTTGCCTATCAATCCAATTTTTTAGATGAGGGTGATTCAATTAAAATTTCACCAGGCACGTATGCAGGCAATTTTAAATTATTGGAAAAAGATGTATTAATTGTAAGTGTAGAAGGTCCTGAAACGACTATTTTTACGGGTATTTCGGATACCATGCCTGTTATTGAAATGAGTATCGGTATTTTTTCTGGATTTACCTTAACGGGTGGACGTTCTTATAATGCGGGTGGTATCCGAGCAAAAGGAAATGTCCTTATCCAAAATTGCATAATCCAAGGAAATGCAACCATCGAAAATGAAGATGCAAATATACAAATTTATCCTTTTGCTTATGGAGGCGGTGTATATCTATCGGAAAATGCCATCATGGAAAATTGTTTAATAAAGGATAATTGGTCTTGGTTCGGCGCAGGGGGTGTATTAATGGATGGCAATACCATAATAAGAGATTGTATTGTGGACCAAAATAGAACTAAAGGATTGGGTGGTGGTATTTTAGTGTATTCCGGCGAATGTATTTTGGAAAGGGTAGCGATAAAAAGGAACAGATGCTTAGGTCAATCAATGGGCGGACCCGCCGATCCGAGCTTTGGCGGAGGATTGGGAGTGAAATCTGGAAATGTATTCGTAACAAACTCAATTCTATGGAAAAATAATGCTATGAGCGGTGGCGGTGGTTTCTACAATTCCTTAGATGGAACCCTTTCGATGACAAATTGCACAATTGTAGAAAATACTTCTGGGTTATTGAACCATGAAAATGGATCTGGCATTAACAACGGTTCATTAGATGCTTTGAATTCGATCATTTGGAATAATACTGGAGATAATCCTCGTCGATTATGGCAAAATGCGTTTTATTGTAATATTGATGAAATCTTTATTGTTAATTCAAATAGTGGGAATATCAAAGAAAACCCGGAATTCACTCTTGAGACTCAAGATGATTTTAGGTTAAACGAATCATCGCCTTGTATTGATATTGGACATCCTGATACACAATACAATGATCAAGATGGGACTAGAAATGATATGGGTGCTTTTGGAGGCCCAGGTAGTTATTAAGGGTTTACAATACCTTTAATGGATAAGATTTCCCACCCATTATAAGCGAGCGTTGAATCATCTGAAATAAGAACAGCTGGGTATAAACTTTCAGGGTTTTGGAAGAATAAAACTAAGTCCCTAAACAAAGCAATTGAATCGGGTGCCATTTCAATATTATGTGTAAAAAATAACCCTTTTGGGATTTCTTGATTGGGTGTCTCAACGGATACTTCAATTTCCCATCCATTTAGAATCTCATCAGATGTATTAGTAATAAGCCAGTCCGTTTTAATATATCCATCATATCCCTCGATATCAATATTTTGTATAGATGCTGTTATTTCAACATGGAGTGGTTGATTTATTTCATTATCTAAGTTGCACCCTAAAATATTAAGGCAAATTGGTATGAATATTAGACGAATTAAGTGCATATTTTTTGTTTTTTTGATTGAAAGGGTTTTAATCCTAGGTAATTTTAATGCTGAAAATAAACTGCTTTCTATCTTTTATGGAAGCAAGAAACATAAGAGGATAAAATGAAACCTGTAAATATTGCTCTTTTTGGTTTTGGTCGAATTGGCCGAAACCTATTCCGGCAAGGATATAAAAATCCAAATTTTAATTTTGTAGCTATCAGTGATTTAGGACCTGCAAAGTCACTCCATTATTTATTATCACGGGACTCTATCCATGGACCGATTGACAATGAAATCTCTTTAGAAGGTAACTACCTCGTAGCAAATGGAAATAAAACACGAATTCTACCCGGTGGTGACCCAGGGCAAATTCCTTGGGATTCATTGGATGTAGATGTTGTTATTGATGCAACTGGGAAGTATAAAGATGTTAAAGATTTAAATAAGCACATCGAAGCGGGTGCTAAACGCGTTATTGTTACTGTTCCACCAGAAAATGAAGTAGATCGTATTGTTGTTCTTGGGATTAATGATAGTGATATTAAATTGACAGACCAAATTATTTCTACCACATCATCGACAACACAAGTTTTAGCATTGATGTTAAAAATGTTGGATAAAAAATTTGGTGTTAAAAGAGCCATGATGACAACGGTTCATGCATATACATCTGATCAACCTTTGGCAGATTCAGCTCAAAAAGATCTCCGCCGTAGTCGATCAGCCGTTGAAAATATTATCCCAAATAAGACGTGGGCTCCTGAACTTGTTGAAAAATTAATGCCAAAATTTAAAGGTAAAATAGGAGGGACAGCTTTTAATGTTCCCGTCCCTGATGGTTCAGCTGTTGATTTAACAACAGATTTAGAACGACTTCCATCCATCGAAGAAGCAAATGAAGCTGTTAAAACATTTGCTAAGAGTACATTAAAAAATATTGTGGGCTATACAGATGACCCCATTGTATCGAGTGATGTGATTGGATGTAGTGAAACAATGATATATGATGCCAAAGCAACAATGATTACAGCAAATGCATTATTAAAAACGGTTTGTTGGTATGATAATGGTTGGGGATTTTCATCTCGCATTTTGGAATTAATTGAATCTTATCAAACATTAGAAAATGAAGGGGGCGCATCATGAGAGTAGCCATTAATGGATTTGGACGGATTGGACGATCTGTTTTTCGAATCATGAATGAACGAAATGATATTGACGTTGTGGCCATTAATGATTTAGCCGATAACGATGCTTTAGCTTATTTATTGAAATATGATACAGTTATGGGCCGCTTTGAGGATACGGTAACAACAGAAGGTGATTTATTAAAAACGTCTTCCAATACAATAAAAATGTTAAATCAGAGAGACCCATCTCAACTTCCTTGGTCAGATATGGATGTAGATATTGTTATTGAAGCAACGGGTATCTTTCGTACAAGAGCGTTACTAAATCAGCATTTAGATGCAGGAGCAAAACGAATCATTCTTACCGTTCCGGCTAAAGAACCTATTGATAATATGGTGGTAATTGGTGTGAATGATGATACATTATTGCCAGAACATAAAATCATATCTAATGCAAGTTGTACAACAAATTGTTTAGCTCCAATGGCTAAAATTCTTCAAGATAATTTTGGGATTGAGTTTGGTGTTATTAATACCATTCATGCTTATACGAATGATCAGCGGTTGGCTGATGTGCCCCATTCAGATTGGAGACGAAGTCGTGCTGCTGCCGAAAATGTGATCCCTACATCCACGGGTGCTGCAAAAGCGGTTGGGAAAGTTCTTCCAGAATTAGAAGGAAAATTAGATGGAATTGCCATGCGGGTCCCAGTCCCAGATGGTTCTGTTGTAGATGCGGTATTTACATTAAATCAAGATGTGACCGAATCTCAACTGAATGAAGCTGTTTATGAAGCATCTCAATCTGATAGATTGTCAAATATTATTGAGTATTCAACCTTACCTGTGGTTTCAACGGATATTATTGGCAATCCACATTCTTCCATTTTTGATGCACCATTTACAAAAGTTGTAGAAGGAAATATGGTTAAAACTTTAAACTGGTATGACAATGAATGGGGTTATTCAAACCGAGTTGTTGATCTTATTGGTTTAGTTTCGGCCCTGTAGAAAAAGTCTCATGACCGGATAGTTCTGGAATATTTTTATATAATTCTAGGCTATCCGGGTTAGCTAAAGCATCTTTATTGGTGACTTCTTCACCATTAATTACTTTTTTCACTGCCACTTCAACTTTTTTCCCATTTATTGTATAAGGAATATCCTCGATGGCTAATATGATGGCCGGTACATGTCGAGGCGAACAATGGTTTTTTATTAATGTTCTTATATTTGAAATAATTTCATCTGTTAATGTTATTTCAGTCTTTAATTTAAGAAATAAAATGACTCGTTGATCTCCTTCCCAATCTTGTCCAATAACAAGGCTATCTTCTATATACTTTAGGTTTTCAACAATACGATATATTTCAGCTGTCCCAATTCGAACCCCTCCTGGATTCAAGGTAGCGTCACTTCGTCCAAAAATTTTAATACCCCCATATTCAGAAATACGTATAAAGTCTCCATGGTGCCACGTATTTGGGAATAATCCAAAATAAGCATTATGATATTTTATTCCATCAGTGTCATTCCAAAAATATATTGGCATAGATGGAAAAGCAGTTTTGCAGGCTAATTCTCCTTTTTCATTAATCAAGGAATGCCCCGCATGATCTAAAGCAAGTACATCCATTCCAAGACCGCGACATTGTAATTCACCGCGAATCACTGGAAGCATAGGATTCCCTAAAGCAAAACAAGATACAATATCTGTTCCTCCAGATATGGATGCCAGTAAGACATTTTGTTTTATTTTTGAATACACATAATCAAAGCTTTCTTCAACAAGGGGTGAACCTGTTGACAGTATGGTTTTCAGAGATGACAAATCCGAATCCCGACTCGGGTTTATATTTGCTTCTTTACATGATTCAATAAATTTGGCGCTCGTGCCAAAAATAGTGATATTTAATTTATCCACCATATTCCACATAGCATTTCCATCTGGGAAAAATGGAGATCCATCAAACAAGACAACTGTAGCCCCAACGGCTAAAGATGAAACAAGCCAATTCCACATCATCCATCCACATGTTGTGAAATAAAAAATAGTATCATTTCTGGAAAGATCGCAATGTAATCTAAGCTCTTTTAAATGTTGTATCAGGGTTCCCCCTGCAGAATGAACAATCGATTTTGGAAGTCCTGTAGTACCAGAAGAATACATAATATATAATGGGTGATCGAACGGAAGCTGCTCAAAGATTAATGGATCAGGATTTGTAGACAGGAATTCCGTATAGTGAATTGCATTTTCAATATGAGTAATATGTGGTTTTTCTTCAGTATATCCAATTATAATAACTTTTTCGATAGAGGGTAGTGACTTTAGAATGTTGGAAAGTTTATCTAAAGAGTCGAAAGTTTTTCCATTATAATAATAACCATTGGCTGCAAAAATGACTTTAGGCTCAATTTGGGTAAACCGGTCTAAAACACCTTTAATACCAAAGTCAGGAGATGATGAACTCCAAATGGCGCCGATAGATGCAGTTGCCAACATAGCAATAATGGCTTGAGGCATATTGGGTATAAACCCTGCAACGCGATCTCCTTTTTTTACACCTAATTTTCGTAATGAGTGGGCAAGTTGTTCTACTTCGTTATAAAGATCACTATAGGAATATGTTTGTGTGTGTTGTCCTTCACCTTTGAAATGAATGGCTGGGCGGTTATCACGATATTTTAGAAGATTTTCAGCATAGTTTAATTTTGATCCGGAGAACCATTTTGCACCAGGCATTTTCTTTTCATCATCTACAACTTGATGGTATGGTGTAGAATAAATAATGTTTGAATAATCCCAAAATTCACTCCAGAATTCCGACACATGATGAATAGACCAATTATGAAATTCATCATAAGATAAGGAATGAAAAGGAGTATTTGCAGTTACCCTACTAATAAATTGAGCCATTTGAGTTTTTTCTGGGTGGCTAGGTTCCCAAAGGATGGTATCTTTTTTCATTGTTGATTTAGAATAAATATGATTGTCAAACAGGAGAGTTTAACGAAATTCGATATAAGAAAAAAAGAATGAACGATTAAGTTAGTTTTATATACTATATGTTAAAAATTTTCTTGATGGAATGTAAAATTGTATTTAGATCCAGTTTTTTCTAATTGTTTTCCAACGGCAGGATGCCCGCAAAAGAAAATTTCAACATTCTTATTTTTATGATCATTGGATATGGGTTCAAAAATATCATCCCAATTTGGGCGACCAAAATTTGTTTTGATTTTTAATCCTGTAATTAAATCTACTTTTGTTTTTTTATGTTTCATATCCATTGCGATATAGAGCATATTAGATTTCATATCTTTTTGAGATTGCGTGCCTGTTAGGAAAATATTTAAATCAAAATATTTCTTTGCATCTTTTTCTTCAATCTCAGCCAATAATTCAACAAACCACTCAAAAGAATTTTGTCCCCGATTTTGCCAATAAAAATAGATTTTATCTGGATGATTATCCGAATTTTCATTGTAAATCTTATGCAATAAACTTTTTAATATAGATGAGTAAGGAGTTACTCCAATTCCTGTTGCAACAAGTATGGCAACATTAGATTCAAAAACTTTGTCACTTGGTGTACCATACGGTCCATCAATTAATACAGGTAATTTGACTTTTTTATCCAATACATTTTCGCCCTGTAATTGTTTAAAATAGTTAAAGAGATTTCCGGTCCAACTTCCAACTGCTCTAATATGGCAACTCATAATATTCCCATCTTCTGGTGCACTACTAATTGTGAATGGATGCCACTCAAACTCTGAAATTTCAGGGCACTTTAGATATAAATAATCACCAGGTTTATATGAAAATGATTCGGGTTTATTCATATATAACCCTAAAACGGTAGAAGGAAGAAGAGATGCATCGTATATAGTCGTTTCATGAACTAATGCATTGCTACGTATCCATCGCTCCAACAGAAATAAAACTCCAGGTATGAATAGCCACTTCCAAAAAATGGGACCATGCATTAAAAAGAGCACCAACCATATCCCATACCCTAAATGGGATAAATAGAACAATTTAAAGTGTCCACCTTTTCGCATTGATGGGAGTGCAGTTGTCCACATGCCAGTTAAAATTATTGTAAGCGTTAACCCTGTTACCCCAGGTAGTGTATCGAATAAATAAAATTGCAAAGGATGATTTAGTGATGAAAAATTGGAAATGTAAAAAAATCCGTGAGCCAATGCTGAGAAAAACATAATATGCCCTACAAATCTATGAAAGGAAACAACATCATCTATTGTGATATAATTATACCAAACAGTATTTCTAAGTTTTGTTATGAAATGCCTGAGCATAGGTAATAAAATAATGGCTCCATTAAAATTTAAAATAGCTCCAAATGCTTCAGCCCAAACAATGGATTGGTTAATATTCATTCCTTTAAAGCTGGTAAATGCATTTATAAATAAATACATGTTTATCATTAAATAACAGGAGTAAAATATAAATGTTTTTTGGTCAATACTCTTTTTAATGCTATTATAACCTTTTAGTATATGTTCATCAAATTATCTATATTTATTTTAAACTATTACAATTAAAGAATTAAATAGAAATAGGTACACATAGTATAGTTACTCATAAGAATTCATATTTAACTTTCATATCCAAATTATTGAAGGAATTTAATTTTTTATGAAAATAGCATTTTTAACTGCTGGGGGAATTGCTCCATGTTTGTCATCATCTATCGGTGCGTTGATAGAGAAATACAATGATATTGCTCCAGATGCAGAATTGATGGGGTATTTAAATGGATATCAAGGATTACTTCTTGGAAGATCTATTCCTTTTCCAGCATCTGTAAAAAAAAATTATTCAATTTTTTATGATTTTGGCGGAAGTATGATCGGGAATAGCCGTGTCAAATTGACCAATGTGGAAGATTGTATAAAACGGGGATATGTTCAAGACGGGGAAGACCCTTTAAAAGTTGCTGCTGAGCAACTTAAAAAAGATCAAATTGATATTTTACATACCATTGGTGGTGATGATACAAATACGATGGCTGCACAACTTTCTTTTTATCTTAAAAATAATGGATACGATTTAACTGTTGTAGGATTACCTAAAACAGTTGATAACGATGTTTTCCCAATAACGCAAACATTGGGAGCTTGGACGGCTGCTGAACAAGGTGCTGTCTTTTTTGAAAATATAGTAAATGAAAATACAACAAGTACGCGTCAACTCATTATTCATGAAGTCATGGGACGCAACTGTGGTTGGTTAACAGCTAAAACGGCGTATGATTATCGTAAACGCATGAAGGATCGATCCTTTTTCCCTGAAATGTTAATTTCGCAAGAAAAGTGGGATATTGATGCTGTTTATATTCCTGAAATGGATTTTGATTTCCAGTCTGAAGTAAAACGTCTCAAAAAACGCATGGATGAAAAAGATGGAATAAATATTTTCCTAAGTGAAGGTGCAGGACTTGAAACGATTGTGAGAGAAATGGAATTACAGGGGGAAGAAGTTCCTCGAGATGCATTTGGGCATGTGCGATTGGATGAAATAAATCCAGGGCAGTGGTTTGCGAATAAATTTGCTAAAGGATTAAATGCTGAAAAAATATTAGTACAAAAAAGTGGATATTTTGCACGATCAGCGAAACCAAATCAACAAGATTTGGATTTAATTAAACAATCCGCCTTTTTTGGGGCAGAGAAAGCATTAAAAGGACAGAGTGGTGTCGCAGGTTTAGATGATGATGCAGACCAGACACTTTCCTTAATTGCATTTGAAAGAATCAAAGGGGGAAAACCTTTTGATTATAACGTAAGTTGGTATCATCAATTATTGACTGAAATCGGTCAAAAATAAGAAAGAGGAATCCTATGAGTTATTCATTAAAACCGGGTGTAGTCACAGGCGAAGATTACAAAACATTATTAAAAGCGGCCAAAGAAGGCGGTTATGCTATTCCTGCAGTCAATACTGTTGGAACTAATTCTGTAAATGCAGTTATGGAAGCCGCAGCAAAAAATAAATCAGATGTTATTATTCAATTTTCGAATAGTGCAGGGCAATTTTATGCAGGGAATAGTTTGAAAGATGCATTTGAAGCAAAAGTGCTGGGTTCTGTATCTGCAGCACAGCATGTTCATTTATTAGCAGAAAAATATGGTATTTGTGTTGTTTTACATACGGATCATGCCAATAAAGGATTAATTCCGTGGGTCGAAGCTTTGGTTGACCACAGTGAAGTACATTACAAAAAATTTGGTAAACCACTATACAGTTCACATATGTTAGATCTGTCGGCCGAAGACATTGATTTTAATTTATCAGAAAGTAAACGTCTTCTAGAGCGCATGGCTCCGATTGGTATGAGCCTCGAAATTGAATTGGGCGTAACAGGTGGAGAAGAAGATGGTGTTGGTTCCGATGATGATATTGGCGCAGATAATCCATTATTATACACTCAACCGGAAGATTGTTTGCGTGCTTGGGAATTATTGTCTCCTATTGGACATTTCAGTTTAGCAGCTTCTTTTGGCAATGTGCATGGTGTATATAAACCAGGGAATGTCAAACTTCGTCCCGAAATTTTGAATGCTTCTCAGGAATTAGTTGAAAAAACATGTAATACGGTTCCTAAACCGCTAGATTTAGTATTTCATGGCGGATCAGGATCAGAAAAAGCCAAAATTACTGAAGCGATTTCCTATGGTGTTTTTAAAATGAATATTGATACAGATACACAATTTGCTTTTGCAAAAGCTGCAGGTAATTATTTCGATGCGAACGCAAAAGCATTTAAATATCAAATTGATCCAGAAGATGGAACACCGTATAAAAAGCAATATGATCCACGGAAACTTCTGAGAGCAGGTGAAGAAGGAATGGTGGAACGCCTTGATGAAGCTTTTGCTGATTTGGGCTCCATTGGCAAATCTCTCGCTCAATAAATTTAGCGATTTACATCACGATTAAGGGCATTCATTTTGAATGCCCTTTTTTATTTTATAATAAAATATCCCATTATAAATGATGATATCATTCCAGGATAAAAGGGTTCAATATTCAAAAAAGATTGCCCTGTGGTTAGACTTAATCCCATCCAAGTCGTAGAAACAATAACTGGAATCAATATCCATAAAGTACTTTGCGTTGATGGGAAGCTCAATTTTGGTCTCCATATATTTAATAGGAAAGGGAATATCAATCCAGGAATAACGATTGAGCCAATGGTATAAAACAGTTTAACAACAGAAGGAACGACAAGAGCCAAACCCCAAGCCAAGAGTGTAGATACAATGAGCCCCATTTTTACTGATTGGATTGACATTTTCCTTCCCTTGATTCGACCTATAATATCATGTCCAAATGTAATCGAATTCACAAACCCCAAAGAATCAATGGTGGACATTATTGTTGAAAAAATTCCGGCTAAAAATAAACCATATACGAATGGAGGTAATATATTCTTCCCAAGAAGTGGGAATGAAAATAGTGGATTTTCAGGAGAAATAAGTTGAACAGCGTATAACCCTGTCATTAGAGTTAATGCATCAAAAACACCCCAGAAAATAATAGATATCAATATTCCCTTTTGAGCGATTTTAGGCGTTTTTGCAGCTGCACATCTTTGATAAAATCCTGGATCAATGAAGGTCCAGGATGCAATAAAAAACCACACTATCACATATTGAATCGTATTCCCGCCTAATGGAGAAACATGTTTTTCTGGGAGAGATGATAATAATGAATTGGGTGAACCCGCTTCAATCCAGCAAAATATGAAAAGAAGTCCAAAACCTAAGAACATAAGAATAAATTGAAAAATATCCGTCCGAATTACAGCTTTGAATCCGCCATTCCAAATATAAACTAAACTAAATGAACTGGCTAAAACCATCGCCAACCAAAAGGGAATATGAAACATGAATTGAATTAAGATTCCCATACTTAATATATATGGGGCAGGACTGGATAATATAAATATATAAAATGCACTTAATAATCCAGCTGTCTTACCAAAACTTTCATTAAAATGATCTGGGATTGAAAAATGGTTTGCCATACGAATTTTTGGAGCAATCCAATATGCATACAAAGTAGCAAAAATATAATAGGGGAGTCCAAAAATAAACCATGTTTGAATTCCATATAGAAATGTATTTTCTCCAATACCTAAAATACCCCCATACCAAGTTGTGACCAATGTGGCTGTAAATGCTGATAAACTCAATGATCGACCGGCTAATATATATTCTTCAGTATTATTGTTAGATTGCTTGGATCGAAACATTCCAATTGTAATAAGAAACCCAACATAAAGGGCTAGGACTAAAGTATCAATCCAATGCATTTAATTAATCTATTGGATGACTTTTGAAAACAAGAATAGGATCAGATGAATCAATCGAAAAAGTCGTACCGATAGATTGATTGGAAATGGCTCGAGCAGATGGATCTAATATAAATTGATCCATTGGGTAATGAAGTGCTGTAGAAGACACAACTGTTCCTGACCTTTGAGCAAAAAGCGATACTGTTTCTCCTGGAGATGAATTAAACGATTTGTGCCCACGGTGGCATGTAATGGTAAAATGGTCCGTAACCATTTTTAAATTAATTTTGTCAAAATAGTCGAATAGAATATAATGATTCGCTAAAGTCATATCATCCCTTAATCCTGTAGCGCCAAGAAGAACCACTTCGGATATTTCATTCACTAAACACCAATCTAACGTTTTCTCTAAATCCGTTTTATTTTGATTAGGTAATTCAATCCATTCACCTTTGAATTCATCTTTTTGAATTTGGATTGAATCCATGTCTCCAAAAATATAGTCAGGTTGAATGCCATACTGGATAGCTTGATTATACCCACCATCAATACATAAAATTATTTTTGTATCTTTAAGAAGTGTTAATGGGACCAAGTGGGTCGGGAAAAGCCCATTAGCCAAAATGACTACGGATGACTGGAATGTAATTTCCTGTTTCATTTACATATAATTTACTACAGGATTTGTTTATTGAATCGATTCCATTAAGTGGACATATTTCGCTAAATTTGCCAACTTTTTATGCCATTAAAATCATTATATAAAAAATTATTTAATTTTGATGCTCATTTCCCGCGGTCATTAATTGCAGGAACGGTATTTATTACCCTATTGTTTTTATGGGGAATTCCACGATTAGAATTAGACCCGGGTGTGAAGTCTATGATTCCTCGTCAACATCCTATGGCAAATACCATGGATATGGCTGATAGTCTTTTTGCTGGGACAGGCATGATTATTATTGCCGTAGAATCGGATAGTTTATTTTCTCCTTCCGTCTTAGAAAAATATAAATCTTTTCACGATTCATTAGAAAGTTTACATCTCATAAGTCGAGTTTATTCTCTTTATTCTCATTATGCTATCGAGCCTAAATTAGAAGAATTTGTTATTAATAAAACAATTGAATCTTTCCCTGATGATGATTCTTTAAGACATAAATTTATTAAAGAGTTAGAGCAAACAGATATTATTGAAAGTCTCATTTCAAGTGATTTGAAAAAAATGAGCTTTCTATGCCAAATGGGCTCTGCATATGATTTTGAAGAAACAGTTTTTAGAGACAGAATTGTGTCCATAATAAAGCAGTATGAAGGTCCGGAAAAAATATATTATTCTGGATTCCCAATAACAAGGGCGGATGTTATTGATAGTATGAGAAAAGACCTTGGCACATTTACACCTTTTGCTTTGGGTCTTATGATGATTCTGCTTATTCTCAGTTTTCGAAGTTGGGCTGGCGTTTTTTTACCGTTCTTTGTGGTAGGTATTTCCGTCATTTGGACTTTTGGGCTTATGGGATGGTTGGATATGAGTGTTCCATTTATTGGAGGCCTTATTCCAGTGATGCTCATAGCTATTGCAAATGATTATGGAATCCATATCATTTCTCATTTCTTCGAATATTCAAGAATGGACAAAGATGCATCACGTGGGGCTATTATAAGAAAAACTATTCGGAAATTAGGGATGCCCATTTTTATTGCAGCCATGACGACTATTGTAAGTTTTTTAGGCCTTGCAACTCACGTATTACCTAGAGTTCGGGAGATGGGATTACTTATCTCATTTGGTATCTTTGTTGCATTTTTATTAAGTGTTTTCATTATTCCATCTGTTTTAGTCTTATTATCTCGTCCCACATTTTTATCCAAGAAGTCTGATCATGAACGCATCAATAATGCATTGGTATCCCTTGGGGACTTCTTTGTTAGATTTAGAGTTTCATTACTTATTGGATTAAGTATAATAGCTCTCGTTTTAGGCGCTGGAATAAAAGATATAAAAGTAGATACAAATCCGGACCATTATTTCCCCAAGAATGGACGATTGCGTGTTCATAATTCAGCTATTTCGGATGCTTTTGGTGGTGCCACGCAATTAACCGTAATGGTTGAAGGGGATATATATGATCCTCAAACATTAAAAAATATTGAAACATTGACGAATCATATTTCTGATGGTTCATCTTTAGTTACAAAAACCCATTCAATTACAGATGTAATTAAAAATCTTCATTTTGGATTTAATGGTGGAGATTCAGCGTATTATACGATTCCAGATGATAGAGAATTGATCACTCAATATATGTTTTTATTTTCTTTGACAGGAAATACAGATGAATTTGACTTTATTTTAGATGATTGGGAAGAGCCATCCTACACTCAGATATTTGTAAGATTAAGGCAAGTTCAAACAATCCGAATAGCTGAAATTGTCGAGGATACCGAACAATTTATTCAGGCTAATTTTTATGATCAAAGTCCCATGCAGTTGACTGGACCGGCGGCTTTTTTAGGCGTATTGACACGTTTAGTGGTTAGAGGGCAAATATGGAGTTTATTCGTATCAGCCATTATTATATTTATGATAATGTCATTTGTATTTAGGTCGATTGTGGGTGGATTATTAGCCGTCCTTCCAATGGCAACTTCTGTGATATTAGTTTTCGGAGTTATGGGGCACTTAGGCATTGTATTGAATATGACCACATCATTATTAACCAGTATTTTAGTGGGGGTAGGGGTCGATTATGCGGTGCATTTTTTATGGCATCTTCGAGATCATATTCGTTCGGGTGAACAATTAGATGACGCAATTAGATCAACATTTAGAATATCAGGGAAAGGGATTCTATTTAATGCAGCCTCAGTTGTTGTTGGGTTTACAGCACTTTTATTTTCGGAGTTTCTTCCAGTCATTATTTTTGGAATTTTGGTCATGGCGTCCATTACTTTTTGTCTCTTTGGCGCATTGGCTGTTTTACCTGCCTTGGTCAGCCTTGTTAACCCTAAGTTTTTATACAAGTAATGAATGAAAAATTAGATAAAATAATAAGTTCTATTTTTATAATGGGTTCATTGACACTTGTTGGTTGGTGGGTTTATAGTGCCTTTGTTGAAGGCGTTTTTTCTGCATGGATGTTGCAATCCAGTTCATCGAGCCAAACATGGGTAGAAACATTAAAATCAAATTGGGGAATGATCATTCCCATATATTTGTTTATATGTTTTCAAGCAGCGGGTATTTCTGAAATTCGTAAAGGGCAAGACTATTTACATGCAGTGATAATAAGTATATTTTTTACACCTTTGAGTTTATTCTTTATGAGCGGAGAAGATGATGAATAAACTTTTTGTTTTTATATCACTTTTATTTTTACCTCACTTCATTTTGGGCGAAATGACTGGTTTAGATATAATGAATAAGGTTAAAAATAATCCTATCCCAGCATCCTCCATTACCCATTTTGAACTAACTATAATTAAAATTAAGAGAGGTCGTGAAAAGAAAAAAGTTCGAGAGTTTACACGGTATCAAAAAAATTATACAGCGGGTAAATATAGCAGAAAAACACTTGTTCGATTTATAAAGCCAGCCCTTGTTAAAGGAACCGGATTATTGAATTGGACTTATAGAAATGGCAAACAAGAACAATGGTTTTTTCTACCAAAACTCAAAACAGCCAAAAAAATTAATTCAAAAGATCGGACCAAATCATTTATGGGGACTAATTTTACTTATGAAGATTTGGAGTCCAATCAGTCTAAAAATGAAGAATATAAATCTTTGGGTATTGAAACAGTATTTGGTAGTCCTTGTTATGTAATTGAAGCAATTCCAAATTCACCCAGCGCATATAAATGGCGTAAATATTGGATTGATATGACGACTTGGCAAATAAAAAAAATAGAATATTATGAAAAGGAAACACACCCAAGTAAAACACTTACAATCTCCAATCATAAGGTCCTAGGTGGCTATTATATTCCGGAAACTATGGTGATGAAATCGGCTAATGGAAATCAGTCAACAATGGTGATTAATAAAGCGGTCATGGATGCGGGAATTCAAGAAGATATTTTTACCCAAAAGTTCCTGATTCGTATAAAATAAGAATTATTATATTTGACAATTATTTATAAATCGGTAATATCGGAAACGATATATACGAAAAACGTTTCCATTGACTAACTCCCAATCACAGCAAGAAGAATATATTCTCGAACAAAGTTTTGAAGCTTTGACGCGAGACGGTGTCCGTTCATTTACGGTGGACTCTCTATCTCAAAATTTGGGAATGAGTAAAAAAACAATATATAAATTTTTTCCTACGAAAGAAGATTTGGTCGATAAAAGTGTAGGTTTTTTTCTTGGATTGATTGAAAAGAGATTCAAACGACTTATTGAAACGGAACCGAATCCTGCCATCCAATTTGTAAAAGTGATGCAATTTATAATGGGACACATTTCCAATATATCTATAGAAAAATTGGCTGACTTAAAGTGCCGATTCCCACGTGTTTGGCAAAAAATGGAATCATTTCGTTTAGCGCGTAGAGATGATTTTTATAATATACTATTCAATGCCCAAAAACAAGGATACGTGAGAAAAGATGTTGATATAAATGTTATAGCTACATTATACATGAATATTATTAATTCTACATTTCAACCAGAATTTTTTCTCAAAAATAATTTAGCACCATCAGATGCTATTCATAATTTTTTAAAAATGATTTCAGGTGGCCTTTTTACTCCATCTGGTAATAAATATGTTATTGAACTTTTTAATAAGGAAGAAAAATAAATGGGACATCCAATCAGAGAATGGGTTATAGAAAAAACATTAAAACATCCTAAAAGGACCATTGTTGTTAGTTTGTTTCTAACAATCATGATGGCTTCAGGCGCACAATACTTTGTCATTGATGATGATATGATGAAAATGTTACCCAAAAATATGCCATCTAGAGTTGCATGGGATAACGTCATGGAAGAGTTTGGAAACACGGATATGGTATATGTCACATTTGGCATTAGAGATGAAAAGGGGATTAATCCCAAAATGTTATCTTCCTTGTGGGACTTTACTCGCGCATTAGAAGATATGCCAGAAGTAGAAAAAGTGACATCCATTACAACAACGGAACGATTAGATAGTGAAGATGGATTTATGGAAGTAAGTGATCTACAATACACGCGTGACTTGTATCCAGAAGAAGTAGAAGATATTCAAAACTACCTTGATAATAATGAAAATATTAAAAAGCAACTTCTGAGCCGAAATGAAGATTATTTAAATGTGGTTATCCAACCTGTAAAAAAGGCTCCGTTTGATGTATTAAGTCATAATGTTAAAAATTTAGGAAATGAATTATTATCAGATTATGAAACACAATATGGCGGTGCGGCTTATATCACTGGTATGGTTCCGGGGTTAATTCGAGATGATGTAGCAATGTTAATGCGAGCAGGAATGTTGATTATGGTATTGATTCTACTCGTGAATTTGAGAAGTGTAGCGGGTGTTGGAATGGTGCTGATAACTATTGTATTGTCTCTCGTTTTTATGCTCGGATTCATGGGATGGGTTTATCGATTAACCGGGTCTGAGAAATTTTTATTCACTATGATGAATACATCAATGCCGATAATTCTACTAACAATTGCCAACTCTGATGGCGTTCATTTGATTGCCAAATTTTTTAAAGAATTACGGAAAAGAAGGAATACGCAAGAAGCTGTTCGCGTAGCGATGGATTCATTATTGATTCCAATATTCTTAACAAGTATTACAACTGCTGCAGCATTTTTGGCTATGGTATTTGCTCCCATTGAGCAAATGATTGGATATGGTATTTCTATTTCAGCGGGAATTTTATGGGCTTGGATATTATCATCCACCATGTTGCCTGCACTGATTTCTCTTAAAAAGTGGAAAATGGATTCAAAAGCTGTAACACATGCGAGCATCTTTGAAAATGGAATTCATATTCTTGCAAAACGAGTGGCCAAACATCCGAAATATATTTTAACGGCTGGACTATTTCTAGTTTCTATTGGTGGCTTTGGGGTTACCATGGTTGAAGTAGATGTAAACTTTAGTTCCTTTTTCAAAAAGGGAACTGAAATCAGAGATGGCATGGATTTTATGGAAGAAGAAATGTCCGGAACCATGGATGTCCGTGTTCGTGTCGAGGGGGATATTAAAGATCCAGAAAATTTACAATCTTTGATAGAACTTCAAAATTATATGGAAGAAAAACCAAAAGTTGGTATGAGTTTTTCTATCGCAAATATAGTTCAGCAAATGCATAAAACAATTATGGATGATGACCCAAAATACGAAACGATCCCAGATACGCGAGGAAAAGTAAATAACCTATTTACGATGTATTCTTTTTCAGGAGACCCAGATGCGTTTGAATCATTAGTCGACTATAATTATGAAGTTGGTTTGGTAACAGCAATGAGTAAAACATTAGGCACAAATGAAATCATTACATTTGTGAAAGGCATTGAATCATACGTGAGCGAATCATTCCCTGAAGGGTTAACAGCTATGGTTACAGGAATGGCTGTTGTTTTTAGGGATTTAGTTTTTCTCGTTGTTAAATCGTCTTTAATCAGTATTATTGTTTCCATTTTTGTGATTGGAGGAATAGCAAGTTTATTTTTCAGGAGGCTTCATTGGGGATTATTAGCTATTGTGCCATTAACAGCAGCAGTCATTTTGAATTTCGGTTTTATGGGCATTTTTGATGTAAAGCTAAGTCACATTACAGCCATCCTTGCATCCATTATTATTGGTGTAGGCGTTGATTTTGCCATTCATTATATTGCTCAATTTAGACGGTATTCACGGGATAAAAGTAAATATGATAATTTGAGCCGGGAAGTCATTGACGATATTGGTTACCCCATTGTATTAGATGCTGCATCAAATATGGGATTTGGGGCATTACTTTTTTCTGCTTTTGTTCCTATTCAATATATTGGTGGTTTAATGGTATTTGCTATGGTTTCGACATCCTTGGGTACATTAACCGTTTTAGCCGCAATGACTGAATTATTAAAGAAAAAAATTATAGAACAATAGGAGGATTATATGAAAAAAATCATTTTATTCATCATTTTTTTGACATTTGGAATGAGTCAATCGGGAGTTGAAATTGCGCAAATGGTAGATGATCGAGAGACACCGAAAGATATGACATCTTCTACTACAATGGTGTTGACGAATAAAAAAGGAAAAACGAGGACAGCCAAGATATTTTCAAAAAGTATTAATAATAATAAAAAGCAAATTATGTGGTTTTTATCTCCAAAGGATGATAAAGGTGTTGCCTTCTTAAAAATTGAACATGACGATAAAGATGATGAAATGCGTATGTGGCTTCCAGCATTTAAAAAGATTCGTCGTATTTCATCAAAGAAAAAAGGCGATTCCTTTATGGGGTCCGATTTGAGTTATGAAGATATGTCAAGCAGAGAAATCAATGAAAATACATTTACACGATTGGATGATGAATTGGTAGATGGTGTTGATTGTTATGTTATAGAAGCCGTGCCAAATCGAGATTTAAGATCATCTTATTCAAAACATAAAACATGGATTGATAAAAATTTGATAATGGCTGTAAAAGAAGAATCATATGATAGATTGGGAAACTTGAAAAAAATAAAATCTTTCAAAAATGAACTTGTTGGTAAATACAGAGTTATGGCTGGCATTTTTGTAAAAGATGTACAAAACAATCATACAACAAATATTACTTTTGATGATTTGAAATTGGATACAGGAATTAAAGCAAATTTATTTCATGAGAAAAATTTAAAGCGGTTACCGCGGAATTAATATTTATTAGGGGAAAGAGTGAAAAAAATAATTTTATCCATCTTGATTATTTCCAATTCTATTTTAATGGGGCAATTCACCTATTCAGGAAATGTACATCCATTAAAAATGATTCGAACATCAGATCAGTCTGAAATAAATCTTCCATTTCGACTAGCGACTATCAATGCAAACTATACATTAGGTGCATTTGATTTAGTAACAAATTCTGCCATAGAATATAGATGGGATGGCGATTTAAGTACGGATTTAAGAGAAGCTTATGTGGCTTATTTTCCTGATTGGGGAGAAGTGAAATTTGGGAAACAAATACATGCTTGGGGAATGGTGGATGGGAATAACCCCACGGACAATTTGAATGCATATGATTATTATTTTATGTTTTTGCCTGGCGCAGATCGAAAGCTTGGTTCAAATTCAGCATCAGTCAATGTGGTTTGGAGAGATTACCAAATTGAGACTGTCATTATCCCAGAACATACACCGAATAGACTTACGTTTGGGGAGGATGATTTCCCGATTCAACCGCCTATGGATGAACCGGAATCATATGTAACAACAGAAAAGCCATTAGAGGTTGGTTTAAGATTGCGCGGATCATTCACATTGGCAGATGTGGGTTTATCCTATTTTAAAGGACATGATCGCTCATTTAGTCTTGTTGGTTATACTATTCCAAATAGTATTGGCTTTGGCTATATTGATTTAAAGTTTGGGTTTCGAGAAACAGAAGTTTATGGTGCTAATTTTGTAACTTTTTTAGGTGATTTTACGATTCGTGGCGAGGGTGCTTACTTTATAACTGATAACTCTAATAATGGAGAATGGCTTAAAATTGAAACAAAGGCAGAATATCTTCAGTATGTGCTTCAAGGAGAAATGACAGGACCCTATGATGTGGCATTAAATGCACAATATATTGGAAGTAGAATACTAGAAGTTGAGGGCCAAACATTTACCAGGAATCCAGACAAACCGTTTATGGATTTAACAGAAGATACTTTTACTCCAGGAATGGGAACACCTTTTGCTATGTTTGCAGAAAATGGATTAAGTATCTCTGCAACCGGTTGGATGTTTGACGACCGGTTAGAATTAAGCGTAAACTCTTTTATGAATTTGGATGAAAATGGCTATATGCTTGGTGGTCGGGCATTTTATTCTCCAGCGGAAAGTTGGGGAATTGTAGCACAATTAAGTCAATTTATTGGGGATGAAGAAAACCCTGAAAATCCCTTTACGAAACTAGAAGACTTCTCTCACATACAAATTGGATTAAAATATAGTTTTTAACCCTTCGGCAAAGAGTAGTCCCCCTATTTTGAATGCATATAGTTAACCCGTTGTGCATATTAAATGAAAAATAGCTTATTTACGCGAATCTTTTCTTTTTTTTTGGAGTCCATCGACTATGTCGATGTTGAATCGAAGTATGAGATTCAATAGATATACTGGTTATGGACAGATTTCAGAACGCTTCATGCTTCAGCGTAAAATTGACTTAGTCCATTAAATCCAAAATGGTGTCATTTTATCCATAATTCCTCAAATTAATTAAAATTATGACTATTTTCCAATTATTTTAGGCGGATGTGTTGCAGCCATTATAGCCGCTCCAATAAGACAAGCAATTCCTGCAATAATAAATGGGGTCATCCAAATACCCGGGCTTCCAGAACCGTGAGCTGAATCTTTAAAAAAGCCCGCTAATTGTGGACCGGCAATTCCTGCAATTCCATAAGCCGTAAACATCCAACCATAATTGGTCCCTAAATTTTTATTCCCAAAGAAATCTGCTGTTGCAGCGGGAAATAGTGCAAAGTTTCCACCAAAGTTGAATCCAATAATGGATGCACCAATAATAAATCCAATTGCCATTCCAAATGTAATGAAAATATGATACATCATAAGCATAATGAATCCTTGGATAACCGTCATATAAATGATGGCTGTTTTTCGTCCTAATTTATCAGAAATAATTCCCCAGGCAATGCGACCAAACCCATTAAAAATGGCATACCAAGCCATAGCGGTTCCTGTAATAATACCCGCATTCTTTATTCCAAGATAACTTAAGGCATCAACTCCAAATAATTTGATACAATAAATAACCATTAAACCGGATAATGCAGAAAAAATAAAGACACCCCAAAGCATATAAAATTGTGGCATTTTTAACATTTGACGAGATGAAAATTCAGATGAAGATTGTTTAATTGTTTCCTGAGAAGGTTCCCATCCTTCAGGTTGATACCCTTTTGGGGGATTTACCATAACTAAGCTGCCCATTAATACTAATAGTGCAAATATAATTCCATAAATAACAAATACACTTTGAACGCCAGGCAAACCAAATACATGTGTTGAATTAAGCAGGCCGCCAAACCAAGATCCTGCGAGTTTCACCCAAATGGTTGCCCCAAATCCAAATCCAGCTACGGCTAAGCCAGTAATCATCCCTTTTTTATCTGGAAACCATTTTACACCTACTGCAATGGGAACGACATAAGCAAGCCCAATACCTGCACCGCCAATAATTCCGATAAAGAAAAATTGCGCCAAAAATGATTGTCCAAAAAAGCCGCCTAAAATATAACCGATTCCCAATAAGACTCCCCCTGCTCGAGCAACAATAGTTGGACCTAATTTAGCTTGCCATTTTCCCGCAAGAACCATGACAATTGCAAATGTGGCTAATCCCGCAGAAAAGACCCAAGCCGTCTGTGTTGCTGTAAATTGATAAAGGCCGGATGGATCCGTTAAAATTTTGGTAAATACAGACCAAGCGTATATGGCGCCTAAGGCAAGTTGAATCATGATAGCTCCAATGACTACAAACCATCGATTTGAAATTGTGTGTGTAGATTTCATTATTATCTCCTGAAAATTAGATTTAGTATGTGCGTGCGAAATATAAGCGGATAACTGTATCCTAATTTACGAACAAATCAATAAAATATGATGAATTATAACACATAATAGTCACTTCCTATCCTTCCGATAATTGTTTTAGAATTGGTTCAATTATGTTAGAATCGAAGGCTTAAAAACTTATCTATTGATTAGATAAGTCCTATATTACAATAAACAAACAAGGAACTAGAACATGAATACTCGTAAAAGATCATTTGGATTATTATTATCCATTGCCCTTTTTAGTGTCTCTCTTCTCATGGGGCAAGGTGTGACCACCGCAGGTTTAAGCGGTTCTGTTACAGATATGGACGGGAATGCTTTAGCTGGTGCAAATGTGGTTGCTGTGTATACTCCAACTGGTGCTCAATATGGTGCTGCAACACGTGCAAGTGGTGCATATACTATATTGAATATGAAAGTCGGTGGACCCTACACGATCAAAGTGGACTATATTGGTTACAAGAGTCAATCTGTTGACAATGTATCTCTAAACTTAGGTGCAACTGAAAGAATGAGCTTTCAGTTATCTCAAGAAGCTATTTCCATGGCTGGTGTTGAAGTAACAGCAGATATGGATGATGTTATGAATGGTGACCGGACTGGTGCTGCTACATTTATTAGCTCTGAACAAGTTGTCCAAATGCCTTCAATTAAACGAAGCACAAGAGATTTAACACGTATGGACCCAAGAAGTGATGGTAACTTCAGTTTCGGTGGACGTAACTGGCTTTACAATAACATTTCTCTCGATGGCTCCTATTTCAATAACCCTTTTGGATTAGATGATCCAGCTCCAGGTGGACAAACAAACGCTGAGCCTGTATCCTTTGATGCAGTTGAACAGGTGCAAGTATCTGTTGCTCCTTTTGATGTTCGCGAAGGGGGTTTCACTGGTGCCGGTATCAATACTGTTACAAAAAGCGGTACAAACACATTAACTGCTTCTGCTTATACTTACACAAGAAATGAATCTTTTGTGGGTAACTCGGTAGCAGGGAGTGATGTTGCTGCAAATCCAGAATTATCCTTTAATCAAAGTGGTGTTTCAGTGGGCGGCCCATTAGTTAAAGATAAAGTCTTTTTCTTTGCAAATTATGAAATGGAACGTCGTTCAGACCCAGCTTCTAACTTTGTCGCTGATAGAGATGGAAATGTTGAATTTGGTGAATCAAGAGTAACAGCTGAAGATATGGAAGCTATTTCTGCTCGTATGAAAGATGTATATGATTATGATACAGGTGCATATGAAGGATACAACCACGAAACAAATAACGACAAAATGTTATTAAAACTTGACGTAAACATAAACGCAAATCATAATGCAAGTTTTCGTTATAGTCGTTTAGATGCGAATCGTGATTTGCCTCCCCATTTTGTAGCATTAAGCTATAATAATACAGGTCGTGGTCCAAATTCCACTAGTCTTCCATTTGAAAATAGTGGATATAAAATCAACAATGTACTTGATTCTTATGCAGGTGAATTAAATAGTACATTTGGTGGAAATATTGCAAATAGGTTTTTCTTTAGCATGAATAAATTTCGTGATTGGAGAACACCAAAAAGTGAAAATTTTCCAACAATCCAAATTGGTGAAGAAGGTGTCGCTTATGCAACACTTGGACATGAACCTTTTTCAATCCATAATATTCTTGATCAGGATGTATTGCAAGTAACAAACAATCTCTCATTCTTTAGCGGAGATCATGTATTTACTGCAGGTGTGAATTATGAAAATTTCAAATTTTTTAATTCATTTAACATTTTCAGGAATTTCTTTTTTGGACTAGGATTTACAACGGGTTTAACAACTTTTGATTCAGTTGACGACTTTATGGCTGCAACAGATCCAACGGTCGTTGATTCTCTAGGAAACCCAACTAATGTAGATTTTCGTGCATTAAATGGATCAGGCGATTTCAAAGGTGAATTAATTGATGTATCTCAAATGGCTTTTTATGGGCAAGATGAATGGGCAGTGAATGATAATTTTAATCTTATTTATGGATTAAGAGTGGATATTCCTGTTTATAATACACAACCTGTAGAAAACCCATATTCAACCGGATTATCCTTATTGGATGAGAACGGTGAAGATGAAGTAGTTGATCAAGCAAAATTACCTGATTCTAAACCACTTTATTCTCCACGTTTTGGTTTTAACTGGGATGTAAAAGGTGATCGCTCCATGCAAGTTCGTGGTGGTAGTGGTATCTTTACAGGACGTTTACCTTTCGTATGGATTGGTAACGTTATTTCTAATCCAGGTTCAAATCCAAATCTTCCTGGCGATGATCCAACCGTTACTGATGACGGTGTTGGTCGACCTGAAGGTGAAGGTACTCAATCCACATTACAACCATCATTTGATTTAAATGCAATGGTGGATGATTTTGAATGGCCACAAATCTGGACGACTAACTTTGCTCTAGATATGGCTCTTCCAAATAATATGGTTGGAACATTTGAAATGGTGTATGGGAAAGATTTAAATGCAATCTACATGCGTAATGCTGATTTGATTGCTCCCATTAGTACATTAAGTGATGGTCGTCCATACTATGGCGGTTGGGGTAACAATGAATTAAACGCTATGTGGCCTGGTGAAGGTGCTGGTGCATATGTCATTGACAATACCGAAGATCAAAATGGTTATAACTTAACTTTGACTGCTCAATTGCGTAAAAGCTTTAGTAATGGATTTGATGTGAGTGCAGCTTATACGTATTTAGATGCACAAAATAATCTTAAATCGACTGAAATTGCTTCATTATTATGGCAAGGTCAACCTGTTCAAGGAGATCCGAATAATCCAACATTGGCTCCATCTGAATTTGGGAACCGTCATCGTATTATTGCGACAGCGAATTACCGTCAGAACTGGAATGATAATATGTCTACAAACTTTGGACTTTTCTTTGAAATGGCTGAAGGAAACAGATATACTTATTCTGGTGGAAACCGTTACTCACATGTTTATTCAAATGATTTAAACGGTGATGGTTATTCAAACGATTTGATTTACATCCCAACAGATGCAAATGATATCGTATTAGCTGACCCAACAGAATGGGATGCATTAAATGCTTTTATTGAGCAAGATCCCTACCTAAGTCAAAATCGTGGACAAATTGCTGAACGAAACGGTTTAGTAAACCCATGGTTTAGTAATGTTGATTTAAAAATCTTGAACGAATTCAATACAAGTGCTGGAAAATTCCAGTTGAGTTTTGATGTGTTAAACTTTGGTAATCTCATTAATGATGGATGGGGTGTTAGACAAGTGGCTGATCAATCAGCCTTAGCACCTTTATCTGTAACTGAAATTAGTGAAGATGGTGTACCAACTTTTGACTTCAATGGTGCAGAATCAACCTTTATTAATGACGCGAGTGTTTTCTCACGTTGGCAATTACAGATTGGATTAAGATACATTTTTTAATCTGAAATCTAAATCTGATTAATCTAGAAAAAGGGAAGGTCGATGATTCGATCTTCCCTTTTTCATTCTAAGGAATACACATGAAAAACAGTATCATTGCTCAACCTCAATTAGCGGCAGAAGGGAAAAGAAAGATTGAATGGGTTCGGCAACATATGCCCATCCTAAATCAAATTGAATCTGAATTTCAAAAGGATAAACCTTTTGAAGGATTAAATGTTTTGGTTTGTATCCATCTTGAAGCGAAAACAGCCTATTTAGCAAAAGTATTTTCTGCAGGTGGAGCGACTGTATCTGTGACTGGGAGTAATGCTTTATCAACGAAAGATGATGTTGCCGCCGCATTAGTGGAAGAGGGTCTTCATGTGTATGCTAAAAAGGGTGTTTCTGAAAAAGAATTAATCAACAATATGAATCATGCATTGGATATAAAGCCAAATATCATTATTGATGATGGTGGAGATGTTGTTGAAATTGTACATAATGAGCGACCAGAATTATTATCAGATTTATATGGTGCATGTGAAGAAACAACTTCTGGAGTAGAAAGAGCCATCCAACGTGCGAATGCAGGAACCTTAAAATGTCCTGTTATGTTAATTAATAACGCTCAATGTAAAACCATTTTTGATAATTATCATGGTACAGGGCAGTCTGTATGGGATGGAATCATGCGAACCACCAATCTTGTTATTGCTGGTAAAACAGTGGTCATAATCGGTTTTGGTTGGTGTGGAAAAGGCGTTGCAGATCGTGCAAAAGGACTTGGTGCGCATGTTATTATATGTGAAATAGATCCTATTAAAGCAGTGGATGCAACCATGCATGGATATCAAGTAATGCCACTGCTAGATGCTTCTGAAGTAGGTGATATATTCCTTACGATTACAGGGGAAAATAAAGTGTTACGACCAGAGCATGTTTCAAAAATGAAAAAGGGTGCCATGATTGCTAATGCAGGACACTTTAATACTGAAATAGATTTAAATGGAATAAAATCCTTAGCCATACAAACTAAATCTAATAGAGAAAATATTGATGGGTATCAATTAGAGAATGGACATTGGGTTTATGTATTGGGTGATGGGAATCTTGTAAATATTGCATGTGCCGATGGACATCCAGCAGAAATCATGGATACAAGTTTTGCATTACAAGCTTTATCAGCATTACACGTCGTCCAAAATCATTTAAAGCTAGAATCCACGGTTCATTCCGTACCTGTCGACATAGATCGAAAGGTTGCTTCTGTACGATTAGCTGGAATGGGAATTAGGATTGACTAAAGTAATAATCCTGCAACAGTAGCAGTAAGCCAAGAAGCTAACGCGCCCCCAAACATTGCTTTTAAACTCAATTTTGCTAAATCTTTTCTTTTTTCTGGCGCAATACCACCGATACCACCTAATTGAATTCCTACGGATGCAAAATTTGCAAATCCACATAATGCATAACTGGCAATTATGGAAGATCGATGAGAGAGTTCACCTGCAGATGTCATAGCACTTAAATCTGTATAGGCAATTAATTCAGTTAAAACAATTTTCTTTCCCATTAACATTCCCACTATCCCTGATTCTTCCCATGGGATTCCCATAGACCAAGCTAAAGGTTTAAATATAAAGGCTAATATTCCTTCTATAGATAACCCAAGCAAACCGAAAATATAATTAGCCATTGCAATAAGAGCCACAAAAGCAATCAGCATGGCACCGACATTTGCAGCGAGTTTTAATCCATCAGTGGCACCGCGCGCAGTGGCCTCCATGGCGTTATCGTCGAGTTTTTCTACATGTATATTTGTAGTACCTTGCGTTTCAGATTTTTCTGTCTCAGGGTACATTATTTTGGCCACAACAAGTGCGGCTGGAGCACTCATAATGGAAGCCGCCATAAGATGACCTGCAATATTGGGGATATGGGATAACATTTGAACATAAATAGCCATAACTCCGCCTGCAACTGTGGCAAAACCACCTACCATAACAGCCATCAATTCGGATTGTGTCATTTTAGAAATAAATGGGCGAATCATGAGTGGCGCCTCCGTTTGCCCAACAAAAATATTAGCCGAAACACACAATGTTTCACTTCCACTTGTTTTTAAAGTTTTTTGCATTGCTTTTGATATCCATTTTACAATGAATTGCATTATGCCAATATGGTATGCGACGGCCATGAGTGAAGAGAAAAATATGATGGTAGGCAAAATTCGGAAGGCAATATTAATCATTGGAATTTCCATTTGACCCGTTACAAAAGATTGGAATAAAAATTCACCACCAATATCTGCGAAAGAAATCAATTTTTTAACTACTTTATCTACGAGCGAAAAGAATGGTTGCCCAATGGGCGTTTTAAGTATAAAAAGACCGAAGAAAAGTTGAAGCCCTAAACCCCAAGCAATAATTGATTTATCAATGGCTTTTCGGTTATTTGACATAGCGTAGGCGATTCCCAAAAGAGCGATGATGCCAATTATTCCAAAATATTGAGTCATATGTAATACATCCGTTTTTGATTAATGTTTTTAAAGATGGGAATACTACACATGATTATGATGTGAAAAAAAACATTAAATTCAGTCATGAATTAAATAGAAAATGGATAGCAGAATTATTCATTTAATATTGAATTATTTTAAAACTATGACTGTTCCTTCATTGGACGGAAGGGACAAAATCTCCAAAAGGATGGGTGTGTGCTACTAGGAACAATTATTTTTTTTAGTCTTTTAGGCAGCTTGGGAGCTATTGCTCTTTCAGGATTATTTCTGCTATTTCCAAATAGAATTCAAAATACGCTCATTCCGGGATTAATCAGTTATGCAACAGGAACATTATTGGGTACCGCTTTCCTAGGGATGATTCCCCATGCATTAGAGCATTTACCTGTTCCCCAATTAGCATTAACATTATTATTGGGTATTCTTCTCTTTTTTATTTTGGAAAAGTTTGTTGTGTGGCGTCATTGCCATAGTCATTCATGTGAAGTACATGAGGCCTCCGGCCCTTTGATTCTTATTGGAGATGCCGTTCATAATTTTGTGGATGGAATATTAATTGCGGGAGCATTTTTATCATCTTTTCAATTAGGTATTGTAACAGCTGTTTCAGTCATTTTCCATGAAATTCCGCAGGAAGTGGGTGATTTTGCGATTCTGTTGAAAAATAAATATTCAAAAAAGAAAGCTTTCGGATTAAATATAATTTCAGGTATGAGCTCTGTTGTCGGAGCTATTTTGGCATATACATTAATGGATCAAATGGAATTTTTAACTCCTTATGTCATGGGGATTGCTGCCTCAAGTTTTATATATATTGCATTGGCAGATTTAATCCCAGATTTGCATAATCATACAAGCGTTAAGGAGAGTTTGATTCAAGTTATTCTTTTGTCCGGGGGTATTTTTACCATTTATTGGTTAGGGCATGTTGGATAGATTGATTGTGAGAATATTTTCACTATTATTAAAGATACCTATCAAGTTATATCAATGGTTTATTTCACCGATTTTCCCGAAAACGTGCCGTTATGCGCCTACATGTTCTCATTATGCAGTAGAAGCTTTAGATGAATGGGGCCCAATGAAAGGTTTATGGTTAGCATTAAAAAGATTAAGTCGATGTCACCCGTGGGGAGATAGTGGCTATGATCCAGTTCCAAAGAAAGAAAAATAAAATGAAACAAATAATTTTAGATTGTGATCCAGGCCAAGATGATGCAGTTGCATTAGCATTAGCCATGGCGGCAACAGATGAAATTGAGCTATTAGGTGTTACAACGGTTGCAGGGAATGTACCGTTGAATTTGACTCAGCGAAATGCACGAATCATGTGTGAAATGTGTAACCGGCCTGATATAAAAGTATATGCTGGCGCAGAAAAACCCATGATTCATGATTTAGTTACGGCTGAACATGTTCATGGGAAAAGTGGATTGGATGGGATTGATATTTATGAGCCCAATCATCCGCTAGAAGAAAAACATGCTGTCGATTACATTATAGAAACATGTTTAGCTTCTGAAAATGATAATATTATCCTTGTGCCGACAGGTCCATTAACCAATATTGGTTTAGCTATTGAGCGTGAACCCGCCATTCTTCCAAAAATAAAGGAAATTGTTCTTATGGGTGGCGCATTAAGGGAAGGGGGCAATATTACACCATCCGCAGAATTCAATATTTATGTGGATCCTGAAGCAGCTCAAATTGTACTTAAATGTGGACGACCTATTGTGGCTATGAGTTTAGATGTTACGCACCAAGTATTAACAACGCGTAAAAGGGTGGATACTATTCGAAATTTAAATTCAACCGTTGGAGAGCATATTGCATCTTTAATTGAATTTTATGAACGGTATGACGAAGAGAAATATCATTTTGATGGAGCGCCACTTCATGATCCTTGTACTGTTGCCTATTTATTAAAGCCTGAATTGTTTTCTCTAAAAGATGTAAATATGGAAGTGGAAACTGGTGGTGAATTTACCCGAGGTGCCACAGTGGTAGATTTTTGGGCTGTAACAGACCGATTGCCAAATGTTAAATGGGCTTATGAAGTAGATGATGTTGGTTTTTTCGAATTATTAAATGAATATTTAGAAAAGCTTTAAAGTTTATTTTACAAAAAAAGCCCCAAAATACTGGGGCTTTTTTTTGATCTCAAAACAAGGAGGGTTTCGAATCAATTGCGTAAAGGCTTCCCTTTTTTCAGCATAAACCGGATTCGGTCTTGAGACAATTTTTCACCTGCGAGAGAAATAAAAGCTTCCCGCTCAATATCTAAGAGATATTGTTCATCTACAGATTTTGTTAATCCAGCTTTATCTCCACCTGTAATGACGTAGGCTAGTTTTTTTCCAATATATTCATCATGGTTTGATATTTTACCGGAGGCTTTAAATCCTTTAAGTGCCATAGTCATAGCTGTTCGGCCTCCAGCTCCTGGAAGTTTAAGGTCATCTCTATAGATTGGTGGCTCATATCCTTCAGCTAATTCAAGTGCTTTTTGTTTCGCAACCCAAATACGTTGATCATCATTTAAAACCACTGTATCAGACTTTAACAGATAGCCTAAGAATTTGGCTTCATCAGCACTGGTTGCTACTTTAGCAAATCCGATTGTTTCAAATGCTTTTTGGGCAATTTGAAATGCATTACGAATTCCGCCTTTGCCTGCATTTTCAAATAAATTCAGTAACATACGCAAATTCCCACCTGCCCCCGGGATGAGCCCAACACCCACTTCGACCGCACCAATATAAAGTTCTGCCGAAGCAACACGATGAGCAGCCGGTCCAATAAATTCAAATCCGCCACCAAGTGTTAATTGGAATGGAGCCGCCACAACGGGTGCTTTAGAAAAACGAATTCTCTGCATCAAATCTTGAAATTGTTTTGAAATTAATTCTAGTTTATCCCAATCTTGATCATCACACATTTGAATAATGCCGGCTAAATTAGCCCCAGCGCAAAAATTCGGTCCTTGATGGCCTAACACCATTCCCTTATACTTTCCTTCATCCAATAGGTCTAAACCCGTTTGCACCATTTCAATGATAGATCCATCAATGGGATTGAGTGTCGGCTGTAATACGGAATGAAATTCTACATTCAATATTCCATCTCCCAAATCAATGAGACTAGCACTCCAATGTTTTTTAATAACGTTACCAGCAGATTTATGAAGATTTAGGTTCAGTATTTTATTCCCTAATTCTATTTCTTGATTGGTATTTTCGTTCGGATCATAAAAAGTAGACACACCATTATTCAATTCATAAAATGAATCTCTGCCTGAATCCAACATTGTTTGAACCCAAGATGGAATGGTTTTCCCTTCATTTTTCATTCGCGAAACAGATTCGGATACTCCAATGGCATCCCAGGTTTCAAATGGGCCTAATTCCCATCCAAATCCCCATTTCATTGCATTGTCTACGTTGACAATATCATCACTGATTTCTGGTACACGATTTGCTGAATACAATAAAGTACGTGCTAATATTTCCCAAAAGAATTTTCCAGCTTTATCATCGCTATAGGCCATTGCTTTGATTTTTCCACTTGCTGTTTGGCGATCTTTAGCTAAACGAAAGCCATCAAACCGAACTGCTTTTTGGGGTGTATAGTCACCAGTAGCTAAATCGACAGAAAGAATTCCTTCTTTTGTTTTTTGATAAAAACCGGCTTTTGATTTTTGTCCAAGTCGCCCGTCGTCAATCAATGTTTTTAATATAGGCGGAATCGTAAAGACTTCTCTTTCTTCATCATTTTCGCCGCGATCAAAACTAGTTTGAGCTACATGAGCTAATGTATCCAACCCAACTACATCTGCAGTTCGAAAAGTTGCACTCTTGGGTCGTCCTGTAATTGTTCCCGTTAATTTATCTACTTCTTCAACCGTTAGGCCCATTTCTTCGGCAACTTTTAATGTAACCATCATGCCAAAAACACCTACCCGATTTCCAATAAAATTAGGAGTATCTTTTGCATGAACAATTCCTTTTCCCAACACATCGGCACCAAAAGTAGCAATTGTATCATAAACATCTTGGCTCGTTTGTTCACCTTTGACTAATTCAAGTAATCGCATATATCGAGGGGGGTTAAAAAAGTGCGTAATCATAAAACGACTTTTTAATTCATCAGGTAAAACAGATATTAAATCATTCAATGGAATACCAGAAGTATTTGATGTCATAATAACAGATGATTTTAGGTGAGGCGTTATTTTTTCATATACAGCATGTTTAATATCAAGGCGTTCTGCCACCGCTTCAATGACCCAGTCCACATCTTCCAATTTATCTAAATGTTCATCATAATTACACGCTTCTACTAAGGTAGCATTTTTTGGTTTGTAGAGCGGGGCTGGCTTCAACTTGGTTAATGATTCAACTCCTTTTTCGGCCAATTCTTGGCTGATGTCAAATAAGACGGATGGAATTCCAGCATTGGCAAGATGTCCTGCAATTTGCGCTCCCATGACGCCTGCGCCTAAGACAGCTACTTTTTCAAAATTAGTTTTCATAATGTCCTCTATGTTTTAATGATATTTTCAAAAATAGTAATATAACGATACATGACCCAGAAATGACTCGCACTGCCAGCCAAAACTAACACATGCCAAATTTCATGATACCCAAATCCTTTTCGAGGTGATTCTTTTCGATCCAATGCATAAAAAGCAACGCCAATGGAATAAAATAATCCACCCACAAATAGCCAGGCAATTGCTCCTAATGGTATGGCAATAATTAAAGGCCAAATGGCAATCAGAGACAACCAACCCATAAAGACATAATATACGGTTGAAAACCATTCCGGAAAATCGAATTGGAGTAATTTCCATAAAATGCCAAAAAGGGCTAGTCCCCAAATGAATCCAAACAAACTTATTCCCCATGGGCCTCTTAATGGAATGAGACATATGGGAGTATAGGTGGCTGCAATCAAAACGTATATCATCATATGATCTAATCGACGTAGAATGGATTCAGCACGACCGCTTACATTTATCCAATGATACAATGTGCTGGCCGTGTAAAGTAAAAATAATCCACCTCCAAAAATGGAGAAAGAAACAACTTTCCAAGGATCAAGTGGTTGCCCGGATTTGTGGATTAATGCAATGGTTGCTACCACAGATAAAATGGCTCCAATCACATGTGTCAAACCACTCATTGGATCTTTTAATTTCATTCAGGTTTTATCGTTTAATGATTGTGGCAATTCCTTGTCCACTCCCGATACACATGGTGGCTAAGCCTGTATGCGTATCTTGTTGTTCCATCACATTAATGAGCGTGGTAAGAATGCGTGCGCCTGAGCATCCCAATGGATGACCTAACGCAATAGCTCCGCCATTAAGATTAATTTTTTCTTTATCCCATCCACCTTCTTGAATCACATATAACGATTGAGCTCCAAATGCTTCATTCAACTCGATCGTTTCAATGTCGTCCATATTAAGACCTGCTTTTGTTAATGCTTTTTCTGTAGCAGGAAGGGGTCCCGCACCCATATGTGTCCAATCTAATCCTGCAACAGCTCGACTTACAATTTCGGCGCGAACGGATAATCCATTAGCTTCAGCAAATGCTTTACTCGTGATTAAAATAGCAGAGGCTCCAATCGAAATTGGGCTACTCGTGGCCGCAGTAACAGACCCACCTTCAATAAAGGCGGGATTCAGGCTTTTTATTTTTTCCACATTTGGTTCACGTGGACCTTCGTCTCTGCTTACAGTTACTTCTCCATATACATCAATGGAAATAAGTTCATTATCAAATTTTCCATCAGCATAAGCGGCCAAAGCTTTTTTATGAGATTCTATGGAAAAATCATCTTGATCTTCACGAGAAATATTTCCATCATTCGCAAGATTTTCAGCAGTTTCTCCCATGCCAATATAGAATTCTTGCTGTGCTAATTCAGGATGAAAGTCTGGAGCAAATCCTCCCATAGGTACACTAAACATATCTTCTACACCAACAGCTATTCCAACATCAATATCTCCAGCTTCAATCGCTGTACTGAGTTGATGAACCGCATCCATGGATGAACCGCAAAAACGATTAACTACTTTTCCGCCTGCTTCTTTTGGGATTCCAGCTAAAATAGCGACAGAACGTCCCATTATCATTCCTTGTGGACCTTCCGGGAAAGCACACCCAAGCACAACATCTTCAACAGCGGAAGGGGAGACGGATTCATTTCTGGCTAATAGACCCTTTACAACTTGTGCGGCTAAATCATCTGAACGAATACCAACCAGTTGCCCATTTTTTAATCCGATCGGTGAACGGACAGCATCAATTATGACAGATTTACTCATTTTGAACTCCAATCTTTTTGATTTCGATTTTCTCGATTTAATAAATATTGATCAATGTTTAAATCAATCAAATGTATGTTTTTAATATGAGAAGATTTTCTTTTTTTCTTCCATCTATATTTTTTAATTAGTTTCATTATTTCCTCCTAAAATGGATATGATTTTTGTGAATAAACATAATTAGCAATTTTTCTTTTTAATCCAATAATGTCCGTTGGAAGGAGCATTCTGGCTTCAAACTTCTTAAGATAATCCACCATAGTTTCTGATAAATGTCCCCGAGTAATACCATTCATGCCCGTGAGTGCCATATTCAGTAGAGTGAGAGACACTTCTGCTGTATGTGCTCTAGCAATATCTAATACTATTGAATCCGCCTGACCAGCTTCAATACTAATCTCTGCTCGACTTATCGTACTTCCGGCAGTATAAAGCTCAATAAACATATTAGCCAAAATTTCGGTAAGTTGTTGTTCGTGTTTTAAATCTTGCCCAAATTCACTCAGAGCTTTATGGAATAAATATAGAGCCATTTGTTTACCTGTATCTATAGCATGTTTCTCTTTCCTCAAAGCATCGGACTCATTATAGTGAGACTCTTCGCTTAAGAATTGATCTATCTTTCCGACCGTTTCCCGAATGGGTAACTCTTCCAAAAGAGCTCTTTTCATCATATAACCGGTAATGATTTGTCGATTAATTTCATTGCTGCCTTCCCAGATCCGGTTAATTCGATCAGAGCGATAGGTTGTAGCCAGTGGATATTCTTCCACAAAACCATAACCACCCATAGTTTGAATTCCTTCATCTAACACATATGCCATGGATTCACTGCCGTAGATTTTGGTCATGGAAGATTCAATTGCAAATTTTTCCATTGCAGCTCCCATATCTAAATAATAGGATTCAGAAGATTTATCCAGTTTATCAATCTCGCCTTGAATGAGCCCAATCGTACGATAAATCATGCTATCTGCTGAATAAGTCTTAATGACCATTTGAGCTAATTTACCTTTTATAACATCAAAATTATATATGGATTGCCCAAATTGTTTTCGTTCAGATGCATAATTAGTTACATAAGAAATGGTTTCTTTCATGCCACCTAATTCTGCAGCACCAAGCTTAAATCTTCCAATATTGAGTGAATTAAAAGCGATGGTAGCTCCTTTTCCTACTTTATAAAGGAGATTTTCAACTGGAACTTTTGCGTCAGTAAAAGTTAAAGGTGTTGTTGAAGATCCTTTAATGCCCATTTTCTTTTCTTCAGGCCCAACTTCAAATCCAGGCGTATCACGATCTACAATAAAAGCACTAAATTTATTTCCATCCACTTGAGCAAAAACGGTATAAACATCTGCCCAGGAACCATTGGTAATAAAGATTTTTTCTCCATTTAAGATGTAATGTTTTCCATCATCGGATAGGACTGCCTTTGTTTTTCCTGATAAAGCATCGGACCCAGCAGATGGTTCTGTTAAGCCGTAGGCGCCAATCCATTCTCCTGTGACTAACTTCGGTAAATATTTTTCTTTTTGTTCTTTAGTGCCAAACCATGCAATAGGTAACATACCAATGGCGGTTTGGACAGAGAATGTGGTTAAGAATGAAGAAGAATAACCAGACGCAATCGATTCAATAACGATAGCCGTGGTAATTTTATCCAAATCCATGCCACCATATTCTTCAGGAATACCTACTCCCAATAATCCTAACTCACCCGTTTCTCGAATTAGAGTTAAACTAAGATCTTTATCAAATTTTTCAATTTTTTCCTTATTTGGGTAAATGCGTTCTTTCCCAAATTCCTTAACCATTTGTTCAATGTCACGATGTTCTTCTGTGAATTTTTCACGGCAATAAATAGGGTCAGCTCCTACAGGTTGGACCAAAAATTTTCCACCGATTTGATTAATGTTATCGCTCATAATATATTTTCCTTTATGATGATTTTTTAATAATGCCTGCTAAAATAAATTCTTTTATGGTTTCAATATATTCACGTGCTGTAACGCCATGAGCATCAAATAGGGTAAACCATATAATGGATTCAATATTAACCATGATAGATAGGGCCGTTATTTTTATATCCACTTTTTTAAAATCCCCACCCGTCACTCCATTTGCAATAATGGTTTCAACCAATTGTTGGAAATTGGAATAAACGGTTTGCAGCTTTTCTTTAAATTGTTCATCTTTGCCAACCATAGACCAAAATTCTGCTAAAACTTTAAAAGGTTCTGGGTCGCTTTCAAATTGATCAATAAAATATTGAAATAAATCTTGGAGTTGTTGAGCCGGCGGGGCCTTTTCCTCAACTATATGGTTCAATACAGCACTATACTGTAAAACCCAAAAGTTGACCAAATCTAAATAAATTTCTTTTTTAGACTTATAATACCAGTAGATGGCTCCTTTACTTAACCCGGCTTTTTCAACAATATCATCTACTCGGCTGGACTCATATCCTTTTTCTACTAGCACTAATAATGCAGCATTTAATATTTGTTCTTTGCGTTCGTCTTTGCGTGATTGTTCCATAAAATATACCGACCGGTCAGTCTAATTTACAAAGATTCAATTATGATTAAAATCTTTTTTATGAAAAATTATAAATAAAAGTAAAGAAAAAGGAGTGGGAGAATAATACCCGCCAATGTCAACCAAGCACCGCGACCTTTAATCCCTTTTTTCCCTTTAAGGACAAATAATCCAGTAATAGCAAGAAGGGCTAATGTAATAGCATATAAATCTGCCATATAGGTCCATATTTTTTTAGGGTGATTCAAATGAAGAAAATTCATTTCATATAAAATAGGGCGTTCTTTTACTTCTTCTATATCAACCATTTGGGATGAGAGATTGATTGTTAATGTTTGTTCATTCAAAAATAGTTTAAGCGTATTTCGGTCTGGCATAAAGCTAGATTTAATAGGTCCGACTAAATTGACTTGAGATATAATGTCTAACATGATGGTTTCATCGATCGGGTTATTTTCCCAAATATTTTCAATATGTTCCGAACGATTTTCAACTTGATAGTTTGGATTCCAATCGGCCACATGATTTACAGCCACACCAGAAATAGCATAAATCAATGTAAGACCAAACGCAAGATATCCTAAATCTCGATGTACAATATTATTCCATTTACGCCATTTTATTTTCATGTTAAATCTTAAAAAAAATGTTTAAGTATTAATTTATTTATCTAGAGTTGAAGAATATATAAAGTTAATCTTTGAAGTTGTTAATCCTGAATTTCTGCCCCAAGCCCTTTCAGGCGATAAAAAATACGATCTTCATCTGTGATTTTATCTTTTTCCGGATCAAAAGATTTCCCTGATTCTTCCATGAGCATTTCTTTTCGTTTTAGCGCTTGTTCATCGGAAAGGGTTAATTTTTCAAATATGCCTTCTACATTTGCCTGGTGTCCTTTTGCTGTTAAGGGAAATACAATTTCACCATCATTTACTTTAACAATTATACTTTGGAATGGTTGATCTCCGGACATTTCTATCCAGCATCCGCGATGAGCGCAAACATCCACAATCGTTCCGGAAATTTGAACACGCTCATCGATAAATGAATCAGGGCTTTCTAGTAGGGTGGATACATTTGTGGCTTTTTCTAATTTAAGCGCATCACCTAATTTTTGGTTGCCCTCGGCAAATACAAAAGTAAAAAGTAAAATAAGTGTAACAATAAGACGATGTTTCATTTTATATCTCCGATAAGGTTGTCCGAATTTAAGGAGATTATTGCTAAAATAATTAGCCGGAATTAAAAAATATCTATTGTTCTATTTTACCCAGTTGGCGATACTTTTCTTTATATTTTTCATATAAAGATTTATGACGATCGCCTAAATCTACTTCACGCCCCTGGATAAAGGCTTTTACGACAGTAGATGTTATGTCTAAAGGGTTCCCGTCGCTCAGAAAAAATGTGGCATCTTTTCCATTATCTAGGGAGCCCACTTTTTCTTCTACACCTAGAATTTCTGCCGCAGATAATGTAATGGCTCGTAACCCATCTTCCATATCCAAACCATGGCGAACAGCCATGGCTGCTTCATAAGGTAAATTGCGAATATTACCATTATGGGGATATCCTGTTTTGGGTGCAATGCAAAATCTTACACCATTTTCTGCCAATAATTTGGGTGTTTCGTATGGACGATGAATGGGTTCAAATCGTCTCATAGGCGTGGTTAATACACTTTGAAGAATAACGGGAATATTATAATGAACCAACATATCTGTCATCCGCCATGAATCGCGCCCGCCAACAATAACAATGTCTAATTGATGTTTATTTCCCCATCGAATAGCCGCTTCCATCTGCCGAACTTCATTCGCATGAATAAAAAATGGTTTTGTGCCTCGAATGTAAGGTTTCATAGATGCAAGTCGAATATCAACAATTTGTTTTTCTTCCGCATTTATTAATTTAACACTTGTTCGCTTATCGTAAGCTTTTGCCTCACGAATAAAGTCATCCAATGCTTGAACTTCTTTTTGAATTTTCTCTCGTTGCTTCTTTTCTGTATCTTTAGGCGTTTTTCCTTTTCTGATACGCATATTTGGCCAATTTAAATGAAGGGCAGTAGGGTGCATTAATGTGGCATCTTCCCAAGTCCAGCCATCGAGCATCATAAGTGAAGATTGCCCTGAAATTCGCCCGGAAGCAGGATTCACATTTGCCATCAAAATGCCATTGGATCGGGTAACGGGAATAATTTCTGAATCAGGATTATAACTTACATTCGCCCGGACATTTGGATTTATGTCGCCAATTTCAGCAAAATCGCGGGATTGTTTTACTTGTCCAATTTCCACAAGCCCTAATTGACTAACAGGTGCAATAAATCCTGGAGAAACATGCAAATCGTAAATATCAAATACCTCTGTTTCCGGAGATGGGAGAATTTCTTTTTCTACTCTTACAATTTTCCCATTGGCAAATAAAAGATCATATCCTTTTAAAACATCTCCAGAAACTGTGTGTAGAATTCCACCTTTTAATAAGATGGGGCGTCGTTGAATGGTTCCAGGAATTTGGTCATTCCCAAAAAGATTAGAAACAATGAATATAAGGGTTAGAAAACGTTTCATTGTGTTATCTCCAAAAACCTAAATTCATCAGAAATATCACATCCAACATGATCGCGATGGTGTTCCGCATTTGGGAATATGGATTTCCCCGATGAAGTGGAAGGGGTGGATAATATTTTTTGTATTAAATCTGTCCGAAGCGTTTGATCTCGTTCTTCCATTTTTTTCGCTAATGCTTGTGAATAATACAATGTTCCATCAACCCATGTTTCAAGGCAGGTTGAAAAAACGGATAAAGGGGGTCCATCCCAAACAACAAAGTCTGCATCTTTTCCTTCTTCCAGCGACCCAACCCATTCATCAATCTGTAATTGTTGCGCGGGATTAATGGTCACCAATTTTAATGCTTCTTCTTCAGATAGATTTCCATATTTCACTGCTTTTGTTGCTTCCAAATTCATGCGGCGAGCCAATTCATCGCTGTCAGAATTCAATGAAACATTCACACCATTTTTAGTCATAAGTACTCCATTATATGGAATGGCATCATACACTTCAAATTTATACGCCCACCAATCCGTAAATGTGGATGCACCAGCGCCATGTGCTTTAATTTTTTCAGCAACTTTATAGCCTTCTAATACATGTTGGAATGTAGCAATCGTAAAACCAAAATCTTCCGCCACTTCAATGAGCATCATAATTTCATCTTGGCGATATGAATGACAATGGACTAATCGATCACCATCAAGTATTTCCACCAATGCTTCTAATTCTAAATCGTATCGTGGGGGAATCTTTATTCTTTGGAGACGAGAATTTTTATCATAATTCGCTTTTCGTTCTTTATACGATTTTGCGGATAAGAATGCGTCTCTCATTACTTGTTCGACACCCATGCGTGTTTGCGGGTAACGGGAACCAGGCCAATTCGCCTGTTTAACATTTTCACCTAATGCAAATTTGATCCCTTGGGGTGCTTGTTTAAACAATAATCCATCAGGTGCTTTTCCCCAACGAAGTTTTATGACAGCATTTTGTCCGCCGATAGGATTCGCTGATCCGTGTAAAATATTCGCTGTCGTGAGTCCGCCGGCTAATTCTCTAAAAATTGAAATATCATCTCCATCTAATACATCTTGAATCCGAACCTCAGCCGTTACATTTTGGGCACCTTCATTTATCGATGAAGCAGCAGAATGGCTATGGGCATCAATGAGTCCTGGTGTTACGTGGCGACCCAATCCATCAATGAGGGTAGCACTTCCTTTTGGGACGCGAATATCGGGCGCAATTTTTTTTACTTTTCCATCTTCAAATAAAATATCCCATTCTTCTAAAATACCTTTAGGTCCACTGGTCCAAATAGTAGCATCATTAATAAGAATGGCATTTGGTTGATGGGGTTTAGACGTAAATCCGTAAGCCCCTTCTGGATAGGCTAAGGCTAGAACACTGGCTTTTTTCTTTGTTCGTGGTTTAGGCGGTTTCATTTCAATTCGAATTCCATTCCAATCAAAATCTTTCCCGGAAGCGTCGATAAGTGATCCTGTAATATGATCTTTTTCCAAAGACCCTTTAAATGTTAAAAAGCCGTCAAAACCGAAAGGGCTTCCATTAATACTAAAGGAAATTTCAGATTCAAATATGTCTATTTGTGTTAATTTTTCAGACAGATTCTCGAGAGAAAGAGTTCCACCCAATTTCCCAGCGCTAGGTTTTGAACCTTTCTTTCCGCCCGGTTTTGGCTTTTTCAATTCAAGTGTATATACTTTATTGCCAATAGATACATTCCATTTTCCTTTAAAATTAGGAAGAAAACGTGGAGCAATTTTATGTTCATCTCCACCAATCCAAAGGGAAAAGACTCGCGATTTAGGATCAAAATAATCTCCATCCACAATAACAAGATTTCCCATCATTCCTTGCGCAATTCGACCAATAGATTTTTCTAATCCCATTTTTTCAGCTGGAATGGTGGTAAGTGAAGCCAAAGCTATATCTTCATGGAGTCCGCGGTCCATAATATTCTGCAAATTCTTCCTAAAGTCCTGTTTTTTCTTTAACCCGTGAGATGAAAAAGCCACATGAATGCCTTCTTCAACCAATGCAAATATATTATCAGGTGCCATGTCCCAATGTTTCAATTGTTCAGTGGAATATTGCAAAGCACGGTTCGGGTCCAAGACCTTTGGTTTCTCAGGAAAGTTTAAGGGATGAATAATGAAAGGTTTTACAGAACTAATTTCTTTCAAACGTCGATATTCAAATCCGTTTCCTAATAACCAGGGCTTTAGATTGAATTCTTTTAAAATTTTCAAACCACGAAGACTATAATGCTCATCACGTGTCATAAAGGTAAATGGATCTGTTTGGTCCATAGATTGCGCTAATGCTTCCAAGGCAGCATTTAGTTTAATTGGTTCATTCTCTTCGGGGTATTTGGCCAATTTCCCTATAGCTTCTTGATACCATCGCGCATCGTAAAAAGTTTGGCGCATGAGTGCAATCACGCCCAAAAGAGAATGGGGATATTCTTTTGATTCCCAACCGGCATATTCAAAATTCATGATTTGAGAAACGGAAGGATTTAAACTTACAGGGTTTTGCGTAAGATTAACGACGGCCGACTGACCGCGGAAAATGCCTGCATCCGGAACGATGTGTGCTGTGGTAAACCCAAGAGAATGAAGATTATTTAATATTTTCTCATCTGGTTTAAAATCATCCACAACTTGATATTCACTGCGAATTTTAGAACTCCAATGATTTCGAGACTTTTCATCAGAACTACTTTTTTTAACTTCGAGCCAACTTTCAATAAACCCTGGATATACATGAGCTTCTTCCAGATTTATTTCATAGGCATCCATAGGAATTTTGATATATCGTCCAACAGAAGCTATTTTGCCATCCCGAATAATGATGGTGGCATTTTTTAAGAATTTCCCCGGTTCTGTATGAACCATACCATGGGTTAATGCCCAAACACGAGGTGGATTTGAATGCAAATCCTTGATGGGTTCAATTTGCGGATAAATGATTCCACAAATAAAAATGAATGTAACAATGATTCGTTGAATCAAAAATTGGGTCCTTTTAATTGATGTTCCATAATGAATGATGTGACATAGTCAAAAGCATCGTCAACAGTATTACAGAATTTAAACAAATTCAAATCATCAGGAGAAATAGTTCCCACTTTAACTAAATAATCCCAATTCACTACATTCATCCAAAATTCTTCATCAAATAATACAATCGGAATCCGTTTTTTAACTTTATCCGTTTGGATTAATGTAAGGAGTTCCATGACTTCATCTAATGTGCCAAAACCACCCGGCATAACAACTAATCCTTTTGCAAGATATAAAAACCAATATTTCCGCATAAAGAAATAATGAAACGTGAGATTCAAATCATCAGAAATCCATTCATTTCCAGATTGTTCATGAGGAAGAGAAATGGTTAAACCTAAAGATAATCCACCTGCTTCAGTGGCACCACGATTGGCTGCTTCCATAATTCCGGGTCCGCCACCTGAAGTTACAATATAGCGATGATGGGAATTTTTCAACTCCATACTCCATTTTGTGAGTTTATAGGCCAATTCACGGGTTAATTCATAATAGCGGCTCATATGTACATTTTGATTAAGTTTCGCCAAATCTTGCTCTGAAATATCGGCGGATGCTTGGCTTAATGCGTGTTCCGTCTTCTCCTTAGACTGGATTCGTGCGGATCCGAAAAATACAATGGTGTCTTCAATCTTATTTCGTTGTATCCGTTGAAGGGGACCATAATACTCAGAAAGGATTCTTGCTGAACGACCATCTGGACTTTTCAGGAATTCTGGGTTTAAATAAAAACGATCTTTACTAAATTTATCTGACATTTTATTCTTTCAATTTTATTAAAAAGGCACTAAAGTTAAGTATAGTCGATATGGAAACAATTGAAATACTTATTGTTATTTAAATTTAAGTGACCAACCAGAAATACAAAAAATAACCTTATTGAAATAATCCATTTTTTCTACTTCATAAATAAGTCAATCAAGACTTCTTGTTTATGGTTGGTTGAATGAAGTATTTTTATAGATGAGAATCGTATTCTTAATGGTCTTTTTTTATGCATGTTCATCAGCGCCGAAACCGCTTCCTGTTACTCCTGCTCCTTTAACGAAAAAAACAAGTTTAGAGCCCCAGGAAGAAACATTGTATTCGGCGGGACTCATAACCGATTATGAAATTTGGGAATTCTTGCGGGAAAAGCCACGGGAAAATGACGTGTTAGAAACATTAGGACTCCCCGATTCTGTCTGGGTAGATGATAATACAGATTTTCGTGTTTTATATTATTTTGTTCCCGATATTCAAGATTACAATTCAGTGGAAGTGGACCAAAGAACAGGTCGGGTATTGGGATTTGAATGGGATTAAACTTCACCACTAAACGATGAATAAAGACATAGGTCGTAAATGAAAATAGCTATTTTAGGTTGTGGGAATATTGGCACATCTATTGCCCATGGATTTGCAGATTGTGATAAGGTAAATCTAAAAGAATTAACACTCACAAGAAGACAATTAGAGCCATTGGGCATTTTTAAGCAATGGGGAATAAAGATTCATTCTGATAATAAAAAAGCAGTCAAAGAATCAGAATGTATTTTGTTAACAGTTGGCCCCCAACAAATGGTTGAATTATTAGAAGACATTTCAGATGTCTTAGACCCCAAAAAACATATATTAGTGTCTGTTGTAACGGGCGTTCGAATCGAACAAATACGCAAATATATTAACGCAAAAGTGCAAATTGTTCGTGCCATGCCTAATACAGCTGCAACCATTATGGAATCCATGACCACTTTATCTGTTGCAACAGATAAAGATGAAAGTGGGTTAAAAAAGGTCCAATCTTTATTTAATAATATTGGGAAAACATTGGTTATTTCGGAAGAATTGATGATTCCAGCAACAGCGTTGGGAGCATCTGGATTAGCTTTTTTCCTTAGAGCCATAAGAGCAGCATCTCAAGGGGGAACAGAAATTGGGTTCCATGCGGATGATGCGATTCTTATTGCGGCCCAAACAGCGAAAGGAGCTGCTTCCTTATTACTCGATTCGGACCATCATCCAGAATCTGAAGTGGATAAAGTGACCACACCACGCGGAATTACCATTTCTGGGTTAAATCAAATGGAGCATGGAGGTTTTAGCTCTGCCATGATTAAAGGAATTGTAACATCTGCAGAAAAAGCCGAGCAACTTTTCAAAGATAAGGAATAAATATTGAACATTCGACTGGATGGAAAAACAGCTCTTGTATGTGGTGGATCCCAAGGCATTGGGAAAGCAAGCGCGATTGAACTTTCTCGAGCAGGTGCTTCAGTCATTTTAGTGGCCAGATATGAAGAATCGTTAAAAATCGCATTGGCGGAACTGGAGACTTCACATCATCAAACGCATACATACATTTGTGCAGACTTTGACCACCCTAAAGACGTTTTAAAAATAATAACGGTTCTTTTAGAGAAGACTCATCCCATTCATATTTTAATCAATAATTCGGGAGGGCCGCCACCGGGACCCATTATAAATGAAGATGCAGACTCATTTCGGATTGCCTTTAATCGACATGTCATTAATAATCAAAATATGACAAAAGCAGTATTGCCGGGTATGAAAGATGCTGGATTTGGGCGAATCATTAATATTATTTCCACAACTGTAAAAGAGCCTTTAGATGGATTAGGCGTTTCTAACACCATTCGTGGCGCTGTAGCGAGTTGGGCAAAAACAATGGCTGGAGAATGTGCGCCTTTTGGCATTACAGTGAATAATATTCTACCGGGATTTACAAATACGGGGCGACTTCAATCATTAATAAACAGTATTGCTGAAAAAGAAAATGTTTCTCCAGATGTTATTGCCGAACGATTCGAGCAATCGGTTCCTGCTAAGCGATTTGCAAATCCAAAAGAAACAGCTTCTGCGGTGATTTTTTTGGCTTCAGAACAAGCGAGTTATATTACTGGGATTAATTTACCCGTGGATGGAGGAAGGACAAAATCTCTTTAATATGAAAAATTTTATATTCATCTCAATGTTTATTTTATTGGCGTGTGATCAAAAGCAAACGAATTTCCATGAAGCATCCTTTGTAGCAGATACGCATAATGATGTGCTGTTGCGATCCATGACTGGCAGAAATATTTTAACTGATTTGCCTGAAAGTCATTCTGATTTAGTCAAATTCAAAAAAGGTGGCATGGATTTACAAGTTTTTTCCATTTGGGTTTCCCCGTATGAATTTGGCGACGGAGAATATTTTAGTCGTGCCAATGCCATGATAAGTCAACTTGAGTCTTTATGTAAACAAGTGCCAAAACAGTGGGCGATTCCATTGAATTATCAAGATGTGGTATTTAATGAACAACATAATATTTTATCCTGTGCAATTGGTGTTGAAGGTGGACATTCAATAGAAAATAGTTTAGAAAAATTAGAATCACTTCAAAAACGTGGTATGCGATATTTAGGGTTGACGTGGAATAATTCAACCAATTGGGCAACATCGGCTAAAGATGAAACATTAAATAAAGGTAAACTATCTTTTGTAGGACTGACAAATTTTGGAAAAGATGTTGTTATGCGATGCAACCAATTAGGCGTCATTGTGGATGTATCTCACGCGGGAGAACAAACTTTTTGGGATGTGTTAGAAATAACTAATAAACCCATTATTGCCTCTCATTCTTCGGTAGATGCACTTTGTCCCCATTATAGAAATTTAACAGATGAACAATTATTGGGAATAAAAAATAATGGTGGAGTTGTGTTTGTCAATTTTTATCCCGGTTATATTGATTCTACCTATGAGAAAAAAGCAGCCGTTGTGAAAGCAACTTTCAAAGAAAAGTCAGATTCATTAGCCCAATTATATAATCCTGATGGAGATGAATTTTGGTATAAAGAAAGTGAAATGATGAATTCAGCTTTACAGAAGGTTGTGCCAAATGTGGATGCAGTGATTGAACATATTGATTATATTGCAACATTAATTGGGGCGGATCACGTGGGCATAGGCGCTGATTGGGATGGTGTAGGCATATTACCGAATGGAATTGAAAATATAACCAAAATGCCGGTAATTACAGAAAAATTACTTATTCGCGGTTATTCAAAAAAAGATGTGGCAAAAATACTGGGAGGAAATTTTAAACGCATTTTTAAAGATGTGGTTGGCTAATCTAATGATAACGAATTGAATGCTTAAAAAAAATACTACAATAGATACAGTCCCATTTTGGGTTACACCATTTTATTATCCCCTTTCATTTGTTTTAGGCGGTATCCTCTATTTATATTGGTTGCTGATTAAGAAAACGTGCAAATTTGAAATAGATGGACAGCACCATATAAATAATAATCCAAGCCACATTATTGCCGTATGGCATCGAAATGGAACCTGTTATTGGTTAACACGAATAACGGGGAAAGGATATGTCGAATTAGCTCATCCAGCATGGAATATGCTTTATCCAATTTTAGTTATGAGATGGTCAGGAGCAAATGTTGTCCTTGGTTCTACAGGGCATGGTGGAAGAGATGCAGCCAATAAAATTGTTGAAAAATTAAAAAATGGAAGATCGACTGCCATTGCTGTCGATGGACCGTATGGACCCATATTTAAGGTAAAAAAAGGGGTTTTGCATATAAGTGAACAATCTAATAGACCCATAATTCCGATAGTCATTACAGGGAATCATTTCTTTCAATTAAAAAATAATTGGGATAATAAAAGAGTGCCACTCCCATATTCCACTATTCAAATAACGTTTAAATCACCCATTCAAGTAACAGAAAATAATTTTGATGAATCTCTCATTCGCTTGGACCAAGCATTAGGACCAAAAACATAGTAAAATAATGATTGAATTGGGAATTTAAAACCTTTAGCATTAAGGGAAATATGCTATGGATATAATCAGAAATAAGAAGAGAGTTCTCATTATTGGAGGTGGTGAAGGAGGAATAAATCTTTTAGGGTTATTCCATAATGAACCAAACTATGATGTAATTGGCGTTGTAGATAAAAATATGAATGCGGCTATTCGAGAAAATGCAAGCAAATTAGAAATACCATTTTCAACTGATTACAATACATTAATTTTGAATTTTAACCCATCCATTATTATTAATGTTACTGGAGACCAGCGATTACAAGTAGAATTAGAGTCAAATGTTTCCAAAATGGTTGATGTTATCGGGGGGGATTCAGCAAGGTTAGTTTGGGACTTGATTTCTGCAAAACGCCAAAATGAAATTCTTCAATCTCAACTTGAAATTGGCGATAAAAGTGCAGATGAATTTATTGTAGGGTCTAACTCGTCCATGATAGAAATATCGCAATTAATTAAGAAGGTGGCTCCAACGCCCACATCTGTATTAATTCGAGGTGAAACGGGTACTGGGAAAGAAGTTGTTGCCAGAGCAATCCATCGCAATAGCAGGTTAATTAATAAACCATTTGTCATAATCAATTGTACAGCTTTAACACCATCCTTGGTAGAGAGCGAATTATTTGGACATAAGAAAGGTGCTTTTACGGGCGCTGGTTCTGATAAAATCGGGTTATTAGAAAAAGCAGATGATGGAACCGTATTTTTGGATGAAATAGGAGATATGGAACTTGAAGTACAAGCGAAATTGCTTCGGTTTTTACAGACAGGAGAAATCAGAAGAGTGGGTGCTGTAAAATCAAAAATTGTAAATGTAAGAGTTATTGCAGCTACAAATCGAGATATAGAATCAGCTATTCAAAAAGGGGAATTCCGCGGTGATCTTTTTTACCGATTTAATACTTTTACAATAACAATTCCGCCATTAAAACAACGAGTTGAGGATATAGAATTATTTGCTAATTATTTTCTGAAAGAGGCTGTCGCAAAAGTAAATATTCAAGTGGATAGTATTAGCTCGGATGCAATTACCGTTTTGCAAACTTATTCATGGCCAGGAAATTTAAGAGAACTAAAAAATGTAATTGAACGCTCAGTTGTTCTATCTTCGGGTTCAGAAATATCTGCAGAAGCACTGCCGCTTCAAGTAACAACCAACCCTCAAATTTCTTCAGGTTCAAAATCCTTGATTGAAAACCGTAATGCAATTGCTGATGAATATGAAAAGAAATTACTCATTTATTACTTAAAAAATAATAATGGAAATGTTGTTGCATCTGCTAAAGATGCAAAAATTTCAAGACGAACTTTTCATCGATTACTGGAGAAGTATTCAATTGCGCCCAAAAATATGCGCCAATAGTGACACATAATATGAGTCAATAGTGGCGCAATACCCATTTCCGTCTTAATACATCATTTAATAATATATAAATGCGCCAACTATGGCGCACTATATGGAAATATTCAAAAAGATTAATTAGGTCAACATGATTTATAACATATTGATAATACATGACTAAGCGGAGATTTATTTATCATTTATCTAGAATGGAATAGACTTTGTATAAAGTTGATAAATATATAGAATGCTAAAATGGATCAATCAAATAGATATACAAATTTAAACCTGAATGAAAAAGAACTAATCGATGATGGCAATCATATTCTCGTTGCCTATATCATGAAACCAAAAGATGGATACGATTATTTAGAAACAGCAGCTCATTTTTCAGCCGAATCATCAACAGGTACTAATGTGGAAATATGCACAACAGACGATTTTACACTAGGGGTGGATGCGTTGGTCTATGAAGTTGATGAAGAAAAAGAATTAATGAAAATTGCTTATCCGAATGAATTATTTGACAGAAATATAACAGATCAAAAAACAATGGTAGCATCTTTCCTCACATTAACAATTGGAAATAATCAAGGAATGGGTGATGTAGAATATGCCAAAATGATTGATTTTTATATTCCCCCAAGTATGTTATCTCTTTATGATGGACCTTCGATGGGTATAGCTGATTTATGGAAAATATTAGGTCGACCCTCTGAAAATGGTGGATTTATTGCTGGGACTATTATTAAGCCAAAATTGGGTTTACGGCCTGAACCATTCGCCAAAGCAGCTTATGAATTTTGGCTAGGAGGTGATTTTATTAAAAATGATGAGCCTCAGGGGAATCAAATATTCTCGCCTTTAAAGGAAGTGATCCCATTGGTGGCAGATGCATTGAAACGTGCGCAAGATGATACTGGTGACGCCAAATTGTTTTCAGCCAATATTACAGCAGACGACCCATTTGAAATGATAGCCCGGGGTGAATTTATATTAAACGCTTTTGGGGAATATTCATCCCATGTTGCATTTCTGGTTGATGGATATGTAGCAGGTCCCACCGCCGTTACCACGGCTAGGCGTCAATTTCCTAACCAATATTTGCATTATCATCGCGCTGGGCATGGGGCAGTTACTTCACCTCAAACACAAAGAGGATATACATCATTTGTTTTAGCAAAATTATCACGACTAATGGGAGCATCAGGGATTCATGTAGGTACTATGAGTTATGGAAAGATGGAAGGGGAAAGTGGAGATAAAAATGCAGCTTTTATGATAGAACAGGATAGCGCAGAAGGACCAATCTATTATCAAGAGTGGAATGGGATGAAACCAACGACACCCATTATTTCTGGAGGGATGAATGCGTTGCGGTTACCTGGTTTTTTTGAAAACCTTGGGCATGGCAATATTATTTTAACCGCTGGGGGAGGCTCTTATGGACATGTAGATGGACCTGCTGCTGGCGCTCGTTCTTTACGACAAGCTTATGAGTGTTGGGTTAGCGGGGATAATCCTATTACTTTTGCCAAAGATCATTATGAGTTTTTACGAGCTTTTGAGTCTTTTCCGCATGACGCAGATGATTTATTCCCTGGTTGGAAACAGCATTTAGGAATAACAGAGGGCATCAAATGAGACCCATTATGTTAGGCATTGTTGGGGATAGCGCTACGGGTAAAACAACTATTTCTAAAGGGATTGCCCAAATTGTAGGTGAAGAACGAGTTACAGTTATTTGCACAGATAATTATCATCGATATGATCGTCAACAACGAAAAGAAAAAAATATTTCAGCCCTTCATCCTGACTGTAATTATATCAATATTATGGAGCAACATATAAACCAATTAAAAAGGGGTAATTCTATATTATCGCCTATTTATAATCATTCTACAGGCACCTTTGATGCTCCAGTTTATATTGAACCAACAGATTTTATTATTATTGAAGGTCTCCTTGGCTTCCACTCGCATTATTTGCGAGACCAGTTTGACGTGAAGGTTTTTCTGGACCCACCAGAAGACCTTCGCGTCACCTGGAAAGTTAACCGAGATACAACTAAACGTGGTTATACAAGAGATGAAGTAATTGCCTCGTTAAATAAGCGAGAAAAAGTAAGCAATGATTTTATTCGGGTTCAAAAAAAATGGTCTGATATTATTGTTCAATTTTATCCTAAAGATAATCCGAATAGCCAATCACAATTAAATGTGAAATTATTGTTACGTTCAACATTAGCTCATCCAGATCTTAACGAGGTTGTAAGAAAAAATGGTCAATCTAAACCATCAATTCGAATTGATGTTGGGCGATATCACAATCGATTAACAGAATTTTTAGACGTTGCAAATTATGTTGAAACCAAACAAGTGAAATTAATAAAGGATATTTTAACACAATATATTCCTGAACTAGAGGCTTTGTCGTCTGAAGAAATTGGTATGTATTCTAAAGGATCAACTAGGGCTCATAGCGATACTTTAGCTATTGCACAAATGTTGATCGTTTATCAATTACTCGAAACTCAAAAAATATTACAAACTCGTTTAAAAGAACGATTATAATAATAACTAAAGGAGAATAATAATGAAAGCTGCAGATATCATGACCACACGCGTAACAGCCACAACTGAAAATGCGACTTGTATTGATTTAGCACGAAAAATTTTATCAGGTTTTTTTAGTGGCCTTCCAGTTGTTAATCATGAAGGACATGTTGTTGGTATTGTAAGTGAAATAGATTTATTGGAATTAATTCATCAAGATAGGAATGCTCTATATACAACAACGACCAAGGATGTTATGCATTCCCCAGCAACATGTGTTAATGCTGATGAAGATATAGATAATGTAATTGCTGTATTGATGGAAAATAAATTTGTTCGAGTACCTGTGATTCAAGACGGTGTATTGGTAGGAATTATTTCGAGATCTGATATTTTACGAAGCTATGTTCGCGATGATTTCATCGTATTCGATAGTGGTTTAAAAAGAGACGAATAAGTAGAAACTTGGGAAAAAACATGAATACAATGAATGGAAAAAATGTATTGGTATATGGAATGGGCACTATTGGTGAACCTTTGATTGGATTATTGACAGATTTTTCTGACGATTTAGGATTAAGTGATGTTTTATTTCATAAACGTACACCAAGAACGGATGATATTCCGAGAATATTAGATTTGCAGTCAAGAGGCGCAAAGTTGGTTGCTGATCATGATAAAATAGATTCATTTAAATCGATGGGATTAACACCGAGTTATATGACTGAAGATGCGTTAATTCAATCAGATGTAGTGTTGGAATCCACTCCGACGGGAATCGGCTTAAAAAATAAAGAAAATATATATAGATATCATGAAGAAGACACTTTAGGATTTGTCGCTCAAGGTAGCGAGTTCGGATTTGGGAAAATGTATGCTTTTGGGATTAATGAATCTGCATTAAATCCCGGTGATGAAAAATATATTCAAGTGGTTAGTTGCAATACGCACAATATTTCTGTTCTCATAAAAACATTGGCTTTTGAAGGGGATGAGGATAGGCTCGAAAAAGGAGATTTTGTTTGCATTCGAAGGGCCAATGATGTGAGGAATGATTATGACTATATTTCTTCACCTCAAGTTGAAGGCCATAAAAACCCAAGATTTGGAAGCCATCATGCGGAAGATGCTCATCATTTATTTGAAACAATGGGGTATGATTTAAATATTTTTTCATCCGCGATGAAATTAAATACTCAATACATGCATACGATGCGATTTACATTAACGGTAAAAAATAAAATAACGCTTAATGAAGTTTTAAAAAAAATAGAAGAAAACCCACTGATAACATTGACGGAAAAAACATTAGCAAACCAAGTTTTTTCATTTGGTCGAGATCATGGGTATTATGGCCGAATTTTAAATCAAACTGTGGTGTCTCTACCAACACTTCATGTTTTAAATGAAAATACAATTGTTGGTTTTTGTTTTACACCACAAGATGGCAATGCTTTACTTTCAAATGTGGCCATTATGGAATGGTTTATGCATCCAGAAACATACAAGGAAAGATTGGATGTATTAAGGTCTAATAAGTTCCTTTTCGCTCGAGTATAATAGTTTCAATACAGAGTTAGGACGGACAATGGAGAATGAATTAAAAGATATAACAGTTATTGGGGGAGGTCCTACAGGATTAGCAGCTTTATTTCGCTCAGGTATGCACGAAAAATCAGCTCGTCTTTTTGAAAGTATGCCAATGTTAGGCGGGCAAGTTTCAGCACTTTATCCAGAAAAATATATTTATGATATTTTTGGTATTCCAGAAATAAATGCGCAGCAGTTGGTCCAAAACCTAAAACATCAAATTAAAGATTTCAGTCATGAAATACATTTAGATGAAGCAGTCCATTCGATTCATTGCAATACAAATGCACCGCAATTTTCTATTGAAACAAAAAATGGAGTTTTTCCTACAAAATCAATTATTATTGCGGGAGGGATAGGTACCATAACGCCACGTCCACTTAAAATAAGAGGTGCGGATAAGATTAAATCAGGCATAAAATATGTGGTTGGGAAGAAGGAAGATTATGAAAATAAAAAAGTCGTTATTTTAGGCGGTGGTGATTCAGCCGTTGATTGGGCATTAGAATTACAACCCATTGCGGACGCTGTTTCCATCGTTCACCGAAGAGATGAGTTTCGAGCTCATGCATCCAATGTAAGGCGAATGCAATATTTAGACCATCGTAGAAAATTAAATATATATACACCCTTTTCTCCTGTGGCTTTAAATGGTACAAACACTGTGGAATCTGTATCGATTAAAAGTGTTTCGGGTAAATTAAAAACAATTCCTTGCGATGTTATTTTGGTCATGTTCGGTTTTGTCTCTAATTTAGGTTCTATGGAAAGTTGGAATCTTGATGTGGATAAAAAGAAAATTAAAGTGAACCAGAAAATGGAAACCAATATACCCGGTATTTTTGCCGCAGGTGATGTGGTATCTTATGACGGTAAAATAAAATTAATTTCTACTGGATTTGCAGAAGCTGCTATAGCGGTAAAAAGTGCCATTGAATTTATTCATCCGGAAAAATCTGTAAAAACAAAATATAGTTCAATGATTGGCAAACCTAAAGGTATCGCATGAAACTAGCACCATCCATATTATCAGCAGATTTTTCTGATTTAAAAACAGCCATTAAACAATGTGAAGATGGGGGAGCTCATTGGATTCATGTGGATGTAATGGATAATCAATTTGTTCCTAATTTGACGATTGGGCCCCCCGTAGTAAAATCAATTAGGCCAATAACAGATAAAGTTTTGGATGTGCATATGATGGTTGTAGAGCCAGAGAAATTAGTAGAATCTTTTGCAAAGGCTGGAGCTGATATAATCACTTTTCATATAGAAGCAACAGATACGCCAACTGAGATTATTCAACTGATTAAATCATGTGGATGCAAAGCAGGTATTTCTCTCAAACCCAGTACTCCATTAGAAACAATCTATCCATATGTGGATAAAGTAGATCTTGTATTGGTCATGACTGTAGAACCTGGATTTGGAGGGCAAGGATACTTACCAGGGTCGGATGAAAAAATTTCCAAATTAAAAACATATTTGAAAGACCAATGCCTAGAGCGAATCCTCATTGAAGTGGATGGAGGCGTTAAACTCCATAATAGTAAACAAATTTTAGAAAATGGAGCGGATGTTCTTGTTGCAGGATCCGCTGTATTTAAAACAGAAAACCCAATCAAAACAATTCAAGAATTTTACCATTTAGGAGCATCATGAGAACATATAATGAATTAAATACATTTTTAGAATGGACAGCTGAAGAAAAGGACCATTTTAGTGTTAATGTGATTAAAGGATTAATCATGGATGGCGTTAGGAAAGCAAATTCAGGCCATCCGGGTGGAGCCATGTCTTCAGCAGATTTTGCCTATCTTATTTTTTCAAAATATTTAGAGCTAGATCCTGATAACCCAGATTGGGTAAATAGAGATCGATTTGTACTTTCTGCGGGTCATGAATCCATGTTGCTCTATTCATTATTATTTATGAATGGCTGGATGCAAATGGATGATATTAAATCGTTTCGCCAGTTCAATAGCAATACACCAGGCCATCCTGAGGTTGAACTTCCCGGTGTAGAATGCACAACAGGACCTTTAGGTCAAGGTGTAGGCATGGGAGTTGGAATGGCAGTTGCAGAAGCAATTTTAAACCATTCATTTGATGCTTTAACCACTTCAAATCCAGTAAATCATTATACCTATATTTTAGCAGGAGATGGTGATTTGCAAGAGCCGATTGTTTTTGGTGCTGCTGCATTAGCCGGCCATTGGAAATTGGGTAAAATTATTATGTATTATGATGCTAATGATGCTCAAATATCAGGAAAAATAGGACGGTCTGACTCTACTGATTATGCGAGTGTATTTGAAGCTCTTGGATGGAATGTTCACACCATAGATGGGCATGACCATGAAGCGATTCGAAATGCTATTGAAACAGCCAAAGTAATTGATATTCCCAGCTTAATTATTGGGAAATCTATAATGGCGAAGGGGACTGCCACACGTGAGCGAGATCATGAAACACATGGCGCCCCATTACCTCAAGAGGAAATTGATGCAACGAAAGAATTGATGGGCCTTCCCCAAGAACCATTTTATGCTCCAAAAGAAGTCATTCGCTATTTTCAATCTCGATTTGATTTATTAAGAACGCATGTTTCTGATTGGAATAACGACCTTAATACTTCGTTTGAAAATAGTGAATTCAATAATCTATGGGACCAAACAATTGGTGAAAAATTACCACCATTTAGTTTACCAGAATTTAATGCAGGTGAATCAATTGCAACTCGAAAGGCATTTGGCACATCATTAGATCATTTTGCAACACAATTGCCAAACCTTGTTGGTGGTTCTGCAGATTTAGAGCCATCGAATTACACGGGTAATTTTGCAAAAATGTATAGTGATTTCAATATGGCTAACCATGGCGGACGTAATTTTGCTTTCGGTGTTAGAGAATTTCCCATGGCTGTATTAATGAATGGCATGGCTTTACATGGAGGTGTTATTCCATTTGGTGGCACATTTTTAGTCTTTTCTGATTATGAACGGCCTGCACTAAGAATAGCGGCTCTACAAGGGCTTCGAGTTATTCATGAATTTACACACGATTCTTTTTATGTAGGTGAAGATGGACCAACTCACCAACCTATTGAACATGCAATGGCGTTACGAACAATTCCAAATTATAATGTATTTCGCCCAGGTGATGCAAAAGAAACAGCTGCTTGTTTTGCATTAGCCCTTGAATCAAAAGAAACGCCAAGTGCTTTACTCTTAACGCGACAAGGATTACCTGTTTCTCGGTTAGATCAAACTGACATTACAAATGGAGTTAGTAAAGGAGCTTATATTTTTGAAGACTGTGAAGGACATCCAGATTTAATCTTTTTAGCAACAGGATCAGAACTATCATTAGCCGTAGAAACAGCACAGCGAATGGAAGATAAAAGTATAAGAATCATTAGTATGCCATGTTTAGAATTATTCGAAGAGCAATCAACTGAGTATAAACATTCTATCATTCCACCCCGTGGAGCAATGAAAATATCATTCGAAGCTGGTATTACCTTTGGGTGGGAAAAATACATCGGACCAAATGGTTTATCGATTGGGATCAATCATTATGGAGCATCAGCACCCGCGAATGAATTAGCTGATTCATTTGGGTTTACACCCAAAAAAGCTGAGAAGAAAATTCGGAATCATTTATCAACCTTATTATAAAGAAAATGCAATGATAATACATGTAGCAACTGATCATGCAGGACTTGAATTAAAAGATAATATTAAAATGTATTTGTCTGAAAAAGGCTTTGACATTGTTGATCATGGGGCTTATGAATATGATGCATTGGACGATTATCCTGATTTTATTTTTCCTTGTGCAAAGGCCGTTGCTAATGACTCTGAAAGTAGAGGCATAATATTAGGGGGATCTGGACAAGGGGAAGCGATGGCTGCAAATAGAATTAAAGGAGCACGGGCAGCCGTTTATTATGGATCGGAAAGAGAAATCGCTCGATTATCTCGAGAACATAATAATGCGAATATTTTATCCTTGGGAGCTCGATTTATTTCAGAAGATGAAATGTTTGATATTATTGATATGTGGCTTGTAGAACCATTCGCTGGGGATAGACATACCAGGCGAATTGAAAAACTTGATCAACTATAGTTGTTTTAATATATAAGATTGGATGAATTGATAATCATCCAAAGTATTCATATTTGTAAAATGAATATTATTACCAAAATGGATATGTTGTCGTTTCGTTTTCTCTAATAATTTGTAAATACTATAACTATTATTTTGAATTTCATCTTCTAAAATGGGCAAGATTCGTTTATTATACAATCCACATGTAGTTTGTGTTTTTTTATTAGCTATAGGTATTATTACATCACTTTCATCTTTTTTTGAGTCCCAAATTGATTTTAAAATATGTGACGTCATTAAGGGTAAATCACAAGAAAGCAAATATATCCAATCTGTTTTAGAATGATTTAATGCAGAATACAAACCATTAATGGGCGCATTGATTGATAATTCATCTCGAATAAATGGTTTATTTAATTGGGTTGGGTTTTCTTTACCAACCACGTAACGATTTTCGAATATGTTACACGCATTCCAAATAATGTTTAAAACAGATTTCTTTTGAATCTCTGCTTGCCATTTGGGCGAACCAAAGCGGAGGCTCTTTCCGCCTATTAATATATACGCTGATGCGGGGATGGTCGTTGACATAATCTAATTATTAATGGTTAAATATAGTTCTTTGATTCTAAGATAAATATGGATAATATCAAACAAGATAATAATATCCTAATGCCATGTTATATTCGAAGTCAGCCAAATACGCAATTCAAGCTATGATTTACTTAGCTGAAAGCAATCAGGAAGATTTAATTATGGTAAGCGAGATTGCCGAAGCCTATAAAATACCAAAATCTTTTCTTTCAAAAATTACTCGAACATTGGGGAAGCATAATTTATTAAAAACGACTCGGGGAAGAAATGGTGGCATTCAATTATCTAAATCGGCAGATGACATTAAATTAATACATATTGTAGAAGCAATTGATGGACCTGAAGGTGGATGTGAGCGTTGTGGATTTGGATTCGATGCCTGTTCAGACGATGAGCCATGCCCCTTCCATCATAAGTGGGGTCATATTATTAAAGAGGCACATTCATTTATAAAAACAGAATCATTAGCTGAACTTCTGGCTGAATCTTTGCAAGAATAATAATCCTTATTCATTTTACTCCCCAAAAATAGCAACATTATTGTGTTGCTATTTTTTTTTATAAAAAATCTTGCTTATAATATAGTAAAACTGCTATATATTGGTATTGCTATATAGCAATAGTGGATAAATAGATGTACAATAGAGCTATAAAATGAAAACACAGATTTCAATTGAATTTATACAAACTGCGTCACGCGTGTTAAAAACATTAGGCCATCCTGATAGGCTAAAAATTGTAGAATATTTAGATGAAGGTGAAAAAACAGTGGGGCAAATCCAAAGGCATTTGGATATGCTTCAACCTGTTGTAAGCCAGCATTTAAAAAAAATGCATGATAGAGATATTGTCATTTTTAGAAGAGAAGGGACTCGTTATTTTTATTCATTAGCCAATGAATTTATATTTAAAATCCTGAACTGTATGGCAGATGTCCAGGATAAAATTTCCAGTGGCGAATGGTCCATGGAATTTCAATCAGAATAGTAAGAGAGGAAGTACAATGAACGATACAGCATTTGATCAAGAGTTAGATTGTAAGGGGATGAATTGTCCTTTGCCGATTTTAAAAACAAAGAAGCAAGTAGACTCAATGGAGTCAGGTCAGATTTTAAAAATGGAAGCGACAGATCCAGGATCTATTAATGATATGAACGCCTGGTCTAGGAGAACTGGCCATGAATTATTATCTCATTCTTTAGATGATGGGATTTATACATTTTTTATTAAAAAATCTTAATTCCACCAAAACCATTCAATCAAAAATAAAAATAATCTCGAGAGGAGTTTATAATGAGTGATCAAAAGAAAATGGCCCTAATTGCGTCCCAAGGAACGTTGGATTGGGCTTATCCACCTTTTATTTTGGCATCTACCGCTGCAGCATTGGACATGGAGGTGCAAATATTTTTCACATTTTATGGTCTAACTCTGTTGAAAAAAGAAATAAAAGCAAAAGTAGCGCCGGCGACTAATCCTGCCATGCCAATGAAGATGCCATTTGGCCCAAAAGGATTTCAGGATTTTGAGTGGCCTATGCCAAATGTGCTAATGGGAAATATGCCTGGATTTGAAACAATGGCCACATCACTCATGAAACAAACATTCAAAAATAAAGGTGTAGCCACGATTGAAGAACTTCGCGAAATGTGTGTGGATTCCGGTGTAAAACTTATTGGCTGTCAAATGACTATGGATGTTTTTGGGTTTGAAAAAGAAGAATTCATTGATGGTGTTGATGTAGGCGGTGCAGCCACATTTTTGGAATATGCTGCAGACGCAGATATTCAATTATTTGTATAGAAACCAAAGGAAGATAAAATGTCAGATGATGGAAAAGTAACCATATTTGTTACATCAGGACCTGCTACGCCACAACGTTGCGCAACGCCTTTTTATATGGCAAGTGTCGCAGCTGCCATGGATAATGAAGTCATGATCATATTTCAAATTGATGGTGTATTACTGATGAAAAAAGGTGAAGCAGATGCACTTTATGCAAAAGAAGGTGGAAAATCTGTCATGGATTTTATTCGTGATGCAAAAGAAGCGGATGCAGAAATGTATGTTTGTTCTGCTGCATTACAGCTTCATGATATGACTGAAGATGATTTGATTGATGAATGTGATGGCGTGGTTGGCGCCGCTTTTATGACCGATGAAGGTCTCGATAGTGATATGGTATTATCCTATTAGATATGGAATATTGGATAAATGGATTATTGGATTGATGTGATGGGTGCCATTCGTGACTGATTTTACAAAATATCGGAATATTAATCGTGGTTATATGAAACTGGATGTATGGCAAAAAGGAATTTTGTTGCACAAACTGGTTTTCAAAACAGTTTACAAAGACAATAAAATTGATTTTAAAATTCGTGCACAAATAACGGATTCTGTTCAATCAGTTTCGTCCAATATTTCAGAAGGATATTGTCGGAGATCAGTAAAAGAGTATCTTCAATTTTTATATATTGCATTGGCATTTCTCGGAGAAACATTGACACGTGGTATTGGATTAGTCACGACAGAACAAATTACATCTGGACAATTTGATTCAATCGATAAACTTCATTATGAAGTAGAAAACAAACTTTTGAAATTGGTAGAAAGTTTAGAAGAAAAGAAAGAAAGTGGTTCGTGGAATAATAGAATAAGTGAAGGATTATAAAAAAGGATTTAGGGATGAAATACGGATTATGGTTTCCATTTATCCATAAATCCAATAATCCATTATTCCAGAATTTTAAATTCAACAATCCAGTAAAATTAAAGGAATATTTATGGCTGAATTAAAAAATTGTATGCTTCCAGATGATCTTCAGTATCATGTGGATTTTAATGTGTGGATTAAAAAGAATGATGATGGAACGATTGATTTAGGCATGACCGACATTGCCCAATCTTTGGCAGGAGCGATGCTTCATTGTCGTGCAAAGAAAGTAGGAAAATCCGTTAAAAAGGGCAAAAGCATAGCCACGGTTGAAAGTGGAAAATGGGTGGGCCCAGTTAAAACGCCATTTGCAGGCGAGATTATTGCAAAGAATGAAAATGTGGAAAGTGACGCTACCGTTTTAAATCGGAGTCCCTATAAACAAGGATGGATTGTTCGGATTCAGCCCAGTGATTATAATGGCGATTCGGGAGAATTGGTCACTGGCGAAGATGCAATAACCGGGTTTGATGCCTATATGGCGGAAAAAGAAATGGGCGAATGCATCCATTGCGAAGGTTTCGAAGGATAGAGTTATCCTGTCTGATGAATGGAAATGACGCTTCGGGTATTTACGCATCCCGCTTGTTCTGAATGTGGTCCCGCTGTAGAGATTGCATGGAATTTATCTGAATCTCAAGATAACCTTATTTTAGAAACGGTAAAGTTGGAAAACAAAGAAGGACTTTCAAAAGCACAGGAAGTTGGAATCAAAACAATTCCCACACTGATTTTTTATGAAGGGGAAGAAGAATTAAAAAGAGTAATTGGTTTGCCGGAAGCAACACAATTAGAAAAAGATTTTTTAGAATTGAATAATAGCCACCAAGGCTCAAAGACACAAAGAAATGAAAGTTGATTTGAATCCGATTATTTTCCCCTGTCATAGGGGAATGATTGGTTCAAAAAAATAATAACTCAACTTGAGTCTTCGTGTCTTCGTGGCAAAAAAGCATAGGAATACAAATGTCAATTTATAAAGATGCAAAATACATGGATGTCCCTTATGAAGAGAAATTAAAGCTCTTCAAAGAAGTAAAGGACGACATGCGCTACGATCATAACCTATATGGTTGTTATGAATGTGGAATTTGTGTGGCTGCTTGCCCATCCGCTCGGTTTTATGATTTTAGTCCACGGGTTTTTGCCCAAATTATGGCGCGGGAAGATGTGGATACATTTTATGAATTACTAAATGATAATGTGTGGGATTGTTCTCAATGTTATTCCTGCACAAGATGTCCCAGAGAAAACAATCCGGGTGGAATTATTCTTATGATGCGTGATGCGGCGGTTCGTGCTGGCATGCAATCAGCGAAAGATGCGCTGAAAGCATATAGTCGAATTATTTATAAGGTCATGTCCACAGGAACACAAGTAGCGCCGGATATGCTTCAACCGGACTTTTTCCCAGATTGGGGAACGGATGTAAAAGCGGTGGCTGAAAATTTGGATGTGTGGCGACGAGCCATTCCACCGGAAACATTGCATACGACAGAATTGGCGTGGGATGTATCTGAAAAAACGCGATTAGAATTATACATGATCTGGAAATTGACCGGAAATTTGGAACTCATAGAAGGTATCGATGAAGGTATTTATATGATTCTCGAAGAAGTGATGGAAGAACTTCTGGATGATAATGGATATGATATTGATGATTTCGAAAATGTTTTGGAAGAATGATTAGCCACGAATGCACAAAGACTCGAAGAAAAGATAAAAATAATATGATTAAATTGATAAAAAAACAAAATCAACAAAACATTGAGTCTTTGGGTCGTTGTGGCAGAACCATATGAAAAACTATAAACAACTTTCAAAAGAGTTAGAAGAAATCGCAACCAAAATTGTGGATGCTGCATTTGCGGTCCATAAAAATCTTGGTCCAGGATTATTAGAAAAAATATATGAATTGGCATTTTGTCATGAATTAAAAAAGCGTGGATTAAAAGTAAAAAGGCAAGTTGAAATCCCAATTGTTTATGATGGAATAACTTTCGACGAAGGATTAAGATTGGATGTATTAGTCGAAGATAAAATTATTTGTGAAATAAAAGCAGTGGATAACGTGAATCCTGTTTGGCAAGCTCAAGTTATGAGTCATTTGAAATTGACAGGTAATAGGTTGGGATTTTTAATCAATTTCAATGTGCCAATAATTAAAAATGGAATTAAACGAATAATAATTTGAATGAAGATGGGAGATTTACAAGCTATTGAAATTCTTTGTGTCTTCGAGTCTTTGTGGCAATTAAAAGGATATTAAATGGAAACAACAACACAAGCACCCGCAGTTCATACAGAATCAAAATCACCGATGAAAGAATTCGTTCGTGATGGGAAACCACCCACGGAAGATTATCGGGAAAAATTATTTGAACTGGAAGCAAAAGGCGAATTGGAAGTCCATCGAGTGCCCGAACCAATTGTAGAAGTAGAAACAAAATATGGTCGAAAGAAGAAAATTCCGATTGAGCATACGTGGCATCATAAATCCTGTGGACAATGTGGACATATTCCCGGTTATTCTACCGCCATTTTTTGGTTACATCGCCAATTCGATCTGGATTACTATGATCCAAAAGATCAATCTTCTTGCACGGCGTGGAACTATTATGCATCATCCACATCCAACTCTGCGGCACAAGCAGCGGTGGCGGTTCGGAATTTTGCTCAAGCTAAATTGGATGGATATTTCCCCCTTATTCATTGCGGAACAAGTTTCGGTCATTATAAAGAAACGCGAGAAGAAATTATTCATCATCCGGAATTACGGGACCAAGTTCGCCGAATCATGGATCGCTTAAAAATGCCATTCGTCTTTCCGGAAGAAATTGTTCATTATTCAGAATGGGTTCATGCTATGCGTCATCGCATTGTAGAGCGACAAGTGTTGGATTTCAGTAATTTGAAAATTACCGTTCATCCTGCTTGTCACTACCACAAGTTGGTGGTAGAAGATGCCATTTATGATAGAGAATTATATGATGGTCAACGGACTGCAATCGTGACCGGATTGGTAGAAGCACTGGGAGCAAATGCAGCAGATTATTCCACTTGGCATGATTGCTGTGGGTTTGGGTTTCGCCATATTTTGGTGAGTCGAGATTTTTCTCGATCCTTTTCTACTATACGAAAAATTGAACGGATGAAAGAAGAAGCGGATCCGGATGTAACCATAACCCATGATACGGGTTGTGTTACCACGCTGGATAAAAGCCAATTCGCAGCGCAAGCGCATGGAAGAAATGTGGGAATTCCTGTATTATCCGATGCACAATTTGCTGCATTGGCCATGGGAGCGCATCCGTATAATGTGTGTCAGTTGCACTGGCACGGTGTTGACAATAAGCCTTTGCTTGAAAAGATGGGAATCGACCATAAGAAAGCTTGGGGAGAATTTGAAGCCATTGCCGAACGAATCGAAAGTGGCGAACTTGATTTTATGACCTGGGAGGACGCAGATGTCAAATAAACCTATTTTAGTCATTGGGGGTGGACCAGCAGGATTGGAAGCCACTCGTGGAATCGCAGACCTTGGATATAACGCCATTTTGGTGGATAAATCTGATGTCTTGGGTGGAAACCCAATTTCTGCCCATTATGCAGCGCTCACGCCGGATATGAGAAGTGCTGAAGAAGCCATGGGCGAAATGGTGGATGCCATTACGGATAACCCGTTGGTGGATATTCGCATGAATACAACGGTGGTTGGATCTGAAGGTGATGCACCGAATTTGAAAGTCACGCTGAAAAATGGGTCAGGCGAAGAAGTTATTGATGTGGGATCTGTGATTGTTTCCACTGGATTCCAACATTTCGATCCGGGCAAGGAAACACAAATGTATGGCTATTATGAATATGATGATGTGGTTACGTTGGTGGATGCTGAAAAAATGTTGAAAGAAGATAATTTTGTTGTTCCAACTACAGGTGAAAAGCCAAAACAAATTTGTTTTATCCAATGTGTGGGCAGTCGCGATCGGCAAATTGGAAATCAATGGTGCTCAAAAGTCTGTTGCGGAATTGCAACCAAACAAGCGATTGAGATTAGAGATGTTTTACCTGATTGTCGAGTTTTTGTATTTTATATTGACATGCGGATGTATGGATTTTGGGAAGACGAAATCTATTGGAAAGCACAAGAAGAAAAGAATGTGAATTTCATTCGCGGTATCGTTACCGAAATCACAAAGCGTGGAGACAAACTCTTGGTGAAAGGTGAAGACACAACCATGGGACGTCCCATGGAAGTCCAAATGGATATGGTTGTTTTATCCGTTGGAATGGAGCCCAGTAAAGGGACGACGGAAATGGCTGGCACATTTAAACTACCATTAGAATCACATGGATTTATTGAAACGACTGGCGGTGCATTAAATACGGTGCAGACCACGGTTCCCGGCGTATTTGTTGCTGGAGCAGCGGCAGGACCTGCGGATTTGGAAGATTCCATATCTATGGGTGGCGCTGCTGTCATGAAAGCGTGTGCCTTTTTGCGTAAATCGGAATTATAGCCAGCATAAATGCTTTACGACGAAGTAAAAATTCAAGATGTGGTGGATTCAGAAGCTGCTATGGAATTCATGAAGGAAGCGACAAAATTGGCCACGTCAAATGAATTGGATGGGATTGGGTTTCGCTTGGAAAAGAAGTCTGAATTATTTTCGTCCCTACTTTCAGAAGAGCATATTTCTGACCTTACGGAAGATGAATTTCGTCAATTGGTCGGATCCATTTTTTCTATTAAGCGGAAAGCAAATCGCATGATTAAAGCAAATGGTTTTGAATCATTGCATCAATCCATTTCAGATTTGCTTTATGGTAAAGATGGTTTGGAAAAACGATTTAACAATTTCACCGAATCTATTGAAAAGCTTGACAGTCCTATGCGCGTGAATTTTGCCAGCGAATTGTTGCATTATTCGAATCCGACAAAATATTGGTTATGGACCAATTGGATTTGGGATGCAAAAACAGGAACAGGATCTTTGCCATTAGTTGTGCAAGAAGGTGTGGATTTATCGGGTCAGTCCGATGGCGAAATATATACAAAAGTGGGTATATCTATGGCGTTGGTCAATGCGGTAGGACATAGTGTCGGATTTTCGGGTTCGGGAAAAGGGCTTTTCGGAACGGATATCTTTCTTGCATGCGTTTATGCTGTATATATGTATACCGTTTTTCGCGTCAAACTATCGCAAGAATTCAATAGAATTTTACCAGAATTATCAGAATTAACCCAAAGGGTCTTGGGGGTTTATAAAATGGGATTAATGGATTAATGGATAAATGGATTGATGTGATTTTGAAACTTTCGCAAAGTTCGCTAATCCAAAATATTTTAAAGGAGTTTTAATGTCAGAACATAAATACGAAAAGTGGATACAAAAAGATAATGTCGTCATAGATGGAATCGATATTTCCGGCGAATGGAACAAAATGTATGAACCGCGGGAAATCATGGAATACGATATTACCGGATTGGAAAATGTGCGAGATTTGGCTGGCGGAGAATCCATGGGTTGGTGTTACCAATGCGCTCAATGTATCGGTGTTTGTCCCGTAGATAATGTAGGCAGTTATGGCCCACGGAAAATTTATAGAAAGTTACAAACAGGAATGGATTTATTCACCCATGATGATTTATGGATGTGTACAACCTGTTCCAATTGTTTGCGCGTTTGCCCGAAAGAAGTGGACATGATGAAAATTATGCCGGCTGTTCGAGAACAAGCTGTGTTGAATGGACATGTTCCCGCTGAACTTCAAGATATGTTACAAAATGTAGCCGAATATGGAAATCCTATGGGAGATTCAGCTCGTAAACGTGTTAAATGGTTGAAGAAATTTGATGAACCGATTCGTGATTTATCCAAAGAAAACGATTCACAACCTGTAGATATTTTATGGTATGTGAGTGATTATTTCTCATTCCATGGCCGTGGAAATGATGCGGCAAAATCTATGGTCAGAGTATTTAATCGATTGAATGTTGATTTTGGAATTTTAGGGAAAGAAGAAAAATGCGATGGCGATTCTCAACGATTAGTAGGTGAAACAGGATTGTTTGAAGAATTAGCAGAACATAACAGTGCGCAATTTGATAAATATGAACATAACAAATTGGTGGTGAGCGATCCCCATGCTTATAATGCTTTTAAAAACTTTTATCCAAAAGTGACAAAAAAAGAATATAATGTTGAGCATTATACACAGTTTTTGGCAGAACGGATTGATGATATTTCAAAGCTCATGAAACGATCATTTTCCAAGAAAGTAACCTTTCATGATCCATGTTATTTGGGTCGCCATAACGGGGAATACGAAGCGCCACGAACATTGTTAAATGCCATTCCGGGAATTGAATTTGGAGAAATGTTCCGTTGCAAAGAACAAGGATATTGTTGTGGTGGTGGCGGCGGCGGAATGTGGTTAGATGGCTTGGTGGCCGACCATACCACAGAAAGATTATCAGAAAATCGAGTAAAAGAAGCCATCGAAGTAGGTGCAGAAGTGTTAGCGGTTTGTTGTCCTTATGAAGTGTCCCGATTCGAAGATGCCATTAAATCAACCAACAATGATGGCAAATTGGTTGTCATGGATATTATAGAAATTATGGATTATTGTATGGGAGACGATGACGCTGAAGCGTAGTTGTTGTGCCACAGAGAATAATGAATAATTATCATATAGATATGCATATTGAAACGGGTGATTGTGGCATGGGTATGCCGGTAATTCGTTCTTGGCAAGCCATGAAAAAGTTATCCATTGGAAATATTTTACAATTAACCAGTTCTCATCCATGAGCTGTTCCCGATATTGAAGCCTGGTGCAGGTCGACTGGACAAAAATTATTAAACATAAATGAAGATGGACAAACACGGCATTTCTTTGTTCAAAAAATGAAATAGATAATTAACATTGCCACAAAGGCTCAAAGACACAAAGAAAAATTTTGAAAAGAATCCTTTGTGCCTTCGTGTTTTGGTAGCAAAAAAACAGGAGAAAAAATGAAAATAGTAGTTCCCTTAAATCAAGTTCCCGATTTGGTGGAAGACTTGGAAGTGGATGCTTCCGGGAAAGCATTAGATACGAAAGATATCAAGTTTAAACTAAATGAATTTGACGACCATGCATTAGAAGAAGCCATTCTATTAAAAGAAAGTGGTGCTGCGGATGAAGTGGTTGCAATGGCTGTGGAGAGTGATGGTGCTGATAAAATGCTTTTTACTGCCATCGCAAAAGGTGCGGATAAAGCCGTCAAATTGACCGGTGGAAATCCGACTGACAGTCATCAACTGGGAAAAGCATTTGCCAATGCATTGGGTTCAGAAGGATTTGACATGGTATTTACCGGTGTTCAATCTGTGGATGATAGAGATGGACAACTGGGACCGATTGTGGCGAGTTATTTGGGGGCACCCTGCGTGAGTGTTGTTTCTGGTGTGAGTGTGTCCGGTGGATCGGCTGTGGTTCACAAAGAATATTCAGGCGGGATGATGGGCGAATTTGAAGTGGATATACCGGCAGTATTGGGAATCCAAGCTGCGAAGCAAGCACCACGATATGCACCGGTGAGCAAAATTCGCCAAGTGCAAGAGACTGCATCCATCGAAGAAGTATCCATGGGAGATTTAGGTTCGGGGAGCGGAAGTAGTGTTGCAAGCATGGCGCCACCAGCGAAAGGGTCCGGCGCAGAAATGCTGGATGATGTGGAAGATTTAATCGAAGTTTTAAAAGATAAAGGGGTTATCTAATGGGCGATATTTTAGTCATAACAGAACATTTAAAAGGCGAATTCCAGGACATTACATTTGAAATGCTGGGAAAGGCAAATGAATTAGCAGGCGCATCCGGGGGACAATGTGTTGCTGTTACATTTGGTAGCATGAGTGGAAAAGCCGGAAAATTAGGCGCAGCCGATTCTGTTATTTCTGTTGGTGGAAGTGATGATTTTAATCCGGAATCCTATGCGTCTGCTGTGCAATCTGTGGTCAGTGCGAAATCGCCATCATTGGTGATGGTGGGCTCCACATCCATGGGAATGGATATCGCAAATTCAGTCGCTACAGCCTTAAATATGCCAACAGTTTCTTACTGTGCTGATATGAGTGCAAGCGGGAGTGGATTTTCAGTCACAAGTTCCATGTATGGCGGAAAAATGAATGTGGTAACGAATGTGGATGGGTCTGCTGTGGCCGTGGTTTTAGCGGGTGCCTTTAATGCAGAAACAGGCAAAAGTGCCGGATCTCCATCCGTAGAAGATTTTTCTGCAGAATCAGGTGATGGGAAAATTCGATTTAAGCAACTCATTGAACCGGAAGCAGCCGATGTGGATATTACGCAAAGTGACATTCTTGTGGCTGTGGGCCGCGGAATCGGAAGCAAAGATGATATTGAATTGGCTGAAGAATTAGCCGAAGTATTGGATGCTGATTTAGCCTGTTCCCGTCCATTGGTGGATGCAGGCTGGATGTCAAAAGCCCATCAAGTGGGAAAATCCGGCATGAAAGTGAAGCCGAAGGTTTACATTGCATTGGGCATTTCTGGCGCACCCGAACATATCGAAGGGATGAAAAGTTCATCCACAATCATTGCCATTAATTCGGATAAAAATGCCCCCATCTTTGATGTGGCTCATTATGGTATGGCAGAAGATTTATTCGATGTAGTTGAAGAATTAGTAGAAGAATTGGAATAAAAAACTTGGACAGGATAACAGGATGAACTGGATAAGTTAAAAAGTGTTAACGTGTTACCGTTTTCATGAAACTTTTTCTATCTTGTCAATCCAGTTATCCCGTCAATAAATAAGGAAAAATATGTTAAGTCCTAACGAACAAATTACATTTATACTTCTGGTCATCATCTGTGGCGCTTTAGCTTTTCAGGGATTTAACCGCATATTTAAAACGGTAAAGTCCGGTGCCAACGCGGATAGAAGTGATAATCTGATTGGGCGATTTACTGGCGCATTGATGGATGTATTATTGCAAAAACCTATCGCCAAAGCCCGTCCAATCGTTTCCATGTTTCATTCATTCATTTTCTTTGGATTTAGTTTTTATCTTTTGGTAAATGTGAATGATGTTTTAGAAGCATATGTAGATGGTTGGACCACAATCGGAAGTGAAAATATTATTGCAAATCTGTTTAATCTATTTGCGGATATTTTCAGCGTATTTGTTTTAGTGGGGATGGTGTTTTTTCTCTATCGCCGATTTGTGCAAAAACCAAAAGTCATGGAATTTAATGCCAATGTGAAATTGCATCCCGGTGTGACGGCAGGTGGTTTGAAAAAAGATTCACTCATTGTGGGTATATTCATTCTCATTCATGTAGGTTCACGCTGGCTTGGGACGGCCATGCATTTAGCAGAAAATGGTCATACAGATTCTTGGTTGCCTACTGCAAGTTTTATGTCCGGATTCTTTTCCGATTGGTCTCATACGTCGCTGGAAACGGGCATTCATGCCACTTGGTGGTTGGCTATGGGACTCATTGTTATGTTTCTGCCATACTTTCCACGATCAAAACATATTCATTTGATGATTGCTCCGGTGAATTTGGCGTTGGGTCGCAAGACGGCTCGCGGTGCCATGGATGGGATTTCGAATCCAGCATCACCCGGTTCCAAAACAATATCCGATTTGCCTTGGCCCCAAGTTTTGGATCCGTGGGCATGTATTATGTGCACTCGATGCCATGAAGTTTGTCCGGCTCACGAAAGCGGCACGTCCTTAAGTCCATCTGCTTTGGAAATTAATAAACGCTATTTCATCAATGAGCAGGGGAATGCACTCTTTAATGGTGCCGGCGACACAGCTTTAATGGATTACGCTATTTCCGATGATGCGGTTTGGTCTTGCACCACTTGTTACGCTTGTGTAGAAGTGTGCCCGGTTGGGAATGAGCCTATGATGGATATTTTGGAAATGCGCCGAAATCAAGTATTTGATGCAAAAATGCCCGACGAATTGGCCGATGTATTACGGAGTTTGGATGAGCAAGGAAATTCATTTAATGAATCTGCACGTCGTCGTCCGAAATGGTCTAAAAAATTAGATTACAAATTGAAGAATGCAACCAAAGAACCGGTAAAATATCTCTGGTATGTGGGTGATTTTGCAAGCTTCAACCAAAATTGTCAAGACACCACACGGAAAGTTGCGGAAGTATTAACAGTAGCCGGTGTGGACTTTGGTATCATGGGGAAAAAGGAAAAATCAGCCGGGAATGATGTGCGGCGCGCCGGGGAAGAAGGGCTTTTTGAAGTCTTGGCGGAACAAAATATTGAAATGCTTGAAAAATGTGACTTTGAAGAAATATTTACGACGGATCCACATACTTTCAATACATTGAAAAATGAATATCCGGACAAAGGTGGCAAATATCCGGTGAAACATTATTCTACTTTATTGCTGGAATTGATCCAAAGTGGTGATATTGATTTAAAGAAAAAGTTAGACATTAAAGCCACTTACCATGATCCATGCTATTTGGGTCGTTACAATGGTATTTATGATGATCCACGTGATGTCATGAAGCTCTGCGGAATTGATTTAGTGGAAATGCCCCGCAATAAAGAAAATAGTTTTTGCTGTGGTGCAGGTGGTGGGCAAATATGGCTTCCGGATCATGATGATATGACCCAACGCCCCAGTGAAAATCGCATCGAAGAAGCTGTTTCTGTTGGCGTAAATAACTTTACCGTCGCTTGTCCCAAAGATATGACCATGTATGCTGATGCAGCAAAAACATCCGGTCATGAAGATACAATGGCGGTGAAGGATATTATTGATTTTGTTTTGGATGCTATGGATTTAGAAAAAATTGAAGAGACAGGATTACAGGATGAACAGGATGTAGAATAAAAGTGTTAAGGTGTTACAGTGTTCAGGCGTATGAACAGATTCCCACTTTACTACTTGAATACAGAAACATTTAAACACATGAACACTTTAAAAAAAAATATGAAAAAACAATACAACTATAAATCAGATCGTTTTTACAACAGTAATCATCTTTGGTCCAAACAGGAAAAGAATGGACAAATAACCATTGGTATGGATGAACTGGGATTGGATTCACTGGGCGAAATGGCATATTTGACCTTGCCGGCTGTGGGAACACCTGTTGAAATGGGCAAAGTCATGGGTTCCATGGAAGCGGCGAAAATGACCGGCGAACTTTTTGCACCAATCACAGGAATTGTGCTTGAAAAGAATGATGCTGTTTTAGAAAATCCATTGTTGGTTAATGAAGATCCTTACGACACGGGCTGGCTTATCAAAATTGAACCGGCAAACTGGGCCGAAGAATCTGCGGCTATGGTTTCAGGTGACGCACTTCCCGGATGGATGGAAGCTGAAATTGAGCGATTTGAAACTCAAGGCATGGCCGGGTGAACACTTGGCGGTATATTGAAAATAATTCCGTAACCGCTTCCACTGGATTGGCGGCGGATGAAGTTCTTGCTAATCGTGTTGGTGCAGGCACATCTCAACCCACACTTCGACTTTATACTTATTATCCTTGCGCTTTGGTGGGGCGATTTCAAACCATTGAGAATGAATTGAATTTGGATTATTGTGCCGAAAACAAGATTCCTGTTAATCGAAGACCGACCGGTGGTGGTGCCATTATTATGGGCCAAGAACAATTAGGTGTCGCTTTGGCAATCCCCGGAAAATCCGATGAATCTTATGCCAGCGTTCGGGACCGGATGGCACAATTTTCTCAAGGAATTATTTCCGGATTGGCGACTTTGGGCATTGATGTTGAGTTTCGCCGAAAGAATGATTTGGAAGTGAATGGAAAGAAAATTGCAGGATTGGGATTGCATAAAACAGCCACGGGGGGATTGTTATTTCATGCGTCATTATTGGTGGATTTAGATGTGCCTTATATGTTGAATGTTTTGAATACACCTTTCGAAAAAATATCCGACAAAGAAATCGCCACCGTAGCTGAAAGAACGACGACGGTTAATCGTGAACTTTGCGGAAGTTTGGAACTTTCACAAAGTGGTCAATCGCAAAGTTTAACCATGGATGACGTGCGAAAAACTATTTTAGATGGCTATAAAGATGGTTTCCAGATTGATATTCAAATTATGAACAATTCTGATGACCCCACTTTAATTCTCCCCTATGACAGGGGAGAAGATAAAAATAATATGGGTTTCCAGAATCAATGGTCTGGGTTTACGAATGAAGAATTAATTGAAATTCGTCAATTAGAAAAAGAAAAATACACAGACACCGATTGGATTTTCCAAAAAACAGATGTGCCGGATGCAACGGGAAAATCTATTGTCAAAACAGCAGGCGGATTGTTGGACATTCGTATTGTCCTTGCAGGAAAAATGATTAAATCTGCTTATATCGGTGGTGACTTTTTTACTTCGGAACATGCCATTGCTGATTTAGAGCAAAGCCTGCGTTGGCATTCAAGTCAGGAAAAATCACTTACTAAAACATTAAAAAATGTTTATGAAAGATGGTCAGGCGATTTAGCAAATCTGCCCATAGAATCCCTTATGAATGCCATAGAAAGAGCCATCCAAAAAGCGGAACGCATGGTACGGAAAGAATCAGCCAACCCTTATGGATGTTTTGTCACGCCCGGGGGAGAAACTGTTGGAGTAATGGAATAATGGAAAATTGGATTTATGGGGAAATAGCTTTACGAAAGTTGTTTCTATTTCCACAAAGATGAAGATAGTTAAAGGATTTGAGTTATGAAAAAATGTCCATATTACCCAGAAGGAATTCAGGATTAATAAAAGAAAAATGAATAACACCGCCACCATCAATCCAACAATCCAACAATCCATTAATCCAAATGGTGAAAACCCTGTCCATTCCCCTTTTTCAATTCGGAAAGAGAATTTCCCTAATGAAATTACATTTTACGGTCCAGGATTAAAGCCACACACTACGTCTGAATTTTCCGGATCCATGAAAGAATTCGTATCCATCAGCGTTACGGGAAATAATTGTGCCCTGAATTGCGAACATTGTAATACAAAAATGTTGGACAATATGTTAGACCTTCCATCATTTGGCGGCAGTCTATTTGACATGGCGAAAGATGTAAAGGCAAAAGGGGCAAAGGGTATTTTAGTTTCCGGTGGAAGTAATATTCGAAATCAAGTTCCATTGCTTCAGCACATGGATGACATGAAACGGATTCGCAGAGAATTGGGTATGGTGATTCGAGTTCATCCTGGTTTGCCGGATGAAGAAACATGTGAAGCATTGGCTGATGTTGGCGTGGATGGCGTAATGTTAGATATTATCGGTGACCAGGAAACCATTACGGATGTGTATCATTTAGACGCACAACCGTCTGATTATGAAGCAGTGTTGGAACGATTACACCGTCACAAAATCCCTGCTATTCCCCATATTGTTTTGGGGCATTATTTTGGAAAAATGAATGGCGAGTGGGCATCATTGGATATGATTAAAAAATTTCCGCCGAAAATATTAGTGCTGGTGATTTTATTGCCACTGACCGGCACGGGTATGGAAGGTGTGATTCCCCCATCCATGGAAGAAATTGGAGCATTTTTTGAAACATCGAGAATGTCATTACCGGCGACACCAATTTTGCTGGGTTGTGCCCGTCCATTGGGAAAGTTGAAAATTGATATTGATAAATCAGCCATCAATGCGGGATTAAATGGAATCGCATTTCCATCGGAAGGCATCGTGAGATATGCACAAGATAAAGGGTTAGAACCATCATTTATAAACGCCTGTTGTGGTGTTACTTGGTGAGAAAAAAATTGGATTATTGGATGAATGGATTAGCGAAGCATTGGAAAAAGTTTCTTTGCGAAAGTTTTTCTACTTCCGCAAAAGTTCATTTCAGGCATATTTCTATTTTATCACTTGAACACTAAAATACATAAACACTCAAACACATAAAATAATATGAATGAACAATTAAAATTATCATCACAAGAACAAGCAGAATTGCTAAATATTAGTCCCGATTATGTTCGGATTAGTATGGCGGCCGCCATTGAACTTGGACTTAAACCGGGCAGAATAAACGGTTGTGGATGCGGATGCATCAATTTACTTCAAAATTATCCGGAAGGATGTTTCGCCAATTGTAGTTATTGCGGATTGGCTCGGGAGCGTCCGGGGCTGGCGGAAGAAAATAGTTTTATTCGGGTGGATTGGCCTTTGTTTTCCACCGATTTAATCGCAGAAAAGATTGCGGAAAAAGAAGCGGAAAGTTCTGTGGGTCGCGTCTGTATTTCTCAAGTGCAAGATCATCGGGCGAATGATGATTTACTCGAAATTACGCGGAAAGTTCACACTGCCGCGCCGGAAGTGCCGTTGTCCGGTTTAGTAAATGCGACCACCATGACCGTCCCGTTTTTGGAGCAGTTGAAAAAAGAAGGAATAGACATTATCGGATATGGTTTGGATGCGGTGACGGAAGAATTATTCATTAAGACGCGTGGGAAGAAAGCCAGCGGTCCCCACGATTGGGATTATCATTGGGAAATGGTTCGAGCTGCCCGAAAGATTTATGGTCCTATGAATGTGAATTGTCATTTGATAGTAGGGCTGGGAGAAACGGATAAAGATATGGTGGACATGTTTTATAAATTGAAATCAGAAGAAATTGCAGGCTATTTATTTTCATTTAATCCGGAGCCGGGAACCACATTGCAGCATCAAACGCGTCAGCCCATTAAACGCCATCGTCGGGTGCAGTTGGCAAAATATCTCATTGAAGAAAAAGACGTGGAACGAGATGTGTTTCAATTTGATGAAGATGGTTTCATTTCTTCCATTGAATCTGAAGAAGAATTGATTCAAAATACCATCGATGAAGGGTTGCCGTTTATGACGAATGGCTGTCCAGACAGGGAAGGTGTCATGGCGTGTAATCGTCCCTATGGTTCTTATCGTCCGGGGGAAGAATTTCGGGATTATCCGTTTAAACCTACAGGCGATGAATTGAATGTCATTCGTGAACAAATGCAGTTAAAAGTTGGAGTAATGGAATAATGGATTTTTGGAGTATTGGGATTTTGCCACAGAGTTCACAGAGAACCACCCCGGCACACTCATTCTTCGTTACGGGGCAGGCAGAGAAAATAATAAATAATAACATAACGGATTATTGGATGAATGGGAAAAAATTAACTTTGCGAAAGTTTGAAACTTCCGCAAAGTTGGAAATCATCAATCCATTATTCCATTTTTTACAATCCAACAATCCAATTTTATGAAAAACTTTATTCGATTAATTCACATGGGGCGAATTCCTGGATGGCAAACCCAGGCCGTATATCATACAGTTGCAGAACTCATGACCGAAAATACGCCGGACACCATCATTATTTCTCAACCATCTGACCCGTATGTTTGTTTGGGCTATCATCAAAAATTAAGTGAAACATTCGACCAGACAGTATGCGAAGAAAAAGATATCCCTATTTTGCGCAGGAAAGTGGGCGGTGGCGGAACTTATCTGGACTCAAGCCAATTGTTCTATCAATGCGTTTTTCATAAAAGCCGTGTGCCGGCGAATTCGGCAGAAGTGTATGAACAAATGCTCACGCCGGTCGTCAATACACTGAAACATTTTTTTGATGTAAAGGCAGAATTAGTGGGAAGCCATGAAGTGGAAATGAACGGCAAGCGAGTGGCGGGAATCGGCGGTGGGCAAATGGGCGAAGCGAGTATCGTTGTGGGGAATATTTTATTCGATTTTGATTTTGATACCATGTCATCCGTCTGGCGTGTGCCCAATGAAGCATTTCGTGAATTAGCCAAAGAAGCTATGAAAGACCACATCATTACACTGGACGATATTGGATCTATGGTAAAGATGGATAAATTGGCCGACCAATTGATTGAAGAATATGAATCTCATTTAGGGCGGAAGTTAAATCCCGGTGGAATGACCATAGACGAAATAGAACGTGCAGGACAAGTAGGTGCTGTTTTACGGTCAGAATCTTTTTTGAATTCTATGGATGATGGAAATGGCTCATCCAAACGGAAGCCTTTGAAAATTACCCGAAATGTATTTATTCATTATGATGAAATTGAGATAGATGGTGAAAAAGTGATGGGAAGTTTCAGAGTGAAAGGCGGGAAAATTCATTCTGTAAAATTGGATAATGGAAATTCCGGTTTGGAAAAGAACTTGGTTGGAAAAACATTCGAGACTGTGAGAAAATGAATTCTCTAAAATCCTATCTTCAAGACCCATTTTTGAATCGGCTGTATAAAGAGATTCGAAAAGCCGGTTCTATGAAATCTATTTCATTGGATTTGACCGATGAATGCAATATTCGTTGTGCCGGATGTTATTATTTTTCTGAAGAAATGGACAATGTAAAAACACCTAAAGATGAAAGTCAATTTGATGCATTTATCCAAAATGAATTAGAAAGGGGAACCAATTTTGTTACCATTGTAGGGGGCGAACCGAGTTTACGATTGGACCGACTCAAAAAGATTTATGACAATTTTAAAATGAATGTTTCCACCAACGGTATCATAAAAATCCCGAAAGATGGTTTTGAGAATATGCCCATTGGCGTATCCGTTTGGGGAAATAATGAAACAGACACAAAATTGAGGAGTAATGGAAAGCGAGATTTATTTTCCATTGCATTAAATAATTACAAAAATGATTCACGCGCTTTTTGGTATTATACCGTTTCTGCAGGGAATGCTCATGAAATCGCAACAGTGGTGGATCAATGTGTGGCAAATGGGAATAGAGTTTTGTTTAATTTTTACAGCGATATCACCAATCTGGGAAGTGCCATGGACCACCGAAAAGGATTTGATAAAGTTCGAGTAGAAATCGACAAGGTGATTGCTCGCCATCCTGGTTATATTTTTCTTTCATCCTATTTGACACAGGTGATTTCAACGGGGAAACTTTACGATCAAAGTTGGGGGTATGATGTATGCACCACAGTGAGCACCAATAATCCTGTCAATGCGGAGCGGATGGAAAATGGCAATCTTTACAGTCCACATTTTCGGGCGTATAATGCAGATTTTAAGACAACTCGGAGATGTTGTGTTGGGATCGACCGTTCTTGTGATTCCTGTTTTGATGTGTGGAATCATTTTTCCTGGGTCATGCTGAATATGAAAAAACATCTGGGTTCGAAGCAAGAGTTTACCAATTGGCTCACCAGTATGTATTTGTTTTATCTCATTAATCGTTTGGTGGGTTATGAAGATGGAGTGAAGAATTTGGGGGAAATACATGGGAGAACAAATGGAGTGATGGATAGTTGGAATAATGGAGTAGTGACACAAAGCTCACAGAGACGCACCCCGGCTCATGAATTGCTACGGGGCAGGTAGAGAGAAAAACAATAAATGGAAAATCTATTTATGGTCAACTATGAAAAAATTAACTTTGGGGAAACAGCAATCTTTCGCAAAGTAGGAATATCATCAATCCATTTATCCAGTAATCCGCTAATCCGATTTTTCAAATGACGCTTATTCATATTGTGGATCCTGAAATCAAATCAGGATTAAAGCAGATTGAAAATCTTCGAGAAGAAATAGGAGAGCGAGAGAGTGAAAAATCAGAATTGGATAAATTGATTCACGATTTCAATATTCGACATCAGCAGGAATGCGGAGAACTCATTATTCAATTACTCACGCTTCGGAAAGAGAATTTGAAAGAAAAAGCTGAATCTAATTTTGAGTGGCAAAATGCTTACGATGAAGCAGGAAAAGCATTTCATGATTATCAGAAAATATTTGATGCGGCTCAAAAAGAAGCTCATCAGAATTTAACAGATGACGAAGAAATTGAGTTAAAGGACTTATTTCGGAAAGCGAGTAAATGTTGTCATCCGGATATGGTGAAAGATGAATTGGAAGAAGAAGCGGGCGCCACATTTCATGAACTCAAATCTGCTTACAATCAAAATGATTTAAATCGTGTCCGGGAAATATGGGAATCACTGGATAGTAAAGAAGTCATTGATGTTTCTTCCACTTATGGAGAAGATTTTAAAAAAATAAATTTGGAAATCGTTCGATTAAAATCAAAATTAAAAATGCTAAAATCTGACTTAAAAAATTTGAAAGATTCCCCTTCATTTATTCAAGTCATTATTCTTGATAATTGGGATGAATATTTTGATGAGAAAAAGCGGAAGTTGGAACAGGAAATTCAACGCACAAAAGCACAAGCATGAACCGAGCCGAATCCAAAGCCATAACACTTGTGAAAGCTACAGGCTTGAATGTTCTGACAGATGTTTTCAGAATCTCAAATAGTCTGTTGGATGAATCATTTCCAAGCCCCGAATCCACTGAAAGTCAAAATGCTTTGGAATTTATGGATTGGTTTCATAAAGGATTATTCGCTTACCGTTCCAAGCGATATGGTGATGCCATTCACTATTTCAATAAAGCATTATTACTCAATCCAAAAAATGCAAAATGTGAATTTTATTTGGGAAATTGTTTTCATCGGAAAAAGGATTATACTCTTTCAGTAAAGCATTATGAAAACGCCATCAAATTGAAACCCAACTATATGGAAGCCATGAATAATTTGGGCGTGACGTATGATTCTGACAGCAAATTTGAACAGGCAATTAAATCATTCAATCAGGCCATTAAAACAGATGAGAATTATGCCAATGCTTGGTATAATCTTGGTAATACTTATGTGCACACGCGAGATTTGAAAAAAGCCATAGAAACGTATGAATCGTGCGTCAAATTGGATGCATTTCATGGGCGAGCTTGGTATGCTTTGGGAAATACATTTCAAAATATCCGACAATTTGAAAATGCAAATTCTGCTTATGAAAAAGTGATTTCTTTATATCCGAACTATTTTAAAGCGATGATGAAAATGGGCTTGGCTCAATATAAAAATGGCAATTATAATGATGCTGTAAAGACTTACAAACTCGCATCAAATATTGAACAGAATAACGCCAAGCCTTTTTATCAACTGGGACAAACTTTTGAAAAAATGAATCAAGAAGAAAAGGCGATTAGTGCTTATTTTCAAGCTATAGAATTAAACGAAAAACATACAAAATCTTATAACAAACTCGGTGCTATCTTTGAGAATAAAAATCAATTGGGTGATGCGACTCAATTGTATAGGCAAGCTGCTTATTGGGGAGATGTTCGGGCTAAACAATGGGGCTTGGAGCATGGATATCACTGGTTATAAGAAAATACAAGGAGTAAAAAATGGCTGAATTAATACAGGGTTTTCCACATGATGGTGTGGTAACAATCAATTATGTAATGCTTCGTCCTGAATTCACATTGGATGATTTGGAAATGCGTGTAGCAGAACTTTGCGAAAATGTAAAAACCTATCATTCTGATACAGGATTTGTGGGCGGATTTGTTTGTTTGAATACCGGTCAAATTTCAAATGAAGGAAGCACCATCGGTCAAACTGTTGATTCAGAAGGTAAAAATAAAGAAGCATTGATTGTTACTTTTTGGCATACCATGGAAGATCATGAAGCATCTCATCGGAGCGAAACGTTTCAACCGCTATTTTTAAAAGTATTAGAACTATGTGAAAATGGGAATAAAGAAATTGCCTATGATATGCTTTGGTCCGGGAAGGGATATTCGGAAGAAGAAGCTGCTGCAGCAAAAAAATCAAAAGAAATGTATGGTTAAAGTGGATAAAAAATAATGAATACATCCCACCCATTTAGAAAAAAGTGGGGTCAAAATTTTTTAGCGGATCAAAACCTACTCGATAAAATTGTTCGAACAATTGCTCCTACGGATAAAGATTCCATTCTAGAAATTGGACCAGGAGAAGGCGCACTTACAGAGCGTTTACTTCCAAAAGCGGGAGAAATGGCTGCCGTAGAAATTGATCCAATGCTTATTGAATATCTAAATAACTATTTAATATTAAATCGATGTCACTTCGTTCATGGAGATATTTTAAACCAAGAAATAGATCATTTGCCCATATCAAATCCTGTAAGAGTAATGGGTAATATTCCATATAACATTACTTCTCCCATCATTTTTTGGTTAATTGAGCAATTAGATTATTGGGATGATGCTTTTCTCATGGTACAAAAGGAAGTTGCCGAACGATTAATTGCGAAAAGCGGTTCGAAATTATACAGTCGATTAACAGTTATGGTAGGAGTATATCTTGATATTGAACTTTGTTTTACGATTCCGCCTGAGGTGTTTATTCCGAGACCAAAAGTTTCATCTGCCTTTATTCGATTTACAAAAAAGGAAACGCCCTTAGTCCCTGACGAAAAATATGAGCAATTTTATAAAGTTGTTAAAGCCGCCTTTTCTCAAAGAAGAAAAATGTTAAGAAACACCTTAAAGGGATTTTCATTTGCAGAAGGGACTGAAGAAAGGATTGATTTTACCCGACGCCCGGAAACATTGACATTGGAAGAATTTTCCAGCTTAGTATAAGTCTTGGAGATTCAAATGGGAACTAGTAAAATTGCCGGCTGTTTTTAATAGCAGTAAATTGATTTAGTAATGACCACAATTTTATCCTTAAGGAGGTGAGTTAAGTGGTTGAAGTCCAAGTAAGAGAAAAAGAATCACTCGAAAGAGCATTAAGACGTTTCAAGAAGAAATGGGAACGGGCTGGTGTTCTTAGAGAACTCAGGACTAAGGCTTTCTATGTAAAGCCTAGTGATGAAAAACGTGAAATGAAAAAGAAGGCAGTTCGCAGAATGGCGAGAAATGCTCGAATTGAAGCTTTACGTAATAATCCGCGCGCCCAACGGCGTCGACGCAGACGATAATAAGATTTTCGCTGTAAGAAGTAAAAAGGTTCGAGGGATACTTCGAACCTTTTTTATTTTATGGAAGGTTAAAACACAAAAAAATGTTAATTAGAAGTATTTCAGGCGTTCGTGGTATTACCAAAACGCATCTCTCTCCAGACGTTGTACGTCAATATGCGCGTGCCTTACATCAATTTCTTCCTGAAGGCGTGATTATGGCAGGACGGGATAGCCGTGAAACGGGTGAAATATTACTCGAAGCAATGATGTCGGAGTTATCCACATTGGGAAGAAATGTTATTCATTTAGGAATTGTTCCTACCCCAACCGTCCAATTTATGGTTGATACGACAGAAGCAATAGGCGGAATTGTTGTTACAGCGAGCCATAACCCAGCGGAATGGAATGGGATAAAATTCATTCGAGGCGATAGTATCTTTTTTCATCCGAAAGATTGTGAAATATTATTTGAATATGCCGATAATGATACTCCATTAAAACCAGCAGTTGAGCGTGGTATGGTTCTTCCTGATTTAAATGCAATTCAAAAACAAATTATTAAAACGTCCGAATTATCCTGCATTAATTTAAATCGTATCCAAAGACGCTCTTTTAAAGTCGTTATTGATGCGGTCAATGGCGCAGGTTCTCATGCGCTACCAGAAATGCTAGAGTCCTTGGGTTGTGAAGTTGTTCGAATTCATTGTGACCCAAATGGATTATTCCCCCGTGGAACGGAACCATTGCCTCATAACTTATCTGATTTGTCTGAGGCCGTTTTGAAGCATAAAGCAGATGTAGGATTTGCCATTGATCCAGATGCAGATCGATTAGCTATTGTTTCTGAAAAAGGTCATCCTTTAGGGGAAGAGTATACATTGGTTTTGGCATCTGAAGGTTTTTTGAAAGAAACAAATGAGCAAAATACATTTGTTGTTAATTTGTCATCTTCATTAGCACTAGAAAAATTAGCGGAAAAATTCGGGTGTATAGTTATGAGATCTGCTGTAGGCGAAGTAAATGTTGTTAATAAAATGCAAGAATTCGACTCAAAGATGGGTGGCGAAGGAAATGGTGGTGTCATTTTAAAAGAAGCTCATTATGGTCGAGATGCCATGGTAGGTGTTACACTCGTCTTAAATCGATTATCCCAGTCTTCTGAACCCATTAGTTCTATTTTTAAAAACTTACCTCAATTTGAAATGGTCAAAGATAAATTAGAATTAAAAAATATTGATGGGGATGCGGCATTAACATTAGCAGAAACCTTTTTTGAGAATGCATCGGTTGATAAAACGGATGGCGTTAAATTTTCATGGAATAATCAATGGATTCATTTAAGAAAATCGAATACAGAGCCAATATTAAGAATATATGCAGAAGCCCCTTCGATGGAAGAAGCTATAGTATTAATAAATAAAATAAAAACGGAAATAAACTAGAATGAATGTCAAAATAGTATTATTTAATATTTTAAGCCTATTGTTACTCGGTGTAGTTGGATGCGAAAGTAAAAAACCTACAACCTCAGAAAAAGCAAAAGTAAGAGCCATTGGAGATCAAGCATCTGATATTCTTTTGAGTGAACTGAAATCTAGGTTGATTGGGGCTGTGCAACAATCTGGCCCAGCAGGTGCAATCGATGCATGTAAGCTGGATGCAATGACCTTAACAAAAAAAGCATCTACTCTTTCGAATATCACCGTGAAAGTGAAGCGCACGACAAATAAATATAGAAACCCCATAAATGCTCCTGATAAATGGGATAAGGAAGCTTTATCCTTTTTTGAAAGTAAAGAAGATGTTCGAGACTATTTCCCGGAATTTTATGTTCAAAAAATAGATCAAAATGGCGAAACGCATTTCCGTTATTATAAACCATTAAAAATGTATCAAATGTGTTTAAAGTGTCATGGAAATAAAATTAAAGATGATGTTCAGCTTAGAATAAATGAACTATATCCAAATGATCTTGCTACAGGATATTCTAAAGGTGATTTTCGTGGGGCGATTCGCGTAGATATTGCAAAGGAATATTTACAATAATGTCACCGATATTTGCAAAACCAATTGACCAAATTGGTGCACAAGAAAGAGTGTCTCGATTATTTTCTAGAAGCATTAAAAAAGAATCAAAAGTTCAAGCGCTTCACCTTGCTTTGAATATGATTGATTTAACAACATTAGAAGGGAAAGATTCCCCAGGAAAAGTAAAGCAACTATGCTATAAAGCCTCTCATTTACATGATTCGTTTCCGGGATTGCCGAATGTGGCGGCTATTTGTGTCTATCCTACTATGGTTCCAATTGCAAAGAAATCATTGGAAGGAACGGGAATAAATGTCGCATCTGTTGCGACGGCATTTCCAAGTGGAATGGCAGATCTTCAAGCAAAGTTGGATGAGGTTACTTCAGTTGTTGATGCGGGAGCTGATGAAGTAGATATGGTTATATCCCGTGGAAAATTTTTGCGTGGTGAATATCAATATGTTTCAGATGAAATTGCGAAAGTGAAAGAAGCATGTGGCGATGCACATCTTAAAGTTATTTTAGAAACAGGTGAATTAGTTACATTAGATAATGTTCGTCTTGCGAGTGATTTAGCTATGGATGCAGGCGCTGATTTTATAAAAACATCTACCGGGAAAGTTTCTCCTGCCGCGACGCCTCCTGTCGTATTAACAATGTTAGAAGCGATTCGAGATTTTCAAGCAAAAACAGGTAAAAAAATTGGTATGAAACCAGCAGGTGGAATTGGAACAGCTAAGCAAGCCATTCAATATTTAGTTATGATTAAAGAAACACTTGGTGAAGATTGGTTATCTCCAAAATTATTTCGTTTCGGCGCTAGTTCTTTAGCGAATGATATTTTAATGCAAATCTTAAAACAATCCACTGGAAATTATCAATCAAAAGATTATTTTTCGATCGATTAGGAAAACACTATGAGTAAAACGATAAAATGGGAATACAGTCCCGCACCGGAAGGCACGGATCATATTAAACTAAAAAAACAATATGAATTGTTTATTGATGGAAAGTTTGTTGCGCCCAAAAGCGGTAATTATTTTAAAACCATAAACCCGTCAAATGAAAAAATGATTGCAAAGGTCGCAGAAGCAGATAAAACTGATGTGGATAAAGCGGTAAAATCAGCTAAAAATGCCTATGAAAAAGTTTGGTCAAAAATGCCAGCAAAGGAGCGGGGAAAATATATATTTCGGATTGCGCGCTTACTTCAAGAACGGGCACGTGAGTTTTCCGTCATTGAAACAATGGATGGGGGAAAGCCGATTCGTGAATCTCGTGATGTGGATGTTCCTTTAGCAGCCGCTCATTTCTTTTATCATGCAGGTTGGGCGGATAAATTAGAATATGCTTTCCCTGGTAGAAAGGTAAATCCCCTTGGCGTTGTTGGGCAAATTATTCCATGGAATTTCCCTTTACTTATGGCAGCTTGGAAACTCGCTCCTGCATTAGCTACCGGGAATACGGTTGTCCTGAAACCGGCAGAAACCACACCCCTTACTGCAATGAAATTGGCAGAAATCATTCAAGAAGCAGATTTACCCCCAGGAGTTGTGAATATAGTAACTGGTGCGGGGAAAACGGGTCAAGCGATTGTAAATCACGCAAATATTAAAAAGATTGCCTTTACCGGAAGCACCGATGTTGGAAAATATATCATGAAAGCAGTTGCAGGATCGGGCAAAAAATACACATTAGAATTAGGGGGAAAAGCGGCTAATATTATTTTTGAAGATGCCGCCATTGATCAAGCGGTTGAAGGTATTATTGATGCTATTTTCTTTAACCAAGGTCATGTCTGTTGCGCAGGATCACGATTATATGTTCAAGAAGGAATATCCGATGGAGTGATTTCCAAACTGCGGAATCGAATGGAAACGCTTATTGTTGGCGATCCATTGGACAAAAATACAGATATTGGTGCCATCAATTCCAAAATGCAATTGAAAAAAATTGAATCATATGTCAAAATGGGCACCAAAGAAGGCGGTTCAATTTTTCAATCATCCTGTTCACTTCCCAATAAGGGTTTTTGGCATGCTCCGACAATTTTTACAGATGTGAGTCAATCGAATCGAATTGTCCAAGAAGAAATATTTGGTCCAGTATTAGCGATTCAAACTTTTAGAACGGTCGATGAAGTTATAGCCAAAGCTAATAATTCACCTTATGGATTGTCCGGTGGCGTATGGACAGACAAAGGATCGAAAATCTTCAAAGTGACAAAAGATATTCGAGCAGGAGTTATTTGGGCAAACACTTTTAATAAATTTGATCCAGCATCTCCTTTTGGTGGATATAAAGAAAGTGGTGTTGGCAGTGAAGGTGGTATCGAAGGATTGTCCGGCTATGTGGACTTAGGTTAGGAGTGTAAAATGAGTGAAAGAATTAATATTCAAAAAACATATAAACTTTTCATTGATGGGAAATTTCCGCGAACCGAATCGGGTCGATATATTAAATGGGTCGATTCAAAAGAATCCACTCTTGTGAATATTTGCCGGGGTTCTCGGAAGGATTTTCGTAATGCGATGGTTGCTGCGAGAAAAGCATCCTGTGGATGGGCAAATCGCACGGCCTATAACCGAACACAAATTTTATATAGAATTGGCGAAATGCTTGAAGGAAGACGAGACCAATTCATGGCAGAATTAGTCCTACAAGGATTGACGATAAAACAAGCTACAGCTGAAATTGATTCATCCATTGACCGCCTTATTTATTACGCAGGTTGGGCGGATAAATTTCAACAGGTATTTAGTCGCGTTAATCCCGTATCTCTACCTTATTTCAATTTTACCGTTCCGGAAGCAACCGGTGTTGTCGGCGCAATCGCGCCAGATGATACATCCCTTTTAGGCTTAGTGTCTATTATTGCACCCGTTATTGCTGGTGGAAATGCGATTGTCATTTTAGCGTCGGAATCCCATCCACTCTGTTCCATTACATTTGCAGAAGTGCTTCAAACGTCGGATGTTCCAGGTGGTGTTGTCAATATTCTTACGGGATATCGTTCTGAGTTGATTGAACATTTTTCATCTCATATGGATGTGAATGCCATTATTTATTGCGGCAATGATGGAAGTGATAGAAAGCTCGTTGAAACAAATGCAGCATTGAATGTAAAACGAGTCGTCCATTTCCCAGAACAAAATTGGTCTAAAGATCAACATCAAAGTCCTTATCATATTTTAAAATGTCAGGAAACAAAAACAACTTGGCATCCTGTGGGTGTTTAAAAGAAAAAAACATGGAAACAATAATCATTAAAAGGGGAGTCGAACTCGAACTCCAAATCGAATCACTTGCCTATGGCGGAAAAGGAATTGCCAAAGTTGACAATTTTGTTTTATTTGTCAAAGGAGCCATTTCGGGTCAAACAGTCAAAGCCCGTGTGTATAAAAAGAAAAAAGGATTTGCAGAGGCCAATACCATAGAAGTCATCAAAGAATCGCCCAAAGCGGTAGATGTGAAATGTGATCATTTTGGCGTTTGTGGTGGATGTAAAATTCAAAATCTCTCCTACGAAGAACAATTAAAAGAAAAGGCAGATCAAGTTGAAGGTGCATTCCGTCGATTGGGTGGGTTTAGTGAATTTAAATTAGATAATGCTGTTGGTGCTGATCCGATTTTCAATTATCGAAATAAAATGGAATTTACTTTTTCTCCCCACCGTTGGGTGCTTGAGTCTGAACCGGAAAATGTGGATAAATCCTTTGCGGTTGGTCTTCATATTCCGGGGCGTTATGACAAAATTGTGGATATTTATGATTGCCATATTCAGCCAGAAATTGGAAATAAAATATTAAAAATTGCACGAGATATTTGCTTAAAACATCCTGAATTGAAACCTTATGATCCCAAAACACATGTCGGCTTTTTAAGATATCTCATGTTGCGATACGGTATTAACACCAATCAAATCATGGTGAACCTTGTAACGGCTTATGATGATTTGAATAAATTATCTCCTTTGATTGATACATTGTTAGAGCAAGTGCCTGAAATCACTTCTATGGTGAATAATGTGAATACACGCAAAGCAGATGTAGCGTTTGGTGAATATGAAACTTTAGTTTTTGGTGAACCAAGTATTCAAGATAAAATGGGTGATTTAAGCTTTGAGATTTCCGCCAATTCCTTTTTCCAAACGAATACCATTCAAGGTGAGAATTTGTATGACGAAGTGGTGAAAGCAGCGGGATTGACAGGTGAAGAAATCGTTTTTGATCTCTATTGTGGCACGGGAACCATTGGACTCTATTTAGCCAAACAAGCCAAAGAAGTATATGGTTTTGAAGTCATTCGATCTGCCTTAGAAGATGCAGATAAAAATGCAGAACGGAATGGCATTACTAATGCACAATTTTTAAAAGCAAATTTGGATACATTCTTTAAATCGGGTAATCTTCCAAGACGAATCCCAAAACCAGATGTAGTAATCGTTGATCCACCACGAGCTGGAATGCATCCGGATATGACAAACTATTTACACAAATTTAAAGCAAAGAAAATTGTTTATGTGTCCTGTAATCCAACGACCCAAGCGAGAGACGCAAAAGTTTTAGCGGAAAAAGGGTATGAAATCAAAAGCGCTGTTATGGTTGATATGTTTCCCCATACACCCCATATTGAAACGGTCGTTTTATTTGAAAAATAAAACTAGAAAATCCTTTTTCTAATCTTTTTATTCCTAATCTATCATTCTTAGAATTAGTCCTTTATAATCATAAATATTTTTCTTATTTGAAAAACAATGATATGAGACACAATAAAGGAAGAAAAAGATAATATTATGAATTTTAGGAAAGGATTTAATTCAATTGGTAAAAAACCCCATGCGATAAATCCAATAACAATCAAATGTATAATATAAACATAATATGAATTGCGGCTCATTTCTGCTAATAACACATTGGTCTTGTTGAACTTATACCGGAATAAATCAATCCAAATATAGAGAAAAGACAGCATACTTATTATCAATGAAATGTACATCGCCAGCTTATCCCAAAATATGGAGACAAAATAAACCTCTCTGCCCGGCATCATATTGAAAAACAGGTTTAATATGGTAATAATGTAAACCGTCAACGCCAAATACAGAATAATATTGACCCAAATGACTTGTTTTATGTTTCGGGTATCATTCCCAAATATATTTTCTTTTTTCGCCAAAGCCCCCAGAAAAAATACAAAGAAATACACCAAAAACCGTTCCCGTTGAAAATGGAATAAAACGGAATGGTGCCAACCGGTTAATCCTACTGTGGAAATAGCCATGCTGTAAAAAACGCCAAATATGACCGTCAGTATCACGCCTGTTTTGAAAGAAATATTTAGGTTAAGCTTTGTTTTTGACAATACCAAATACACCAATTGAAATAGAAATAACACCGGCAAAAACCACAGCCAATTTTGAACAGGATTATCCGAAAACAGGTATGGATTCCCGTCGGCTCTGTTGAACCAATGAAAATAAGAAGTCCATTCTTCTTGAGGCATGCTTCGGGAATAAAGAAAAATCATTTTATAAATTGGAATTAAGGTTAAAACAGCAATGAACCACGGAAGCATAATTCGCTTCAATTTGGATATAATAAAATCCATTGTTGACTTTCTTTTAGTGGAACTCGGCATGAAATATCCAGAAATAAAAAAGAAGGTAAACATAACAAATACATCCAAAATTAATCGCACCAATCCAATATTGTCATTTTTGACAGGGTCGCTCACAATCCAACTGCTGTCTAATACTATTTCATACACCAAACCGGTGTGAATTACAACAACAAGAAAAACCATGAAGGTTCGCAAATTATCTAAAAAAATTAACCGTTTTACCAAAACTATTTCCTCAACAATGCTTTAGAAAAACGAGAATCTGGAATATCCGTATCAAACTCGATTTTATCTATAATCCATTCTGTCCCTTTACTATTCCGTTTCAATTCATCTTTAAAAATAAATCGTGAAGGGAACCATCGTCCTTGCACTTTTTTAATTCCATCCATGGTTGATGTTTTGAGAAGTTTTCCACTCTTGGCGTAGAGTTCTTCTTTCATAGGTAAAAGATATTCTTTATCAATCCATGCTCGGCGTTTGGGATAGGATAATCCTTTTTTCTTCGCATTCATGACCATTATCCAATGGTCGCGGCCGTCGATTATTACCGACCCTTCCAGCGTTGATGTATAAAGATCTGTGAAAGATTCGTCTTCCATCATATCTTTGTAAGACATATCCGAACCCATAACAGATTGGCGAAGCATGTGCCCTGAAATCTGAATCACACGATCTGTTTGGGAAGAGTAAGTCCAGAGTTTATCGCCCACTTTCAGCATTTTTGTTCCCGCTTCTCTGGGCGGTGAAAGATATTCCGTAAATGCCAAATCTGTTCCCACAACCCAATTCTTTGATTCAATGGTTCGGCTTGCCCGCCGACCGTGAACTACCATTTTGCTGGTCAAGATTCGACTCTTTGCATTCAGATTATCATCCATCGCTTGAATGATTTCATCAACGGTCATTTCATTTTGCCCGAAAGCAAATGAAAATAAAATTATTAAAATAATGTGTTTCATTTTTAGTCCTTTTTAATCGCCACAGAGCACGCAGAGTTTTAAGAAATAAAATAAATGTTTTTCTCTGTGATCTCTGTGGCGATAATTTTTCACGTTTCCAATTCTTTAAAAAGCTGTGCCATTTCCCGTTTATAAATCGCCCGTCCAGCCAGCATGGTGCCAAAGACTGTTGCCAATACGCCGGGGATAATCCCGATATAATATAAATCAGGTGTGACTTTGGTGTAGAACACGGTGGACATTATCATTGTTGTGGAATTCAAATTTTCAAACGCTGCGGAATAATCAATGCCC
>Ga0114933_10000031_pt1 | contig 169442 bp, 142 predicted proteins | sample 4SBtaG_FD_89691 | JGI IMG/M metagenome (GOLD analysis project Ga0114933, IMG submission 89691) | Deep subsurface microbial communities from Kolumbo volcano to uncover new lineages of life (NeLLi) - 4SBTROV12_W25 metaG | ecosystem: Environmental > Aquatic > Marine > Volcanic | place: Kolumbo...
AAGGGCACCAATGTGTCAGCATCCGCATCGATCGGCTGATCAAAGTAAGTCCAATCGATAGAATTCCCAGTTGCATCAGTGGAGTAGATGAGACCATTACCGATGGTGATATCTTCACCACTTTTGGCGAAAGCGGCGAATAAAGTATTTTTGCTAGCGGTCAGAGCAGTAACACCCCCCACGGGTGTTTGATTGGAAAGTTGTCCAGCAGATGGTTCAGCCTTGGTGGCAATGGTAAAAATAGAAGTGGTATCCCGCAAGACAGCCAAACCGGCACCGGTCCCCAACCAAAGGAGTGTATCAGCCTGGGGGACAATATCACTAATCATATTGCTTTTAAGCCCTTTAAAAGCGGTTGTATCAAAATCAGCGACGGACATTTTGAATACGCCGGGTAATAATCCTTGTGAAAATATCATGTTTAGGAACAGAGATATGACAATCAAATGTCTCATTGAACTACCAATACTTTCTTTATCGTATCGCTGTAGGTATTGGAAAAATCCTGAGCTTCGAAGGTCCAGTGATAAGTTCCCGTTGTGGCATTTTCAGTCATGGATACGGTCATCGTATAGGTACCATCATCTTTTTGCAAATCTCCGGAACCATCCGTTCCTGTTCCGTCATCATAAAGCAAAATGGGGTTTCCGCCGAACATCATGGAATCGAGCCCCACGTGGTAAGAACGGAAAAATACACGTTTAATATCTTCTAATCCGTTGGGATCAGACACGGTGGCCGTCACGGAAAATTTTACGGTATTGACTATATTTGGATCCGGGTTCGCTGTCGGTCGATTGACCGTATCAGGGACAAAAATACTTCCCAGTTTTGGACGGATATTCCCCAGAATAAAGATGGAATCTTTGGTAAGCTTTTTCCCGCTGTACAGACCCATTATTGTTAAGAAAACAGAATCTTTGGCGGTAGATGGTATAGCGTTATTTAATCCGCTATCATTTGAAAATTTCCTGGTATACACATTATCTTTGGAGAGGATATCGCCATTCGTCCCATCATCGAGCAACCGCAGCGTATCGGCTGTATTGGATGAGCTGGTTCCCTGCCATAAGACCATCACCGAATCGAGTGAACCACCCTGATATCCCGAAGATGATTTTGCTGAAACGTACAATTTATTGGACGCCTGAAGAAAAACAAAATCAATTTCCGAAATGGGGAAGGAAACCTCCGGCGGGGTAGTGCTTTCACAACTCCATATTACCAGTAAGACAGCAGCACATAACATTTTCAGATTGGTAAAAAAATGTTTCATTTCTGGTCGTAAATATGGTGTACCATCAATGTCCCCACCTGCCATAAACTCTCTGGCGAACAATTTTCAACCACATCATTATGGGTATGGTGATAATTGGTCTTTTCATTCGGATAATCAAAATCAATAATGTTCACGGCCGGGATTCCGGCTATTTCATAAAGAGGAACATGGTCATCAAAAATAGAATGGTAGGCCAGTTTTTTAAATCCGCTAAGTTTCAATTCTTCCGCTTTTCCCCAAAGAGCCAACACCAGGCTAGGGTTTTGCTGATAGGAAATCCGTTCAATATAAATTTCCAGATTGGCGTCCCCCACCATATCCAAGTTGATGGCATGTGCGGGAAGTGGAATTGGCAGGTTTTTTGCAAAAAATTGCGACCCTTTACAATAGGACCATGTATCGCCACTGGACCCATAATCTTCTGCATCGAACAGGACCAGGTTTACACCAATGTTTGGTGGATTGTTATTGAGCACCTTAGCCAATTCCAAAAGAATAGCAACGCCGCTGGCACCGTCGTTGGCACCCAGAATGGGTTGTTCCCTGCCCATCACGCTCGTGCCTCGGTCTCCCCAGGGACGGGTATCCCAATGAGCAGAAATCATGATCTGCTTTTTGGCCTGCGTATTGAAGCGGGCGATCACGTTATTCATTCCCACGTTCCGCTTCGTACGGGGCATGGTTTCAGTGTAAGATTGGGTAAATACTGTATCGGCCAAGGGGGTGAATACATCCAGAAAATATTTTAACGCTTTCGTATGCCCAACTGAACCGGGGTTACGGGGGCCAAAATTGCATTGGGCAACCAAATGGGCAAAGGCCGCATCACCACTGAAAACGGGTACGTTGGCTTGACAGCCAGTCATGACTGCACCAATTAAAATGATCAGATTTGTGAATTTTCGCATCATCCTCGAATCGCTAAGTTTACATCAAAACCAAAATCTCTGTCGATCTTCTTCCCGGTATGTTTTGAATCATTTTCCCTATATTCCCAAATCATACTTCCACTGACCGATTTAGAGAAAGAATAGGTTAACCGAATGCCTGTTTTCCAACTAGAAGTAAAGGCTGTTTCTGCAAACTTCGTCGCCACCTGAGCTTTTTGCAGGGTACGGTTTTTATTCATGTCAAAATTAAAGGTGAAGTTAACTTGATTATTCACCTTATAATTATCTAAAAATGGCAATGGTATCGTGAAGCCGCCACGGTGAGTGTAGTTGGCTGTGATCAAGTAGGATTGATCATGGAATATTTTTTGTCCGCCATTGGGTAATTCTTCACGAGAGATGGTGCGGTTATGACGCATGTTAATTGCCACACCCTTTTTCAAGGAGATGGTCGCCCCCAGTAAAGGGGAAAAATTCATGTTTACGGTGGAGGACCGTTCATTATCTTTGTACTTTGTCACAAAGTCATCAAGACCAAAAAACGGCATTGTCGGACCACTAAACTGGTCAAACTGCCAGGCCCGGGTTTCTTTCCCATTGGTTGCATGATCTAAGCTCATGGTGCGAACAAAGCGGCCGATGAATTTATTTCTTTCAAGTCCCGTCAGTCGAATGGACCATCCAACAAAGGGAAATCCATCTTCTAAATGTTTCCCATAGGACAAATAATCCCGTGACATGGAGCGTTGTTCCAGTCCTGAACCTTTGCGGCTGCTGGATACATTTTGCGCATAATTAAAATTAATCGACATGGCCCTTGTGAGGTTTAGCCCGGAACGAATAGAAAAATCACGCTTATGATCTAAATTCCCCGTATTGGTACCAACATGATCTGAATGCTCCAGACCGTGGTCCCGTTTCAATCCAAACCGATATCCTAAAGGTACTTCACCCACAACACCCAGTCCTGTTTTATTTACATTTTCTGTATAAGAAATATTGATCGGATTCACTTTTTTTGACCATTGATGGACTTTTTTCAGGGCTTTGTTATCCGCGAATTTTTTCTTTTTCGGTTCCGATTCATCAATGTTAGATTTCTGTTCCGGCTCCGGCACGGTTCTCCCGGGTATTCGACCATCTTCTTCAACATCTCCTTCTCCCCTTATTTTTGACTGGCGTGTCCTTGAGCGGCTGGGTGGCGCTGTTCTGCGCCGCTGAGGTGTGCTGCCACCAATCGATGGTTTATAGATCAATTCAACTAATTTCACTGGTGATAGACTAATTCCGGATGAAAAACGGCGCTGATTGCCAATATTTGCCCCAGCCACACTCCTGTCTCTCGCTTTATTCCAATTGTAGTTGGCCGAATAATTAAAGGTTGGTTTAAGCCAATCCATGAGTACGGGACTAAAAGAAGATGTAAAACTTTCAGAAATATCTGTCACAACTCCCGTATCCCGGTTTTTTAGGGCATAGGCAGTGTAGCCACGATAATCATTTAATTTGCTTTTTATGGCACGACTGTATTTTGATTTTATCGATTCCGTTATTTTATAATCCAAGGCGTAGGACTGGTTTAAACCAAAATCATATATATCAGGTGATTTGTTACCGCGGCGTGGTGTTTTTTTCGTCAATTTTTCATTAAAATTTAAAGATGCGTTGATGTTTGAGGGTGCGTAATAAAAATGTGTTTTCCCCAATTTCTCACCGATCCATGGGACAGAAGATATCCATTTAAAGGGCATAACATAATTATTTCTACCAAAGGGCAAGGCATAATTCAACTGCCCATTGTAACTCTCATTCAATACTTCTTTTTGAATCTCGTTGGATAAAGAGCGTCGGCTGATCGAGAAGCGGGTATTCAACCGGTCGACGGTATATTTCACTATTTTATTGTCGGATTTTGAGGACTTCGAAGCTGCAATAGAAAAAGTCATCGAATTCGTTTTGGCCAAGATGGAGTCGGGAATATTCGCTTGATTCACCAGTATATCCTGTCCCGGGAAATACTTCGGTCGACTCACTGAATTGGCAAAATTGGTTGTAATTGGAATTCTCATTCCCCAAGATGAAGGTAAAAATTTATCCACATGAAAACTGGAGTTGATATTAAAACTCTCACTGGATTTATTGGATCCCAGCCGGCGCTGGAGCATATGGAAATCACCATCCTGCCTTTTATAGGCAAAGGAAGTATTAACAATATCGGCCAAGTTGAATTTGCTTTGGACCCGCATGGATACACCTTTATCGCGATTTACGCCGCTCAAACGCAGTTCATCGAGCCACACTTCACCACTAATTGGCGTCTCTGCCAGGTTGTGCACACCAACAATAAAATACTTAATCCGGTTCAACGCCGGCTGCCCTTTGATGCGGATTACTTTCCCGGTTTCAACACCCAGTTCATTCGTAAAGCGATACTCCTTAAAATCAGTGGAATCCATAAAAACATCCGTTTCGAGATATTTTTTTACTGATGAAGAATCCTGCAGTTTGAGACGCGTAAGCCATTCTAAATCCAGTTCGATGGCGTTACGGTTTTTGGCTTCATCCCAACCATCATAGACTGGCTGGGTCAATTCATAAAAATTATCTCCAAACCCAAAACGCAAAAACATTTCTACATCAGAATTTTCATTGCCGATCCACTGGCTGCCCCCATAGACATACATTTTCATTTTATCGTAAGAGAGGTAACTCTGAGCCCGTTCACCTGAAAGAGCCAGGAGGGATTTCATGGCGGCACCACTGGCCCGACCGGGGAGTTCATTAAATTTTAATATGAGCGATTGCTCTTTGGAGCGGATTTGGTTGATGCGGTCGAATTCCCCCTGCACACCCTTGGGCGGACGATAGTTAGCATCATCATCCGTATTAATCACGGAAACTGCAAATACTGAATCAACATTTTCTTTACTGTATTTCTCAGTACTGTCAGCGGCAACACCCAATTCTTGCCATTCATTACCAACCAATTCTATTTTGGCTACCTGAATAAATGATGGTTCTTCTATGCCGCTCAATGTTAGTCGTAAATGGTTAATATTGTTCCATTCCCTTTGTTTTGATTCATCACTTTGATCGAAATCTGATAATGGTACCCGGAAAAGCCGCCAACCTGTTGGTACCCCATTCCGTTTGGTTTCACTGGCGAAATATGTGGTATCCGTAAGAGAGAAGGATTTGGTAAAAAAGTCGTTCGTTCGGTCCAGGAATCCGGTACGATCCAAGTCTTCCGTATCGGGATATCGCCCTGCGTCAAGGGCATTTTTCTCTGTCCCGTTGATTTGCGAATAGTTGTTACTGCCTTCAGAATATCCCCAGTTATCGCCGTTGGGATCTTCGACATCAACGTCGCTGAATGTATTGATCAGAATTTTTTCACCGGTGGCCAGGTAATCCGCATAAGAAGTCCCGTCCGGATCTAAGCAAGACCCCCATCCATCCTCAAATTCATCAGGACAACCATCCAGCCCTATATCTTCATTATCATCGAGAATACCGTCTCCGATCAAACCACCAACCGGAATGTCTTCTGTATTCAATAATCCATTCCCATCTCTATCTTCACTGATCTGTCCCAAATCGACTGTGAGCGCTCCCCGATCACCATTTAACCAAATTTCAAAAAATTTCGTCTGGGTCTGGTCATAATCACCAGAATAAAAGGGTGTAATAATACCGCCCCAGATCGAATCATCCGGTACATTGGCCTGATGTTCACGTTGATTAAACTGAAGCACCATGATATCTGTTGTCTCATTCTGCGCCTGGATTGAGGTGGATAAGTTGGGCCAAATATCTCTGGTGCGAACCTGAACAAAAGGATTAAACCAGTTCATGTCTCCACGATTGCGCTGGGTAAATACATTCCCTGTTTTATGATCAATCGGTGCTGATGACTCTTTCCAGAACCGTCTCAAGATGGGAATCGACGTGGTGCGCTTAGACCCTTCAAAATCATCAATATAAGCGACACCATTATAATCTCCGGTCGCTCGATTATTGATGGGGTTGGGATTGGGAAGAATTTGGGCAAATTCACCTTCAAAGGAAAAGGCGGATGGTTTTTCCGTTTCGATTATCGGTAATCGGTCTAAAGAACGGGTTAATCTTGGTAAATTCTTTTGGTATCGGCCATTTAATCCCCAGATAAAATTCCGCATGGGCTCATAACCCACTTCCACTTTTTCATTCACAACGGACTGGTTATAATACAGCGCAGTACCGCCAATGAATGAATTTTCCCCGAAATCCATTTGCGAGCGAACACCTAAAATTGTCTTTTTATCGAAGGTGACCAACTGATGCCTATCATAGATCACTTTAATTTCAGCGTTCGGATCCACATCATCCGTTAGCACAACAGTTCCGCTGAAATAATCCACCTGGTAGTCTATACCTCGTTTAAGTGGTACACCACCTTTGTAAACCTGTTCACTCCCTTCCACAATCATAAATCCCAAATTGATGGTAGAACTCTGGTTGGCATAATTCACTTCAATAGTAAAGCGACTATCACCAGCCCATTCACTTGTCGAGGAAGTAATATACATTTTGCCTTCACCGAGGGATCCTTTTAAGCCGATAGCCTGGTTGCCATCGGGAACGGTGTCAGCAGCAAATGGATGATAACCGGGTAAGAATAATTCACCCTCTGCCAAGCTGATGATATTGGGGTTGGCTAAATCAATTATCTGGTCTGCCGTACGGTCACCGTTTTCATTAAGACTGTCCAATCCAAACTGAGTGATATAGGGTGTACCCTGAGGATCTAAATGACTCGGTACGGGCAAGCCGTCATTCACAATCCGTAATTCAAATCCCTCGCGGTTAATATAGTTGGTTCCCAGGTAATACACATTTTTAAACATGAGCGGCCAGACAGGATGACTAGGTGTCAATTGTCTGGGCTTGAGCATTTTCATTATTAAATGATCGGAATCCGATGAAATTCCTTTACCAATGGTTAACAAGGTATCTCCGGTTATTCTGTCAGCGATAACGAATGTGCATCCCAACACTTCATCATTGGCTCTTTGGCGCAGACGGATAAATCCCAAATCTTCGCTTAGCACATAATCTTGTCCCTGCTCAAGCCGTTTAAAATTCCCAGGTTGGTCATCACCTTCCTTGGGATTTTCAATATCCACAAAGGCAGTGCCGGGATTGGTTTCTGAATTCGTGGTTTGATCCAGTTGATACAATTCAAAATTACGGATAACCACATTCCCAATCTGGTGAAGCCCGTCTTTTAATGGATAAAATGGTGGTACAACGACCGCTCCTCCGTCTATTTGCGAAATTTCCCCATCACGAAACCATTCATGAATGAAGAAATATTTATTCTTCACATAATTAAAATCCTGGATTTTGATCGTTTGGGCTTCGCTTTTACCCTTGTACTCCTGTGATTTTTTCTCAGTATTGACCACCGAAGCAATGGCGGTAATATTCATTGGACCCAGTTTCGAGACCGTTTTCACTCCGAATAAACCTTGATGGCTAGCCGATCCCATGAGAGATTGAGAACCTGGCAAAGTTAAAGATACATTACCTGCATCAACGGTTTGAATAATATCATCTTCTTCTCCTTTATAAGAGATACGAATATTATTCTCCCAATCAAAATCGCGCTCGGAATCATGATCCACATTAACGGAGACTCGGTCACCGATTTTTCCTTCGACACTAATGCGCTGGGTTTGATCAAACTCCAAATGCGTGTTGCGGGTTTCACTAACTTTTGAGCGAATCAATTCCTGGTCTTGAAATACAAGGTTCCCCTTGATGGTTACATTCCCCCTGGCCGATAGTGAGACACGTCCGATATTGGCCATATCAACACCAATCACTTCGATCCCTCTGCCGCGTCGATCCTGGAGAATTTGGGTTTGGGATGTCTTGACTCGACTGGTATCTTGAATTGCTTTTTCAAAAGCCAGTTGCCGGTTCAGACGAACTTGTTTATCAAAATACCAATCCATGGGCGCAACGAAGGGCATATTATTCGATTTACCGAACAAGTTACCGGTGAATGAAATGGTTGACCAATCCTTGGAAATTTCGACCGCTTGAATGATAACGAATGGCAGCCGAATCAATCCTCTGGGAGAATAGGTCAAAGAATCATAGGGCATGATCAAAGAAGGCTGATCTGTCTGGTAAGGATTATAAAGGTAGGGTGTGCGGGGGTGCCAGTTATTCGGGAGGGTTGGGGCGGACGGATCCCCCTGGCCGTAGGCAGGAAAAACTACGGTCACCCATAAGAGTAAGCTGACGAACCGGATCCTTTTTGGCAAGGAATCCACCTCCTGATTGATTGTTAACAAGGCCCTTGCGGGCATAGTGATACCGCTGTGCGGTCAGATTAATCCGTTAACGTTGAGGCTATATAGTCAGCTCCTTATGTTTGACTTAAGTTTATTTGAATCCGTTTTTCGAGGAATTCGCAGAAGTTACGCAAAGCTTTCCCACGATGGGAAATACTATTCTTTTCAGTCGAATTCAGCTCTGCAAAGGTCATTTTCAGTGGCGGATAGTAAAATAACGGATCATAACCAAAGCCACCAATTCCTCTTCTCTCTTCGAGAATTTGCCCTTCCGCAACCCCTTCTGTCCATGCTTTTTCGTTCCCATTAACAAAGGCGATCACCGTACGAAACCGGGCCGTTCTTTTTTTCTGGGGAAGGCCATCCAATTCTTTCAGCATTTTCCGGCAGTTGTCTTCGAAGGTGGTATCCGCTCCCGCATAACGGGCAGAATGAACGCCGGGAGCGCCGCCCAATGCATCAACCTCCAAACCTGTATCGTCGGCCAAGGCTGGTAATCCCGTTAACCGATGGACGGTTTCGGCCTTGATAAATGCATTTTCCTTCAATGTATCTCCTGACTCCGGGATATCCCCAATTTTAGGGAATGATCCCAATGTCAGTATTTCCACAGGAAGGTGGGCCAAATTCTCGGCCATTTCTTTCATTTTACCGCGATTATGGGTAGCTAAAACAATTTGCAATATTTATCTCAAAAAATGCTCGGGAAACTAGCTGTATTTCAGAAGAGACCCTATGGGAATTCATATCTTACTTATAATTTATCGGCACTTCCCTTTTGTCCAAGAAAGTAGGCCAGATACCTCCGCTTTGTATGCGTTTCCGTAAGTTTTATTATCACAGCCGCAGACAGGGTCATTCACAGCAGGGCAAATAGCTTCTTTTTATTTTTACTCTGATCGATACAAGCATCTGCTTTTTTATCCTCACAGTATAACCATGTGGATAGTATTAAAACATAGGTGAACTTTTTCATGTTCTTTTATTCGTTTAATTTTCGACTAACAAATACATACTAACCAATAATACACGTATAAACCCCACTTTTTGTCCCCCATGCATATTATATAAATTCCGCCGGCGATACATTAAACTTTTCTGCTAAAGCCTGAATTTGTCTGGTATTCAATTTTCGTTTTCCATTTAAAATTTCTGACACCACGCCTTGACTGCCAATTTCTTTCATATCTTTTTGCTTTTGACCATGATCAGCCATTAGTGATTTTAATATGGAAATAGCATCCTGTTTCGGAATGGGTACGGTCCGTTTTTCATACGATTCAATGAGCGTACCCAATGTTTCCATCAATGACGCTAACGGATGATTCTCATCGCCACCAACCTCATCAATTAGCATATCCAAATGTGATACCATTATATTGTATTGCTTTTTAGTATGGGGCACAGAAACAACCTCTTTTACCTTTGGCCATGATTTAGTTAAAGCACTTATATCTGCTGGATGTAAACTCATTGTAAATCTTTCTTCCAATTTCCTTTATCATACTCTGCATGTGTTAAAACATACCTGACATTTACGCATTTTGTATTGCAATGAACTGCAGCTATTAATCGAACTTTATTTCCACCAATATTGAACATAGTCAAATTGTTAACTTTATCAGCATTTGGAAATGTTTTTTGTAATTCTACGAAGGATGAATAATTCGTTTTGAATACAATGTTACCCAACCAACGACTCAATGTCCAACTTCACACAAAGATCATAATTCTCGGGACTGTCTAATTTTTCACAATATCGTGCCAATGGCCATGCTCAGTGGACCATATCTTACCTTCCGGAACCGGGCCTTCAGGCTGAGGCACATTCAAGTTTTGCTGCACCCCGGGCGGCATAGGTGGTACAGGTGGAAGGTTGGTATTGAGATCATGATAATGACCATGTTCTTCAGACCAAACTTTTCCGGGAGGTGCATTGCGAGCTGTACTATTATTATTACTGAAAATTGTAGTAGCCAACCAAAGGAGCGCTACGACGATTCCACCATAAATGGCCATTTTCTTCCATTGATTATCGCCACCTTTTCTACCATGACAATCTTTGAATTTTTTACCACTCCCGCAATGGCAGAGGTCATTTCTTCCAATTTTCATTTTTGATTTTCCTTATGGAGGTTAGCCAATTGAACATACTTAGCAGCCCATTTCACATTCTGATCATAAATTTTTGGGTCGAGTGTTTTAATGATTTTACCTGGGACACCCACCACCAGAGAATATTCGGGAATGATCATATTTTCTTTCACTACGGCAGCAGCTCCCACCACGGCTCCTTTTCCGACAACGGCACCATTCATGATGATGGCCCCCATCCCGATGAGGGCACCATCTCCAATTGTACACCCGTGGATAATGGCATTGTGCCCCACAGTCACATCATTTCCCACAATCACTCCTTGGTCATTTTCCAAGTGGATTACGCTATTGTCCTGAACGTTGGAGCGTTCGCCAACGACGATCTGGTTAATATCACCGCGACATACTGTGTTGTACCAGATAGAACTATCGGCCTTCAAAATGACATCACCGATGATCCGCGCCCCCTCAGCTACAAAGGCCAATTCATGAATTTGGGGTGCTTTGATGGTGACATTATCCTTTAAATCTGATTTTTCCATGATCAAATACTAATTCCCTTATATCGATATCGCAAAAAGAAAGTCTGGAAAAGTCCTGATATAACAAACACATTAATTGTCCAATAAATCCCCGGAACTGTGGCGAACTGCGCCCCCAGCCATAAACCGGTTAACGCTAGGCCAACATAGACCATGACTGCCTCGCTGATTCCTCGCGTACGGTGTTGGTGAACCAGTAATCCGCCGTACCAGGATTGATATACTTGGTATCCCGGCATGAGAATGGCAAACATGATAGTTATTGAAGAAAGTTGGGTCAGTTCCGCTGATAAGCCCGAAATATCGCTGAACCAAAATTTACCCAGCGGGGTAAAAGCAATAATGGCCAACACACCCATGGTGGTCAGAGCCAAAATCCGGGCGAAGCGCCGTAAGGCCAATTTCCCTCCCGGTCTTCCCGCCAAGGATACGACCACTTCATTAAAAGCAAATCCCACGCCACGGGTTAAAAATATCAGTCCATACACGACTGGCCATGCTGCCAGGGATGCCAAAGTATCCGGCATGCGGCTCATCCCGGCGGCTCCGGCAGGATGGATAAGCAAGGTCAGTAAGGGTGTCAGGGCCAAGGGAAGATAAAAACTAGTGAACGATTTACGAGTGATTGGGTTTGCATCACCGGATGTCGGCAGGGATGTTTTTAAAATATTCTGGACATTGGTATGAGCAAATAAAGCCTCCATGGTGACAGATAAGGCTACGGCTGTTGAACCAACAATGACGCCAGACCAATCAGTGAAGTTCATGCCGACCGATAACACGAATACCAAGGATGTAAGTCGAATCATGGTCCCATAAGCCACTGCCCGGGAGTTACCATACTTGATCATAACACCTTGGTTCAAACGGCGCCAGGCAATCATAATCGTCCAGGGAGTCATAATCTGCAAGCCCAGGCGTCCCGGTTCGTGAAGTTCCAATGGCACTTTCAGTAATCCGCCGGCAACCACATAGAATAGAGGTGTAAATGCGATCAGTACATGTGCAGCCGTTAAAACCGCGGACATGACAAGCATATATTTGAAGAGTTTTGCATAAGCTGGTTTATCCGATGCCAGTGCGGTGCTGGCAGCCAACAGCATAATGATCGGACCCTCCACAGCCAAAGAGATCGGGTAAACCAGCGACCCCCAAGCAGCAAGGTTGATTTCCGGCAAGGCCATTCTTGCCACGAAAGCTGTGAGGGTAGGCGTTTCCGTGCCCATGAGAAACCAACTTCCGGCTAACGGTAGCCAAAGTCGGAATACATGTTTTAAAGAAATATGTTTATCCTGCACCAAAAGAGCCAGTTATTTGGAACGAACTATTTTTTCAAGGGTGGACTCACGCCCATATTTGCCCAAGTGAAGGCAAACTTATCCGCAGATAGTTCGATCCGCTGTTTTGTTGATACACTGCCGTGGCCGGCCTTGGTTTGGATCCGAATCAATACAGGATTGCTTCCGGAATGGGCATCTTGAAGGCCGGCAGCAAATTTAAATGAATGGGCCGGTACTACCCGGTCATCATGGTCAGCAGTCGTTACCAATGTTGCGGGGTAAGCCACATTATCTTTCAACGCATGAACCGGCGAATAATTACGCAGGTACTCAAACATTTCCGAGGATTCATCTACCGTACCATAATCGGCGGCCCACCCTGCACCGGCCGTAAACTGGTGATACCGTAGCATGTCCATCACACCAACAGCAGGCAGAGCAACCTTCATGAGATCCGGTCTTTGGATCATAGCTGCACCCACGAGGAGGCCTCCGTTTGATCCCCCTGAAACCGCTAGGTAGTCGTTGGACGTATATTTATTTTCAATCAAGTATTCACCTGCAGCGATAAAGTCATCGAATACATTCTGTTTATTCATTTTGGTCCCGGCTGCATGCCATTTTTCGCCGTACTCCCCGCCGCCTCTCAAGTTAGCCACGGCATAGATGCCGCCATTCTCCAGCCAAACAATATTGGTGGAACTGAAACGTGGCGTCAGACTGATATTAAAACCGCCGTAACCATAAAGAATAGTCGGGGTTTTACTGTTGCGCCGAAGACTTTTTTTGTAAACGATGAACATTGGGATGCGTGTCCCATCTTTGCTATCGTAAAAGACCTGTTCGGTGATATAATCCTCAGGCTCGAAATCTATCTCAGGCTGACGGTACAAGTTTGATTTTCCTGCTGCAATATCATATTTAAATATTGTGGATGGATAAGTAAATGAACTGAACGAGTAGTAGAGTTCAGTTTCTTCTCTTTTGGCACCAAATCCACCAGCGGAACCGATACCGGGCAATTCAATCTCTCTGACCAGGCGTCCTTTGTAATCGAATTGTTTTATAGCTGATTTGGCATCCACCAGGTAATTTGCAAATAATGACCCTCCACCAGAGTTGACCCTCAAAACGTTCTCCGTTTCAGGAATGATATCGTTCCAAGCAGACTGGGAAGGATTAGACAATTTCACGGCCACCAACCGATAGTTGGGCGCATCAATGTTGGTGTACAGAAAAAATGTGGCGCCCTCATTGTCAACCACCCTGCATCTGGCAAAATAATCATCCTGCAATTGAATGTATGGACTGTTGGACTTTTTTATGTCCTTCACATAAACCTGATTGCCGCTTGTATTCTGCGCGGCAGTCACGATTAAATAATTCTCGTCTTCCGTCACATAACCGCCAATATATCGGTTTGGCTCCTTTTCACCACCATAAATCAGTTTATCTTTGGATTGGGATGTTCCCAGTTTATGAAAGTAAAGTTTATGAAGTTGCGTCTTGGCTGACAGGGCGCTGGTATTTTTCGGGTTATCATAACTACTGTAATAAAAACCCTCATTGCCCCGCCATGACACCCCACTGAACTTTACGTCAATCAGCGTATCCTCAATCATTTCTTTAGTTTCCACATTGATGACAATAATCTTCCGCCAATCGGACCCGCCTTCGGTGATCATGTATGTTGCCAGGGAAGCATCCTTGGTGAATGAAACACCACGCAGGGCAACTGTTCCGTCTTCGGAAAAAGTGTTGGGGTCTAGGAAAACTTTCGGTTCCTCATCAGAATCTATGGGGGAGCGGAAAAGGATGGAATGGTTCTGAAGGCCCGTATTCTTATAAAAATATTCGTAATTCCCCTCTCTGAAAGGCGCACCAATCTTTTCATAATCATTCAGCGATTCGATGCGTGTTTTGAGTTTATCCCGAAAAGGAATTTGATTCAGGTATCCGAATGTAACTTTGTTCTGAGCCTCGACCCATTCGGCCGTTTCAGCGGACATGTCATCTTCTAGCCAACGGTATGGGTCCGCTACTTCCTGGCCGTGGTAAACGTCCACATAGTCAATTTTTTTGGTTTCAGGATATGTAAGTTCTGCGCCGGGGTTTTTGCAGGCAAATAAAACAATTAAAAGCCCGTATGATAAATAGCGTTTCATGGATTCCTCCTTATTGAGATAAATGTTTTTGAGTATAAGCGGTGATAGTAAAAATCACCAGCGGAAATTAAGTTGATGGATACATTACTATTGTGATAAAACTGGGGATTAATTTCATTTTATTCCCATAGCAGTTTGGAAAATAATATTTAAGTGAGGGCTAAAGTATATGAGAAATATAAATCAAAAATTCTGTAGAGACATCCCCTAACCGGCGGACGTCTCTACAAATTTGAATAGTCTGTATTTAATAATCCTGTGTTTAAAAAATCTTTTATCATTGTGATTTCGATAACTGATTATTAATAAACTGACAGCATGAACAGGGGGCTGAATCCCAAGGTCACAAAAATTACGAGAGAGACCATGTCCTGTTTTATCGATTCTTTTAAGTATTTCATTTTTGACTCCATTGTTTTTGGTTAATTGTATGTATAGACTCAAAAAGAATTGAATGGTTGTCAAAATAGTAAATATAAAAAAGTCTCAGACCGGGTTATGGATTATGGGTTTAATTGGAATAATACTGAGGAATATTACGCATTAAATTTTTGGCGCCGCCGCCATATATAATTCATCTTATGATGGTGCAAATTTTTTCTTCCGGTTTATCAATGCACGTGGTTTACCCTCATAATTGGCCCACTCATGGAAAAAATTAGCACCGTTGCTCACCTAACCTGTGAAAAGGAATCCCCCACTGTTAACATCAATAATTTGAGGATCAGGCCCAAGCTGTCCGCTACTTTTCACCCGTAACCAGCCAGGCACTCCATGCGAGCGCAAGAGACCCATCCGAGTTGGCCCTGGATTCCGCCGCAGATAAAATAGCGGTTTTTGCTTCTTCCTGCTCCTGTTCAGGTGCCTCACGCAATGCCCCCACGATAGGGGCGGCCACGTCAAGCATCATGTCAAGATATTGACGAGCACTCTCAAATTCCATAACGCCCGTTACTTCACGTTCCTGCACTTCTTTAAAGCCGGACATTTCAAGAATTTTAGGGAGTAAACCGGTTTCGCCAAAGCGGAATACACCGGGCGCATCCGGCGGGGGAGGCGGATGGTTTAGCACTTCGCGGACGGTCATTCCCGCAATCGCCAGCCATTCATTTTTGGGGGGAACATTCCATACGGTCATAGCCGCTCGACCACCTGGTTTGAGTACCCGATGGAACTCTTCAGCCCCTTTGGCAGGATCAGGAAAAAACATGATCCCCAAACGAGATAAAACGGTATCGTAGGCCTCGTCATCAAACGGAAGGTCGCAGGCGTCAGCACTCTTAGTGTTGTAATTTTTCAACCCCCGTGCAATTGCATTCTCTTTGGCCACAGCCAACATACCCTCAGAAAGGTCTGTTCCGGTAACAATGGCGTCAGGATATCGCTCAGCGAGAGTCAGTCCCGGTTCCCCGGTTCCGGTGGCCACATCCAGCACATTGGATATTGAAGCTGGAACTTCCTTGAGTAATTCCTCACCCTGAATGCGTAGAGCTTCCATTATGAGGTCGTCCCATTTCTTCCACCCACCGGAAAATTCGTCCCATTGTTTTCGCGTGTTTTCCTTTATTTCTTGATGTGTTGGCATATCGTTATTATCTCCTTTAATGTAAGCATAGTGTATACGTAACACTCAATTGGTGAAAGACCGATCATTGAAGTTCATTTCCATTATCAATTTGATAAACTTCACTTAGAACTTTCAGTAAAGATTGTTTCGTTAAACTTAATCAAATAATAATAACAGATTCAAATGAATCATGATGCGGAAAGCGGATTGCATTGAAATATTCAAGGATTTTCAGTCCAAGGGACCCCGTCGTAAAAATAAATGGATATCCATTGGGTATCCCGTTTTACTGCTTTTTTAAGCACTGCCATTCGAATTTTCTGCATCCTTTACTGGTTCTTCCCGAGACTATTAACATGTTGGACGAGTAATTTGAAACCAAGTAAATTTAAGCAACCAGTTTAGCATGTTTTTACCGAATATGATTATTTGAAGTGGTCCGATAATTCATTTAACGATCCCTATTATCCAGATGCTTAGGGTAATTGACCGCTCAGCTTCCAAAAATACTATCAATCAAATAGAAACAAATAGAATGGTTGGGAAACCAACTACAAAATTAAAGGTTATTTTGACCGTGGTTACGCCATTAATATTGGGGTCCACTAATATATTTTCCCAAGTTACAACAACCGAAGCCACGGGCGGCGGTTCCATTTCAGCAGATGATACGGGTGTATCCTGGACAACATTGACGGGTCCAATTTTGACTGAAACATCAAAAAACGATTTTGCTGAGGGCACCATAACTTTTACCATTCCCAGCGGGTTTGAATGGAATACCACCGGTATCACCCTATTGATTGAAAAAGCGGGTACACAAACCCAAAAATTGTTGATGAGCCAGGGAACTCATTCATCCTCCGTATTGACTTTTAATATAACCCAGCAATCAGGGGCTAAAGGAGGGAAGGGTCCAGCGAAAATCACTTTCCAGAATGTACAAGTAAGGCCAACTTCTCCGGGTACAGTGACTAGTGGGAATATTGTTTGGGGAGGGACCGCCTATTCACCGGGTGCAAACGCCGGGGCATTGGCAATGGTTGCCGGAGCAGCCAATAAATTAAGTTTTATGCAAGAGCCGACAGATGCCACCGCTGGGGCCACTCTCTCCCCAAGTGTCACCGTGCAGGTACAGGATCAATATTCAAATAATTTATCACCATCCGGGACTAGTATTACTCTAGCGCCTTCCACCAGTTCTTTAAATGGAACCCTGACTCAATCTACCTCTTCAGGTGTAGCTACTTACAATAATTTATCCATGAATACGGCAGGATCCTATACCCTGTCGGCCACGTCCTCAGGACTGTCGGGGACCACCAGCGCTTCTTTTATCATCAGTGCCGGTACTTTTTCTACAACAAATTCCACCATTTCAGTGAGTTCGAGCTATATTACCAATAATGGATCCAGTACTTCAACAGTCACAGTCCAACTTGTTGACGCTTTTACCAATAGTCTCACTACAGGGGGTGAAACAGTGGTGATCAGTACTACGGCAGGAACTCTTCCGTCCACGGTTGCAGACAACACCAATGGGTCCTACACCCAAAATTTACAATCATCAACAAACGAAGAATACGCCACCATCACCGCAACTGTTAATGCCAGCGCAATTTCAAATTCCGGTTCAGTGGGGTTTACTCCCGCTACAACAGTCTGGACCAGTAATGGATCCTCCACGGACTGGTCCAGTGCCAGCAATTGGACTAATGGGGTACCTATAAGTTCATCAGTCGTATTAATCCCAACAACCTTATTGAATGGGACAGCTTATCCCAACGGTGCCAACGGGTCGACCATCAGTCAAATGATCATTGAAAGCGGAGGGACCTTTACCCTTTCAGGCGGGATTTCTTTCACCGTTGATGGGGATTTAAGAGGATTGGGAGCGATAACCGGAAGTACCAGCGATGCACTTACTGTAAACGGTGACCTGAATATCCCCTCATTCACCATGGGGACACTAATATTAGGAGGATCAGCCACCCAGACTCTTGCGGGAAACTATACCGGATTAACAAATTTGACGGTTAATAAAACGGGCCTGGCCAACGCTCAGGGGAATTTAAGTATTAGTGGAACACTGACTTTAACAGCTGGCACATTGGTGATGGCTTCAGGGACAAATCTGATTGCAGGTACTACAACAAAAACAAGTGGAGAATCAAGATTTGAACGTGAATTAGTCACCAACCCCGGATGGCGGCTTTTATCCTCTCCTGCCGTCAGTACATATGGTGACTTTCTGGATAAAATATTTACCCAGGGTTATACTGGTTCAAGCGATGATACCTTATCTCCTTCTGTTTTGTATTACGACGAATCCTACGCCGGTACAGATAATCAACGGTGGCGAAAACCCAATAATTCAACCGAAACTCTGACGGCAGGCCGAGGATTGTTCGTCTATGTGTTTGGAAGTACGGCAGACCCCCTCTACAATATTCCCTTTCCCGTTACGATTGATGTAGATGGGTCTGAGAACGAAGGGGTTGCCAGTGAATTTGATTTTGGTGCAACTTATACAACAACCGCTGACTCGGGGTGGAATCTAATTGGAAATCCATTTGGGTCCACAATCGATTGGGATAATTTCAATTGGACCAAGACAAATATGGATGGCTCCATTTATATATGGAACCCAAACAGCAACGGGGGCAGTGGAAGCTATCTGAGTTGGAATGGGACAGTGGGCACCCTGGGAGACGGCCTGATTGCACCCTTCCAGGGATTTTGGGTAAAAGCTAATGCCGCTACACCTGTTTTGAAAGTTGGATATTCGGCCAAAACACAGGGAACTTCTTTTCTGGGGAAAATCAATGAAGAGCCCCCTCATTTTTATATTAAGGCTGAATCAAATGATTTTCAGGAAAAGATTTTCTTTATGTTTTCTGAAGAAGGCCATTTATCTGAAGATCCCCTGGATGCCTACTGGTTGACCCCCCCCACTGGGTCATATATGGAGTTTAATTCTTTGCGTGAGTCAAGGGACCGCATGGTCATCCAGAACCTCCCTTTAAAGTTTGGTATTCCCCTAGAAATACCGATTCGGCTCAACCTGGTTTCTGATGAAAAACAAATTGATGGTGATATTGAAATAAATTGGGGAAACATCGGATCTCTGCCTGAAGGGTGGTCGGTAACACTAGTTGATAACACGACCGATAACATGATAGATTTGCGCCGAAAAGTAAAGCTTTCCTTGGATAAGGTTGTTAACCAGAGTTCTATTGCAGGAATAACTCCAATTCCACAAAAATTATTACCTTCAACTCATGCAAAATTTATGGGAAGGTCTGACTTCACCCTGGTTATTGATCCGGGGAATAGTTTCCCTGAAATCCCCAGGGAATTTGCCTTAAACCAAAATTATCCCAATCCTTTTAATGCCCGTACAATTTTCCCATTATTGCTTCCCTTGGAAGCCCGAGTTACATTTAATATCTATAACTTATTGGGAAGAAAAATTGACACTTTACTGGACAACGAATTAATGCCCGGGGGCCAACATAACCTCAACTGGCATGCCCACAACCTGCCCACAGGCGTTTATTTTAGCCAGGTAATAATTAATAATAGATTATTCACCAAAAAATTTATGGTAATGAAATGAGGCGACCGTTAATCAATCTGCTTTTATTGTTATCATTAAATCTTTGGGCCCAGAAATCCAGCCCATCAAACGCAACGGCGAATCTAAACGTATCGGTAACGGTTACCGATCGGCTGGAGATGATTACGTTAAAGGATATAAACATTGGGTCGGTCTTGCCAAGCCAGGTTCAAGTCACCGTGGATCCACAGGATGATCAGAGAGCCGGTATTATAAAAATCACCGGGGGAAGTTCAGCTCGGATCAAATTGTCATTTACGCAGCAGGTTGAAATGGTAAACTCTACAACGGGTGGGATTTTGCTGGTAAAATATCGTTTATCCGGAAATCCTTTGAATGAGCAGAATTCTTCTTTTCAAATTCTTAAAAATCCCACATCATTAGATCTGAGCGAAACCGGTGATTATTACATCTGGGTAGGGTGTTCTTTTGGTTTGGAGAATATTGAACCAGGGAACTATGACGGCAACTTTGGGATTGAAGTAGACTATTTTTAAATATCATTATGAATGGAAAAATGAAATTTAAAGTATTAATTGTCGGGTTTCTGATTATTGGAAGCCTCATCGGACAAACAATCCAATTCAGTATTTATGTGGAAAGTGAGTTGACAGCGACGAATGAACAGGATTTCACATTTGGGAACTTAAATCCGGGAGTAGGTGTCCAAACCATCAGCCTTGGCGATGGGGGCATGGGGATTATCAGTATCTCCGGGAATAGTGCCATGGACGTTATTGTTACCATGGATTCACCAACGCAATTGACGCATACGGGGGCTTCTTCAGATGTGATACCCTTTACGCTGGAATTTGCCTACGCAAACCATAATGCGAATGACTGGTCAACCGCCATACCTGTTTCTTCCGGCAATTCTGCACGATTTAAAATCAGGGGTCGTGACAGTGGTCCTGCCGGTCCCCCACCTGATCCAAGTATCCGGAAAAATTCCACAACCCCTATTACGGCCGATGCAACAGCCTACATATATATATACGGTCAGTCCACTATCGGCACGATCGATTCGGGATCCTATACAGGAATAGTGACACTGACAGTAAATTATGATTGAGATGACTTATTATCGCTAAGCACATGGTTCAGTTGTTTATTGAAATTTGAATTTTTACTAATTAGTATTTAGCCATGACACAAGTTTCACATCTTGATAATTTCTTAAGCATGCCTTAGCCATTTGATACCCTCAGATGATATTGAAAATTTTTATTTTTCTGCGGATGAACCAATCCGCTCCCCAGTGTCTAAAATTGTTACAGAGTGAATCTTTATGTAACTTTTTGATACGCCGATGCAACAGTTTCAGTGAGCACAATTCAGTGTAAGTACTTCTATATTTATGGATAGGAGTTTAAGCGTATTTATGGCACAGTTTTTGCCGTAGTATTTGGCTAATCTAAAAGATAAAACTTACTCTATTCACAATAACAAAAAACAGTGAGAATAATGAATAAAAAAAATATGATACTTATAGCCATATGTATAGCTTTTGCAAGTACATTTACATACGCTCAAAGTGCAACCGTTGGTGTATCCGCCTCAGTTAATGCTGCGTTGTCAATCACTAAAAATACTGATGTTTCATTCGGGAATGTTATTCAAGGAACAAATGGTGTGATTGATCCACAGGGCTCCGCAAACAGCGGCTTGGGGGCAGCATATACACTTGGAAAACTGACTGTTTCCGGAACAGGTACAGCGGGCGTCGTGCTCACTTTTAGTGAGTCTTCCATTAATTTAGGCGATGGTGTTTCAGCAACAATGGCCTTTGCACCAGATGTAGCCGGGTATGGATCTGATACCCCGGCTTCTTCAACCGATATAAATACCGGTGCAAATGTAAATTTGGTTTCCGGCAGCTATTATCTTTACGTGGGTGGTACACTTACCGTTGGCGCTTCTCAAACTACAGGATCCTATTCATCTAGTGCATCCAATGGTGGTGGAGATATTAGCGTCAGTGTTGCCTACCAATAGAAATATCTGGAATTTTTAGACTTTATTATTAAACAGAAAGCTTTCTTTAACCAGGAAGCTTTCTGTTTAAACTATTGATTTGTATAATTGTTAATTAATGGTTTATTTTGCGCCGAATCATTTAGAAGAATATCCCCCCCATTGAAAACACAACTAAATTGCCGCTAATATCCACATATTATGCGGGGAAAAAATAAAAACAATGAACAATACTATAATTAGATGCTTCATCTTATTATTTTTGGTTACCCATGGCTTAGCTCAAGTGACCATTTCTCCCACCTCCATATTCGTGAACAGCAAAGAACCCTTTGGAACATTTCTTGTTTTGAACGGCACAGACAAAACTCAAGAAGTAAGCATCAGTTTTCCCTTTGGGTATCCTGGGTCCGACTCAACCGGAAAAATTATCATGAATTATTCTGACACGGCGATGGCCGATAAATTTTCAATTGAACAATGGGTTAGCGGTTTTCCCAGATCTTTTGTATTAGAGCCAAATCAAAGGCAGGTGGTCAGGGTAACTGTTAGACCAACTGAAATATTGTCTCCCGGGACCTATTGGACTATAATTAAAACAAAATCTAATGAAGTCGCTCCAGAAATCGGTGTCCCCCAAAAGGACAAGATTACGGCAGAAATCCGATTTGTTTTCGAACAAATCACGACGCTTTTGTATCAATCCGGAGAGTTAAGCACAGGTTTAAAAATTAATGATCTGCGGACAAAAATTGATGATCATAATGCCACTGTTATTTCTGATGTTGAAAAAACAGGAAATTCACCCTTTTTAGGAACCATGGAAGTTAAAATTTTTAATAGCGCCGGCGCTGAAGTAAAAAGAAACCAGGTCTTTGTATCCATTTATATGAGTGGTTCAAGGAAATTAGACGTAGGGCTCGATGATCTCCCGCCGGGACAATATTCGGCTGAAGTTAAATTTTACCCAAACCGAATGGATATACCGGAGCATTTTAATATCACCGCTGAATCTGTTATCAAAATGGTTAATTTCAATCTATAATACCAACAATTTATTCCGAGGCCCAGACATCAAGGTTTATCCGCCTTCTAATAGGATTGATCCTTTATATCTCACCGGTTGAAACCCGTCAAAATCAATATAAAGGTGAGCAGGAAATTTTCCTGTCATTTAGGTATATTGGTGGCGTATCGAGTGTAATTTCAGCATATACTTTTGAGGAGAAAATCTATTTACCTGTAAACGAACTTTTTAATTTATTATTGATCTATTCTCAAGTTAATGTTTCCCAGTTATCCATATCCGGTTTTTATCTCGACTCAAAAGATACCTACCTCCTGGATTTAAAAAATGGGCGGGCAGAATTTAATTCAATAATTGTTCCCTTAAACGCCTCCAATTACCTAATAAAAGAATTGGATTTTTACCTGGAACCTTGGGTATTTGAAGAACTTTTCAACCTTAAATTTTCTGTTGATCCCGGCGACCTGGTACTCCATTTACAAACATCAGATATCCTACCTATTGTTGACAAAGAAAAACGAAAAAGGTCCGGAAAACAAATTGATAAAGCCAAATCCAGAGATTTAGAAGAGATAAGACAATTTAAAAATTTAGACAGGCATCTTTTGAGCGGTGGGTACCTGGACTATTCTTCCTTTTCCAATTTTTCCAATGGGGGTCTTGTAAACAACCTAAATCTTTCAGCCGGAGGCGAGGTGTTTTTTGGAGAAACGAGGGGAAACCTGGCATTGATACAATCCCCCGTTTCTTCTCAAGCAACCTTTTCTAATCTCAGGTGGCGGTATGTCTTTATGGAAAATCCTTTGATAACGGAAATATCAGCAGGTAACCACTTTACAAGTGGACTGGGCAGACATAAATATAACGGAGTGAAAATCTCCAATGAGCCTGTCAATCCCCCTCAATCATTTGACCGATATGTTATAGATGATTTTACTGTAAGCGAAGCTGAAATAGAATTATATCAAAATGGAAAATTGGTGGATATTACTTTGTCCGATGCCCAGGGATATTACCGCTTTGAAATTCCCCTCAACTATGGTTCATCAGATATTAAAATAAAGATTTATGGTCCCAGCGGTGAGATTATCGAAAGTGATCGCAGAATCCGGGTCCCCTTTAATTTTGTCCCTACCAAAAAAACATTCTATAATTTAGAAGTAGGACAAATGAGAAATGATTCCTACCATGACAAAACCCATCGTTATTTAAACACCAACATTGCATTTGGAATTAATAATAACCTGACTTCCAGACTCGGTCTCCAATATCACCGATCGGATAATAATAAAAAACCAATTGTTTATAATTCTTTATCGGCCAGATTGGCCACCCATTATTTGCTCAATTCTTTGTACGCAATTAACAGTTTTTCCCGATTCTCATTACAGGGAAATTTCAGTTCGGGTAGAATTTTTAATATTTTATTCTCCAATTACACTTCGCAGGGATATTTTAATCCAGCATCCCTGGCCCAGTCCCTAAATGCTAATGTTTATTACCCCTTTCGCTTGGCTTCTCAATCCCACTCATTTCGCTTCAGTTTGGATAATCAGCAATTTTTCGACCGTGAACAGCAGACTAGAATAAACATCGATCTAAGTACAACCATTAGAAAAATGAGAGTAAAGGTTGGTTATAAGGAATCGGTCCCGGGAAAAATATTCGCCGATTTTGGTAAAAATGGTAACTTTACCGTGTCATCGGTCTATTCTGTCCCCAAAAGATCGAGTATTAAAAAATTGGCCCGAGGCATGTATGTCAGAGCGGAATATCAACATAGTTTTGTGGATAATTCTCCTCGATTAATTGGATTACAACTGGTGCAAGACATTAAAAGATGGGGGAAAATAAACTTCGCCACTCACTATAATTTCCCCATTAAATCTTATAGTGCTGAAATTGGATTCACCTACGATTTTGACTTGTTTCGTTCTTCGACCAAAACAAGGCGTGTTGGAGGAGAAACGTCCTACTTACAAACATTCAGGGGCTCAATAGGCTATGATAAAAATTACAATGATTTTCTGTTTAATTCTTATCATCAAGTCGGTCGAACAAGTGTTTCAGCCCGCATGTTTCTTGATGAAAATAATTCAGGATCCTTCGATGAAGGTGAAAGTATCCTCCCGGGAAATGCCTTAAAAATAAAAAAAACCTCTACCCGAGGAATCCTAAAAAACGATATCCCTCGATTCACACAATTACTCCCGTATAAAAAATATACTTTTTACTTCGATGAATCCAGGATTCCGAATCCAATGTTAAGTCCTACCTATAAAGAGTTTACCTTCATTTCAGATCCTAACCAGTATTCAAAACTGGATGTTCCTCTCCGAATGACAGGAATAATTGATGGAAAAGTATATATCGACCGGGGGAATGGGAAAGTGCCACTGGGGGGATTGCGAATATTGTTAGAAGGTAAAACAGATGATTTTCAGATGGTGTTAAAAACATTTTCTGACGGGTCTTATTATGCGATGGCTATTCCTCCTGGTAATTATGATTTATCCATTGATGAATCACAATTGCAGTTCTTAAATGCGGCCTCAATCCCTCAGAAAATTAATATTAAGGTACAGGCGAAAAAGGATGGGGATTTAATCGAAGGGCTAGAGTTTATATTAGAACCTAAAAACTAACACTAATGCGTAGAACGATGAGAAAGTCGATTGTATTAAAAACTTTATGTTCCAGTAATACTATCGGTAAAAATTTGTTGAGTGCTGACCTGCCCCCGATCATTGGCCCAGTTGTGGAGTTCGAGTTTCTTTGATTGTCGATAATTTCTAACTGTTGATTTTAAGCTTGTTCATTTGATAATTCAATACTGATTTTGGTCGTATGGCCTCTGGTGCTGGTGACTTATACCCAAGCCTGCTGTGAGGCCGGATATGGTAGTGTCGGAAGCGAAGCGGATTGCGAATGAACGTTTGGCGCATGTGGCGTAGCTGCGAGTACTCGTTATGAACATCATACACGTTGTTAATCTTTATTTATAAATCTTTTTTCAAATAGTTTTAAGGCACCACAGCAAACAAGCGAACTTGCCCACCTGAGCCACCCTGTATTTTTATTGGTGCTACAATAAGCAAGGTTTCTGTTGGAGGCAACAAATGTAAATTAGCAACATTCTCTAACTGGTACTTTCCTGAGCCATTCACAATACTATGCACGGGGGATCCTTTGGCTTGAGCTGCATCTACGCTCATATTATCAATACCAATGCCTCTTATGTCTCGACTATCTACCATAAAATGCGCCGCATCTTCCGAAAATCCTGGAAAATGCATTTTACCATTTTCATCTTCATTTTTGTAAGCCTCATAGTCAGTCCATTTCTTACTCCAACCGGTATATAATAACACAATTGCGCCTTTGGGAAGTTTGCCATGTATGGCTTCCCAATCCAGAATATCGGATTTACTAAGTGTATAATCTGGATTCATCCCACTTTGTTTAGAGATATCAATAACTATAGCTGGTCCAAACAAATCCTCGGATGTTAGTCGTTCGACCGATTTTAAACCATCACCACCGTGAATTGGTGCATCTATATGTGTACCGTGATGTTCAGGTGTGGTGTAAGCTCCCATCCCCGGCGATCCGCTTTGATGAGCAAAAAGGGTATCATACTTAAAGGGACTTCCCTTTGCATTCGGCCAATAGGGACTTGTATTGTTAAGCGTATGAGTTAGATCAATTATTTTTAGATCTCCGCTAAATAATTGTTCTAATCTATCTAACTCAGATTTTTCATTTTGACAACCTATAATGAAAAAACTGACTAATACGATGAGATTAACGGTTCTATATGCTAATTGGGTTTTAGGGATTATTGTTTTCATCATAGCTCATGGTCCAACTCTGGGGGGCGGGTCAATTTTTGAAAGCTCGAACTTAAACATTGGGCCAACTTTTGGGGGCAGGGTCACATATCAGGAATGTTTGGGGAAGTCTCATATCCGTTGAGTTTAGAGCACTAATTGCCAAATATGCAATAGGTTCAGCGGTTCATTTTTCATAGATAAAGTACTCATTATTAGTAGGTAACTCTGCCTATTTCAATTGTAATGTCCACAAACACGTTTAAATAAAAAGGGCATATCTCCTTAGAAAAACTTTAAATAGTCGGGCCCCCCGCAATAAGGTTAACACGGGGGCCCTTGGCGCTACAACTTAATCGTGCAAAGCTACAGCGCCAGTTTCCCTCTAAAACTCATCTGTCCCCTGTTGATTACCTACGTTATCTAAACCCATGGACGTAACATTACATTTGAGGGTACCATCACTTTTATCAAGGTTGTTTTGCCATTGAAGCGGTCTCAAGTTTGACAGTTCATCGGAACCCCCTCCGGTATCCCCATCCTGCATTATTTCTTATTCTTTCGGTTTAAAGTCCAATGTGTCCGGGAGGGTCTGAATAATCATAAAATCAGCTTGTCGATAACTTACAATCTCTGTTGAATGTCTAGGGTACTCTTTGTACTTCCTTTCCAACTGTTTCCAGTTAAAAAGTTGCTAAACTTCTTGTACACTTTTTAATTCTAAGTCCAATTCCATCAAGGTGATTTTTGGTATAATATTTATGTCCCGAAGATGTCTACGATTTGCTTTTTAATTAGTAATGTTATACATTTATGGAGATACAGCGGGGGCTTTGGCCCTCGTTTTGTGTTTTTAGTAGGTTATAATCCCAGATGTAATGTAGTGTGATAACTGTTCATCTGGGAGCATGCGTTACATCGAAACCGAAATGCATAAGCCTATTTTAAAAGCCAAGAAAGTAAACAAATGCCAATCACTATAAAAGATAGTATAACGGATGAGGCTTCACTTCGATGGACTTGCCCGTTATATCCAAATTGGTGATACTCGAGAGTCCGCTATTTATTGCTTTTAGAAAGATGCTGTCAGTAAAATGATATGGCGAGCTCAAAAATCCTTACTAATCAAGTCGTGTAATCATGGTTGTATTATCCTTAACAAAACCAATCGAAGAAAATCAAAATGAAATAAAACAATAACATCTTTTCACTTCTGGCTATTAGCTTTTTTCTAAGAAATGCTAGTGTGACTGGAGATGTGGAGGACTGATGATAATACCTTTATTTATAGAGACCTTTTTAAACTTGTCACTGAGAGATGACTTTGTGCATAATCAGTTTTATTTATAGCTTATGATTATAAAAGATCATTCATTGCTCCTTTTGATCTTGACGATCATTTATACTTCTGTTCCGCAAGTCTTCTGCGCAGTGGTTCCCCAAGAGGATATTCGTGCGGTAGTGGCTGTTTTGGATCTTAAACCCGAGAATGTAAGCAAAGGAGAGGCTGCCGTAGTAACGGAATTGCTCCGGGACGAGCTCTTGAAAAGTGGCCTTTTCAAAATGGTTGAAAAGCAACGCATTGAGGACGTTGTTGCTGAACAGGCCTTTCAACAAAAAGGGCTTACACAGGATGAACGTATTGTTCAACTCGGACAACTTTTGAATGTCAGGAAAGTTTTCCTGGGTACTTTGGGTAAAATTCAGGATGTACGTTTTCTTACAGTCCGCATGGTCGATGTTGAAACAGGTCGGGTGGAAGTTTCTGCCAAGGAACAGGATTTTAGTGCCCGGGAAGCTGACCAAGCTGTGATCCGAATTGTTCGTACACTTCGTGGGTTGCCTCCAATCGAATATCCTCTGGATATTTCAAGTCCGGGAATCTCCAAAATGGTTAGATACTCTATGGTGTATACAGGGTGGAACGTTGGCAGCATGGTGAACTTTCATGCGGAAAGCGTTTTAGAGAATGGGCCGGAGGGGTCTGGAATCCCTATTTGGAGGGGTAACTCGCCTGAGGTTAATTCCGTTGCTTCATTCCCAAACCTGGGACTGCGGCTAGGCGCATGGAAGAAGTGGTTCGGGGGAGATCTCGAAATTTCAGCTTTAAGCCATAATACTCCAGCTCAAAGTGTGCATTATGACATGCAAAATCCAAGTTACGTATGGTTGCCTGTAGAAAGGATCTTTTATCCGGTTGAACTTGATACGCTTAATCTTCCCGAGAAGTTTCTTAGGATGTTCTCCCTTGGCTTTGGGGGCAACTTCTACATCCATATACCCTCCAAACGAGTCCAGTCCTATGTAGGTATCGGGGCTTCCCTGTTGATGAACAAGGTTGTCTCTAATCATCCCGGGCCCGGCAACTATGCCTTGAATATCCAAGGGGAAAAACTAAACAGTACAAGTCTTGGGTGGGCAATCCACTTTCCGTTGGGAATCAAGGTACCCGTGTCGAATACGGTTTTTATCTATCTAGAATTTCGAGTAGCTCAGCATTATTTCTCCTACGTGAGCGGCGATATATTTCAAGAAGAACGGGACAAGTTCACCTTGCAGACATTTCAACTTCTGCTGGGGACGGGACGGATATTTCGATAACTAAGGAGGTTCCTATGATCGCAACCAAAAAGCTGTTGGTCCTGGTTCTTTGGATCAGCGCAATTCCAGTTGAATCTCAAACAAATGCACCAAATAACTCTTTAATAGATTCCTCTAGTTCGGAAGCAGCCTTCCGGTCTTTATTGTTAAACACAATATTCGTCGAGTTGTATTTCGCACCTTACACATTCTTGTGGGGTAACACGCTTTCGGGTAGTGCCCTTTCCCATGGAGAAGATCCCAAAAACGCGACTGCCAAGTGGGCCGCAACCTCTGTCGGTGGTATGATTCTGGGCTGGCTCGCTGCCGATGGTATTTCCAAGGAATATCAGAATGTTCTGCGATCAGTTCCATGGAGTAGCAAATCAACTGTCAAAAGATTTTATACTGTTATGAATATTGGGGTAAGCACATCTAGCATTCTTGATTTCCAAGCCGAGAGCACCTCCAAATTGGGTGGTGGTTGGACTGCAAGCACTCCTGAGGTGAACACCACCACCACATTTCCTACCCTGGGTCATCGGATTGGCACCAGCAGTCGGTGGTGGGGAGGCGAATTTGAGACTGCCCTGATTTCGCATCACACCACAAAGCAAATCGTCTCTTACGACGCCAATGGTGTAATATATATTCAGGACACTCCATTGCCTGTCAATATCGGCCAGGTTGAGATACCCGACAGGTTCCTTATGCTCCACTCGCTCTCTATGGGGGCCAACTTTTATATTTGGCTACCTAAAGTTGGAGTGAGTCCCTATGTTGGTCTTGGAGCGAGGATACTTCTAAACAGTACACAGTCCCAATATCCGGGACCGGCCAACCTGACCCAGTCAGAGGGAAAACTGGCGCTGGATTCTAAGAACTTGGGATGGGGCGTTCACGCCCTCTTCGGCTTCCGGGCACCCTTGTCAGAAATGAAGTTTGCCTTTGCTGAGTTCCGTCCTACCCGGCACTATTTTGGCTATAAAAGTGGGGAGAGCTATTTTAAGGAACGGGATCGTTTTACCCTACAGATATTTGAGTTTCAATTTGGACTGGGTTTCTATTATTAGAAATGATCAATAATTAAAGAGACTCGAACGCTACAACTGGGCCAATGATCGGGGGCTGGTTAAGGTTAAGTCTATTGTTTTCATAGAATCGGGTGTTTGCTGGCAATTAATATAATTCATCACCGAATTGCCCTATAAATTCGACTGTACCTTCAAAATCTACATGAAATGTCCACCAATGGTCTAATATGCAGCCTGCGGGACAATCGCCCCACTTTAAGTGATATTCCATTTTAATACTATCCTCAAGTCTATTCCCAAGTATATCGTTGCCGTCACCTATCCATCCATTTGGCTCTGCATAGGAAACTTTACCAGTACTCTCAAATTTATTGGCTAAAGCCCTTATGTTTATGGGTATGTCACTACGAATTATAAATGTATCATTGTATGGCCAATCATAGTATTTCCGAATCTCTAAGTCATATAAATTAAATAAATTGTCAATTTGCGAAATTCCTGTTCGTTTTTCACCCTTTTTCCAGTATTGTGTCCACTCAGCATCTTTATGAACGGCAACTATAATGTTATTAAGTTCTGGATTAAGAAACGTATGTATTTTAAAAGTATCTATAACTGTATCACGAATATCTGAACTGCTATTATAAATATTAACTAATGCAAAATAGTACATATTTGCTATAGTTGAATCGATTATAACTTTATTTTTTGCCGGTAAGTCATTTTCGTAAATATATCTTACGGCCATTCTGGATGCATCAGTATTATAAACTGTTTTCAAACTATCACTCAGCGTAGAGTCATCAACTTCGGGGTCTAAGTCCGCAGCATTATTATCATAGCATGAAAGCAGGAAAATACTCGTTATGATTAGATATATTTTTATTTTCATAGATACTTCAATTTTAGTCAGTTATCCAGAATAAGCTATGCCACCAGGCGATATTGTTTTTATTTTGAAAAAGTATGAATAAAAAATTCTGTTAAGCACCATTCCCATAAATACACTCCTTTATTAAACCGCAATCCCCTTCATAAGTAGTTAAAATATAATCCCTTATAAGACCCAATGTCAAATTGGGGGGAATCACATACTATTCTGCCTTTTATGGAATAAAAAGGATAGTTGTAACCTCATCATTGAAAAAGAGATCATGTAACAACGGGCTTAAAAATTATATAAACCCACTCTAAAATTCAAATTGTGACATACTCGAAGCATCCCCAAAAAGTTGAGTTGCCGAAAAAATGGTTAGAAAATGTAAGGATGGGTCTTATCTATATTACCGTATCCCTTCCTTTCGGGACTACCTTTTCATTTTTCATTGAGTGGCCATTTTACATCCGAGTTGAATATATCCCAATCTTGGAAATTTCCCCCAAAAATGTTTACCGTGGATATATACAAATACCACAACCGCCCGGGCTCCTTTACCCCCCCCCTCTAAGTCCCCAAGGCAAAACCATCGCGTATCCGGTTTGTATCCGGTTTCATTACATAATATCTGATAGAATCTGATAGGGTTGACTCTTTCCCTAATAAATAACTATATAATACAAAACCCCTGCATCTCGACGAGTGACAGGGGTTTAAGAGTGTGGCTCGGGACAGAATCGAACTGCCGACACAAGGATTTTCAGTCCTCTGCTCTACCGACTGAGCTACCGAGCCAAGCTTATTTACTGTAAGCTGTAATATTATTTAATATCCAGACTCAAAATTACCTTAACTGAATTCGATGGATCTTCGATGGGATTTTGAGTAGAGATTCCAGGTATATGGATCCCCTGCTTAGTTCTATTTTATGAAATAACATCTTTAGTATTATCCGCTTTTGATGCAATGTAAAATCGGTGGCGAAGTTAATATTCTCATAAGCTTCCTTCAAAGCGTCAAAGTCTGGTTTATAAATATTTTTTGTTTGTTCATCAATTTGTTGAACGATTTCTGATTCCTGTTCCCTTAGTCCTTGGAACCGTTTTGATATCAATTCAATCGGAAGGGATCCAGTTTCTACAGCCTCCACTAACCGAGCTTGCTTTACTTGAACTAAATTCAATTTCTTTTCAAGAGCCTCGGCTACCGGTGATTCATTCATGGCTTTTACCTTTTGACTATAAGCTCTTTCGATTTCAACAATATTATTCAAATCATTTACAGCCAGTTTCCAGACCGCATTGTCAATAACATACATCCTCCACATTTTTTTGTTGGAGCAATCTTCACCGTATTGAATTGACGAACATTTATAATACTGCCATTTTTCTTTAGTCGCTTTACTTCCGGAGGTAAATGTTTTGACGGTCCGCCCACAAATCCTGCATTTAAAAATCCCTAGGCCGGTCAGCATATACTTTGCCCTAGTAGATCCTGGAGCTACTACCCTTCTGTGGCGCTTAGCCCTCTGGATTCTTTTGGCCAGGTCCTTTTTAATGATGGCCGGCCATTGACCATTAATCACATTACCATCATAATCTTCTATCTGCCCGGCATAAAATAAAATCTTGGACGGTTCAATGATTCGTCTGATCTGCCTAGGGGTGATGGTAACCCCTTCTTTTTTTAGATCCCTGGACAACATTAGCGGTGAATGATCTAGGGCTCCTTCCAGAATCCGGATTACCCCATCAGCTGCTTCCTGGTCCACTTCCAGAGTTTTGGTGGCAGGGTTGTATTTATAACCTTTAGGCGCATAGCCTCCAAGCCATCCACCCTTTGCCCGTTTCTCCCTTCTCCCCTTGTCACATCGTTCTTTGATCCGTTTCCGTTCATAGTCAGCGATACTGCCCCACAGGTTGGCCGTGAAATCGTGGTCAATATTGTTGTGGTCAAACTCCTGGTATGGCGTGAGGATGGTAACGCCGGCATCTTGCAGCTTCTCCCTTATATATAATGAGTCTTTTAAATTTCGGCTCAATCGATCCAGGGAAACAATTAACAGGTATTCAAATTCACCTTTTTCAGCATCATCCAGGATCTGCAACATCTGGGGCCTAGTGGACAAGGATTCACCGGAGATCCCTCCTTCATCATAGGTGTGGGTTACTCTGAACTTCCGGTCGGCTGCTAATTTTCTTAGATCCTTTTTTTGTGAGGTAAGTGAGAATTGCTTTGCCTGGTCCTCCGATGAGACGCGGATATAGATGGCGCACTTCATGGGCGATGAAATTAAGTACAGAGAATCAATGGAGCCAAAGTGTAGTTATGGTCCAAAGATTTATTTACTAAATATTGAAAAATCAATCAGATTGAGTATCGTTCTCTTTTGGTTTTTTCCTAGGGTCAAAATCAGAGAGATTAGGGTCATGATGCTTATCAATATCTTTAATGTCCATCTCCAACTCTTTCAGGATAACGTCTCTAATGTGTATCGCACCAACCAACAGCACGGTTATTAGGTCAAATCCTGTTTCATAAGCGCCGGTTTCTAATTTTGCAATTGTGTCATCATTCTCCCATGACAATATATATTTTTTAATACTTTCCTGAACACGATAAGGATTACTGTAATCTTTACTTTTTACGTACTCTAATATTTCATCTTTTCGGGCCTCTACGCTCTCTCTTATGCCCGAATCCTCAAGTATCTTTATTCCTTTTTCATTTAGTGTTACCGGCGATTTACTTTCTGTTACAGAACCAAGTATGCTAGCAATTGCCGCATCAGAGAACAATCTTTCTGTATTAATAATTGTTGATTCCCACCCCAAAACTTTTTTTATATCAGTTTTAAGTAAGCCTACATCTGTTACAATGTTTTCAAATTTCATGCTTATGCGCCCTGTACGCCAAATAATAAAACCTAGGCCGCCACCGCCGCCGCCAATCCCAATGATTGCAGTTACAATTCTAATAGTTGGCCAGTGTTCAACGAACCAACTTGTTTCCCCTGTCATGCCCTTTTTCCCTGCTTGTTACAAATGTATTTATGATACAAATCTATAATTTTAAAAATGCGAATGTTCCTCGAATTGATCATTGATTAACTCCCATTCTGCATTAAATATAGTACGAATAAACAGGAACAGCATAGGAATAAACAGGAATGATCTGGTATGAAACTAGATTGATCCATTGTAATATTTTTACAGCAACCACCGTACCAAGTTCCATTTCTCCTCTATAGATGTTTTCTAACGGGGAAGTTGTTTCCCCTTTTTAACAACTTCATTTCCCCTTCTTCCTCAATCTCCATATACCCAGCACTACACCTAGTCAATCCACTGAAAAATGGAGCAGACTAAGGAGTTGAAGCCTCCTTAATCCTTGTCCCCAAGCGTTCGCAGCAATTCATACCGGTAAATGCCTGTATAGTGTTTATCCGCCCATTTTGGCTGTAAGGCATAATGCCCCACGCTAGTGATTTCTATCAGCTGGTAACTGGCCTTGGTGCGAGTATGGCTAACCATCACGTGAATATTTCCATGGGCATCTTTCACATCTACTCCGCAAAAGGCACAGGGGCAGGCTTCCCGTAAGGTGGGGAAAGAAATGTAGCTCTCCTGACCATCATTCCACTTAATAACCAGAAGATTGGATACAATTTCATAGGACTCAATTCTCAACTCTTCTTGTTTATTCATGGCACTTTCCACCGCTGGGGCTGAATAGGTAGAGCCTCCCTTAAGGCATTGATCCTGATTTGAAATTGAAGGGCGCGTGAATAACCGGCGATCGTTGTTCAATGACCACCTTGCTTTGAATGGTTATGATGTTTATCATGGGATCGGCAGTTTCGAGACCTAATTTACGCATAATGGCTCAAGTTTCCGCATGCACCACATTCTTATAATGCCCAAACGCCATCCCCTAGGATGGACAGCACAGCAAGTCCTTGTATTTCTGCGCAGCTCATTAAATTGTCGGGCCCCCCTAAAGAAGGTGAAAAAGGGGGGCCCTTGGCGCTACAACTCAATCGTGCATAGTCACAGCGCCATTTTCCCTCTCAAAACTTATCCGTCCGATGTTGACTATCTACATCTACATTTTCTAAGCCAAGTGATATAACTTTACATTTAAGACTGCCATCACTTTTATCTAGGTTATTTTGCCATTGAAGTGGTCTCAAATTTGAAAGATCATCGGAACCGCCCGGTGAGATGTGATCAATTTCCCATCCATGATCATGGTCTCTGTTCCCATAAAAACGTCGCCCGATCCAAGCATCACAATCATCTTTTCTCCATACGTAAGGATCAATGCCTGGTTCGGTTTTTCCTTTTTCCCAGACGCTTTGAATTATTTCATCGCTCCAGGTCATCTAACCTTCTAGGCTCCTAACCTAATGATGGCATCCAGCCGGATTCATTTGACTCAGATTCTTCTGTAATCCTTCTTGCAAACTCTACGAATGCTTTCCATAAATCCTTTCTTGACAGTTGTTTATAATTTTCGGGGTGGAGCTTTACATGGGTTTTAAAAAGTTCTATTGCTATGCGTTCGCTCATGGCGACCTCCTTGTTTGTTTACGGTTAACTGGCATGTGGGAAGGGGTGGATGAAATATGTTATTAAATAACAACTATTTTCGCTACTACGCGTCCATATGTGTCTCTAGATTGAACAGTACACCGAACTTCTTTACCAGTCAATCTATTCTCTAATGTTTGTTTTGCTTGTAACCCACCTGAATTACCCAATTCGGGTGCATTGTCATCAGCTATTCTTATTTTCTCATTATCATTATATTCAAATAAATTATTATTACCAATATGAGTCACATTCATTTCAAATGTATCTCCATCGATAACATTGGTTACAGGTCCACGTATTGTATCAGTCATAATTGGCTCCTTTGTTTATTTTTTTTATTTTACTCATCTTATCGCCTTAGTATGGTAAAGTTTTCTTCGTTGCTCTTAGCCAAGTTTGCACCTGATTCATTCTTTTTTAGTCTTACCGTTTTCCAAAATTCTTCTTCATTTTTTTTATTAAGTGCCTTCAATCTCTTATGAGAAAACGGCCCCACTTCTGTTAATAAATTCGCATCAATTCTCCAATAAAAAGTATCAGGGAAATCTTTATTTAATATTTTGTCTCGATAATTAATTCTCAGCACTAAATATTTAGATTTTCTTAAGTCATCAGAACTAATGCCCTCGGATTTTAGAATATGACTCCTAAAATTTATTGTCCAAATGTCATCATGAGGAATTGGATTGAAAGAAAAACATTGCATTGTTATTAATGGTTCTATTTCCTTATTCGATCCACCAATGTCCTCTTTTTTATAAGTATATATATAAGCTTCAATTTTATCGGTAGGATTAATACCAAAATTAATCAAGTTAATTATTATACGACCCGGGGCATCATAGAACTCTCCCAATATAACGCTTCCAGGTTCTGAACTTGGTGCCATGTATGCTCGTCTTGACTCTCTTTCTTCCTCGTTGAACTCTCTGGTTTGCTGAAATGTACGACGCGCATAGTACAGTGCTCCAAGAGCTCCAATGGCTATAAGTATTTGAACAATGATAGTGACGATATCAATCCAATTGTATTTCATAGCACTATCGGCAATTAATGAAATATCAGGGTTTATAATCTCCATGTTAGAAATGTTTATCTATTTAATAGACATAGTGCTTTAGTTACCGGCATTAAAGATTTTTACGATCTGCTCGGCGGTAATATTACCATCACTATTTTTATAACCAATCGTTTTACGGAAGGCCAAAATAGCTTTAGCAAAATGAATTTCGGATTCTTTAGTTTTGCCGGATAGAAATGTTTCGACGAAAAGGGCAATTTGTTCCAAAACAGAATCAGGGCACCACAGTAGAACATCTTTGGATGCCTCAGCGAATCTTTTAATCCAATCTTTAGACTTAAAAGCATCCCCGGTAACCCTCTCAGACCACAAATCAAGAAACTTGCTAAATGTGTTTCTTTGTTTATCAATAATTTGAATTTCATTGGCAATAGATTTGATAATCCTCTTTTTAGCCCAAAACTGGAAAATCGCAAAGAGAATAAAGACACTTGATGCAATGGCGGCAATGAAGAATTCCCAAAATTGAGTCATGTTAACCTCCTCATTGGTTTACGGTTATTTGGGATGTGAAAGGGGGTAATGTTTTAATGGTTTTAGACCGAGAGTTGATGTTAACTACCTGACTTATTCAACTCTTTGTTGATTGTCTTTAAATATTCAATAACCTCTTTTGCACTAGTTTTAAACGCCTCTTTCGCTTCCTTGTCGTTTTTGCCAATCCATTTCTTCACTTTGTTTAAGAGAATTCTTTTTTCCTCTTGTTTCTTCTTCCCTCTTCTCATTTTCAATACTTTTTTTACTTCTTTCTTAAACCGATTTGGATAGTACAGTTCAAAATCATGCTTGCTAAATTGGTTAAATTGTTTATCCTCCCACCCCGATTCTTTATACATGGATTTAAAATCTTTAATGATTTTAGCTTCTTTTGGACCGCCATCAATTAGAACCCAAACTTTGTTTTTGTAAATTGGTTCTAGGTGAAGGAATACGAAAAGCTCATTGAATTTTCCAAATTTTTGTTTAATCGTATCCACTCCATTAGCTGAAAATGTTCTTAATCGACCTTTTAATTGTGGAGCAAACCATCTTATAAGATAGTCCCTTATTATACTCTCAGCAGATGATTCCTCTAAAAAAAGCCATCCTTTCCATAGGTCAAAATCAAACAAATCATAGCCTAAATCCTCGAGGACTTTTCGCCTTTGGTGTGGATCCGCCTCCACTTCTTCAATTTTAGATATAAATAAATTAGGCATTTCTTTGTCTGTTTTCGTTTGATATACTCTAAAGATTTTTACATTATCATTTGCTCCAAAATGTTTCATTACAATATTCGAATGGGTTGAAATTATGAATTGATTATTTTGAGATTTTTCTATAATTAGATCCATTAAGGATTTTAGAGCATTTGGATGTATATCATTTTCAAGTTCTTCTATTAGAAATATTTTGTTATCTGAAATACATAAATCGGTAATCAGACCCAGTATGTTTGCTACACCATCTCCCATGGCTGATAGAGGTATGTATTCCTGATTGTGAACGAAATATACTGCATGTTTACCATTACCTATTGCTCGGGAGGATATCTCGAATCCAATTATTTTTCTACAGGCACTAATATATTGATCATGCCCCGGTTGTTGTTGGGTTATTAACCTATCAACCTTTGCATTCAAATGAGTGAAATTTCCCATTACAGAATTGACGCTTGATTCACCTATAGAAGTATCAAGCACTACTGATTTTCTTTTAGATAGATAGGGATATATCCTATTGTTTGGCTCAATTTCCGGGAATTGATTGAAACCCATATCCGAACCCGATTTATATACAATTTTTCTATTATCGGCAATATCAAAATAAATACGCTTCCATTGTTCATTGGGTTTTGAAAATGGAAGTCCAACTTCTTGGACGTATAAATTTATTGTTCCTTGTTCCGCTCCTATTCTTACATCATTTTTAGTCAAAACATCTGGCTTTTGTAATAGTAAAATAGAATTTATTATTGTGGACTTACCAGAATTGTTAGGCCCAACCAAGACATTGATATTTCTTGATAGCTTAAGATTGTTGACTTTCTTAAACGCTTTTACATTGGTTAAGTCTATTCTAGATATCCACATATTATTTAGAAGAAGTCATCAATGAGAAGGCGATGAGTATGATAAAGTATTTGATGGGGCTCCTTTGCCAGAATTTCTCAATCTATATCCAATATTTTCTTTCTTTTGGCTTCATATTCGTCTTGAGAAATGGTTCCTTTATCCAACAATTCTTTTGCCTCATTTAGTGCCGTTTCAATTGTTTCGTTGGGAATTGTTTCAGCTGGAGAAGGAGAGTCGCTCCCCCTGCCAGCCATAATCATAAATAATCCAATAGCAGCTACAATCCCGCCACCAACAACATTAAATAGCAACATGGTTATAATCCCGATTATCAATAGAAATGTTCCAAATCCTTTCATGATTCCTCCTTGTTAGAAATGTTTATTCATTTTAAAAGACTTAGTTGGTTTTATTTTAGCAATAATAGTTTTCTGCTTTTAAATGTGCCTCGAAAAACTGTTTGTAGAATATATACACCACTTGCTTGATCTGATGCGTTCCAGACAAAAGAGTATTCCCCATTGGAAAGAAAACCCTTATTTATTTCATTTATCAACCGACCATTAACATCATAAACATTAATAGAGACAGCCCCCGCAGTCGGTATATATAGATCAAATGAAATCGATGGGTTGAATGGGTTTGGGTAAGGTTCCGATATCATAAATTTGTTTGGTAAAGTATCAAATTGATATGTTGAGAGCTGCTTTGTAGTATTTTCATACCAAGCAAATTTTTTGTCGTAATCGGATGCTGACAATATATCTTTTTCCCCATCCAAATTAACATCCCCAACAGAAATCCATCTTACGCCATCAGCAGCATTAGACACTTCAATTTCAATAAATTTCTGTGCCTGGTTTATGTTAGCAAGAACAATTATTTTATCAAAATCAAATGAAGCGATAACAATATCTAAATCATTATCATCATCTAAATCTTCGAGAATTAGGCCAACTTCGTTGATAAGCCCTGGATAAAGTTGGCGCAGAGAAAAATTTTGTGAGCCATCATTTTCCAGCATTATTAAATCACTTGCATTGTTGGTCGTTGTAATGATGTCCAAATCTCCATCGTTGTCCAGGTCTCCACTGGCAAGTCCCCATGTGTACTGATCATTATTTAGGATATCATGTCTTGTAAAAGTCATTGTACCATCGTTCTCATACCAACCAACTTTCATCTCACCACCACCATGGCTATTGATGCACTCTACAATCACATCCAAATCGCCGTCTTTATCTAAATCAAGAGCATTAAGAAAGTAAGGCGTTTCACCTACGTCCTCGGTTACGTATTTACCAATAAAAACTTTGTCGCCGATATTATCATACCAAACAATAGCTTCCTGGACCCAATCAGTAGCAAGAATATCATTATCACCATCTAAATCAAAATCAGCAGTATAAATTAATCGGTGACTCCGTGAGTCAAGTGTTTCAAATTCTTTAGAAAGAAATTTTTCTTCATCATTAAACCACACCCTGATAAGTTTATTCCCTTTATCAACCGTTACAATATCTACAGAATCGTTACCATCTAAGTCTGATAACGAAAAAGTTCCATAAGATAAAGTGTCAATAATTTCTTCTGAAAAAGAAAGGTTTCCATCGTTTTTCATAATAACGATTGAATTGCCGCCACCAATTACAAAATCAACATCCCCATCTCCATCAATATCAATTGACTCAATTTGGTAACCGCTCCTGGTTCCCTTTTGTATAACGCGCTCAATAAAATCTTGACCTAATATTTTTTCAGAGATAGTATTAATTAACAAAAACAGACTTATAATTTTTGTCATTATGACACCTTGCCGATTAAGTTAAAAGAATAACAACTTTCATATAGTAACTGTATTAAAATCTTTTTTCTTTCACCCACACAACAGGGTAACAAAACTCAATATCTTTTTTATGCAGCTTAATATCGTCTGCATTGTATTTTTTTAGATGGACCATATCGCCATTGAACCGAATCTTTGCTATAAGCTTTCCCCCGTCCTTTGTACCGATCACTGCATGGTCACCAGTTCTGCATTCCAAGTTTGGTGAGACAACAACCCGATCACCAGGCTCATATTTTGGCTGCATTGATTCGCCAGTGACTAATACTGCAAAAGCATTTTCATCTTTGAGGCCATGGGGTTTTGATAGCATTTCATCACTAACACCCATTGGGTAGTCACTATCATCCGCGAAAACACCTGGCCCAGCCTCCACCAATCCAACAACAGGAATAATGCCTTTCTCTGCCGGCATAGGTTGAGGGGATTCAAAGTCTTGATTGGATGTAGGGGCTACACCTGGTAAATGTTGAAATCGCAATAAATATTTATTTGGAACTTTGCCTGTTTTTTTCCAGCCAGAAATAGCCGGTTGACCAATTCCAAGCTCTTCAGCTAACTCTGATATAGTCGAGACATTAAGCTCTTTCATTATTAAAAACAGGAAATTATCTACGTTTATCATATTTTATTTGTTATTATTAGTTAATATCATATATATTCAGTCAAGTTATGAGAAAGGATTAACATGATTAAGATCAATCTGCACTGCCTTCTTGATCTTCAATACTTTTCCATGGATTCTGCACAACATCCAGAGTCTTCGCATAATAAGTGAGGTAAGTGTCAATGTCTCCGTATACCTCATTCCGTTTTTCACCATTTTGTTGTAAAAATTGGATCAACAGATTCATTGCTACTTCTTCTTTGGACTGGCCGCCACATCGGCATTCATCATTTGCCATAATTAGCTCCTTTTTTGATTAATGAAAAAAAATAACCATCAATTTATGTTTAGACTCATTGACGACCTATTTGAGTCGTGGGAAAGACGGGCTTTTGCTCGTTTTTCTTGGGGCGTTTTTTTGATGGTATTCGTCATACTTGCATATTTGTTTGATAACATTGTCGATCTGGCTAAAGGATTCATCATTATTTATGTGGCATATTTTTTACTATCGGGGAAGGCCAGAGAAGAAGTAAGGGGTTTCTTTTTACCAGAGACAAAACAAGATAGCATCAATTCCCGGGTCCCAGAAAAATCTGATTTTTCAAAAACCACAAGTCCTCTTGTGATCCCTCTTCCATTTAAACTAAACGGAAACGGTATAAGTTGTTTATTCACTGATCTTTCAAATTCTTTATCAGGTAAATACAAATCCACATACGAAGACTCAGGATTTCGAGATAAGTATCTTCCGCCTAAATCTCTTTTGTCACTAACAAAAAGAATAGGCTCTGTATCATTCAAACTTAGAGACGAAATAGATACAGGCTCTTTACCAAGATTCTCAACAACACTGTCTAATACGACAAAGCCTTCGCCGACCCAGATATCAGCTACCGTCAAATTCACCTTAGCTTGTTTTTCTAACTTATCAATTAAATAAAAAGTACTGCTGATGAGCCAAGATAAATCCATAGAAAAAACTTATTTAATCGCATCACAGATAAAAGTAATTCTCGAGGAAAAGGGTTTTACGCAAAATGATGTTGCCAGACTTGAAGGATGCTCAAGGCAGTTGGTATCACAGGTTATAAATGGGGTTGATCGTAGTAAGCGCATAACTAAAAGAATTTCAAAGCTGATTGATAGACCCAATTTGGTGATTCTGGACGCTGAGACGCAAGCGGAACTTGTCAAGGAATACGGGGGAAAATCTTTTTTATTAAATGTGACCAGTAAATCAACTTCTCCTTCTACTGCTGCTGCCAGGATGGGCACATCTTTTTTATGTGCCATTTCTTTAACTTGGGTAAGAACTCGTTCATTCGGATTAATTATTTCATGAAATGATTGTGTAATGATTGATTTGAATGCTGGCAAAGCAGACGGATTTTTTTTCTTAATATTTCGTTCACATTCAACTCGTACCTGATCCGAGATAATTCCTTTTATAAAACCTAACTCTGATATTTGAAGCAACAGATGACTTGCACCCATAGTCGAGAAGGATCCGGAAATAATTACAGCAGAGTCACAAAATACTCTAAGGGGTGAATTATTCAATTACGAATGAGAATATTTTTCGCGTTCTTTAGCGACACCTTGAATCATTTCTTCTAAAGAGATATCATTTTCTTTCATCAACGATTCCATTTCAGCTGCCAGCTTCGGAATGGTTGTCATTTTTGGACTGATCAAAAATCCTTCCCCCAAATCAATTAAGGTTAAAGGATCCCCCTTTTCAATGCGGTATTTATCTCTGATCTTTTTAGGGAGTGTCATGGTTCCCCTGCTTCTCACTTGAATTACATTACTCATTTCATTATTCCTGAATTACTGATTTCCAGAATTTATACTTAGTATCCCATACTCCCAAGGTCAACTCTGTTGAAATGAACAGTATTTAATTAAAACAAATAAGAGAAATTCACCAACACACGTTCGGAACTTACTTCTTCGGTAGCGCCGTGAGGCGTATAAATATCACTGGAAGTCTTGGTCCAGTTTGTAGAAAGGATGGCAGCGTCCATCATTATATTGTTCCCGAATGGAATGCCAAAGCCTAGCGACAAAATGGTACGGTCGGCTGACTGATCTCCATTGGGAGAAGGAAATAATGCTGCACCGGCCCGAAGACTGATGCCGTAATTTTTATTAAATTCCAGCAGATATTCTGCCCCCGCCCGAACCTGAAATACTGCGCGGTATTGGAAGGCGATGTTGGCGTTTTCTTCCAAAAAGATTTCATAATCTTCAGAATCCTTGGCAATGTTCTTCAGGTTAAACTCCGTGGCGGACCAATCCCGGTAGCGGAAACTGGTGGCGACAGCTAAATTTCCCAGCGTAAACACGCCCCCAAAATCAAACACCATCGGCGTCCGTACTTTATAATCATAAATGCCAAATTCGGTGGTATCACTTTTGAATCCGTCGTCAAAAACGAGTGTTTCATCCGTGGCATGGTTTTCATCAACATTGATATTATAGGGCAATGAAACGGACATCCCAATCTTGAACCAATCCGACACAATTGCTTTTAACCCACCACGAATATTCCATGCCCGCGATCTAGCGATCAATATTTGGTTTAAGTCATACTGTTTAAAATTCGCCGGAAATTGATTATAATTATTTTGAGAATCATCTTGTGAAAATTCGAAACTGTATTCTTCGCGCCCTGAAACCCTGGACAAAGATAATCCACCGGAAATAGTCGGCGAGAGGGCAATCCCAAACGAAAAAGTCAATTGTTCCATAGCACCGCCGTTTACCACAGTCTCACTGCGTTGGACATGATTAGAAAATTCGTAATTTTTTTCTTCGCCGTTCAGCGAAATTGGAAAATTCAACTGATTATCCTTATCGCTGAAACCGGAGAAGGACACTAATCCATCATAATGGACAATGCGGTTGAAACCGATTCCGATCACCATACTGCCGCGGACCGCTGGCAGCGGGAGGGTAATTCCCATCCCATTGAATCGACCTACATTTAATGGATTTTGAGTTGTCTCATTGATATAGGTAGTCTGGTTAGTATAATTCAAATTCTGGCCTTCAAAATACATGGTACCGTTTAACATCCCCGCCAGGCCGGCAGGATTCCAATACATACCCGATGGATCATTCCCCAATGCTGTAAAGGCCCCTCCCATGGCCAGGGAACGGGCGCCGTAACCGATCTCGTTTTCTAAAATATGGATCGCTTCAGCAGCGGATTGTGGTTGGACGGAAGATATGAGGAGAACAAAAATAAAAATGGGTCGCAGTTTTAATGTGCCCTGCATCAATATCCCCTATTGTAAAATAAATTAATTCCGGCGTGTAGCGCGTCGGCCGGAAGAACCGGAAGATCTGGATGATTTTCCTGAAGAAGAACTACCGCCCGATGAACGGGTACTTGATACCGATGAACTCCTTCCAGAGGATGATCCACTATTTCTGTTCGAGGAAGTATTCGAATCAGAATTCGTATTTGATGTCCGTACCAACCTCAAGTTTGTATCTGTTGGTCGTTTCCTATCCTTGGTAAAATTTCGAATATCTTTTTCTTCTATGCCAGGGATGATCATTGTGTATCCACCCAGCCTGTAACCATATCCATAATTGTAATATCCCAATCCACTGTATCCGCCATTGCCATACAGGTAGGAATATGGATTATAAAAATTGTATGGATTGTAATAATTGGAATAACCATAATAGGATGAATACATCGGATCGAAGCGGCGATGCATCATGGAATAGGATAAGGATGTGGATGAATTTCGATCCTGTGCATAGATGCCTAAATCGGGACGAACTTGGGCCCTGGAATAGGTATCATAAAACGAATCTTCTTCTTCCGGTGATGGATAAAACCAACTCAGTTGAGTATAACATCCTTGAAGGGCTAGGGAACAAATCAAACTCAGGTTTATGAATATTGCTTTCAGTTTCATAACGGCCAATATTACATCAGGATTCGGAAATAACCAAATTGGCCGGATCAATTTTTTTGTGCATCAACCATTCCTGGTTGATGAGAACAATCAGGATGATTGTTCCACATTATTTTTTAATCCCCACCAGATCCAGCACAAAGGCATATTCCAGAGCAACTTCATGATACCTCCTAAACCGTCCGGACTTACCACCGTGGCCCGCATCCATATTCATATGGAGATAAAGATCATTGTCACCTTGCCAGTGATCCCTGAGTTTGGCCATCCACTTTAAGGGTTCCCAATATTGAACCTGAGAATCAAAAAATCCTGACGTGACTAACATATTTGGGTAGGCCTTATCCACCACCTGGTCATAGGGCGAATAGGTCAGCATATAGTCGTAATAAACTTTTTCCTTGGGATTGCCCCATTCATCAAATTCGTTCGTGGTAAGCGGAATGGATTCATCCAGCATGGTTGTGACCACATCCACAAACGGTACAGCGGCAATAGCACCCTTCCATAATTCCGGCGCCATATTCACTACGGCTCCAATCAATAATCCACCGGCACTGCCCCCCTGGCAAAACATTTGATCGGTTTGGGTGTACCCATTATCCACCAGAAATTTGCCCGCATCAATAAAATCGGTGAAGGTGTTTTTCTTATTCAGCATTTTGCCGTCATCATAGGACTGGCGTCCATAAATCTGGCTGCCGCGGATATGGGCAATGGCATAAATGAAACCCCGATCCAGCAAACTCATTCGGGTTGAACTGAAATACGGATCCATCGTTGCGCCATAAGAACCATAAGCATACAATAAAAGATTTTGGGGACCATCCGTTTTTAAATCCTTACGATAGACCAATGAAATGGGCACCTTCTGTCCATCCCTGGCTGTAGCATAGAGCCGCTCAGAATGATAGGTTTCCTGGTCATAACCGCCCACAACTTCCTGCTGCTTCATGAGGGTTTTTTCACCGGAATCCATGTTGAAATCATAGGTCGAAGCCGGCGTCACCATGGATGAATATCCATAGCGCAGGATGTTTGTGTTGAATTCCTCATTAACGGAAATGCGGGCCGTGTAGGTCTCTTCGCCAAAATTGATATATTCGTCACTTCCCGTTTTCTGGTTGATAACTCTTAACCCTCGCAAACCATCCTTCCGCTCATTGAGCACCAGGTGATCCTTAAAAATTTCCACCCCCAAAAGGTGTACATCCTCCCGGTGGGCGAGCACTTCTTTCCAATTGGACATATCCGTGGCATTTTCAGACGTTTCCATGAGACGGTTATTTTTCGCCTTCCAATTGGAAACGATATAAAATTTATCCTGATAGTGATCGATACCATATTCGTGTTCCGTCCCCCGTGCGGTAAAGTTTTTAAACGCGCCATCGGGATTATCGGCTTTCAGTATTTGATAGTCGCTCACCAAAGTGCTGCTGTTGTAAATAATGATGTATTCCCCGGATTTTGAGCGGTACACACCGATATAATAGGTCTCATCTTCCTCGGTATAAACCAAGTCATCATTTTGATAATCGGAGCCCAGTTTATGACGGTATATTTTTTCCGATAATAGCGTGACCTTATTTTTGGATGTATAAAAAACAGTCTGATTATCGTTGGCCCAAGCCACGTTGCTAGTGGTGTTTGGAATCGTCTGATCCAACACGTCACCGGTGTTCAGATCCTTAAAATGGATGTCATAAAACCGGCGGCTCAGTGTATCCACACCGTAGGCCAACCACTGGTTATCCGGACTCACTTCCATCCCGCCCACGGCGAAATAATCATGCCCTTCAGCCATTACATTCTCATCCAAAATTATTTCCTCCGCCGCTTCAAGAGAACCTTTTTTGCGGCAGTGAATGGCATATTCCTTACCCTTTTCGTAGCGCGTATAATAATAGTAGCCATTATCTAAATAAGGTACGGACTCATCATCTTTTTTGATGCGACCGATAATTTCATTGAACAGGTTATCCTGGAATTTTTTGGTGTGCTTCAGGCGCTGATCAGTATAATCATTTTCAGCTTCGATATAATCCACAACTTCCTGGGCATGGCTGTCTTTTTGCTCGGCAGATTTTTGTTCATCCGTAAGTCGCATCCAGTAATAATCATCTATACGGGTATCCCCGTGGATGGTCATTTCGAGCGGTTTTTTGGTGGCGTCAGGCGGGGTTGAATTTTGGGTGCATGCTGTCATAACTAAAATCGATATTAAAAGGGTTAATTTCACAGTGATCTCCTCAATATTGTGAATTATAAGAGCCTCAAATATAAGGGTAAGTCCATTTTTCGGCGAGGGAAATTTATCACGGGTTAAAGGCAAATGATGAGATTGACATTCACATTTTCAAATTCGAGAACGCCAGTTCAAATGCTTCCAAAACAATTTGAATATGCTCTTCCGTATGGACGGTGGAAATGAAAAATGTCTCAAAGGCCGAGGGCGGCAGATAAATCCCCCGTTCCATTAAATCATGATGGAGAGGTGCAAACATCTTTGTTTGACTATTGAACACATCATTGAAATTTTGCACTTCATCGGACGTGAAAAACAAGCTCACCATAGATCCGCATGTGTTTACACACAGGTCAATCCCTGTACGCCTGGCAGCGGATTTCAATCCATCCGAGAACTGTTGACCCAAGGATTCCAGTTTTTCATAAACAACTTTCTCGGCCAGCAACTCCAGGGTAGCTGCCCCTGCTGCCATGGCAATGGGATTCCCGGACAAAGTGCCGGCCTGGTAAACCGGACCTTCCGGTGCAACCATATCCATAAGTTCCGCCCGACCACCATAGGCGCCAACCGGCATACCGCCACCAATGATCTTACCCAAAGTGGTTAAGTCCGGCCGAATACCGAAACGCTCCTGGGCCCCGCCCCGGGCTAATCTGAACCCGGTAATCACCTCATCAAAAATCAATAGGGATTGGTGGTCTTCAGTCCATTGGCGTAGGCCTGGTAAAAAACCCTCACTTGGAACGATGACACCCATATTTCCCGCTACCGGCTCAAGAATTACAGCGGCGATATCATCGGCGTGGGATTCAAACACTGCTTGCACCGCTTCCAGATCATTATAGGGAATCGTAATTGTTGAGGCCACCACATGGGCCGGCACACCGGGACTGGTGGGCTGTCCTAAGGTCGCCAGGCCGGAACCGGCCTGGGAGAGAAATAGATCCGCGTGGCCGTGGTAACAGCCCTCAAACTTGACCACTTTCTCCCGGCCCGTAAAGGCCCGTGCCAAGCGTACAGCACTCATGGTGGCTTCCGTGCCTGAATTAACAAACCGGACTTTTTCTATTGCGGGAACTGCATTGATCACCTGCTCGGCCAAGATTAATTCTCTCTCCGTGGGGGTACCGAAAGATGTCCCATTTCGCAATGCTTCTTCAATGGCTTGGTTCACATGCGGGTGGGCGTGCCCATGTATGAGAGGCCCCCACGATGCGGTAAAATCCACGTACTTGTTTCCATCTGCATCAATAACATAGGCCCCTTCGCCTTTCACCATGAAGCGGGGAGTACCGCCCACACTTTTAAATGATCGCACGGGACTGTTGACACCGCCGGGCATTAACGCTTTAGATCTCTCAAAGAGGGATACAGATTTTTTCGTATTCATTAGTCTTTATGTTAAGTGAAAGTTTTTAACTATTCAGGGCCGCAAATTCTTTAGCAAAATAGGTCAATATAATATCGGCCCCGGCACGCTTGATTCCCATAAGCATTTCCAGCATGGCTTTTTCTCCATCAATCCAATTTTTTTCAGCGGCAGCCTTGATCATGCTATACTCACCACTCACATTGTAGGCCGCGATGGGCAGGTCACAACTATCCTGCAATTTTGAAATGATGTCCAGGTAAGCCATGGCCGGTTTCACCATGAGGATGTCTGCCCCTTCTTCCACATCCAGACGGGCTTCCCGCAGCGCTTCCAGGTCATTGGCAGGATCCATTTGGTAGGATTTTCGGTCTCCAAACTGAGGCGTGGATTCAGCCGCTTCCCGGAAGGGACCATAGAAAGCGGACGCATATTTTACACTGTAACTCATAATCGGAATATGGCGGAAGCTGTTAGCATCAAGTGCCTCCCTGATCGCTATTACCATGCCATCCATCATACCGGAAGGGGCCACCATATCGGCACCGGCATTAGCATGGGAAATCGCCTGTTTTTGCAGAAATTCCAGGGTGACGTCATTGTCCACTTCCTCCCCTGCCAGGATTCCGCAATGGCCGTGATCGGTATATTCACACATACATACATCGGTGATCAGATACAATTCGGGGAATTCCTTTTTAATCGCGGCTAAGCTTTTCTGGATAATGCCTTCAGCGTGATAAGAATCGGATCCTGTCGGATCCTTTTTTTCCGGAATCCCGAACAAGATAACGCGGGTAATACCCAGTGACATCAGTGCTTCCATTTCTTTTAAAACTGTGTCGATGGAGTAGTGATAAATGCCGGGCATGGATGATATTTCCGATTTGATCCCCGTCCCATGACGGATGAATACGGGCATGATCAGATCATCGTTGGTTACCAGGGTCTCCCTGACTAGACCACGAATTTTTTTATTGGCCCGTAAGCGACGGGGACGATAAGGTAAATTGAAAGATTTATGTTTCATATGGGCACTTTAGTTGTTTTTGATTTCAGGTAAGATTCAACGCTATCAGAATTTTCATACGCATTAACAATAGTATCCGCCACAGAAATACCATTTCGGAACGATCCGGAAAAAAACAGACCGGGATATTGCTTTTCCAGATCATTCATATATTGTTTTTGTGTTCCATATCCTACTTCATACTGCGGGATTGCATGTTTCCACTGACAATGGGATACAAAAACAGGATCGGCATTAACCTGTAATAATGGTCGCAGGTCTTCCATTGCCATCGCAACTAAATGCTTTTCATCCTTCAATGCATTCTCAGGCTGTCGTGCCCCGCCAATAAATACGGTCAATAAAACTTTACCATCCGGAGCACGATCGGGAAAAATCGTAGATGAAAACAGGATCCCCAGGATATTGAATTTTTCCACTTCCGGAATCAAAATTCCAAACCCATCCAGAGGATCTAGAACGTCTTTCCGGTTGAATCCAAGATGTAGAACTGTTACCGGAGGGTAGTAAATTTTTTGTAATGATTCAAATTCTGGGACAACTTGAGAATTGATGGATATATTCCGCAAAGCATACATTTGACCGGTATAGACAACAGCACGGGCATTTCTTTGCTCCTGTCGACCATCCTGGTGACTGTAAGTCACTGTGAACTGGTTGTCGCCATAGGTCAAATCCTTTACTTCAGCCAATTGAAGAATATGCCCCTCCAGCGCTTTGCCCAAAGAATCCGGAAGTGTTTGTAATCCATCGTTGAACGAGAACATCCGCGCAGATTGTTTTTCAGTCCCTTGTCTTTGTCTTCGTTCTTTAGCACCTTTAATCTGTCCTTTGATTAGACTGCCATATTTCTGTTCCAATGAATAGAGTTTGGGAAAGGCATGTTTTACACTTATCCTCTCCGGATTTCCCGCAAACACTCCGGCGACAAAGGGGTTGACGGCATAATCAAGAAATTCTCGGCCCAAACGCCGCAACACGAATTGCGATAAGGATTCTTCATATAAATTATCCCAAGCAGGAATAAAGGGTTCCTTGATCAATTTGAGTTTGGCACGAATACTGAATAATTTAGATTTGAAAAATGCAGGTGGTGATGCAGGGAGCGGAACCGGAACACGGTCCCGGACTATATAACGGATTTTACTGGAATCGTTGGCATATATTTTTTCATTTTCCAGTCCTATTTCTCTGATCAAATCGGTGACCAAAGGGGACGTCTCCAAAACCGTATTAGGTCCCAATTCGGATAAATACCCGTCCCTTTTTGCTGATCGGATGGCACCGCCCAGATGCTGTCCTTTTTCCAACAGAATCACCGCATGTCCAGCATTGTGTAAACGGTAAGCAGTTACCAGTCCGGCAATCCCACCGCCAACAATGATGACGTCATAATTTCCTTTTTCCCCTGCTATCGTATTCATTTCCTACTGTGCTTCCACCAATGCCTAATTCTAAACCGTTTTGGAATAACGCAAGTTTGAGGTTCCTACGTAAGTATCGAATATCATGGCAATATTCCGGATAAAGAGCCGTCCCGTATCCGTTACAGTAAATCCCTGTAAACTCTGGCTGATCAAACCATCCTCTTCAAATTCAGATAAAGCGGATAATGTATTCCCAAAATACTTCTCAAAATCCATCTCAATAATTTTTGACATCTTTGGATAATCCAGTTCCATATCGCACATCAGGCGCATAATCACTTCCCGGCGGACCTGATCATCAGCGGTTAATTTTACTCCTTTTTCGTAGGGCAACTTTCCGTCAGTCAATTGTTGATAATAGTGCGGCAATTCCTTGAAATTTTGTGCATACATGCCATCAACCTGACTGATGGATGATAAACCCAGGGCATAAATATCCGTTTTAGCTCTTGTACTATACCCTTGGAAATTCCGCTGTAAAGTTTTCTCTATTTGAGCCATAGTGAGCTCATCATCCTGCCTGGCGAAATGATCCATTCCGATATAGACATAGCCGGATGAAGTCAGGCGTTCTATAATTAACTTTAACATCGACATTTTTTCTTCGGGAGAAGGTAAATCTCTTTCGTTTATCAGCTTTTGATGGGGTTTGATCCAAGGAACATGGGCATAGTTGAACACCGCAAGTCGATCGGGTTCTAAGGCAAGGATTAGATCCAGCGTTTTTGAAAAAGTCTTGGTTGTCTGATGAGGTAATCCGTAGATCATATCAAGATTGAGAGAGGAAAATCCTTCTTCGCATATCCAGGATACTACATCCCTAACCATTTCGGGTGGATTTATACGGTTCACAGCCTTTTGGACTACGGGATTAAAATCTTGAACACCGATGGATGCACGGTTAAAGCCTGTTTCACGCAAGGCGATGATGTGCTCCCGGGTCAATTCCCGGGGATCCATTTCACAACCTATTTCTGCATCGTCAGAAATTGTGAATGCCTGGTGGATTTTACTCCCCAAATGGCGAATCTGGTCCGGGGACAAGTGCGTTGGTGTACCGCCGCCATAATGAAGCTGAACCACTTTTCTACCGGAATGAATAGCCTCCTGCGACAATTCAATTTCCTTGGAGAGAAAGTTAAGATACTCATCAATGCTTTCCCTATTCCGGGTGACCATCATGGTACAACCACAAAACCAGCAGAGGGTATCGCAAAAAGGAAGGTGGAAATACAATGACAGATCTTTGGTCCCATGTATATTATTTTTATCAATGGCAGTTTGCCAATCCGCCAGGCGAACATCGGTGGAAAAATGTGGCGCGGTAGGATAACTAGTATACCGCGGGCCAGGACGATTATATTTCTTAATAAGATCTAAATCAATATTCATACCGCTTCCAATACCACTTCGCCCAAAGTCTGGATAAAGCCCGGATCAATGTCCATCGCGCCTACTCTCTCCCAGGTTAAAATGCCCTTATCAAGTGCCATTTCCTTCTTCTGGATATCCACTTCGTACAGGGTTTCCAGGTTTTCCGCAACAAAACTGATAGGAAAGACGAGTACATTTTTCTGACCATTTTTTAGAATTTCATCCACGGCCATTTCCACCGTAGGCTCCAGCCATTTCACCGGTCCTACCCGGCTTTGGAAGCATAGAGTGTGGTTCATATTTCCCGGTAGTTGAGCCATGATCAGGCGCACATGATCCTTGATTTCCTGTTCATAAGTATCACCATTTCGAACCCTGGAAACAGGGATTCCATGAGCGGAGAACATAAGATGCGGTGTTCCATCCATTCCCTGCAATTTTGATTCAATTAGGCGAAGGCAGGTTTTTAGGTAAAGGGGGTGGTTATAAAAACGGTAAATGATTTTTGTCGGCATATCCCCTTTGAACGTTTGATTCCATTCATTGACGATCGAATCGGTAGTGGTCGTTGAAAAATGGGGGTATAGAGGCAGCAGCACAATTCGGTCGAAGTCTCCTTGCTCCACCTGTTCTGCAATCTGGGATATAAAAGGAGGCCAATAACGCTGAGCACAAAACACAGTAAAATCACCATCATCTTTCACGTATTCTGCCAGAGCCAGACCCTGCTTATCGGTAATATCAGCAAGAGGTGATCCGCCGCCAATTGCAGCATAGTGCTGAGCTGATTTTGGCGCCCTGAATTTGGATATCATGCTGGAAAAAAATTTCTGCCCCGGTTTGCCAAAAGGAAATTTGAAGATATCCCGATCGCTGAACAAATTTTTGAGAAATGGACGGACTTCATCCTGGCGGGATGGCGCACCCAAGTTAGCGATCACAACCGCAGTTTTTTGTGTCATTACCCGTTCCCTGCCCAATCCCGAGGCTTTAGCACATCATACAATTCTGCTTCCTTCGAGCCCGGTTCAGGATGCCAGTTATAGGTCCAGGAAGTCAGGGGCGGCAGGGACATCAGGATGGATTCAATACGGCCTCTTGTTTCCAGGCCAAATAGGGTGCCACGGTCATAAACCAGGTTGAATTCCACATAGCGTCCCCGGCGGTATAATTGAAACTGACGCTGCTTTTCTGACCAAGGTTTATCCTTATGTTTTTCCAAAATGGGCAAATAGGTACGGTTGAAAGACTGACCAACATCCAGTGTAAAACGAAAATCTTTTTCTGGATCTTCCATGAGGTAATCAAAGAAAACACCACCCACACCACGGGCTTCGTTACGGTGCTTGATGAAAAAATATTGATCACAAGCTTCCTTATATTGTGGATATAATTCCGGCCCATGATTATCACATACTGCTTTCAGGGAGTGGTGAAATTGAATAATATCTTCACGATCAGGGTAGAATGGCGTCAGGTCAATTCCGCCCCCGAACCACACATTTTCCCCGCGCTCTACGTAGCGAACGTTCATGTGTACCGTAGGTATAAAAGGATTTCTGGGATGGATCACCAATGAAACCCCGGTGGCGAAGAAATCCAGAGATTCGCCCCCCTTTAATTTTTGGGCGATTTTTTCAGATAATTGTCCCGAAAGGGCAGAAAAATTGACGCCTCCTTTTTCTACCGCCTCACCTTGGAATACCCGGGTTCGGCCACCACCTTCACCTCGGTCATATTCCCATTGATCTTCTTTATATTCCTGTTCAGATACTTTTACCATCCCGTCGCAAATGTCGTCTTGCAATTGCTGAAAGGCGGCCATGACTTCCTTTCTTAATCCCAAATCAGACATGTGTCACCACACCTTCTACCGACGGTCTGTGAAAGCGAGCACTTTCTTCTTTCACAGTATCTACCAGCACTTGAACCGCTTCCACCGGCACATCGGGAGTGATACCGTGCCCCAAATTAAAAATGTGGCGCTGGCCATAACCATAATTCTCAAGGACGTTCAACGCTTCCCGTCTGATAACCGCATCAGGGGCAAGCAGAACGGACGGGTCTAGATTTCCCTGGAGCGAAACGTTTTCGCCCACCTTTTTACGCACTTTACTCAATGGTTGAGTCCAGTCAACACCGAGCACATCGGCACCGGTGGATGCCACCAGATCGGTCCAGTTTCCGCTTTTTACAAACAAAATCGCCGGGGCGCCTGAATTTTGAATGGCCTTAACAATTCGATTCAGATAGGGCAGGGACATTGTTTCAAATTGGTTATGAGTTAAATATCCGGCATTGGTGTCAAAAATCTGGATTACGTTGGCGCCGGCACGGACTTGTTCTGTTACATAATTTATTATCCCCTCGGTCAAAACGTCCATCAGGTGGTGAAAGGCCTGGGGTTCAGAATAAGCCAGGCTGCGAATGGTGCGATAATCTTTGGACGGCCGGCCCTCCACCATGTAGGTAGCAATGGTCCAGGGTGCGCCGGAAAAACCAATCAAGGCTTTATCGGAACTGAGTTCACGACGGATTGAGCTGATCCCTTGAAATACATGGCTCAGTTTTTCTATCACCGCAGGCTGGAGTTTTAAAAGTTGGTTTTTCCGGTTTACCGGATTTTCAAACACGGGTCCAACGTTTGCCACCAATTCAAAAGGAACGCCCATGGCCTCGGGTATGACCAAAATATCCGAATAAATAATGGCCCCATCCATATCATAACGTCGGATGGGCTGCAGGGTAATTTCTGTCATCAGGTCCGGCTGAGACATCATCGTATGGAACCCATGTTTCTGACGCAGGGCCCTGTATTCGGGTAAATGTCGCCCGGCCTGTCTCATGATCCAAATTGGCGTGCGGTCGCTTTCGATACCGCGACAGGCATCAATCAATATGCTCATTCGTATACTCCAAGTTTTTTATATGGTTTAAAATAATTTTTATCAATGGGTCCGCTTGGGGAACTTGGGGCTTGATAAAATCCTCAATTCCCTTATTTTTTAAAGCAGCCCCAGTGGTGGATCCTATGACAGCCAATGTATTTTCTTTCAAGTGACGAAGAGCTTCATCCTGTTCCTGAAAATGCTCTATAAACGCATCCACGCCAGAAGGACTGCCAAAAGCGATTATCGTGTTCTTTGAATTATTCATAAAAGGAATCAATTCTTCCTGAAGCCAAATAACCGGTTCATACAGGGGCAGCGTTTCCACCGTAATTCCTGCTTTTTTTAAGGACACCCAAACGTCTGGCGAGGTGAGTTTGGAGCAGAGATGAAGGTATTTTCCCCCTTCTTTGAGCCGGTCATCTGAAGGCAAAATAGATTCGGTCTGGTCTGCCAACATTATCGCTTTCAGGCCATTATCTTCCAAAAATTCATGGGCTGCTTTACCCACAGAAAATATGCTGGTGGCAAACTCGATTCCACTACCATCCACCCATTTTAAAAATGTATCGGCACCGTGGCGGCTAGTTAGGAAGACCCCTTCATATTGTCTGAGAGAGTTTTTGAGTATTAGACCATGATCTAGTTCCTGAATTCGGATCAGGGGTAAATGATGAAATGCAATTTTCCCCTCCTGGCGTCTTTCCAACCAAGGTGTTGAAGGCTCCTTTATTAAGGTCCAGATGATTTGATTCACCGGGTAAGCCCCATTTTTCGATTTTCACGGATAATATCTTCCGCCCCCTTCTGTTGGAATTCCGCCAGGCATGCCTCCACTAATTGGTCCAAATTTTCCATTTCACCCCGGCGGTGTACACGAATATTCCGGTCATTGTTTAGAGTCGAAATAAAAGCATGGATTTCCACCTTCTTTCCACTGAGTTCAACATGGGCCCCAGCCGGTACCTGGCAGCCCCCTTCCAACAGACGAATAAGTCTCCGTTCAGCAACAACGGCCCGGAAGGTCGGTTCATGGGTAATCAATTCCAATACAGGCTGCAGGTCGTTCTTTCTATCCTTAGCTATCTGGACGGCAATGGCGCCTTGTCCCGCAGCAGGAACCATTTCTGGTATGGAAAATGAATGTCTTGCCACGCCCGATAATTGGAGACGTTCTAAGGCCACTTCGGCCATCATCAGGCCGTCCCAGCCCATTTTTTCTATTTTAGCAATGCGGGTGGTAATATTACCCCGCACATCCACCGTATCAGCACCGGGTATCACGTCTAACAGTTGCACCCGACGGCGGTTACTTCCAGTAGCAATTTGTGCTCCATTTGGCAAATGATCAAATGAAACGCCATTGGGAAGCACCAATACATCCCGGGCTGAGCCGCGTTGGGGGACGGCACCAAGCGCCAGGTCCTCCTCCATTTCTACCGGGAGATCCTTAAGGCTGTGTACGGCCAGGTCAATCGTATGGCGGCGAAGTTCCCCTTCGATTTCTGCGGTGAAAAATCCCTTAGTCCCCACGGCCGGTAAAGGTGTATCTAAATCCTTGTCACCTGTGGTTTTAATCACTTTCAATTGGCAGGCAACCTGCCCTGATTTTTCCAGCAGGCTTTTAATGTATTCAGCCTGCCACACAGCCAGTTTGCTACCTCGAGTACCTATTACAATTTTATTCATCAGGCTTTTCGGAAGTCTGATTTGTGTGGATTTCAAGCGACTTGTCCAGTTCATAAAGCTGGCGCAGGGATTGCACTAATGTATCTGAATCCTCTTCAGTATTCGCACTTACCTTTAGGGTATGGATAGGCTGTTTTAAATATCGCCGGATCAAACGGCTGGAAAAAAGGTAAATGGCCTCCAGGGTATCCTTATCATGGCGGTGTTGAATTGTGTTGAATTCCTCTTGCCGAATATCTTCAAAATGATGTTTAAGATCTGCGATCGCCGGACTCACGGAGCGATCTTTCAGCCAGCTTTTATATTCATCCAGTTTTCCCGTAATCATTTGCTCTGCCTTGGGCATTTCTTTTTTACGCAATGTGGTTTGCGCATCCACTACATCACGCATGTCATCAATGGTAAACAGGATCACGCTCGATAACTGCCCCAATTCGGGCTGAATATTCCGCGGGACGGAAAGATCTATCAACAGAAGCGGATGGGAACTGACACCTGTTTCTCCAATCTGCTCTTTAGTAATAACGGGAAAGGGCGCGCCAGTACAGGTGACAATGACATCAACGGATGCCAATAATTGGTCAATTTCTGACAGGGCAATAAATTTGCCATCAATTAACCTAGCGAGATTTTCACCCCGGGATTTTTTGCGGTTCGAGACGAATATTTTCCCGACACCTTTCTTTTTAAAATGGATTGCCGTGAGTTTACCCATGGACCCGGCACCGATCAGGAGGACTGTTTTATCCTTTAAATCATTGAAAACTTCCCAGACCTTTTTCACAGCCGCATAACTGATGGAAAATGCACCTTTGGATATATCTGTTTTGGTCCGCACCATCTTGCTCGCTTCCAGACCAAACTGAACCATACGCTGAAGAATTGGACCGGCGGAACCGGAATTTCTGGCAATTTCTAAGGCACTTTTTACCTGGGCTGTGATTTGGGTTTCACCCAATACCATGGAATCCAACCCGGCGCAGACCATGAAAAAATGGCGAACGGCTTCGGTCCCCTTCCGGGATATTAAATGATTCTCAATAAACTCCAATTCTCGGCCCAGGATCTCCAGGCCGACACGAATCCACATTGAAATCGAATCGGGTTCAGTGGTAACCGCATAAAATTCGGTGCGGTTGCAGGTGGAAAGAATGAAAACTTCCCCAGCCTCAAATCGACGGCGGTACAACGCGTAAAATAACCGTATATCTTCGGGAGAGAGTGCGAATTTTTCCCGGGTTTCTATGGTTGCGTGATGGTGGCTCACGCCCAAACAGATAAACTGCTCACTTAAATTTGAATTGTTATTGTTCGTCAAATTTTTGTCGGTTTGATTTGAGAAAAAAGGATATTGGGTTCAAACATTTATAAGTTGCTTTTTTTAATCAATCAAAAATTGATGAATATCCGAATTATATATTGACATTTCGAATCATGGGTCGAAATTTAAAAACATTAGTCTGGATATCGGAAATAAAAATTAAATATTATTCAAGAAAAATTGCTAAATGCAGCAATAAAATCACACATTTTTTCTGATCAACGGATTAACTAATATTTTGCTCAACAAAGACTGAGGTTATAAAGAATGTTATTATTTCAGACTGCGCCCGAACCAGAGCCAAACGGCACCCAGAATTAGTCCGAGACCTTCTCGCTGGTTTTCCCACATATTTATCATGCGGTCATCAACCTGCCATGGCATGATAGAATTGAGAAAACCCATCGCAATAAGAAATCCCGTAAGGGCTAATATCACCGCCACTATTTTAAGGTATTGACTGGCCACCTTATTTAATAATGGCAAAAAGGCTACACCTAAGTAAACGGTGACCCAAATAAAACCATCCGGATCATTCAGGTTAACCACAGCAAAGGAACAAAAAATGATGGTGATCAACCATTTAAGTATTCGGTTCATGGCCTACCTCCCGATCAAACCACCGGGATAAGTCACCATACTCTCATGGCCATTTTTTCCAACGGCGGCAACGCCGAACAAGAAATTGTCAATAACGATACCGTTTAATGTATAATTATTTATATCCGCACCGACAAATCGAGAATTCTGCCATGTAGGAGCCGTAGTATCCCGCCAATAAAGTTTGTATCCAGCGGCACCCTCTACACTATCCCATGATAAAACAGTGGATGGCCTTACAATACCGCCAATTTTTACATTTTGGGGTTTAGGGGGCGCCATTGCCAATGTCGCCAATGCAGCTGCATTCACCGCCGTCAGTTTAGCACAATAATCAAAGTTTACCCCGGATATGACATCACCATAATCGATCCCATTCTCAGTCCGAATATCCTGGTGCTGGCGGTTATAATTTTCATGGGCTTCCATGATTCGAACACCAGCGAATCCCGCTTCATTAAAGGGTCGATGGTGACCCCCACGGCCGAAGCGGTCCAAACGATAGATCAACATGGGGTTCATTTCCGGTAGATATGTTTTTGTCGTGGCATAAACATGGCGGGCGAGTTGTCGGGATTCGCCATCATTTTCAACTCCATAAAACCGCTTACGCTTAAGCTGTTTTTCTGTTTCTAAAATTGAAAATGGCTCTGAGAAAATGCGAAAACTCCGATTGTCAATCACGCCGTCCACACCTTCAATATTACCAATCATATCATTGTTCAGAATTCCAACAATGTCCCAGCTTTCTTCCTTGGCTTTTTTCGCTAAAAATTTTCCACCATAGAGTCCTTGTTCTTCTCCCGACAATCCCGCCAAGATAATGGACGCGGGAAAATCATGTTTAGATAATACACGAGCCAACTCGATGGTCCCAGCCATCCCGGATGCATTATCGTTGGCCCCGGGAGAATCTCCTTTTCCGTCCAATGGGTCCGAAATGCGAGAATCAATATCACCGCTCATTATCACGTATCGGTTGGGATATGTGGTTCCACGTTTCACCGCATAAACATTCACGACCCAGGTGTCATTTTTAATTCGGGATTTGGGGTTGCCCTTAACCAAGGACCACTGTTCTGCAACTTCCAGGCAGCCACCGCAATCACTGGAAATCTTCTCAAATTCTTTTTTGATCCACCGCCGGGCTGCACCAATTCCCCTTGTTTTTGATACAGTATCCGACATGGTATGTCGCGTCCCAAAATCGGCCAGTTTTGTCACGTATTTTTTCAACTGGGTCGCGCTGATATCATCTATTATATCATACACTTTTGGGTCAACCTGTAGCGACTGTGCCGCCAATATCATCATGCTCGAAAAATAAATAGCGAATGCTCGTTTCATCATGTTGCGCTCCTTATCCAAAACTATGCAAAGTTTTATTCGAAATAATGTTGAATCCTCTCATGTCTGATTGCGTCTTCGAAAGCATTGCTTTTGCTACTGTTTTTGCAGGGATGGCCCGGACCGATTTGGGTGTCATCCAGGATGTCAGTTTAGCAATGCGGCTCCCTATTTTCTCACCTGACCGAGTGTCCATTCGATCGCCCAATAAAAGGGATGGTCGAAAAATGAGCGTCGAATTTAACGCCAACAATTTCAGGTTGGTCTCCAGTTCTCCCTTCACGCGGTTGTAAAATATTTTAGATTCAGCCTTGGATCCTGTTGCCGTAATTACGCTAAAAACAGATGATTGCCATTTTTTCGCGGCCCCACCAAAGGCTAGGGGATAGTCATGGTCCACTTTTCTGAAATTGGCTTTACTCCCGGCTATTTTAATGGTTGTACCCAAACAGCAATATACATGATCTACCGGAAATAAATCCTCCCAGGGCGGCATATCAAAATCAATCACTTTTTCTGTCAGTTTTTCATGGTGAATTGATAAGGGCCTTCGAACAGGCGCAATTACCCTATCATAAGTCTCAGATTCCAAACACAGGGCTAAAACTTCAGATCCAATCAATCCGGTTGAGCCGAGGACTAAAGCTGATTTTTTTCCCATTAATCAGTCACTCTTACTTTATAAATCTGGCCCTGCTTACCCACGGCGTACCCAATACGGCTTCCTTTGGCAAAGGCCAGTGCCGTCAGGTCTTTTACTTCCCAATTGCTTGATTGCCAGTTTTTCCCATTATCTTTTGTCATATCAAATCCAGAGGGCCCAACAGCAAAAAAAATGTCACCACGATAATGGACGACACATTCTCGATATTGGTTGGTCTGGACTTCAGGAAGATGCCAAGTTAATCCACCATCAATTGTGTAGGCCATGGTATTTTTTATGGACTGATTCATGTAATCCCCGCCCACGACAATACCAATCTTTTTACTCTTAAAACTGACGGAATAGACACCCGTACTCTGACCTCCATGAACTACCGGTGTTTCGGCCGCTGTCCAGGTGAGACCGCCATCCTCACTTTTAAACACCCGGGATTTATCACCGCCCATTCCCAACCAAACATTTTTTCTTCCCATCACCGGTATACCGGTACCACTGGCGGCAAAACCATATTCCTGATCAAGTTTAGCGGGAAAACCATCCTGGGAAATTTCCTGCCATGATTCTCCGCCATCCGTTGTCCGAATGAGCAAATGATGGCCATCCACCGGATCGCTGAATGCGATCCCATTTTTTCTATTCCAGAATGACATGCCGTCAAAAAATACACCTTCCCGATCATCAAAATGAACAAGCTCCCAGGATTTGCCCCCATCCGTGGTTTTAAAAAATCGGGCCGGAGATGAGATCCCCATAACGATTGCCGTATTTTTATCAAATCCATGTACATCGCGAAAATCCATTTTATCCAAGTTTGGAACGGAGACATTCTCCCAGTTTTTTCCACCATCCACAGATCGCAAAACGGTGCCGCCCGTCCCGCTGACCCAAGCCACTTTTCGATTCACCACATCCAAACCACGAAAGGATGCCTCCACGCCACTGTCCAGTTTCTCTAATGAAATGGTCGGCTGCCCCGTGGTAATACCGGAGACAAAGATGACAAATGCTAAAATAATTTTTTGAACCATTTAACTGGCACCCAAAATATCTGCTGCGCCATTGATCTTAGCTGAAGCACGATCTAACGCTCTGGCTACTTCTCCAATATACATATGGACTTCATCCCAATTCCGTTCTTCGAGTCCCTCTCGAATTCCCGGTAATGTCTTTACGCCATAGCCCGTATAAAAACCGGGTGCATAGATCATATTCTTGAACCAGTCCCGGCGGGGCAATCCTTCTGCCCGGGTCATGGCCTGCTCCACTTCTCGAAGCAATTGATTCACCTGGGATTTTTGCTCGGCGGATAAAGATCCTTTTTCTATATCACCCAATACATTTTCATATTTCCAGGCGCTGGCCTCAAGCCTTTTGTGGGCTGCTTCTAAGGGACTAAAATCAAAATCCGGAACGACACTCAATCGCTCTGGCGGCAAGTAAGTTTTTTTTGGATCGCCGGAAATCGTATATGCCTTCTGGTCTAATAGTTTGTTTCGTTTTTCTGTTTTCTTTGCCACTTCTTCAGCCAACTTTTTATTACTCTCAATAAACGATCCAATATTTTCGGCCATATTCACAAAACGAAATGGCAGAATATCCGCTTCCGAAAGACGCAGGACCAAGCGACCATTCACTTTGGCCAAGGTTGTCCCATATTTAAAATCACCATCATTGAAACGGATATAATGATCATATGAATCAAAAATGGAATGATAGGAGCCGCCACTGCTTTCTCCGCCGAACCCCAAGTTTAGTGCCGGAACACCCGCATGGTGGATAAAGGCTGTATAGTCTGAGCCGGAACCCATAGGATAAATCCGAAGATCTTCCCTTTCTGCATCTTTATTCCCACCGACACGGAGCCTGGCTCGAATGCGATTCTGGAGGCTTACATCCTGAACAGGATCTTGCACTTCCCTTCCAATTTCATTTACGAATTTTTCTAATGAATGGGAACCGCCCACGTTCAGGAAGCCAACTCCAGTTCCATCTGTATTAATGTAAACGACCATTTTTTCCCGAATTTCGTCCCGATGATATTCCACCCATTCGGTTGAACCTAACAGAGCCGGTTCTTCTGCGTCCCAGCCCGCATAAACTAATGTCCGTTTTGGCCGCCAGCCTGTTTTTACTAGTTCACCAATCGCCCGGGCTTCCTCCATAAGCGAAACCATTCCGCTCAATGGATCAGATGCACCTTGGGCCCAGCCGTCGTGGTGGTTGCCCCGCATGATCCATTCATCAGGATAGACTGATCCCTTTAATTTTGCCACAGGATTATATGCCCGCCGTAGACTCCAATCGAATTCCAAATGCAGGTTCACTTTAGCCGGTCCAGGCCCAATGTGATATGTCACCGGCAAACCACCGCGCCATGAGGCAGGAGCCACGGGGCCTTCTAAAGCTTTCAAAAGTGGTAATGCATCGCCATAGGAAATTGGCATGACCGGAATTTTCATAATGGTCGGCGCTTCTTCAACAGTGAGCCGTTCCACATCAGGTTTTGCACCATATCCGGGGGTTAATGGATCACCGGGATACATGGGCATATCCAAAACGGAACCCCGCTGAATACCATGCTCCATTCTGAAAGGACCTTCGGGATAAACATCTCCCCGACCGTATCCGTCATCTTTCGGATCGGAAAAAATGATACAACCGATGGCACCTTTTTCGTAGGCCACCTTGGGCTTAATCCCCCGCCATGAGCCGCCATACCGAGCGAGAATAATTTTTCCTTTTACATCAATACCCATTCGCGCGAGTTCTTCATAGTCACCGGGGATACCATAATTCACATAAACCAGCTCAGCCGTTACATTGCCGTCTGCAGAAAAAGCATTGAAGCCCGGGAGAAGGTCCTTGGTGATACCAGAAGTGGCATCCTCCGCTAGTGTCGGTTCTTTCAATTGTAATGAAACTTTATTGGGCGCCACCAATTCCAGTTTGCGGATCTTGGGAAACGGCACCATCACATCAAATATTTCAATCTCTGTTTCGAAGCCCCATAATTCAAATTTTTGGGCAATAAATTCTGCATTCTGTTTGCTCCATGGAGAACCCACATGGTGTGGTTTGGATGACATATGTTTCATCCAGTCATTCAAATTCTGAGGATTAAGTGCTGCATCGAATTGGGATTCCAGTTTGGATTGGGTCTCCTTATCAAGAGCAACATCAAATGTGGATACCAGTTTCATCTTTGGATCGGCGGATTCAACCGCCGGCGGTTGGCCACAACTGATGATAATAAGTAATGGCAGAACTCTGCCCGGTAAACGTGTTTTCATGCTCGACCTCCTCAAATCGAATTGCTTATATGGGTGGTGAAACTAAATTGAGGATGGGTTAAAAAGAATGGTTTTTATTGAAGACTAACCACTCACCTTGTCATACTGAGATCCACTCAAGCGTGACTCTTTCATAATGACATCATTTTTTTAAAAGGCAACTTTTCCCCTGTCACAACGTCAGAGTCAGAAACAATTCTGGCATTCAATCGTTAATTGCACAGTTTTTGCTCTTATTGGATAAAAAAGGAAATAAAATGAATAAATTTCAACAATTCATGCTCAACCATCCCTACATCAGCTTGGCGGTAATCCTGCCCTTTGCGATGATGTTTGTGTTGGGCGTATTCACGATTCTGATCAATATAATTCTACCGGCAGCAATTGCCTTTTGGCTGGCAGGATGGATATACACAGCAGTCGTTGGTCGGCCCGTTCGGCAGTATTACAAACAACCATTATGGTACACCAATTACGAGTGATTGATTTCGTTCAGCCTCGGTTTTATCCGGCTGGAATAGCGTGCTCTTGACACCACTTTCTCCGGATCTTTCCTGAGAACCCGCTGCTCTTCAATGGGGAGGCTGGCGAAATTCTGACACTCTGGTGAGCAGCAGCCATCGTACTTATTATTGCATGCATTGCACTGGATGAATAAAATATGGCAGGCATCATTCCCACAATCCAGATGATGATCTGCCGGCTCGCTGCATTGGTGGCAAACGCTTAAAACATCATCCGTAACACGCTCTCCCATTCGTGCATCAAATACAAAATTCTTCCCTATGAACTTTGAGTCCAGGCCCTGCGCCTTCACATCATGGGTATACTGAATAATGCCTCCATTGAGCTGATTCACATGTTTAAATCCACTGTTGATTAAATAGGCGCTGGCCTTCTCACAACGAATTCCACCGGTACAATACAACAGAACTTCATCTTCTTCTCGCCCTTTTAACAGGTTTTTCACTGCCGGTAAAAGTTCTCGGGATGTGTCTACATCGGGGATGATGGCATCTTCGAAGCGCCCCACTTCGCTCTCATAATAATTACGCATATCCACTACCACCGTGTTCTCATCATCCAGCTTTTCGTTAAAATCTTCAGCGTTGAGATGACTGCCCACTTCATCCATATTATATTCATCATCATCCACGCCAAAAACGACGATCTCTTCTTTAATTTTGATGGTAAGTTTATAGAATGATTCCCCATCCTGGACGGCAATCTTCAGGGGCATATCTTTCAGAATTTCACGGGAATTTAAATTCTCCTTTAAGGCTTCCCAATTTTGCTTGGGACAACTAAACTGGGCATTGATCCCCTCCTTGGCTAGATATATTCGGCCAAGGACCATTAGGGCTCCCCACTCCCGATAGAGTTCATCGCGCAATGCATTCGGATTCTCAATGTGGATATAGCGGTAAAAAGAACAGGTGATTCTTTCAAAGGGTTCCTGCCCCAATTCCGCTGTGAGGATTTCACGGCTCTTTTTATTGTATAAAACTTCTTTTTTCATACCCGGAAATTAAAATAGGATCAGGATGAGAATGAAACGATGTGTGGCTTGTGATTGGGCTGCCACCGAATATATTTATTCATGACGGATTTAAACAGATTGGAGTTTTTCCAATCCGCCAACCATTGGTTCAAATTAACATAGACATTTTCGAAATAGGAAAAATCTACATGGGCAAATTGACGAACGAATGGCAGAATCGCCACATCCGCAAATTGCGGTTTCTCTCCCATTAAAAATGGACTTGAGCTTAAAATCGTTTCATAACCGCTGAGAATTCGGCTGCATTGTTCCTGGTAATATTCCCTTGAATGGTCCGGATGCCGTTCATGGTATTTATATTGATTCAGCCAAGGTTTGAATTCTTCATCATTGATTTTGATCATGGCCAATTGTTTTTCCAGATCAATCTCCAGCCAATCTGTTTTTGTCTGACCCAATGCCCATTGCATAATATCAAAACTTTCATCAATGACTGTTCCATCTTGGAGTTCCAAAACAGGGACAGTTCCTTTCGCTGATATAGCATAAAGTTCATCGGGACGATCAGATAAAAGAATCTCCCGCAATTCAACACTGACACCGGCATGTGAGAGCGCCATCCTGGCGCGCATGGCCCAGGGTCAGCGCCGGAATGAATACAGTCTTGGGTGTTCTTGCATAGTCAGGATTTTTTCTCCAATGGATAAATATTGGGACGGCGATCACGAAAGAACATTTTTCGCGCGTGGGAGCTTGCCACTTTGGATAGGTCAATATCAGCAATCAAAACATCATCCACGCCGGCGGGAGATTGAGCAATAATCTTTCCGTCAGGACCAGTAATAAAAGATTCACCTGAAAATTCCATTTGGTCTTCTTTTCCCACGCGGTTGGCTAAAGCACAAAAGTATCCATTTTGAAATGAGGCTACCTGGAGTTCCGCTTCGTATAATCCATCGGGCCATTCTCCAACTGTACCGGCTTGAGGAATAACGACTAACTCGGCACCGTTCACGCCCAATGCTCGCGTAAATTCGGGGAAATGCCGATCATAACAAATGGCTACACCTACTTTTCCCACGGCAGTATCATAAACCGGGGCACCATGATCTCCTTCAGTATAATAACTTTTTTCGTAAAAACACTCATAATCGGCCACATGGACCATCTGAGTTGTGCCTAAAAGAGATCCGTCAGAATCAATCACCGGGGATGAATCATAAGTCCTTCCATTTTCCGATTCGAATAAATTAATGACGACTACCATACCATGTTCTTTGGCCTTGGCCATGAACTTTTCTGTTGTGGGGCCCGGCACCGTTTCTGCCAAATGGTTCACATCTCCATCGGCCAAATACTGCGGATAAAATCGAGTGAAGGCCAATTCTGCAAAAACAGCGAGATTTACCCCTAGTTCCGCAGCTTTGTCCAAATTGTCCAGCCCGCGCTGAACATTAGCGGCCACATCTTCTGCAGCATGTTGTTGTATTAGGGCAATCTTCATTTACACATCCAATCTTAAGATAAGAAATTAACACTCGAAATCGTCATCAATCAAATGGTCCGAATATCCCTTAGAAGAATAACCAAATAGCAGTTTAATTTTTTCTAAGAAATGGAGAATTATTCAGGCGCGCTGATCCGGGCGAAACCGGGATAGGTTAAACTTCCCAAATAAAGTATTCCATTTTTTTCTTCTACACTGGTGATGGGCGAAAACGACTCCGGAGATGGGTACTGAAGATTATGAATCACATTGCCATTGCCGTCAATTCCCAGGACAAAACCATGGCGATCCGGTGCCGGTTGAATGGCTTCCGGCAAGCGTAGAATTATTTTTCGTAAAAAGGGTTTCCCGGCCAAATTATCAATAATGTCTTTCCTTAACGCCGGCAGGGCGACCCAGTAAACGCCTTTTTCATTGGATGAAATTCCATCGGGGAATCCGGGTAAGTTTTCGATCACTGCTTCGGACTGACCCGCTTTTTCCGTTTTCAACCAATATTTGGTTACACGGTATTCAGATGTTTCATTCACCAAAACGAAATCACCGTTTGGACTTACGGCAACCCCATTGGCAAAATACAGGTTTGAAAGCAGCGTCGTCGTTTCTTTTGTTTCAGGGTCGTACACCAACAGCCGACCTAGAGGTCTATGGGCCATGAGGTCAACTTTATAATCATGAATATCATAACCAGAGGATGCATCGGTAAAATAGATCTTTCCATCCTTGGCTACATCCACATCATCGGCAAACATAAAAAAAATGCCGTCAGCCTCAGTGGAAAGGGTAGTCATTTTTCCATCCTGATCAGCGCTGATCAAACCCTTGTAAGCGTCGGCAATGATCAAATTGCCAACCACATCAAAATCTAATCCAAGGGGCCGCCCTCCTGTATTTACAAAAACACCTTGGTTTTTACCAAACACATCATATTTGACTATACGGCCATCATCATAACCGGCGTACATCGCCCCTGTTTCATCCACGGCCACATCTTCCGGGCCAATCCCATCATTCAATCCGAGGATTTCCACATCCTGTAAATAATCGTTGCTTGCGAATTGTCCGGTCATTTCCGGTCCCACAGGGGGTTCCCATGCAACAGGATTGCCTTCCACAGGCCAGAATAATAAATATACCACTAATAGACCAATTGCGATCAAAATTCCCTTAATTACATTCCTCATTTTATCCTCATTTGTATTCAATACCAGAAAATCCCGGCATTTTTTCTAATAAATCCTTGCCCATCAAAAGACTGGGAGTGTAATAGCCTGTCCGACCATGATCGCCTAATAAATACTGAGAAACTTCAACTGTTCCTGATGCGGTGAGGTCATACCCATCTACCGTAGTGAACCTGCCTTGAATCATATCCCCATTGGCATTTTTAACTTCGCCCCAAAGGAAAGATTTTGCGGCCGCCCGTTGCTCGGCTGTGTTGGATTTCCACTTTTTATCAATCCGATTCATCACGAATTTCCTGAACCAATTTATTTTCATCAATTTCATATATTTTTGCATCCTTCGCATTTGGGCAGCACCTTTGGGGGACCTAGGAAAGTAAACTTCTATGTTGGGAATTCCCGTGCTGAGATAGGCAGTATATACATCACCCCAGGGGATTGTCATGGCATTCATGGGTCCGAACCCATAATCAATTTCCCGTTCTTTATAAGCCAATGGGACTGCTTTCATTCTTCCCTCGACCCTGACTTGCCCGCCCATGGACATTCCCAGTGCACTCGTTTTCGCCGTACCTTTACTTGGCTTTGATCCTTGCATGGCAAACCCCAATGTTAGGTGTGTTGCATCGGGCATTTTCTCTTTTAAATGTACGGCCAGACAATCTGTTGGAATCACATCAAAACCCACGCCGGGGCAGACAACAATATTCGCTGATTTTGCTTCTGAATCCATGCTGTGACCAAATTGATAAACAGAAATTTCTCCCGTAATATCAACATAATGGGTTTGAGAATTGAGACAGGCCTGAATCATGCTTTTAGCCGTGGCGGAAAAAGGTCCGGCGCAGTTGGCCAAAACAGAAAATCCCTTCAAATTTTCCGCCACCTCATCAACCGATCCCAGATCAAACACTTGTGCGTTCAATCCCTTCTCTACCGCTAATGTTTTCACCGATTCAGAGCGTCCGGCAAGAACCGGTTTGAGTCCTCTTTTGATTGCTTCATCCACGACCAAGCGACCGGTATAGCCGTTGGCTCCATAAATCATCCATTTTTTATCAATCATTTTCTATCCTTTTAACTCTGCAATTTAGGATGAATTAACATAATTATGTAGAACCATGGCATCTCTTTTAATACAGAACTCCAGAAAGATATACTCGTTTTATACAAAAAAAATGATTCCATTCATTTAATTTTTCTTTATTGGAAACAACTATCATTCATGGGTATCATCTTATTATGAAGACGTGGTTTGTTAGGTTGAGCAGGTTGTTTATCCTGTACTTTTGCATTTCGTTTATTCATTCCCAATTCTATTTTGGGCGGAATAAAATCCAATACGAACAATTCGAATGGCAGGTTCTTTCCACCGACCATTTTAACATTTACTATTATGTGGAAGAAGAGAAACTGGCCAATATTGCCGCCAACACGGCTGAGCAAACCTTTGATGATCTTGAAATAAAATTCAACCATACCCTTAACGGGAAAGTAACACTGGTTATTTACAGCAACCATATTCATTTTCAACAGACCAATGTGATCCCAAACTCAATCCCCGAAGGTATCGGCGGTTTTTTCGAGCATGTTAAAGGTCGGGTTGTTATTCCTTACACAGGCCGGATGTCAGAATTCATTCGTGTGATCAAGCATGAGCTCGTCCATGTTTTTATGTTCAGTAAAGTTTTGCAAGGTGTCCGCGATCGAGGTAAGTCAGATACCCCCTACGTCCCGCTTTGGTTTACCGAAGGCTTGGCTGAATGGTGGTCAATAGGTTGGGATTCAGGGGCAGAAATGGTTATTCGGGATGCACTTTTGCATAACCACCTTCTTCCCTTGGGCCAAGTAGGTGGATACCTGGTATATAAGGAAGGTCAGTCATTCCTCCGCTATTATGAACAGCGTTATGGCAGGGATCGTATCCGCAAACTTATGGAGGAGTTTTGGCTATATCCAACGTTCGCCGAAGCACTTACAAATATCTCAGGAAAGAATTACGCCGATATAATGCTGGAATGGGAATTGGCTTTAAAACAGGATGCCGCCCAAGCTCTCCAAAATGAATCATTGCCGCCTCCTGTTGATAATCATATAACCCGGACGGGTGTAAATGTAAGTCCGGCAATCTACCGAAGCAGCGAGGGTAAACTTCATTCTGTTTATCTATCGAACCAAGATGGATATACCAATATAAATTCACGTTCTCTGGATGGAAAAGACCAGTCTGTAGTTGTGAAAGGCGAAAGAACCGCCGATCTTGAATCACTACATCTGCTACAAACCGGAATCAGTGTAAATGCTAAAAATGTAATTGCTTTCGTGGCCAAGTCCGGCGCACGGGATAGGATCAAATTGAGAGATATTGCCACGAATCAGGATGTGGGAGATTATTCCCATGAGAATATTGTATCTATTCGATCTCCGGTCTGGTCTCGGGATGGGGAAAGGATTGTGTTCAGTGGTCAGGATTTTGGCGGCCAGACCGACTTGTTTTTATGGAATATCGAGGCAGATGTAACCATCCGATTAACGGATGACATTTATTCTGATCATGACCCGATTTTCGGCCCGGATGGACAGTGGCTTGCTTTCAGTTCTGACCGCGGTCGGCCGGACGTAGATGGCGGAATGGACCTGTTTTTAATGAATTTGTCCTCTGGAAAAATTCATTATCTTACCCATGATCAATTTAGTAACACCAAGCCTCAATGGCTTTCGCAAGAGCCAAACCAAATCCAATTCTTATCGGACCGTTCCGCAACTCCCAACATTTGGACTATAAACTTTTCATTTGATGATGATTCATTAAAAATTCAGCCTTGGGTAATACAAAATTCGGATTTTCATACAGGGGTGAGAAGTGCTGTTCCAACATCGGGAGACAGTATCCTGATCAGTGTTTTTCAAAACTATAGTTACCAGATTCATCATGCACCACTGCCAATGTCTGATTCCCTTTCCACCATTCCTGTCAAATTACCTTTAGTCCTTCCGAATTGGGCCTTGAATGAAAAACCGCACATCAAACCCAAGGGTAAAAAAGCGCCTTATCATTTAAAGTACAATCTGGATTTAGCTCAGACGGCCGTCGCTTACGATCCCATTTACGGCATGGTTGGGGGTGCTCAACTTTCATTTTCGGACCAAATGGGGAACAGATATTACCATTTCCTCTTGGCTAATTCAGCCCAGCGATCCAATGAAATATTAGGTCGATTCAACGCCGCCTTTACGATGGTCGATCTCACCAGGCGATCTAACGTGGCCCTTGGTTTCTTTCACTTTGCCAACGATTATTATGATCCTTACCAGGCCTTTTATTTTGAGCGTACCTACGGTATCCGCACCGGGTTGAATTACCCCATTAATATTTTTAACCGGTTAGAATTCACCACCAGCATATGGTCATCTTCCAAAGATTTTTATACGGGAAAACTGGAGACTGCTTACCTGACATCCAACTTTGTATCCTTCGTTCACGATAATACTTTATGGATTCCAACCGGCCCTGTTGATGGCTGGCGTACTCGGATAACCATGGGCCCTACGTTCGATTTTCAGCGGGCGAAATTTCATAACTTTACATTCTTGTTTGACGCTCGATATTATTATCGCCTTAACTCGTCCTTAACCTTGGCCCATCGTACCATGATCTGGTATAACGACGGTCAAGATATCCGGCGGTACTATATTGGTGGAAGTTGGGGGCTGCGAGGTTACAAGATTTCCCGTGTATTTGGACGAAAATCCTTCATGGTCAATCATGAGTTACGCTTTCCTTTTGCCAACAGCTTGGCTTTGAATTTTCGATCATTAACAATTGCCTTGGCCCCGGTTAGGGGGGCGTTTTTCCTGGATGCGGGGAATGCATGGGATTATAAATACCCCGGAGTTCTGGGCAGTTTTGGATTCGGCCTGAGAGCTTCACTTATGGGCAGTATAGTGCTGCGCTTGGATATAGGAAAGAAAACGGATTTTAAAAAGATGTCCAAAGGATTTTTCACACAATTTTTCTTTGGTTGGGATTTTTAATAATGTCAAATTTATCAAAAATTTTACGGACATTATTAGCTGCTATTGGCATCTTGGTTTTTAGTTCAGGATGTAGTGGGTCTATCATCTGGCCTGATAAAATCTCCACTGAAAATATTGAAACAGTCAGTGAAACACCCGAGGGAATATGGGCAATAAAACAGCCTGCTCCAGCATCCCGGATGGAATTAACCAAAGATAACATACTCCTTTTCACTTCTCACAGAGGGCATGTTTACCTGGTCAATCCATTTTCAGGTGAACAAATTGGCAAAAAATGGCAGCCACTATTCTTTAGCATTACAGCTCATGTTTTGAATCTATCGGAAGATGTTTTATTCATCGCCTCTCAAAAAAAGAATCAAGTTATTGCCCATAACATCGTCCAAGGAAAAACTTTGTGGAAAAAGAAAATCACCGATATTCAGGGGGAAATGGTCTCTTACCAGGATAAGGTGTATCTATCGCGCCGCGATGGGACTATCATTGCCTTGGATAAACAGAATGGAAATATTGCCATGAGCGTGCAATTGACCAAACCTATTGGAAAAGGGCTGTACCAATGGCACGATCAATTGTTGGTAACAACATTAGGTGGAGACCTCACAATCTTGTCACCAGATCTGAAAAAAATCAAAACTCATGCCTTGGAATTATGCTCTGATCCGGTCATCACATTAACCGATGGTTTTGTAATTATTGTGAATTGTGATGGTCAAATTGTTCTTCTAGACCAAAATGGCAGTATATCATATCCTGCTAATAAAACTCTGGATACCGTTTATTCTCCTCCGCAAATTATAGACCAGAAACTCATCATCGCCTTTGCCAGTGGTAAAGTAATGGCGATGGACCTGACGTCCGGTGAATCAATCTGGGAATTCAATGATGGCGACGGGCTGGTCAACCTCCCCATTCAAATTAAAGCAACCCAAGTCATTATTCCCTACACTCGTGGCACGATTATTTCTCTCGACTTAACTACCGGATTGGCGCAATGGCGGTATAAACTAAAGCACCCTATCCGTCATATTAAACTCACCTCGGCAGGACTGATAGTAATGGATTCAAAAAAATCTTTATCTCTAATTAGATGAAAAATTTAACCATGTGGAAACCAAAAAATTTAATTCTGGTGATCTTATTATCACAATTGGTTGGACAAAATTCCCAATCCTTGCCACAACCAAATGATTCCTTACCAGAATTCGTACGAGAGGATTCTATCCACGTCTTCCTCCCTGACACCATAGCTACAGAATCCGAGAATCCCAAAGCACACCTGATCAGGAAAGCAGGGATCGGGATTTTCCTCCTATCAGGATTAATATCCATACATTATCAACAGGAAGCTAACAGCAAGTACGAACAATACTTAAGGACAGGGAACCCAAGTCAAATGGATCGTCTGTACAAACAAACTGCAAATTTCGACCGGTATGCCGGTTGGTCATATGTAGGATTGGAGGCAGGAATTATATTATTCATATATTCCTTTTACGAATGAAATTTTTCCATCCATTTAGCATTCTTTTGATTGGTCTCGTTTTTTCCTGTTCGGATAGAGAACGCCTGAATCCACTGGATCCAAACAACCCAAACACTCATGGCAAACCTACCGGTTTTAGGGCGGAGACGAACCGGGACACTATTCGCCTGTATTGGGATAATCCTGCCCTTGATGACTTATCGGGTTTTCATATTTATTTCGGCAATGGAGACTCGGATTTGAAATTGCTTGATAGCACACATAAAGCCCAAACCTCGTATATGAAAACGGGATTAAGGTATGACACACCTTTTCATTTTGCCCTAAAAACAAAAACAATATTTGGGGAAAGTCGCCTCTCTGATCCCCTTTCGGTGGTGCTCGGACCAGTAAATATTTGGATCGCAGATATTCTGAACAACATGATTTGGTATCTGTCCTATGATGGCTCATATATCCTGAAACAAAACACGATTTTTAACCCTACAGCTATAGCCTATGAAACGGCTACGGAAACACTGTGGATGGCTAATTATTATGAAAAAAAGATTATCGGCATGGACAGGGGACTCATATCCAAAAATGAAATCGTCCTTTCTGACCGACCAGTTGACCTTGCTTTTGATAAGCTTGGAAAAATCATTTATGTCCTCCAAACAGATAGTACCATCCAAGGGTTCACAACCGGGGGACTGGTTCAAGTTCGAATTAAATTGGCTGAGTCTATTTCCTTATATAACAGGCTGGCCTTCGACGCCAAAACGGGTTCGTTATGGGTCACCAGTCTTTTACACAATTCTGTATTCCGTGCGGAAACGAGCAATGAATTAGTTCGCATCACCACCTATGTTGATTTAGAAAAGCCATATTCAGTCGAACCTGATCCAATAGATGGGGGTGTTTGGATTAGCACATATAATGGGATTCTACGCATTAAAAATGATAACACTAAAACGGTATACAAAAGTGGTATGTATATCAGTGATATCAGTGTTAATCCCATTAACGGGGATTGCTACTACACGGCTAGGTCGCTTGATAATGGGACCTGGGAAACAGGTCGTTTACCCTATGCCAATCCGGGAGAATCGGAACAAATATTGAGCAACGAGTTTCCTGATTTAACCAATATTAAAATAATTCCAAGCGGTAGCAATTTTGGGTTTATAGTCCATCAAAGCAGTACAGGTAAGCTGCTGAGATTTAATGCCAAAAGTGAGTTGATCGGCGAAATGAAAACCTTTGACAGTTTTTTAGATTTTGCCTTGGATTAATATTTATCGGGACACGATTATTCGTGCCACTACTGGATTTCCATCTCTTCCATTTCCATGCCTTCACCATTCCCCCGTTGGCGGCTGTAACGGCTCCGATCCTCCATTTTTCCAAATCGGTATTCCAAGGAAAGTCGAACAGTCTGACTGTTCCAATTCCTGTTGGACTCTTGGGACCAATTACCTCCCCATGTTTCAAAATGAAAACCGGATAGTCCAAAAGGATCGCCAACATTTAAGGTCAGATTTAGTTTTTCATCCATGATTTTTTTCTTGATCGACATGGATGAAAATGATATAGCCCCTATCCTGCCGATCGGAATATCCTGCGGGGCTCGGTAGAACATAAAAAACATGAATTCAGTCGTGGGATTAATTTTCCATGTGGCAATAAAACGAGCCCGTTGACCCTGGGCCGTATTATCATAGCCTTCGCCATAGATTGATGAATTAATCTCATCCCAATACACACTGCCGGATACCGTTAATCTTAATTTTCTTCCTAAGGAACCGGAGGCTGTATATTCAATTCCTTTAGTGACCTGCTCATCAATATTAGCATAGGTGGCAATGGAGACACCATCGTCCCCAACCGTTTTAAAACGCTGCATTTTGTCCGTTGTATTCCGGAAATATCCGCCCAGACTCAAAGAGAATCCACGGGTATAACGCCCGAAGTTTAGTTCATAAGAATCGCTGTATTCCGGTTTGAGAAAGGGATTTCCTTTTCGAATATTGCGGCTATCCTCTTGGGAAACAAATGGATTTAGCATTCGTGAACGGGGACGGTTCACTCGTTTCGAATAGCTGGCCTGGATCTGTAAAATCTGGGGGATGCCAGCCGAAATGGACAAACTCGGATAAAAACTACTGTAAGGATTTTTAAACTTTTCACCGGTGGTTTTTAATTCCGACACCATGGATACCGATTCATATCGACCGCCAGCATTGATCCCAAACATGCCCAGTGAACCATCATACTGGATATACGCTGCATGAACATTTTCATCATAAAGAAAGTGATTATTGTATGCCGAATCAACTATGAATGCACTGGTTGTTTCATCAAATTGAAAAGCCAACTGGGATTCATCCCGTGTCCTTAAGGTACTTTTTAATCCCACTTCCAATTTGTTCTCATCTCCAAAAGGATGAGCATAATCCAATTGAAAATTGAAACTGTTATCTGTCCCATCTCTACCATTTTTAGCACGGTTAATATCCACAACATTTTCATAGCCGGATTCCGGTGTGGTCCAAAATTCATTACCACCATCATTCAGTCCGTCAGAGTAACGAATAAATGAAGTGAGTTTATGTTTCGGGTTTGAGAATTTTTTATCATAATTGATGTTGAGATCATAACCGCCCCGGTCACTATTCCCATCGGTGGTGCGATAATATTTATATTCACCGGGCCCCGTTTCATCCGTACTGACCACATTGTCATTCCCACGATCGCCGGAGCTCAAGGTTGCAGATATTGCTAAAGACTGAGTGGGATCGATAAAATATTCAAATCCGGACCGGACAAAAAGATTTTCACCCCCACGTTTCGACGTATTCAACTGATTCAACACATTTTCATAGGATGGGAATTGCATTGTACGGTATGAATCACCTGTCGAATTGCGAACACTATTCCGCAGTCCGAGGTTGAGAAAAGACCTAAACGCCGTTGTCCGCCAATTCACTTGGCCGGAAACATTAGATCCGCCTTGGGAGTCGGCGCTTGATGTCACATTCCCGTTCAGTCCGGCAAATTTATTTTCTTTCAAAACAACATTGATAATGCCCGCCATTCCTTCCGGATCATACTTGGCTCCGGGGTTGGTCATGACTTCCACGTCGGCAATATTGGCAGCCGGAATACTTTGCAGAAGCGATTTTATATCCCCGCCGGCAATGCTGGACGGTTTACCATCAATCATCAGATTAACTTGGGAGCTGCCACGGAGAGTAATATTATCATCGGGGTCCACCTCTATACCTGGAATCTGTCGCAGCACATCTATGGCTGATCCGCCGGTAGAGATTGTATTTTTTTCTACATTAAAAATTCGCTTTTGGGCCGTTTGAATAAACATGGGGCGTTCCCCCTCCACTTCTACTCCGGCCATCTGAAGGGTAGTTTGGACCATGGATACGGTTTCAAGATTATGTTCAGTCTGGTTTTTCCCAAATGGCATAAAAGTGTAAGGGCCAAATTCCTGTCTTTTATAACCAATATATTCCACCACAACTTTATGGCGTCCCAAAGGTATTTCCTTCACGTGGAATTTTCCGTCATCATCGGTGATACCTCCGGTCAATACGGTACCGCTCCGCTCATTAACTATAGCAACGGATGCATAGGGAATCGGTGTACCACTGGTTGAATCAACAACATTTCCGTAAACAACACCAATTTTTGGTACTTTGGCAGGATCCGTTTGTCTTTGGTTCATACCACGTCTAGTCTGACCAAATACCAAACTTGTAATAATGAAGAATGAAAGAATAGAATATTTTCGCATGTTTTTTCCTTTAATGATAATTCCCCCGTGTATAAAGTCACATTCTACCAATTGGGTTGAATGTTTGACCCTGTCTTTTGGATTAGGTTAAAATCTTTATTTGTTCCTAAATCACGAAATTTTAGACAAGAAATTTAAAAGGAATTACAAACAGCTAACAAATTATATTTATTGTTTTTCAATATATTATTATTGAGAAACAAATTAATTCATGAATCCTAACGATTGATATCAATTAAAGGGGCCTGCAGCGCCAACAGTGTTGCCTCGGGCATATTTGAGGTGAATCGTTTAAACATAAGATTAACAACAATTTGAATCACTCATTGCTACAATCCAAACTACTAGATGTCCACGTTAACGAAGGCAGGCATTAATTTCGAACTGAATCATTAACCTCTTAGATTTATTCCTCCACGGCTCTCCACAAATCCCTGTTTCCTCTGTACTCTAGTCCATTGACTCCACTGTAAACTTGGGTGGATACTGCTTATACCAACCTGTGGCTCTTTGGTAAGCTTTTGCCACTGCCAAAACATTCCCATCTTCGTACAGATTTCCGATAAAGCTAATGCTGGTCGGCGTTCCTTTTTCATTAAATCCATTGGGTACGACGACACATGGATGTCCGGTCAAATTTGTCCGCAGCAAGTTATCTCCATAAAATGATGGCACCACATACACATCTACCGTTTCCATAAGTTCAGCCATTTTCTGGTTCAACAGCGACCGGGCTCTGTTGGCATTGATATATTCTACTGCTGGAATAAATCGTGCTTCCCGGAATACATTGGGCCAGGAATTTTTAATTTGGCGCACCAGTTCATCATCTCGATTAGAGCGGGTCAATTCATCGAAGGCTGCTGCGGCTTCTGCCGAGAGAATAAAGGACAAGGCGTTCGTAGGGAATTCAGGCAGTTCAATTGGTATTAACTCCAGCCCCAAGGATTTTAAGATATCAAGGCTTGCCTTGTCATTTTCTGAAATTGTTGAATCCTCGAAGGCAGAAGCAATATAGCCCACACGGAGGGTTTTTAATTCCTGCTTAGTCGGAAAACGAAAGGGTACATCCACGACGGAACGGTCCATTTCATCAGAGCCACGAATAGAATTGAATACAATGGCGGCTCCTTCTACCGAGCGTGTCATGGGACCCAATTTATCCATGGACCAACTCAGGGCCATTGCACCGGCCCGGCTCACGGTTCCAAATGTTGGACGATGTCCTGTAACGCCATTTCGCGTAGCTGGAGAAACAATCGACCCCCAAGTTTCCGAACCGATAGCAAAACCCACCAAACCGGCAGCGGTAGCTGAGCCGGGACCGGCCGAGGAGCCACTGGATCCTTCCTCTGTATTCCAGGGATTTTTTGTCTTGCCCCCGTACCAAACATCACCCCAGGCTAGAGCACCTAAAGTCAATTTAGCTATTAGGACAGCACCCGCTTCTTCCAGTTTTTCTACCACAGCGGCTTTTTCATTCAACACTTGATCTTTGGAGGTCGTTGCACCCCATGTTGTTTTATATCCGGGAACGGCGAGTAAATCTTTGGCGCCCCAGGGAATGCCGTGGAGCGATCCGCGGTATTTACCCCGGCCAATCTCCCTATCCGCTTTGCGGGCCTGCTTAATGGCTAACTCTTCGGTTAGAGTAATCACACATTCCAGTTCTGGGCCATGGCGTTTCAGGCGCGCAAGGTACATCCGGGTTAACTCTTCTGAAGTTACTTGTTTGGTGCGAATCAAATGGGCTAGTTGAGGCACAGTCATAAAGGCGCATTGCTCTATATTCTTAGGTCTGACCGTCAACACATCATTAAAGTCATATTTATCCCGACCCCTTGGCAGATTCATACCGGCAGGATAGGGATTATAAAAAAGTGGATATCCTAAATGATTTGGGAGATTAATCGAACGAAGTTCCTCATATTGGGATAGATGCTCTTTCACTCCATCCAAAAGTGAATCCCGCTCGGCGGCGGTAAAGTCTAAGCCAACAACTTTTTCAGCCGCGGCCACATCATCGAGTGTCATTTCCTTCTTGGCACATCCAGCTAATACCAAAATAGTGATCAAAATAATCTTTTTCATGTGAATGCCTCTTTAAGGAATTATCGTAATTAGAAATACCTGCAAATCTAAGGATTTGTGGCAGAATTATCCCTTCGAATCAGTACCTGAACATTTCCATCACATTTATAATTCCATGTTACTAAATAACATAATTTTTTAATACGTCCACCCCAACTTTGATTTATGATGGGCCACTAATGACATGGACATGCCTCCTCTGGGCGGAAGGCATAGACCTTTTTCCACAGACGTATAAATTTTCGTGACGCTCCCATTTTTTCCAGTTATACCTATCCCAAAACCAGTGAGCACGGAAATGTTTATATTTCTCAGTTCGGCCAAGATAATTGTTATGTAAATCCATTTCATAGCCTGCAAGATCTCCATCTGTCGAATTTTCTCTCTTATCCATAATTAGCCAAGACATAAATTTTGTCAAATGAGTCAAGCGGCCGCGTTCTCAGGGTTTCTGGTTTTGTTTTTTTATCCTTTTTCAAAAGTACAGAAAATTATAGACATAACTTTTTTGAAAACCCTTTTTGTTTGGTATTATTTATTGCTGCCACAAAATTGTAATGTGAACGCTCTCTGCAACCAATGTTCCCATTTGACTTTCAAAAATGGAGCTCCCTATCAACATGTAGGTCATGGTTCTAAATATTGAGGATATTACAACGATTGAGTTCACCAAATTAATTGGCGATATAACGGACGAACTTTTTCCTTATTTACTTAGATAAGTACCCAACTCCAAAACCGATGGTTGGTAAATTTGAAAAAGAATTTGATGTTAACGCAATTTTTAAATTTAAACGATTATTGAATGGCAAAAATGTAACACCCAACCTTCCAATTGGGTAGAAACCTGTTTCATATTGATTAAACTCTTCAACTAATGCACTTTCACCAAGAAAACTGTCATCTTTTATGGGAAAGAAATACATCAAATTAATTCCTACTCCTACCTCAAAAATGAACCGGTTTTTCCTTTTAAAAAAATTTATCATTATTGGTGCAGCTAAGTGATTATGAAAATAATAATCAATTGACTTACCCTTTCTTAGATAAGTTGAGCCACCAATTCGAAATGATATATTTTCATTTATTTGACGTTCAATATTGAGGGAATAAATTCCCCCATTGCCAAACAATTCTAAAAAATAGTTATTTTTCTTTTCCATTTTCAGCTGAGGAAATGCAAAAGTTAATATGAATATGTATGATATAATTTTCATTTTTTTCCTACTTTCTTTGGTTTAAAAAATTGAATAAGCCATAAAAAATTATTTTGACCTATTCTTTCTATGACTCTCTAATTATCCCACCCAAAAGTGAAAAAAGCATCCCTTGCAGGAGACATTTCATTTTTTATTGGTTTTATATTTCTATTCCTATAAAACAGATCGTCATTTAACCGAACCATTTCATTCTTTCCAATAAAATCATCTCCTACATGTATTTCCAGATAGTATTTATAATAACCAATATGTTCACCATCTTTATCTTTTAGTGGCATATTAATTTCAACGGTTTTGGTACCCTTATTACCGTCTAATTCATAAAAATAAACAGAGGATAAATCTCCAATCTTTCGTGAATAATATCTCCCATCCTAACTTGGCCTTCTATGGCCACTTTAAAACGCGATCTCGGTAAACTTTCCGGCTAAGCCACCATCATTGGTATTTTAGTCAACACCGGTATTTTTCATATCACCTGAGAGGCTGGCTATATAGCCCCTTTTTATTTAGATTAAAAAGTATAGGTCAGACTTATACTCATCAGTGTATCCGTTTTATCTATTCCCGCCGGTACTTTCGATGTGTTTCTGAACTCAAAAGCGATTTTTGTCACTATGTTACCAATAATATTGGACTCCAGGCCTACATTGAATTTCGTGACCGCCGTTTCTTCACCAATCCCTGAAGTTAAGTTCTGTACTAGTTTCGATGTTTCACTGATACGCCATTCCAGCTCTTCACCCAGTGTTAAAATTGTTTCGCCAATCTGTGAACTATTAATCACATCATTTTCTCGATAACCAAGACCACTGTAACCCTGAATGTTCAGATTATTCTTTTGATAGAAATAACGACCGTAACCCGTTGAGATAGACGTCTGGGAGTCAAAACCACTGAATCGATCTCTGGTATATGTAGCTTTCCCGAAAAGGTAGCCATCTGTACTTAGGTTGTAATCCGATTTTTCTTCCAGATAATAGCGTTCAGCATCCGCTGCTCCATCCTTACTAGACCTCAGGGCTTGAAATTTCATATTATGAGTCCAGTTAATGGTTCGATAAGTCAACAGCGCCTCAGTATTAAAAGTTATGGTTTCTGTATTGCCGGAAGTCCCAACATAACCCAGAGCAATACTGGCATCATAATTTCTTTCTTCCTGAGCTAAAACAAGGCTCAAAGGTATCTGCAAGGCGAGGTATACACTCGTGATAGCTAGCTTTGATAGTTTCATTTTCACCTCCAATTTGATGATTGTATGTTATTTATATTCACAAATAATTAATTTTTAATAATTAAATAATAAATGACTTGGTCAATCTATTACCAAATTTCAATTATATCAATACGGTCTGGGCCATATTTTTGCATAAAGCTTAGATTTTATAAAATGAAGTTTTACAGATTAATCAATCACAAAATTCTAACACGCAAATAATATCTCACATTCCTAACTTGGCCTTCTTCTATGGCCACTTTAAAACGCGATCTCGGTAAACTTTCCGGCTATGCCACCATCATTGGCATTTTAGTCGGGGCCGGTATTTTTCGTGTCACCGGAGAGGCTGGGGCTGTGGCGGGATCGGCCGTTCCCTGGGTTTATTTACTATTCGCACCAATCGTCCTCAGCACGGCTTTGGCTTACAGCGTTTTTATTTCCACACCCTTGGGCATGCGCCCCGGCGGTGCATACATCCATATTTCCCGTACTTTTGACAATTACTACCTTGGCTTCATCGCCATGTGGATGAAATTACTGGCCTTCATCGGTGCCATAGCGTTCATGTCTACCAGCCTCGGTGAATATATGACCTTTTTCCTTCCTGGCACTGATCCGCGCATGTGGGCCTCCGTGACGATGATATTTTTTTATGGCATAAATCTTTTTGGTGTGCGCCATTACGGTTACATCCAAACTGCCATGCTGGTGGTGCTGATGATCAGCATTTTAGTTCTGGTCATTCCGGGCCTGTTCGCTGTGGATCTGAAATATTACGATCCCCCTCTTCCCATGGGATTTAGTGGATTGCTGGCGGCTATGCCTATGCTTTTTTTCAGTTATGCGGGATTTGAAACACTGGCCCAAGTGGCCGGTGAAACCAAAGATCCCACACGGACACTGCCCATGATTTTTGTTAAGGGTGTTCTGGCATCCGTATTCATTTTCTTTTTTATGGCCTTCGTGGCTTTCGGTGTTCTTCCGGCAGAAACATTGGCCCAATCCCGGTCTGCCATGGCCGATGCAGCCGGCGTTTATCTTCCACCATGGGGATCAGCAATTGTTGCAATCGGCGCCATGAGCGCCTTCCTAACCAGTATCAATGGATCAATCCTGGTACCGTCCCGAATGCTGTTTGTCTTCAGTGAAGACCGGTTGTTGCCACAATTCCTGGCAGCGGTCCATCCAAAATGGCGCACGCCCCATGTGAGTCTCATCATCAGTGGCGTGATCTGCACAGGATTAGTATGGACCAAGTCCGCCTATTTCCTTATGAGCACTGGGCTGATCGGAATATTCATCATTTATATCATGCAAGGCTTAGCGTTGATCTTCCTACCCACTTTGAACAAGCCCCTTTATGATTCAGCAGGATTTAAGCCGCCTGTTTGGGTACTCTATATTTTGGGCAGTATTTCCGTGATTTCCATGGGATTTTTTATGGCACAGATCATTGCCGATGTCTTTTTATGGACACTGGGTGGGTTGGTGCTTGGTACCATTATATATCTTTGGGGAAGAAGAGCCGGAAAGAGGGAAGGCTTTGATTATGATGCACGCATGAAACAGGATTACCATCTTTTGGATCAATAAATGGCCTACATCAAAACAATAGATATGGATAATGCTAAAGGCATCGTCAAGCAGGAATACGAAAAGGGCATACGCCGATCAGGCCGAGTATACAATATTCTAAAAATAATGAGCCGCAGTCCGGCGGCCTTAAGAGATGCCATACAAATGTACCTGACGATCATGTACGGAGAGTCAGGGTTATCCCGTACTCAACGAGAAATGCTGGCGACAGTTGTTTCTCAGGTGAACCATTGCTATTACTGAGTCGAAGCACATGGGGATGACTTCCGGGATGAAGTCAAAGATGAAGAGCTGGCAGAACATTTAAAACACAATTGGCGTACAGCAGAGCTTTCTGATGCAGATAAAGTCCTTTGTGGATGGGCAGAAAAACTGACGAAAACGCCGGGCGAAATGTCTGAAGCTGATGTGAAAAAATTAGAGGCATCCGGATTTTCCCAAGAAGCTATTAGCGATGCAGCCCAAGTTGTGGGTTATTTTAATTATATCAATAGAATTGCCGATGGGTTGGGTGTTGACCTTGAATCGGAAATGGAAAAATGAATTCCCGTAGAAACATATTACAATACGTCTCTACTTATTTTTTGATATTAATGCGGGGGGTGTTTTTTGGGAGGACAAACCTGAAATGCATTTCCATTTTTTGGGGAATGAAATGATGAGCGCCTGCCGGTAGGCAGGCAGTGAATCATTTCTAATCTTCCACAATGCTGCACAATGAACGAAGGGTGATGTAACTTCAGTCTGAAAAAAAATGAAATGAAAAATCCTGACAACATAGAAAAGGGAATCAAAGCTCAAAACCAAGAATTTCGTCATTATGAACAGGTGAATAAAGATCAAAATTACTATCTGTCTGAACACCCGGAACAGGAGGAATTCGATACTAATTTTGAAATCAAAACTGTGGATTTCGGATTGTTCGATGAGAATAAAGCACAATTCATCCGGGAATTGGGAACGGCAATGGAAGAAATCGGGTTTGCGGTTCTGACAAACCATAATGTAGGTCATGATTTATATCGCCAAGCGGAAGAAAAGGTGGCCGAATTCTTTGATTCCACGACTTTTGATAGCCGGATAAAATACGAAGCCCGGCGATTTGGATCGGTTAACCAGGGTTATTTCCCGATCAAGAAAACAACAATCATTCATCCTGATTTAGTCGAAGGCTGGGTGTTCTGTCGCCGTGCTTTTAACATGGAAGATAACCCGAATTTCAATGAAAGGGATTATTGGCCTATCCCGGAGTTCGAACCGTTTTTTCGCCAAATCGTCCTGAATCATGAAAAACTGATCCTCCCCCTCATGCAGAGCATGTTGGCCTACTTGGGAACGGATCCCAATTTGTACAATAAAAAGTTGACCAAAACGAATTTTGGGTTTCGCTTAAATTATTATCCACCTATGACTGCCAAACAAAAAATAACCGGCGGAGGCCGAATGTTGGGTCATGAAGATATTGATTTATTCACGATCTTACCATCCCAGAGCGTAGAGGGACTCCAGGTTCTCAATCGCAAGAATATGAAATGGATCAGACTGAATCCAAAATTTGGCGATATCATCCTTAATACCGGTGATTATATGCAGCGGATCAGTAATGATATTTTTCCATCCACCACGCACCGAGTGAGTACACCGGTGAAAGCGGAATTATTGGCTAAAGTTCGTATATCATTTCCCATGGCCATTTATGTATGGGAAGACGAGATTCTGGAAGTGCTGCCTAATCTAAAAAATCCCAAATATGAACCGATCCGCGCAGAAAAATTTCACACCAGTATCACCAGCAAATATTACGGGGATGAATATTCAAAGAATGTAAAGTAGTACAGACGCAGCCCCAAATTTATCGGGGGACCAAGGACATGTCCTGCCCCTTCGGATCATTTTTACTGATGTATAGTTATAACTTCGGCACCGGTTAAACGAACGATAATCAATGGCATTATTTACTTAAAAATATGTAATTAGGTAAACGTAATCGTTCGCTAACGCACATTCTACTAAATATTTACGTTCCAAATAATTATTAAATCTATTCGTTTCAACCAAGCAATTTTCAATTAAAATCCGACCATCATTATTCCGAATGACAAGTGCCAGTTTAATATTTGTAAACCACGCCACCTTTCATAACAAAATTAACATTATTCAACACGGATATATCTTCCAGCGGATTTCCCGGAACGGCAACGATATCCGCATACATTCCTCGTTTGATTTGACCAATATCATCTGCACCCAAGGCTTCAGCGGCAACACTGGCAGCAGAATTGATCACATCCATGGGTTTCATTCCCGCTTCCACCATAAATCTAAATTCATTTGCATTATCGCCATGGGGGGACACGCCTGAATCCGTACCAAAAGCAATTTTAACACCTGCTTTATAAGCCATTCCCAGTGTTTCTTTGACAAGGGGACCAATGGCTAATGCTTTCGGACGAATTATTTCCGGAAAATATCCGGGTTTTAGCGCTTTTTCATAAACAAATTCGCCGGCACTAACTGTAGGTACATAATATGTCCCATGTTTAATCATAAGACGGGCCGTTTCTTTATCCATGAGTGTACCATGCTCAATCGTCCGTACACCGGCGCGGATGGCGCGCTGCATTCCTTCAATTCCGTGGGCATGGGCGGCCACGAACATTTCATAGTCCTTTGCAGTTTTTACTATTTCACTGATTTCTTCTTCCGTGAATTGAGGATTTTGTCCGTTTTTTGCGACACTTAACACACCGCCGGTGGCAGTAATTTTGATTAAATCGGCCCCATCTTTGTAACGCTGGCGAACGGCTTTTCTAGCATCATCTACGCCATTGACAACTCCTTCAAGAGGACCAGGATCTCCCATTAATTCCCGGTTCAATCCACTGGTGGGATCTGCATGTCCACCCGTTGTACCAAGCGCTTTGCCGGCGCTGATAATTCGGGGACCTTTGACGTAACCATTTCGGATGGCGTTTCGCAGGGGCGTATTCACGCTTCCGCCCAAATCCCGAACAGTTGTAAATCCTGCCATAAGGGTTTTTTCAGCCCAGGGGATTGCCCTATAAGCAAAGTCTTCAATATTCATATAAAAGTCTTCGCCATATGCTTTTGGATTCATTTCCCCCGATAAGTGGACGTGCATATCGATCCAACCGGGCATGACTGTGGCATTCTTCAGATCAATAATCGTATCGTCTTTACCGCCCTTGGCGTATCCGTTTTTCACATCAATGATTTTTCCATCCTCAATAATGATCGATTTTTTTGATGCTGTCTTTTTAGACTTTCCGTCAATCAACGTACCAGCATGAATAATTGTTTGTTGGGCCGAAAGACAACTGGCGATCATCAAGCCGGTGATGGCATAATTTCGAATGAAATTCATGAATTTACCTCCTATCATGAAATTGATATAAAATTATTGGTTGAGACCTTAGGGAATCAGTTTTTAATCAACAAGTAAAAAGGAGGAGAAAATGGCAGAACCCAAGATATTCACAGCCATACTACTCCTATTTCGGGAGCAAAAAATTATTTACTTCAACAAAATCATTTTCTTGGTCTCAGTTAGGGTCCCCATTTCTGCCTGGTAAAAATAAACACCGGGAGTCACAAGGATTCCATTTTGATCACGACCATCCCAATTGATTTTTTTATACCCGTAGTTCTGCTCTTCATCCACAAGTTCAATGACTGTTCGCCCTAAGATATCATAGATCGTTATGCGAACATGATCCATTTTCGGTAAATCATAGTGCAGAGTAGTAGAAGCATTAAAGGGATTGGGATAATTCTGAAAAAGCGCATACCGTGTTGGTTGTTCGCCATATTGGATGAATAAAACAATGTCTGCCCGCATTTGGGGGATCAAGGGCCATACATTATCTCCCGGACAGGATGTGGTCCCAAAATAATCTCGATGGCCTTTCAATACACTGGGTTCGACGTCATAGGAATCAGCGATCCAGGAATAAAGATGGATTAGTGCCTTCTCTGTTTGAGAGGACATTTTATCAAGACAAGTCAAGCTTGTTTCCGGTGGATGGTAACAACCTAAAATACACACACCGATATTTCCCGTATTTGCGCCGCCCACATGGGCACCCAATACAGTCTCCGGCCGGCCCTGGTAAATATTGCCGGCCATATCTACTACAAAATGGTAACCAATATCGCTCCACCCGCGGCCATCCTGGTGAAATTTTTGGATGGATTTCACGGCAGTCTTTCCTTCGTCCAAGGATCGTGCAGCCCAGCCGGCTGCATGGTGTAAAGTCAGTTTATTAAAATAAGGATGGTTAGAATAATCATATTTGGGCGGTCGCGCACCCCATTCTGAGCGAGGAATTACCTTGGGTTTTTCCACCTGGGATTTTTTTAATCGCAGCGGCGGCACTTGTTCATCAATTGGTAATTCCGCATCAATTGGCTCAAAAACACCGCCCTTTAAAAATTGCACAGGATCCGTCGATTCAATTATATATCTTACAGCTATTGATTCAATTACTTCAGCTCCCCGATAGGAAGCAATCATCCTGTTTGAAAGAGGCTCGGGAAAAACTTGGGCGGTGACTTGTGCAGACCAAGAACCATCGATATTCAAAAATTCAAAATAAACGTTCGGCATCCCACTGGTTTCAATCCGAATTGCCACACCTTCAATTTTGCCCATATCCCTATAATCCAGTGCACTGCCAGTTGTTATTATTCCATCTTGAATACGTTGGGTTCTGGATGGCCCATCGAATGAAATTTCTTTAACCGCATCCAGAAATTGCGCCTGAATTCCGGTTATGAACATAACGGATAGAATAAGTGTTCTATATAATATTTTCATAGTAACCGGTTGAATTTAAGCTTGTTGATAACCCTCTCCGAAATAGAGTTTATTTAAAGACAAAAAAAAAGCCCTGCCCCGGTAAACCGGGACAGGGCTGATCCTCACGCAAGTGGATCGTTCATTTCATCAAGGTCATTTGTTTGGTTTTGACAAAGTTCCCAAATCTCATGGAATAGAAGTATGTTCCACTGGCAACTTTATTTCCATTATTATCTAACCCATTCCAGGTAACCTGATATGTACCGGCAGATTTATCCTGTAATTGAACCAAGTTGGCTACTTCCTGTCCAATAACATTATAAATCGAGATTGAAATTTTACTTGCGATAGGCAAAGTATATTCAATCGTCGTTGATGGGTTAAAAGGGTTGGGATAATTTGGGTTCAGCTTGTAATCATCCGGTGTAATCAACACAACATCTCTTACACTTAAGTCTGTGCTTTTACCGCTGTATTCCATGACTCGCAAGAATACCCTGTCTGGGTTGGCCATTGCTGAATCGGTGCCTGCATACAGACTATCGGAAACGCCCTGATAAGCCAAGAGAACTTCTCCGAATGAATCTCGATCCAAGTTTGCACCGGCGAATATTTTATTAGGGCCGCCCGTCTGCATTGAATCAACACCAAAATTAGTCCGTGTCCAGTTTGAAGAATCAAGGACACTACCAGTTCCAGTGTATTGCAACATGGCCATACCTTTTCCATGACCGAAGAATACAGCAGGATCGCCAAAGGCATTATTGCTGGCTGTTGCGCCTAATGCAAAACCGAAGGCAGAGTCAAGAACCGCCGTTTCAGAGGCCGCTAATTTATTGGCATCTCCATCGGTATCGGTGACGATGAAATATTGCTTATCATAAAAGCCGCCAATATAAACTTCATCGTTTCCATCTCCATTTATATCAGCAACAGTGGGAGCCAAGGTCCAGTCATCCTTATCGGCAAGTTTTACATAGGATGTATCTCCAAGGGTATATGCATCAGTACCTGTAGCTTCAATAACAAATACCGCCAAATTATTCCAAGAAATACAAACAGCTTCCTTTTTACCATCACCGTCCATATCGGCGATCACAACACCTTGAGGGCTTCCGCCACCGACAGCATTTTCGCGAACACCATCTTTATCTACATCTCTGGGTGACATGGAATATTCTTCAACCAACTGAGGCAAAACACCGATATCTCCACTTACGGAAGCAATGACAAAGCGATCCCCGGAGAAAGCTGAATGGGTTGTGGCTGTCGTACCGAATGCCGGATTGCTGGGACCATTATTGGCCCAGATCAGCTCTTGTTTACCATCGCCATCGATATCGCCAACTGTAAAATGTTCTACGCGCACTTCGCTCATTGTATCCGCAAAGGCTGTATGCAAATTTCTAAACCAATGGGTGCTGTAACCGTTGTCGCTTGTGCCGTCCCATTCATAAACGTGCAGCCCGGCTGTTGTGTCTGAATTATTATACCGGCCGGTAAAAAATATAACTTCCCCCAGACCGTCCCCATCTAAATCGCCTGTTTGCACCCAACGAGTACCACTTGAATAAGCTGAGTTAGAGTTCGGCGAAGACCACACATGTACCAGCGTATCTCCATAATACCATTCAAAGGCATGGACTTTCCCGCCATTGGTATAATCAGTCGCCCAAATTTCAGGACGTCCATCTTTATCTAAGTCTGATCCGCTCCATATACCCCTTGGGCCAGAGCTAGAAGTCCATTGATTTGTGTCACCCAAGGCTTTGTGAAATACACTATGCATACTAAACGTACCCTGAGCAAATAATATTGTAGAAGCTATAAGAACGATTCCACTAACGATTTTTCTCATTTTATTCTCCTTTGATTCCATTGTGTTAATTTCGGAGGCCAATTATAAACATAATAATTTAGTAAACACAATGTTAATTTTTTAAATAATTGTTTGATTTCATTTTTAGTTTATTACTGTAGTTTTATACCTTCCGGGTCTATTTTACTTACCTAATCGATTAAAAGAAGGAATTACTGTCATTCATACTCGTTTGATTAAAATTTTTACAATTCTATTCATTGTATCTTTTGCCTACGGAAACACCGGGAAAATTTCAGGAAAAGTCACAGATGTAAAATCAGACGGCCCGCTTGCCGGTGTAAACGTCTTTTTAGAGGGCACACCCTACGGTGCTGCAACCGATTTATACGGTGAATATGTCATATTAAATATCCCTCCAGGGAATTATACACTGCGCGCTTCCTACATCGGCTATACTTCGTTCCGCGTAGAGAATATTCGTGTTAGTCTCGACCGCACGACAAACCAAAATTTTGTGTTAAAAGAAGCTGTAATTGAGGGCGAAGAAGTTACGGTTATCGCCGAAAGACCAATGGTGCAAAAAGATTTGACCGCTTCACAAAAAGTAACAACCTCAGATGAAATCAATGTAATGCCCGTTGAATCTTTTTTGGGCGTTTTAGCCACCCAGGCAGGCGTAAACCAAGGCGCTGGCGGCGAACTGCATATCCGTGGTGGCCGGTCCAATGAAGTTGGTTACTACGTGGATGGTGTTTCGGTGGCTAATCCATTTTTCACGAATGGCTTGGCGATAAATATTTCAAATAAGGCGCTGGAAGAAATGAAAGTGGTCAGTGGTGCTTTCAATGCCGAATATGGCAACGCCATGAGCGGAATCGTCAACCTCCAGATAAAGGACGGTGGTAAAAAATATCACGGAAGTCTCTCCTATCAATCGGGAGATTACCAATCCGGAGATACAGATATTTATACAAATATTGGTCATTTCAACATTTTTACGAATAAAGTATTCGAAGGTACAGTCAACGGGCCGATGCCCTTTATCTCCCCGGACGGGAAATTCACCTTTAATATCAGCGGAAGATATAGTTCAAGTGAAGGATATTTTTACGGTATCCGGGAGCATGCAATCGGGGATTCTGCTGATTTCAGAGATGCGAGTAATTGGTATATCGAATTGGGCGGCGATAGTTCTTATGTGCCAATGAACCCAAGAATAAGTTTAAATCTCCTAGGGAAATTCACATATCGCGTGTCACCCCGATTAAAATTTTCGCTGCAAATGCTCCACTCTGGCGGTGAATCGAAATCGTATTCCCATTTTTACAAATATAACCCTGACGGTACTACCACTTCTGAATCTTCCAACAATAATTTTTCATTTAAGATGAATCACGCTCTTGGTAGACGCAGCTTTTATGAGGCAAATGTTTCCTATTCCACAACCGATTATATGGAATACCAATTCAAACCCATTGATTTAACTTCTGCTGTCCATGAAGATGACGCCAGTCGATTTGGTCTGGGCCAATATGTTCTTTATAATGAATTTGAGGGCGGCGCGAAGTATTGGATGCTGAACAATTCAAATTATGTCCCTACGTCCCGAATTAAGGGTTCTCCAACTTCATCGACTTTTTCATTCGGCGGGTCCAACCGCGGACATTCTTACCGAAAATCAGATTCTTTCAGTTTCAAATTTGATTTCACCAGCCAGGTCAACAACCGCCATGAAATAAAAACAGGCCTCAATCTCAGAAGTGATCACCTGGAAGAACGAAATTTCACTGTTCTGTATGACAACCAGGTTTATCGTGCTCCAACTATTCTCCCCGAGAATGATTCGCCCTCCCATAATTATTATAATAATACGGCTGCTTTTTTCTCAGGTTATCTCCAGGACAAAATCGAGTATAACCATTTTATTACCAATGTTGGTATTCGATTTGACCAATTCAATCCGAATGAAGATTATATCACCAACTTTCTCAACCCTGACGGCGAAAAAGAAAAAGCAACCAATAAAACCATGATATCCCCAAGAGTGGGTGTCGCTTTCCCCATCACCGATCAGGGAATTCTCCATTTTTCTTATGGCCATTTTTACCAAATGCCTACCCTTAGAAGACTGTATAGACGAGGTATTTTCGGTGCCGGACTTAGGCCGACGATCGGCTATGCAGACTTAAAACCCGAAAAAACGGTGCTGTATGAATTTGGCCTCCAACAGCAATTAGCCAGCGTACTGGCATTAGAAGTGAGCGCTTTTTATAAAGATATCCGGGATTTACTGGCATTACAATCCATTCGTTATGATTCAGAAAAATACGGCCCGTCAAATTATTCCATTTATATGAATAAGGATTATGGCAACGTCAAAGGGTTCACATTTAGTCTAACCAAACGCTATGACCGCATCACCAAAACATCAGCTTTTGTGGACTATACTTTTCAGGTTACCGAAGGGAATAGTGTCTCATCTGGTTCATTTTACTACAATGCTTTATCAGGAGAAGAGGAAGAAAAACGAATTGTGCCTCTTGCCTGGGACCAGCGTCATATTCTAAATACAACCGTGTCGGTAGGTGATCCCGGTAACTGGAATTTAGGGATCATTAGTAAGCTATCCAGCGGCTGGCCATATACGCCTAATATTCCTGATGCCAACTATGTCCCTTTGCCTAATTCCGGCCGTAAACCATGGCATTGGCGCGTTGATTTACGAATTCACAAAAACTTAAAGCTGAACAATTTTAATGCCATCCTCTACGCCAAAGTCTATAATCTGCTCGACCGACGAAATGAACGATACGTTTTCAACGATACCGGTCGTGCGGGTTATACTTATGTTTTTCAATCCACACAGGAAACAAAGGGATTTAAAGACCACTATGGAGAGGCAGGCGTTCATACTTGGTCAGAATATCAAAACAGACCCCATTATTATACGGCACCCCGATCAATCAATATCGGATTCTCATTGGATTTTTAGACTAATGAAAAAATACACAACAATTATTTTAGTTTTTGGATTTGCCTTGTCCTTTATTTCTGCCCAGGAAAAACCGCGCCGGTTTTCAAAAGAATGGCGGGCTGCGGGACCTGAAAAGGAATGGAATTCCGTTGAACATGAATATTTTTATCAATGGCGCGATAAACTCATAGCCAAAAGAGCCCAAGCGGATGAGCAAATATTAAGGCGCCAAAAAGCCATTCTGAATGGAAATAAGATTACCACGGAAATTTGGAATTATGGCTCCATCTCCAGCCCCGGAAATCGGGTAACGGATATCGTTTGGGAAGGCTTGGGTTATGGATACGAATTCGGACCTTTCATTGGAGCAATAATTCCTGTTGAACCGAACAGTCATCAAGATGCTTATATCAAAAAGGATGTGGATGGAAACCCGGTACTGGACGATGATGGTAATCCCGTTTGGGTAGCCAAAGTCATTAGTGACGGTTTAGTTTCTCTGGGTGGCGAAATTTCACCTGATGGTAAAACGTTTTGGGGGTGGGAACCGCTGGCCTACAACAAACAAGGCGTCCCCTATGGTGATCCAAATAGTCCCAACATTCCAACATCAAACGACGTTGATCGCGATGGAGACGGCAAACCAGATAGCTGGCCCGAAGGATGGTATAACTCCAATCTGAAAAAGTATGTTTGGCCCGGCGCACTCAGACAAGGTTCATCCAACGCTGATTTGGAATCATTCTTTGTGGTTGATGACCGTAGCAACCAGGAATTTAAATATTATCCCTTTCAGGATGATTCAACACGAACAGGTTTGGGCATTGAAATCGAATGTCGCTATTACCAATGGTCCAATCCCCTAGCCGAAGATGTGATCTTCCTGATCTACAAGGTTACTAATAAAAGCAATAAAGACCTGGATGACGTTGTGTTCGGTATGTGGGGTGATCCCCATATTGGCGGACCATCCAACTGGCAGGATGATTTGTCCTATTTCGATACGGATTTGAACATGGTGTATGCCTGGGATGAAGATGGTAAATCTGATGTGGCCGGCAGAAAGCCGGGTTATTTTGGTTACATATTTTTAGAAAGTCCCGGCAATCCTCATGACGGCATTGATAATGACGGTGATGGAATGGTGGATGAAAGCAGGGAAAACGGCATCGATGATGATGGCGATTGGGATTCTGAAAAAGACGATGTTGGAATCGATGGACTGCCCAACACCGGGGATACCGGAGAGGAAGACGGCTTCCCTACCAGTGGTGATCCCTTCGATATCCGACAACCGGGCGAACCCAATTTTGAATGGACCGATCTTGATGAATCGGATATGATCGGCCTGACCAGTTTTGCCGCGCCCAATTTTGGCGGAAATAACCGAATTTCAAAAGACGATTATATCTACTCAACCTATATGACTCCTGGCCTGTATGACTCGCTCAACTCAGAAGTTGCAGGGGACAATATTTTTTTATACGGTTCCGGTAATTTTACTCTGAAAGCTGGTGAAGCCCGGCGTTTTTCTATTGCCCTCTTGGTCGGAAATAATTTCGATGATTTAACCTTGAATGCGAAAACGGCCCGGCAAATTTATGATACCAATTACCAATTTGCAAAACCGCCTGAAAAGCCAACGCTTACAGCAGTACCTGGAGATCAGAAGGTAACCCTGTACTGGGATGATGCAGCTGAATCATCATGGGACCCCATTTCAGAAGAATTTGATTTTGAGGGATATGTCATTTATCGGAGTACCGACCCCAGCTTTTTAGACCAGCAAAATATTACCGATATTAACGGTTCCCGATTCCTCTTTGAACCTCTCACAACTGAGACAGGTGGTTGGGCCAAGTGGGACCTTATCAATGAATATAAAGGCCCCAGTGATATTCCCTATCCCGATAGAGGTGTTGCCTATCATTTAGGCAATAATACCGGTCTCGTCCATTCATTTGTGGATTCAAATAACGTTATGAATGGTCAGCGATATTACTATGCCATTTGCTCCTATGATCATGGGACTAAAATTTTAGGCATAGGACCCAGTGAAACATCAAAAACAATTACACTGAATCCAGAGACAAATGAAATTTTTCTCGATGTGAATACGGCTTCAGTTGTGCCTCGTGAACCGGCGGCAGGATATGTCGAGGGATATGTGGCTGATTACGATACTGTCTCATCTTTTAAACATTTGGATGGATTTGGTACGGGTGATTTCGCCCTTGAGATTCTTAATCCCATGGCAATAGAGGATACAAATACATTCCAAATCACATTTGATGTGAATCCTACGCGCTATTCCATCGAAGATTTAAATCCAATTATTGAAAATCGAATTGCTAATGAAAATGTTTATATCACACTGAAAAAGAATCGATTAAATGCTACCCATTTTGTCCTGAAAAACAGTACCGGCACGATCATGACCCAAGGTCAGGATTATCTTCTCTTTCCTGAAGCGGGCCAAGTGGTTGTCACCGACACATTGAATTCAAATATTACCGACGGAGAACAAATCACAATCGTGTACACCCATTATCCGTTGTGGGAAAGCACATTATTAAATAATGAAGAATCGAATCCTGTAATTGACGGAATAAAAATTTACGCCAAGGATAAACCCCTGGCACTCAATGATGAAAAATCAAAATGGGTTTTAGGAAGTACCGGGAATTACCAAGTGACTGTCGGCCCCTATGATGGCAAAGCATCTAACATGAGAGCGGCAGATTATGAAGTACGGTGGTTCGATGATATCGCTGATACAAGTTCACTTGGAACAGCCACAGCGCCTTTTCAAATTTGGGATGTTACCCCCGGGAAAATACCATTTAAAAAGAAAATAGCCGTTCTCGATTATAAAATCAGGAATAAAACTTGGGATTTTGGTGAAAGTGTCGTCATCATTGAAGAGGGTGCTGGAATTAATGTCTCCTGGCAGATTGATTTTGATTCACCGCAGGATGGGACTGTAGCCCATACGGTTGGCGGTGATATTTACTACATCGCTACTAATCGACCTTTTAAAGCAGACGATATATATCAATATCAAACTGTCGCTTCCGCTATAAATCCGGAAAAGGCTAGCGATGAACTTGAGGATATCCGGGTTGTACCGAATCCCTACGTCGCCACGAATGTTCTCGAACAATTGGATAGGCAAAACCCAAGAGATCGCGGTCCACGCAAAGTTTATTTCGACAAACTTCCTAATGAATGCACCATTCGGATTTATACAACAACCGGTGAACTGGTGAAGGAAATTTTACATTCTTCCGCTTTTGATGATGGACAGGAATCCTGGGATTTGACGACGAAGGATAATTTCCCAATCGCTTTTGGGGTTTATATTTATCACGTTGACGCAGGAACACTGGGCGAAAAAATAGGAAGGTTGGCGGTCATAAAATGAAACGCCTTACACTTATCATTTTTTCTGCCACACTGGTTTTTGCTCAATTGGATAATACGGAATCCATCACAAAAACAGGGACCACTGCGGCCCAATTCTTAAAAATTGGTGTCGATGCTCGGGCATCTGCTATGGGCAACGCTTTTACGGCAATGAACGGCGATATCAATTCCATGTATTGGAACCCGGCCGGATTGGCTTCGGTCCAACGGATGGAAACCATGTTTATGAATAGCAGTTGGCTGGCTGGGATCAATTTTAATTATGCCGCTTTTGCGATTAATTTAAATACCGCCGGAGTCATTGGCTTTAGTGTTACAAGTTTATCGGTACCGGAAGATCTTGTTCGCACCGTTGAAAAACCCAACGGAACCGGTGAATATTTTGATGCCGGTGACTTGGCCATGAATTTCAGTTATGCCCGCAGATTAACCGACCAATTTTCCATCGGAAGTAATATTAAGTATATTAGACAAAATATATGGCATGCCAGCGCCAGTTCATTTGCGGCAGATTTAGGGGCCTTATTTGTGACGCCATTTAACGGAATTCGTCTCGGAGCAAGCCTATCTAATTATGGGGCAGAATTGCAAATGTCCGGCCGGGATCAAAAATTTAGCGTTGACCCCGATCCTGATAATGAAGGTAATGTCGAATTCGTCAACGCTTTGTATGAAACCGGTAAATTCCCCTTACCCTTGTTGTTCAGGGTTGGACTTTCGGGTGAGATTATTCAAACCGAAAAAATGCGCTTGAGCTTTGCCATTGATGCACTCCACCCTAATGATAATGTAGAATGGGTGAATGCCGGCTTAGAATATGCCCTGGCTGAAACATTTTTCTTACGCGGCGGAATAACTACTTTATTCCGGGAAGATTCAGAAGAAGGATTAACTTTTGGCGGCGGGATTAATTACCGAATTGGTAGTTCTGCAACGCTGCTAAAAATTAACTATTCGTATTCTGATTTTGGACGGTTAAAAAATGTCCAAAGGCTTTCCTTTGGGGTCAGATTTTAACCTGGTCTTCGAACCAATTCATTACACCACTTAAGCTATCGAATACGGGAACGCCCGTTTGTGCCAATCTCAATTGACTCATATGGCCATTTGAGACCAATACACAATCGGCACCGATGAGGTTTGCAACTTCATGGTCGTGATTTGTATCTCCAATAAATAAAACTTCATGGGAGCCATAACGCAATTCATCAACCCATGCTTTCCCCGTTATCTCTTTCCCATTTGCGTAATGGTTATCCTGACCGATAATCTTTATAAAATAATCCTTGATATCATGATACTGTAATATATCATCCAGCATAGTTTGACTGGCGGCTGACAGAAGGGACTGAGTTATTCCTTTATCCTTAAAATAATGTAATAAAAGAGCGGCTTCAGTGTGGAGGCTTGGCTCATGATGACGGTGCATATAATTCTGAATAAACTCACTGCCGGAGACTGAAAAAGGTTCTTTTTCAAAATCAAACCCCAGTTTAATATAATAGTCTTTTACAGGAAAACAAAAATTGTCCAGAAACCACTTTTCAGTCATTTCCTGCATCCTTCTCCGGCGCAGTACCCCATTCATAATATCCACGGAAAAATGCCGATCATCCAATAGGGTCCCGTTCCAATCCCAAATAATATGTTTATATCCCATGACTCAGTATAAATCAGCAGAAGTTTTATAAAAAATGAAATAACTTTTGTGTTTATAATGATACCCATTAATCAACTTTCCCAAGAACTACATCAACGGCTCAAGGCGCCCTTGCCCGGAGAATCTGCCCAACATTTAACCCGGGTTGAAACTTCAGTAAAATTCGATTTCTCCAATTCCATTGAAACATCAGTTCCGGCGGCCGTTTTAATTCTATTGTTTCCCGTCCATGATGATATCCACTTTTTTCTTACACAAAGGTCCAATGAAGTTGAACATCACAAAGGACAAATTTCACTCCCCGGAGGTGCGTGGGAAAAAGGAGAACAACTTCATGAAACAGCAATTCGGGAGACGGAAGAAGAAATTGGTGTCTCAAAAAATTTGATTCAGCTCATTGGTAATCTCACGCCTTTTTTTACGCCGGTGACCAGTTTTATGATTCATCCATTTATCGGTTGGTCCTCCAAAAAACCTGCCACAAAGATCCAGGATAGTGAAGTGCATGAATTATTTGCCGCATCCATTTCTGACTTGATTGATGCTAAAACACTGATGACGGAAAATTGGACAATTAGAGGGTATGAAGCAAATGTTCCTTTTTATAATTTCGGCGGCCGAAAAGTGTGGGGAGCGACTGCGGCAATCCTATCAGAATTTAAATCTATCCTAAAGGAGTTATTGGATTGAACCGAATTGGCATTGACCTTGGCGGCACAAAAATTGAAGGTGTTCTACTCGACGAACATCATAATGTGATCAAACGCGCGCGTGTATTGACAGAACGCGAAAATGGATACCATTCAATTGTGCAGAAAATTGTAGACCTGGGCCAAACTTTAATTGAGGCAGGGGACTTGAGCGGTCCTATCGGCATTTGCACTCCTGGTGCCATCGACCCCACTAGCAGCCGACTAAAAAACAGCAATACCGTTTGCCTTATCGACCAACCACTCCGTGAAGATTTAGAGCGTGAGTTAGGTCTGCCGGTCCTCATGGAAAATGATGCTAATTGTTTTGCATTGGCAGAAGCGACTTTGGGTGCAGCTAAAGGATATGGCGTCGTATTTGGCGTAATCCTCGGAACCGGTTGTGGTGGTGCTGTTGTACTTCATGGAAAAATCCACTCAGGGCCAAATAATATCGGTGGCGAATGGGGTCATCACGTACTTTATCCTGACGGAAAATCCTGCTATTGCGGTAATAATGGGTGCACGGAACAATACATTTCCGGGACCGCCCTCGAAAGTCATTGGAAAGATTTGACCGGGGAATTCCAGTATGTTACTGAAATTGTTGATAATAAACTTTACTTAGACCATCCTGAATGGAAAGACTATTTCATACTGAATTTTGGCAGAGCTCTTGCAAATGTGATCGATATTCTCGACCCCGATGCGATTGTGATTGGCGGCGGTGTATCGAATGTGGATTTACTTTATACGGAGGGGAAAAAGTCTGTCTATGACGAAACATTCAGCGAATATGTTGTTACGCCAATATTAAAAAATCAATTGGGAGATGCTGCCGGGGTTTATGGGGCGGCCATGCTGGGAGAAATTCTATGAAATTTTCCAAATGGCTTTATAATCTATCTGGAACTGATCAATTGATTATTTTAGCTTTTTTTACCATTGGGCTGGGCCTATCCTACTTGACGATAATCAGCCTGCGTTCCTGGCATGAAAAAATTAGGGGCGGCCAAGGATATACCCATGAAGTACGTATTACGCCTTTTGGTTTAATGGGGATTGCCATGGTCTATACCCTCATACTATATACGGCAATTGGTGAGTCAGTTACACGCTGGGTAACGCAGCTCAGTCAATAATTATTTTTTGAAATATTTGTAAAGCTCTATTGTTTCACCCATTGTGGGGGAACTCAAGGGGGATAAAATATATGAATAAAACAAAGTGTACCTGCCGTATCAACTCTGCAGGCTGAGAGTCTATTTCTTCTTTCGGGCCATTTGCATCATTTTCCAGGCTGCTTTCGGGATCCGCTCCAGCTCATTCATTTCACCGGCACCTTTGAGCCATTCACCCCCATCAATCGTCACGACTTCACCATTGATATAACCAGCCTGGTCGCTTACCAAATATGACGCCAAGTTAGCCAATTCGATATGCTCCCCAACACGTTTGAGTGGAACGCGATTTATCATTTTCTTCTTGATTCCCAATCCCGGGGGGGCCAGCCTGGACCATGCTCCCTCAGTTGGAAAGGGTCCCGGTGCGATGGCAACAGTACGAATCCCATATTTCGCCCACTCCACAGCTAATGAGCGCGTCATAGCCAGAACACCTGCTTTGGCACAGGCGGAGGGGACAACGTAACCTGAGCCCGTCCAGGCATAAGTTGTAACAATATTTAGAATAACACCGCCATCGTTCTCTCGCATCACTTTACCGGCCGCTTGGGTGCAAAAGAAAGTGCCGTTTAATACAATATCCACAACTGTTTTAAACCCGTTTGGGCTCAAGTCTTCGGTGGGACTGATAAAATTGCCGGCAGCATTATTCAATAGTATATGGATTTGACCAAATTCATTTACCGTTTGGTCCACCATATTCTGAACTTGATCCGGATTACGCACATCACAGGATACAGCTAACACCTTACCCCCATGCTTTCGTAACTCCTCTGCTGTTTCATCAATCACATCCTGACGACGGCTGGTAATTACCAGATTGGCCCCCAATTCAGCAAATCGAGTCGCCATAGATTTACCCAACCCCGTTCCGCCACCGGTGACAATAATGGTTTTCCCTTTTAAAAGTCCCGCTTTAAACATGATCAATTCCTTTTTTGATGATTCAACAATCTACATCAGACAAACAAAAAAGCCCCGATGGAAATCGGGGCTTTAGATTTTTCAGTAACGATGATGATTAGGAATTAATTATTCCCACCTTGACTCTGCATCTGAGCTTCAGCATCATATTCAGCTTGGTCAACAGTTCCATCACCATTGGTGTCTACCCGATCAAATTCTGCATCGAAATTGGGGTCCTCACCAAAGAATGTCCGAGCTTCTTCTCGATCTATTCCACCATCATTATTGGCATCCATTTCTTCAAATGAGGGTGGTGGTCCGCCTTGACCGCCACAATCGCAATTGACTTCGTTACCATCGGCATCATGTGTCCAAGTAGCGTATGGACCATCTTCCGCGTTCCCGTCCCCATCGGCATCTAGCCAATACTCACCATGACCGGAGCACAGAGCGCCACAGTTGCCATCCCAGTGATTGTTCGGTGCAGGATGACCACCGCCATGAACTTCTTCCATATGCTGATGCATTTCTTCTTCGGTAGCGAATTCCATCTCGCAATCGGCACAGTAGAATCCGGTATGATCTCCGGGAGGTCCGGCACCATGGACTTCTTCCATATGCTGATGCATTTCTTCTTCGGTAGCGAATTTCATCTCGCAATCGGCACAATAGAATCCGGTATGGTCTCCGGGAGGTCCGGCACCATGGACTTCTTCCATATGTTGATGCATTTCTTCTTCAGTAGCAAATTCCATATCACATTCGCTGCAATATAATTTGTGCTCACCTTCTTCCATTTGAGAAGCAGCTTCATATTCAGCAGGATCAACCATGCCGTCTTCACCGGCGTGCTTATCGAATGTTGCATCGAAGTCTGGTTCCTCACCAAAAAATGCCCGTGCTTCTTCTCGATCAATCATGCCATCACCGCTAGTATCCACATCTCCAAATGGGGGCGGACCCATATTTTCATCTTGGGCCGCAACCATGGTCAAAGCCATGATGATCGCTAACATTAACTTGATTAACTTCATTTCATCCTCCTTGATGAGTTTAGTTTAAGAGTACTTATCAAGATTTTCCCCGCATTAATATCAAAATCTAATCCTTTTATATGAATTCCCATGTGATTCCATGCACACGATTTATCGTCTGCTTTGAATCAATTGGCCCAATTCCGCAGTTGAGCGATTGAATTCCTGTTCAAATGAACCATAATAATCATTCACTTCATAAAAATATTTTGCCGCATCCCGATCCACCACATGATTATTGCTCAAAAGAACATCAGGTGATGGAAACAGAATTTCAATCCCCGGCTTGAAATATTCCAAGGTTAACTCAAGATCAGGATTCATCTCAAGCAACTTTTTCATTACCAATACATCATACAATCGTCGTTCATCTTTATCCCGGAAGACCAGAATTGCAAAACTATCTTCAGTTGGGTCGGCACCCCGTTTATTTAACCCTTTCAGCACATTCTTAAATGAATCAGTGAAATTAATATATTTTACTTCAGCCGTAGGACGTACGAATGGTTTTTGAATTGTTGCTTTCCCCTTGATAGTATAACTCAATTGCAGAGCTTGGCCTGTGGGAATATTTCGAATGTCGTCAGCCAATCGTGTAACCTTAAAACCAGCAGGGTCTTCATTTGATTCTAAGAAATAAATGACCCTATCCGGATCAATGTGACGGTAATAGTTCATTTTTTCTATCACATCTAAAAGCATTCGTCTGACGAGAATTTCTTCCCCCGGGACCTTGCCTTCGATCAAACTTTTGTATGGTTCTCTGACCAATAGGGATTTATCTTTTTCCGACCGTTTGTTTACCTCATTAATAATATCCTGGAATACAGGGCTTTCGTAAATGAAGCTCAAATCGAAAACATCCGAATGTTGAATCCGATACGAATTAGGAAAAGATCGATTCCCAAATGCATTAAACAATTCTGAATCCTGGGGAACAACGCGACTAAAATTATCCTCACTCTCTGTAATAATATGAGGTGTTATAACCACAATAACTTCTTTTTTAACTGTCTGTTCAGATGAGACTGCAAAAAATCTGCCGATAATGGGTAAATCTTTCAAAACCGGTACGCCGCCCTCGTTTTCAGTCGTTTTTTTATTAATTAATCCACCGATAATGAAGGGCGTATTATTAGCGACACGAACAAAAGACTGCACCTTCCTGTTATTAATGATTGGAGCAGACTCCACATTTCCGCTGGTGGCAGCGCCAATTCTTTCTTCCGTTTCGCTGATGATTGTTTCTACTTGAATTGTCACCCTCGAACCGTCTGCACTGATTCTCGGGCGTAAATTCAACACAATCCCAACCGGTATATAGTCCACGGATTTTGTTTGGGATATCTGTGTATCTGTAGTTTTAACAATCGGTATTTGCTGGCCCACCTGGATCCTGGCTTGACGGCCATCCAATACAAGTACGGAAGGTTTAGATAAAATTTCTGCCGCTTTATTACTGATCAAGGCTTCAACATTGGCGCGAAAATTGGATGCGTTTCCCAACAAGGTGCGATCCAGCATAACTGTAAATGGGGAAATCGAACCGCCTTGTGGGGGTGGAAATGTCGCCGTATAGCCTTGTCCGGCGCTGGAAAAATCAATCCCCAGTTCATCCAATTGATCAGAATTCAATTCCAGGACCAGTGCCTCAATTACAATTTGATTGGCGGGTACATCAATTTTATTCTGAATCAGGTCCAGTAACCGAGCGATTGAATTATAATCACCCGGTTTGTATCCCACCAATAGGCGCTGCATCGGTTCGCCGCTGGTCGTGTTATCCAAGGTAACACCGCCAAGATCAACACCAAGTGCTGACTTTTTACTCGATGATTTTGCCTTACTTTTTTCCACCAGTGAAATAGTTTCAGTATCCGGGAGTTTGATGATAATTGGTAAAGCATTCGGTGCATTTAAATCTTTATTTTTATTTGAGAACTGAGGTATAAAATTATTTTCTCCATCGATTTCTCCCTTACCTCCCCTGAATTCTACGACTGAATAATCCATTGTCTTCAGGATTGCCAAGGCTCGATCGGTTTGTATATAACTGAGTTTAACTACTTCATAGTCCAAATCACGGAGCGAAGTTATCGTACCGCTAGCAGCGATTTTTGTTAGATTGGCTGGTGGCCGTCGTACAACCGATGTGGGAGGACGTTGTTGTTGACCCCCAAGCATTGATACTACAATCGTTAAAAAGATAAATTTTCTCATCATTGAGGTACCACCATACTTACTGGCATGGTGACTGATATACCGTCAAATGTCGCCGAGATATGTCCCTTTTCCATGTAATCGTAATATTCTTTTTTTGAAGTGCTATATTTAAAGTCCGGCAGGAAAAAAGCCAATGCCTGGAATGTAGCTTCTGGCTCATCATCCATTGAAACAGTAATGCTCGAGGCTAAACTAAAACTATGCCCATCTATATTACCTCCCACAGCATCTATGATCATTTTCATAGTCACAGAACTGTTGATCGAATCTTTATGAACTTTGCGCTTAACCTCTGCGGTGATTTTGATACTGTCATCCAAGCGAATAATATCGTCTGAAATGGTTAAGGTTAGTTTGAAGTCGTTATTGCTCTTCGAGTCTGATTTTTTTGTATCTACAATCTTATCGTCACAGGATACGAGACATAGCGCGAGTCCTGCCAGTATTACTTTCTTGATTAACGACCGATATATAAATAAGTCGTGCAAATTATGTATATTTATAGTTCTCATCATTTTTTCTCGTAAACAGTGTACCTATAGTGTAAACTAATTTTTTGACTAAAGTAAACACTTTTAATCACAATTAAATTCATTCAATAGAAGAGAAATTAGGTTCACTTCTTGTGATTCTACGCAATCTCAGATAACTTCCTCAGGTCAATATTTTATAATATCATTAAAAATCCACATACTACAGGGTTTATATGCCTAAGAAGAAAAAAGCAAAACTGCTCGTATTAGATACGAACGTTATCCTTCACGACTCAAGCTGTATCCACCATTTTGAAGAAAATGATGTTGCCATTCCCATTACTGTTTTAGAGGAATTGGACAATTTCAAACGGGGAAATGAACAGATCAATTTTCATGCCAGGGATTTTTTAAGAGACCTGGACGAAATTACAGGTGACAAATTATTTAAGTCCGGTGTTTCTCTCGGAAAAGACAGGGGGAAAATCAGAGTTATTGTCAACCAAACTTGGGATGAAGATTTAATCGAAGTTTTTCGCGATGATATACCCGATATCCGAATTTTGAATACAGCAATACGATTGCAAAAACAGGAAGATTCTCGATCAGTCATACTCGTCACCAAGGATACCAACCTGCGAATGAAGGCTAAAGCTATGGGACTTTTAGCCCAGGATTATACGACGGATAAAATCGAAAGTATCGATAAAATATATACGGGCAAACGACTGGTTGAAAACCTTCCCACTGAAACAATTGATACACTTTATACCAGTCCTTTTCATATCGATGCGACGATGATACCGGAAGTAGAATCTCCTCTGCCTAACGAAAATTTCATCCTGCGCAATGAGCATAAATCGGCGCTGGCAATCTATGACAGTGTTAAAGATCAATTTCATAAAGTAGATAAAAGACCCGCTTACGGTATAACGCCGCGCAATTCGGAACAGGCCTTTGCCCTGGCGGCGCTTACCAACCCAAAAATCCAATTGGTAACCCTTTCTGGTAAAGCGGGAACCGGAAAAACTCTATTAGCTTTAGCCGTCGCTTTAGAAAGCCGTTCCCAGTTTCGGCAAATTTATTTAGCCAGGCCGATTGTACCCCTCAGTAATAATGATATTGGTTATCTTCCTGGAGATATCCAGTCCAAAATTGATCCTTATATGCAACCCCTGTGGGATAACCTGGGCGTCATTCGCCACCAGTTCAAGGCGAATGATCCAAATTCACAAAAAATAAATGAATTGCTTGAGCATGACAAACTGGTTATCACACCGCTGGCATATATCCGTGGTCGAAGTCTTCAGAAAGTTTTTTTCATTGTGGATGAAGCCCAAAACCTGACACCGCATGAAGTAAAAACCATCATTACCCGAGCCGGCGAAGGGACTAAAATCGTTTTCACCGGGGATATCCACCAGATTGACCAACCTTATCTGGATAAACTATCCAACGGATTAAGCTACGTAATTAACCGTTTGACCAACCAAAAAATCTTCGCCCACATTACCTTAGAAAAGGGAGAAAGATCTTACTTGGCTGACCTGGCCAGTAACCTACTGTAGAAAGAAATACATGACCGACACTAATCAATTATCCACCGATCACACACTGAACTTCAATTTGGATTCATTTGGCCTTATCACAATTGAAAAACTGGTCAAATGGACCAAGTTTGTGGGCATTATGAATATTATAACCGGGGTAATTTATTGCCTGACCATTTTAATCTTTTCCATCCCTACGGTGATTATGGGTGTAATTACCATTGTGATGGGAACCAAACTAACCAATGCGGCCAAGCATTTGCAATTTGCCGCACACAATAAGGATTCCGTTAGTTTTGCAACTGCTATGGACCAATTTCGCGCCTATTTTCTGATTAACGGTGTGTTGTTAATCATTACAGTGGTTTTTATCGCCTTATGCCTTATTCTTATTGGTTTCTTCGCAGGATATCTCATAGATTTTCTCAACGAGAGCGGTTTTGATTATTCCGTCAGTTCAATCATTGCCGGAATCTGATTTAATACCCTTTGAAAATTTTAAAGAAAATCATCAATATTAAAAAAGGTGAGGCCAAAATGGTCTTCACCTTTTTCTTTTTTTCCTTCTTTACGATCGCCATGGCATTGGTAGCCAAAACTGCCAGGGATGCCTACTTTCTGAGCCGCTTTGAAAAATCAATTTTGCCCCTCATGTTTTTGGCGGTAGCTATCGTCATCGCTCCTACCCTGACATATTTTACTAAGCTTTCTAAAAAATTGGCTCCCAAAGTCCTTTTCACCATGACCTGTGCTGTATTCGCTGGAACCTTTATCCTGGTTCAGCCCTTGGTATCCGGCTTTGTCGTCCCGGTTATTTATGTGTGGGTTGAAGTGGTCGTGGGTATAATGCTGATTCAATTCTGGACTTTTGCCGGTGACTCATTTGAACCCCGGCAAGCCAAGCGCCTGTTCAGTATCATTGCAGGGGGTGGTTCTTTTGCCGTGATGATAATTGGTATGAATCTCAAGCCATTTGTCGGGGCATTCGGCACGGATGAATTGCTTTACCTGGCGGGCGGATTTTTGATCATTGCTGCCATATTTGGTCTGATGGCCATGAAATATTTAAATAATGAACCAGTTAAAAAAGGGGTCTCAAAACCAGATAAAAAGGATACATCAAAGAAAATAGGGGATCCGTTTTTAATCGGGATTGGAACCATTGTTGTCCTGTCCGCTATTGTAACCACATTGGTGGACTACCAGTTTAAGATAATTGCAAGTTCTACCTTTCTCAGTGAGGCAGAACTGGTTTCCTTCTTTGGCAGATTTTACTCGATCGCCGGTGCAGCCTCAATCATTATGCAATTTTTTATCACCGGTCCCATCCTTTCAAGGTTTGGTATTCTAATCGGATTACTGGTCTTACCATTTTTCCTCATCGCCGGAGCAACATCGATTTTATTTGCCCCTGTTCTGATGAGTGCCACTCTGGCGAAATTTTCTGATCAAACTTTTAAGTTTACCATCAACAGTTCTTCAATGGAATTGCTTTGGTTACCTGTTCCTGCCGATATACGGAAATCAATTAAACCTCAAATAAGCGGTACGGTCAAATCCGTCGCTGAGGGGATTGGTGGCTTATTCACCTTCCTACTGGTTAAAATTATTGCACTCCAATATTTAAGCGTCCTTACCCTGGGGGCCATCGTCATTTGGTTCTTTACCGCCATCCGCGTAAAAACAGAATATGTCAAACAATTGCAGACAGCCATCGCCAAAAGACAAATTGATTTTAAGGAACTCAATGTGGATGTCCAAGATGCAGCCATGGTGAAAACGATTGAAAACACATTATCCTCTGAAGATGAAATTCAGCAACTCTTCGCACTAGAGATCATTAAAGGCCTACCCCTTTCACCATGGAAAGAATCTATTCAGCATTTATTCCATCATAGCAGCGTTGATGTCAGAAAACGGATTTTATCTATGGCTTGGGATGAGGAATCAATTTTATCAAATGATGATATCATCAGAGCAATGAAGAATAATGATGCTGTTTCGACCGAAGCAATTATGGTTGTGGGACGCAGAGAACTGGCCAACGAATTACCAGATTTAGAACGACTCCTTACGAATGAGTCGCAGGAAATTCGCGCTGCAGCTGCAGCTGCTATTCTTCATTTGGGAGAAGGTCCAACAGATCGGGCTGAGTCTACATTAAACGAAATGCTGGATAGTGATGATGAATCAACTCAGGCAACAGCCCTGAATTGTTTAGTACATAACGACAGTATGCTTCCGCAGGAAAAGCTGATTCATTTTCTCTACAATGAAGGAGACCTCATCAGCAATGTATCCCTAACCATTGCTGAAAAAAGGCAAGATCCGGAGTTGATTCCTGGGATTATATCCAATCTGGATATTCCAAAAACCTGTCTCCAGGCACGTTTTACACTCAAGAAGTTTTCTAATGAAATGATTCTGAATGAATTTCAAAATTTATTTTCTTCTCCCAATCTCAGCCGAAAACTTCGTTTGGGAATTATTCGTTCGCTTCGTGAATACCCCTATGATCCAACTATTGATATGTTACTGGGCCAATTGAACAGAGACGATCAGGGTGTATATAATGAAGTAGTTGATTCGTTATTAACTATTGCACGTGAGCATCCAATCGATGAGGGTGTAAAAGTAAAAATAGCTGAAGAAATTCGCGTTATTGCGCGCAAAGCCTATGCCCTAAATGAGGCCATTAAATTGATCCCTGACGATGATAATAAATTCCTTATACATGATTATCTCAACAATGAAATTCAAAACACATTGCCCACATTGTTAAAGTTGGGTGTGATGCATGTTCCTGAAACACCAATCGAGACTTATATCCATACGTTTAAATCCGGCGATCTGGCTAAACTTCCATTTCTGTTGGAGTTTTTTGAAAATATTTTTTCCAAGGAAGAACGAGAAATCATTACTCCTCTCATTGAACCGATTCCAATCGCAGAACGAAGTGAGATCGGCCGCAGCAATTTCGATGATCTACCCCGAAATTTGGATCAGAAATTGACTGAGTCTGTCTATTCTCCCAACAAATGGGAATCGGTGATTGCTTTGGATTATTTGTTAAAATCGCAAAAGATGGATGTAATTCGAAATATGGATTGGGAAAAAATTCCTGTATCCAAAGCAAACCTGGAACTCTTAACCAGAAGAATTCAAAAAAATGGAACGAACCTTGATTTCATCCCCACAGATCGTTTTAAATTAGAGGCAAGTGAGCTAAGTATGTATTCTACTTTAGAAAAAATAATTATCATGAAATCCGTCGATCTCTTTAAAACGATTCCGACAGAAAATTTGTCACATGTTGCCCAAATTATTGAAGAGGTACAGTATGATGCTAAAACGCCCATATTTGCGGAAGGAGATTACGGGGATTCATTGTTTATTGTTGTGGTTGGAAATGTAAAAATCCATAAAGGCAACCAGGAATTGGCCCTGCTGGGGAAAGGAACCTGCCTTGGTGAAATGGCACTTTTAGACGGTGAACCACGTTCGGCTGATGCAACGACCACAGAAGATTCAACCTTATTTAAAATTGAACAGGAAGGATTTTATGAAGTCATGGGCAGTCAAAGTGATATAATGGAAGGTATCATTAAACTGCTCACGGTCCGTCTCCGGGTGGCCAACGAAAAGCTAATGGCCAAGTAAGGGAGTACTACTCCAATATGTTTTGTGTTTTTATCTAAAACCCATCATATTAATCCGTCGAAGGGACAGAGGTCGGAATGACGGAGAAAGTAAACGGGCATTACCATATACACTTACCCCATTCTTTAGGTTGGGGTAAAAGATAATTGATACATTCGGGTAATTTATCCCTAAATGACTTTATCAAAGTGGACTCAATATATATTTAATCTTTTTTCGGGAAAATTTTATCGAGCTTTTCTTCCGTTTTTTCTGCCACTTTTTTTGATACAGATTCCTTTACTTTTTCACCGGCTTCAGACGCTTTCTCCTTAACCGTTTCCACACCCGATTGAAGCCCCTCTTTTAGTGTATTAACGGTCACATCCTGTCCGGTCCAAACCATATAGGCCACCCATAAAACCAGGATGGCGCTCACAACCAGAACCAGTTTGATCAATTTTTTGATCACCCCAAGTAAAATGATAATTGCTAAAACGACAGCAACGGCCATATAAACCGGGTTGGATGCTAACATTTCGATCGATTGATCCATTATTTCTTTTCCCTCAATTTCAATTTTTGTCGATTAATTCTGCCTGTTCTCTGCTCATACTCATGAATCAAGTCCATGACACGCGTATCATCGGGCATAGGAAGTTTCATTGTGTCAATCCGCCCCGATTTTGAAACAACATCTCGACCATTGATAATTAATTCAGCGATGCCCACAAAATACCCTTCTTTCCCTGCCTGTACGATCAAGGTTCCATTAACTTCCTTTGGATTGTCCATTGCGGATTGACTATGAGCCCCCACAATCACATCGATGCCGTCCAACTTTTCTGCCATTGCATAATCCAAATCTACCCCCTGATGGGTGAGCAGGACAAATATGTCTGCCTGATCTGCAAGATTTAACATTTCTTCCTCAACTGCTTCAACCGGGTCTTCCAATTGGATGCGACCTCTTAACTCAGGCCCGTAATACGATATTGCATAGGGATCCATGATTCCCAAGATGGCGATTCTAATACCATTTCTTTCCACAATGCGGGATGCGATAATGTTTTTAACACCCTCCACGAGAATGTTCGTCCCCACTACGTTAAGATTTATCCGGTTAAATAGATGATTGATTTTATCTGCATCTAAAGTCAATTCATGGTCCCCGGGAAGAATGGCATCATAAGGTAAAAGGCGGTAAGCCTCGGTCATGAGACTGTCTTTTATAGATTGGTGGGTAATCGTCAAAATATCCCCGGCATCAACCAGGATTGTATTCGGATGGTTACTGATAAATTCCTCAATAAAAACAGTACGTTTTTCAACGGCGCCAAAGGGATGGTCCGGGCAGTAACAATTTTCGAGGGCACCATTAGTATTATTGGTATGGAGGATATAGATTTTTTGCTTTTGGGCAAAGAGACCTGCAGAGAGAGATACCGTCAGAATAAGAAGTATGAATGGTTTTACTTGTCCCACCGTCCCTAAAATTGAGTGAAATCTGTTTATCATTCAAGTTAATTTTTAATAAATATATTAATACGTTTAACACGAATTCGAAAAGATTTGAAATGGCAATAAATCATTTGAACTTGGTGAAGAGGGGGCTTCTTCTTTTTACCACCTGTATCCTCTCAGCCCAGTATCCGGTTGACTCACTTTACAATGCCCCGAATACTTCTCCGTTCCAAAAAATATTCCTATATCCGATTACCAAATGGCAGCGATTATCATACAATGAAACATATCTAAACTGCCAATTTGAACCCAGCTGCTCCAATTATGGTGCACAAACCATTAACCAGCATGGTTCGGTCATTGGACTTTTCATGGCATTTGATCGGGTCATTCGTTGTAATCCGAGTGCATTGCAGCAACACAAAAAAATGGGTGGCAATTTTTATTCTGACGGTAGATTGATAGACGATGTTCAATATTTACCCCCCACTGCTTCTACCAAGTCACCAATCATTGCTGCGGGACTATCGATGGTCGTTCCGGGTCTCGGACGAGCCTATGCCGGTAGAAAAGTGGATGGCCTTTATGGTTTCCTCATGTCAGCGCTGGCTATTAATGTGGGATACAAATCATTAAAAAGAGAAAGTCTTTTCGCACCATTGTATGTTGGAATGGCCCTAACGTTTTATGGCGGTGAAATTTATGGGGCCTACAGGACGGCGAAATATTACTCTGTCCAATAAACCTTTTTGAATCCACTCCAAAAAGGGGTTAAAACCCCTGCTTTTTTGTTTTCTTTCGAATCCCCGCCATAAATGACGGTGTAATTATTTCGCCATTTTATATTGATAATACAGCACTTACACCGTCCTTTAGGCGGTGGGAGTCATTCTGAAAAATGGAGGATTCCCGCCTGCCCCCGTCTATACAATTCGTGAGGGCGGGCAGGTATCCACAATTGACTTTTTGGAGTGGACTCATTTTTAATATTGCATACACAATTGACCATAATTATTTATTGAGCTCCCGAATATGTAAATATCAATGTTTTATGTTATACATTAATATATTTATATTTTACATAAATTATTTTACTTTGTACTTTAAATAAAATATTGTATTATTTGTCTCAACAACAAAGGAATTCATTCAACTAACAATGCCAATTATTACAAATCTTGATGTTATGCTTGCAAAAAGGAAAATGTCACTCACACAGCTTTCAAAGGCAATCGGACTGTCATTGACAAATTTATCCCTGTTAAAAAATGGGAATGTTAGAGGTGTCCGCTACGTAACCCTAGAGAAAATCTGTATCGTGTTGACCTGTCAACCCGGAGACATACTTGAATACAGATCAGATGATGATCAAGAGCTTGGTTTGAATGAATAAACTAAAATTCTTTAGTAATAAATTTTCAACTAATAAAAAAGAGGTCTAAAATGATTCAATTAATAACTAATGGTGGTCCATTTATGATGGTGCTATTGATTTTATTCGGTGCCATCATATTTATTTCCGTAAAAAATGTCAAAGAACCATTTCACACAAATGGAATTATACTGCTTGGTATATTGACTGCATTTATTGGTATTCTGGCAACTGGGATTGGCGTTAATGCCGCCTATAATGCGATGAACGGAATATCTAATATTGCCCCGAGTATTTTATTCAATGGTTTAAAAACGTCGTTAATAACTACGTTTAGCGGAGGTGTAATTCTTGCTATATCGACTGCTGTTTGGTATTTCTTCATTAAGAAACACAACTTGCTGGTTGTTTGAAATAATTACAGTTGAAGTGGAAAACATTTCATTTCAAATGATGAATAAACGCCGTAAAATTTGCAACAAAGGCGCAAAGAAACAAAAATTTTAACAATAAAGAAGAGAGAGCTCATATCGCCCTAATTACTAACGCATAGACTGGATCAATATTTAAGGCGCTGGTCAGCTGAGTCATACATTTCCCATATATTTTTACTTGATATATATCCGCTGCGGATGTAGTTTGAGACATGGAACAGAAACCCAAATCGCCGCTAACACCAGCGGTACTTCATATTCTTCTCGCACTTTCCACTCAGGATCGCCACGGCTACGGCATTATGAAGCAGGTCGAGTCGGACTCGAATGGTAAAGTGAGCATGGGGCCGGGAACACTCTACGGTTCCCTTGGTCGCATGATGAAAGCCGGGCTGATCCACGAGAGCGACAAGAAAATAGATCCCGATATGGACGATGAACGGCGAGTGTACTACAAAATCACCGGTCTCGGTGAGAAAGCGCTTGCAGCAGAGTTGGAGCGGTATCGCGAGGTCGTCGGGGTGGCCAGGCAAAAACAACTTGTGCCAAAACTTATCACCTATGGCACATAAATATTCAATCCGCCGATACCAAAACTGGTATGCGAAACTGCTTCGCTTCTACCCGAAGGCGCACCGCGAACGATTCGGAGAGGGAATGGAACAGACCTTCAACGATCTCTACCGAGAACGTAAAGAGTCCGGGGAGGGATTGTTCGCTTTTGAGCTTTGGGTGTTCGCCGAAACGTCTGCAGGAATTATGAGAGAAAGGATAACAATGATCATGATACCAAACAAAAACATTATCCGCATTGTGCTCGTGACAGCGTTCATATTGATGTTGCCCCTTGTGGCGATGCGGTTCACCGATGAAGTGGTCTGGGACCTGGCCGATTTCATTGTCATGGGTGGTCTCTTGTTCGGCGTTGGTCTCGCGTATGAGCTTGTGGCGAGAAGGTCGGAGAAAACAGTGTACCGAGGCGCTTTTGGCGTTGGACTTGCAGGAGCATTCCTCCTCTTCTGGGTGAATGCTGCTGTTGGCATCATCGGGAACGAGGGACAGCCCGCCAACTTGTTGTATGGAGCAGTATTCGCTGTCGGATTCATCGGTTCCCTTATAGCACGCTTTAAGCCACGCGGAATGGCACGTACATTATTTGCGGCGGCACTCACTCAAATGCTAGTCCCCATAATTGCGCTCCTTATCTGGCCGCCTCCTGTTACATCCTGGTCACCGAGCGTGTTCCGTGTATTCGTGCTCAGTGCGCTCTTTGCCATGCTGTTTGTTGTATCGGCTTTGCTGTTTCAGAAGGCTGCGCGGGAGCAACCTCCCACGGGCGCAGGACTAGACCTCCGAGTGAATGAACCGAGCAAGTAGCGGCCTTAGTCTGCTCATTTCTACAGCACCTGGTATTACAATTAAAAAACACAATTTATTGGTCGCATAGCGGATTTGTTTTTTCGGTACAATTCACTTCAATTGATAGGCTGAATTCCGTAAAATTCGCCGCTATTTTTAGGCCACTGTAGTTCCCTCCTACGTCCGCGGCTGGCGGATTACGGTGGACAGGCAGCTGGTTTCAATTCTATGCCACTGTAGCTCAGCTGGTAGAGCAACGCATTCGTAATGCGTAGGTCAGGAGTTCGACTCTCCTCAGTGGCTCTAAAAGTCCCGGTTTTTGCCGGAACTTTTTGTCTATAAGATTAAGCTCTGATTACCAAATCGTTGCTACACAGATAAAAGTGTAATCATTCTACCGCGAGTAAATCCACCTCAAAAATGAGGACAGAATTGGGCGGTATAACACCCTTATCTTGGTTCCCATAACCCATGCTAGGTGGAATGGTTAATTTGCGCTTACCACCAACTTTCATACCGGGGATACCTTGATCCCAGCCCTGGATTACCTGTCCAGCGCCGACAGTAAAACGGAAGGGTTCCCTGCCGGGATTTAAAGAGGAATCGAATTTGGTGCCATCTTCTAACCAACCCGTATAGTTCACTGTTACAATACTATGGCGGACAGCTTCAGCGCCTTCGCCTACAGTAATATCTTCAATAATTAATTCACCATCCATTACTTTTTCTTCCTTACTGCAGCCGGCAATCAGCAGTAAAACTGCCATTGCGGGTATTTGCCATTTTAATTTCATTTATTCTCTCCATTTGAAAGGCCGAAGTTTACATTAATTGACTGAATAGAATTACCGTAAATTTCTCTCTCTGAAAGACGTTATATTCAATCATGTCAGCCTCACCATCCTTGTTTAATCAGCTTCTGCCTCCCTTAGCGGACCGCGTCCGGCCCAATTCACTGACTGAATTTATAGGCCAGTCCCATCTAATTAATGATCAAAAAATCTTATCAAAACTCCTGGAAAAAGAGCAGTTATTCTCGCTCATTTTCTGGGGTCCGCCGGGGACTGGCAATACAACATTAGCCAGAATTATTGCCAAAAGTTTAAAGGCAGAAATCCATGAACTCTCAGCTGTGTCGAGTGGTGTAAAAGATTTGCGGAAGGTCATAGACCAAGGGAAAGCGAACCGGGATTTAGGCCGCTCCACCATCCTGTTTATTGACGAAATTCATCGCTTCAGCAAATCACAGCAGGATGCCCTACTTCATGCTGTCGAAGAAGGTGTGGTTATCTTGATTGGCGCTACTACCGAGAATCCATCCTTTGAAGTCATCAGCCCTCTGCTATCTCGCTGTCGTGTTCTTACCTTGAAACACCTAACGGAAGACCAGTTAAATGACGTGCTAACCAGAGCCTTTAAAGAAGACATTATTTTATCAAAGGGATCGATACAAATTGATGAAAGCGTCAAAACGGATTTAATTCAATCCTCTGGTGGTGATGCGCGAAAAATGCTGAATACAATTGAATTAGCCGTCAGTCTTACCGGCGACAACGGGCAGATTTCCGGCGAAATCCTAAATGAAGCGTTACAAAGTAAGACACAGCTTTATGATAAAACCGGTGATTACCATTATGATGCTATTAGCGCTTTTATCAAATCGGTCCGCGGGAGCGATCCTGACGCCGCTGTTTATTGGCTGGCCCTCATGCTGGAAGGCGGCGAAAAACCCGAATTCATAGCTAGGCGCCTGATTATTTTGGCCTCAGAAGATATTGGCAATGCGGACCCCCAAGGGCTTACTATTGCCACTTCCGGATTCCAGGCGGTTCACATGATCGGAATGCCGGAAGCATCAATCATTTTATCTCAAGTCACCACCTACCTGGCGGCGGCTCCAAAATCCAATGCCAGCTATATGGCCGTGAAATCGGCCATGGGGAAAATATCATTAGAAGGAACACCGGGCGTTCCCCTCCATTTGCGGAATGCACCTACAGGATTGATGAAAGCTCTGGATTACGGTAAAGATTATAATTATCCCCACAACCATCCGAACCATTTCGTTGAAGTAGATTATTTTCCGCAAGGAAAACAGGAAACATTTTACCACCCCACCGAGTTAGGATACGAGGAATACATCCGTGGTCGGCTGAAGGAATTTTGGCCAAATCGTTATCCTGATTAATGCGGTCCCTAAATAATAATCTTTTAAACTTTTTTCAATGTGTTCCCATAAATCTTTTGGTAAAACTAATCCAATTTATTTTTTCACCAACATTTAATCCCCTCTTCATACGAGGAGGGAAATCGCCTTTACGCCTGCGGCGGAACGGCAGATGGGGAGGTGGCATTTTATTATTTTTTCTATTATTTACTCAACTTTCTGCCCAAGATGACCGCCTGCGCTTGAAGCAAGCCGATGTCCTTGAAAATATCACTGTAGATGGTGTATCCATGCAATACCTGAGAGGAAATGTTGTTTTTCAAAAAGGTGAGATGGTGATGAATTGTGATTGGGCTCGTTTCAATCAAAATACCGAAAGGGGCTTTTTATTCGGCAATGTATCCATGGTAAAGGACATACAAAACCTAACTTGCGATTCTCTGTTTGTGGATTCCCCTCAGGATATTATGATCGCCTTCAGCAACACCCACGTCTGGGATACGACATACAGTCTGGTGGCAGACACCCTGTTTTATTTTTCGGAGTTGGACAGCGGTTCGGCCAATGGCAGCACTACACTCATTCAGGATAAACAAACCATTATTGCTGACCGGATTGAATATATTGAATCATCCGAAGTGGACGGTGTTTCCTATGCTGCCCGGGGAAATGTAACGATTGAAGAAGAAGGGCGATTGGCCACCTGTGGTGAAGCCATTTATGATCGTGAAAACGGGAAGACTGTCCTGCGAATTCAGCCGAAAATTGTGGATGATAACCAGACCATATCCGGGAATGAAATCTATCTGAGATACGACGAAGATGTGCTCAAAAGCCTGTTCATCCCGAAGGAAGCTCACGCCACACACCCTTCCAAAGGTATTCGTCAGTGGACAGAAATTATCGATGGCGACACACTCACTTATGAGGATTCACTTTCGTTCGTCGATGATATGACCGGTTCAATTTTACGCGGTTTTTTCGTAGATGGAAATTTGGATTCCATGCGCTTGGAAGGCATGGCAACCACTTTGTACCACATATTTGAAGATTCTGTATATCAAGGCAAAAATGAAGCGTCCGGTGATACAATCACTATGAATTTTGGCGATATTGATTTAAAGAAAATATTTGTTTCCGGTGGGTCCCGTGGCACATATACCCCGGACACAACCGGCGCCGATGTTGAGGGCCCCGTTCATTATCAATCGGAAGATATTGACTATGATGTGACCAATGAATTCACCAACCTCCACGGTGACGCTACCATTGATTATACTGACATAAAACTTAGGGCAGGTTTCATCAATGTCGCTTGGCGCAATAATCTTTTAAAGGCACTCCCGGAATCGAAAAGGGATTCGTCTTACGGCAGGATTAGGCCTGAAATGGTTGAAGCCGGTAATGATCCTATGGTGGGCGATTCCATGGTGTATAATTTGGCTACACGCCATGGGAAAGTTGTCCGTGGAAAAACGAAAGCGGAGGACGGCTATTATCACGGCAAGGAAATCCGTAATCAGGAAACGGATGTTTTTTATATCGATGATGCGATCTACACCACTTGTGATCTGGATGAACCCCATTTTCATTTTCAGAGTCGAAGAATGAAAATGATTAACGAGGACAAAGTGGTCGCACGGCCGATTGTCCTCTATGTGGCTAATATTCCCCTTTTTGGATTACCATTTGGCGTATTCCCGCATGAAAAAGGGGGCCGACGTTCTGGTTGGATCATGCCCTCGTATGGCGATAACAGTCGCTTGGGTCAGTACATCAATGGCCTGGGATATTTTTGGGCGCCTAACGATTTTGTCGATTCAAAACTCACCATGAGTTTATATGACAGGGATGGTATTATTCTAAGCTCTGAAAATAATTATGCCAAACGATATGCCTATTCCGGGTCATTTAAATTGGAGACAGAACAACGATTTTCTGGTTCTGTTGCCCCGGAAGATAAGGATATATCGAAGCTGTATAAAAACCGTCAAAGCGATTATAAAGTACGCTGGAGTCATAACCAGAAAATGCGAAATAATCAGTCTGCCGCAGTAAATGCCAGTTATTATTCCAGTGGCGATTATAATCGACGGACCGGAATCGAACAACAGCAGCGCCTGAATCAGCAGGCAGTCTCCAATGCCACCTATTCCAAGAGTTGGCCTAAATCCAAGAACAGCTTGAGCTTAAACCTTTCTTCTCGACGGGACTTAATGGCTGAGCGTAGAATTGATCTGAATTCTCCCTTCTATTCCACCCCAACCCGGGCCGGACAACAGGTGAATATTACCAACAATACGTTTCCGCAATTGGCCTTCACACATAACCAACGAGCCTTGTTCCCGACTAAGGCCAAAAAGAAAAAGTGGTACAATAATATCAAGTACCGTTACTCCTCCCGCTTCACCAATAATTTAAAGAATTATTACGAATCTGAAGCATATGCTTTAGATGATACAACCACAGGTTTCCGATGGATTATGGATGAAAATGACAATCCCGTGGAAGATACCTTTGCCGACTATTTCATGACCCATTCTTCCGGATTAAATATGTCTTCTAAAATATTTAAATATTTCAATGTATCTCCCAGTGTTCAGCTCAAATCGGACTGGGTCAACCGCTCTTATACCGGATTAATTGATACATCCGGGAAAGTCATCCGACAGGAAGTGACAGGATTTGAAGCCCGAACTACCGGTTCATTCAATATAAATATGAATACAAAAATCTACGGTCTTTTCCCCTTCAAGGTTGGGAAACTCAATTCTATCCGTCATACATTTTCCCCCACAATTGGCTATTCCTACCGTCCTGATTTTTCCAAAGACGTGTTCGGCGCCAATCCCGGTTATTACGAAATCATTAAGCAGGACAATGGGGAAGTAGTTTATTTCGATCGCTTTTCCGGCACTCTGGCGGGGGGCACTCCGCGTGGTGAAAGCCAGTCCATGAATATTTCCATGAACAATGTATTCCAAGCCAAGATAGTGGATGGGGACAAGGAGATAAAACAGGATCTGTTTTCCTGGAGTATGAGCACCAGCCGAAACTTTGTGGCCGACGAATTTCAATGGAGCAATATCCGTTCATCCGTAAGGGCTAACGTGAGCAAAAAGCTGAACCTGGACTTTTCCATGACCCATGATTGGTATGATTTCGATAAAGAAAAGAATATGCGGATTAACAAGTTCAAATCCAGCGGCGGCGTACCCACACCACGGTTGATCAATGCGAGTTTTTCCACGGGATTTCGATTCGCCGGGAAACGATTATCCTTCGACCCCGAAGAAGAATCCGTTGAAGATGATACGACCAAAAGAGTGGAAAGAGTCGATGGGGCTAATCTGGCGGGCATGTTTTCTAGCATTGGAAATACTGGCAGCAAAAAAAACCCCGGAGAACTCTGGTCCGCTTCCGCCAACTTCGGATTTTCCTTTAGTAATGCTAACCCAAACAATCCCCTAAAAACATTTTGGATGGCAACTAATTCATCAATCCAAGTAACGGAAAACTGGAAAGTAAGGTACAACGCCCGATTTGATCTCGTTAAACAGAATTTAGTGAGCCATAATTTTTTCATCACCCGTGATCTCCACTGTTGGGAAATGAGTATCAAATGGACACCGAATGGATATGCATCAGGAGTCCATTTTAGACTTAATGTAAAATCAGCAAATTTGAGGGATTTGTTCGTTGAACAAAAAGGAGGGGTATACAACCGACCGACACGTTGATATGTAACCACACCGGTGTCAGGTAAAAACTTCAAAAACAATTTATAAGGAACGGATTGACAATACCTCGCTTTCACTCCCAGCAGGTGTCAACTCGCCGGTTGGCAGACAATCCAAAATACCAAATATTTGTGCTTTTCTACGCCGTGTGGTAAACTCGATCACAATAATGGAGAACTTTCATGATTTGTCCCGAATGCAAAAGTGAATATGTAGAAGATATAAGCGTCTGCACCGATTGTGGTGTTACCTTGGTTGATGCCGACCCTGAGGCCGAACCACTGGACTGTATGAAGTGGATATCCATTGCCAATTTCAGCGGTGCGTTAATGGCGGAAATGGCTGCGGAGCTGTTGAAAGAAAACGGGATCCCCAGTTATACCAAAGGAGATTTTTTGAGTTCCGCCTACGGAATTAAAGTCTTGAATCTTCCAGGCGGCTCTGTGAAATTATTTATTCCCGACTCATTTCAGACCCAGGCAGATAAATTGCTGAAAAATATTATTTCTGAAAATGACTAAGGTGGCTTGACTGCTGAATTTAAATTGTTAGATAAAATATTTATTTAAAATTGTCGTAATCTCCCCGCAACAATTTTCACAAATTTCTTAAAAAATACATGACCTACATCCGCTCTATCAAAGGTACCCAGGATGTTCTCCCTGGACAGTCTCACCGCTGGCAGGCATTGGAAGCAGCCATCAGCAACACAATGGACAGCTATGGTTATAAAGAAATCCGCACGCCTGCTTTTGAGCGTACCGAACTTTTTGCCAGGGGTGTGGGTGAAGAGACGGATATTGTTTCCAAAGAAATGTACAGCTGGATCGACCAAGGGGGTGAGAACCTCACCCTAAAACCGGAGCTGACTGCACCGGTGGTACGGTCATTTATTCAGCATAATTTGGGTGGACAAAGCCCTATCAATAAGCTTTATTATGTAGATGCGCTCTTTCGCCGGGAACGGCCCCAAAAAGGACGCTACCGCCAATTCCATCAATTCGGAGTTGAAGCCTTTGGTTCTGAACATCCGGAGATTGATGCGGAAGTGATTGCATTGGCTATGTCCGTTTTTAATAACATTGGATTGAGCGGCCTCACGCTTAAATTAAATTCAATCGGTTCCCCGGAGTGCGGCCGTGATTACCGAAATGCACTTCGCGATTTTTTAAACCCCCACTTCAACGATCTAAGCGAAACCAGTCAGAAGAGATTTGAAAATAACCCCCTTCGTATTCTCGATACTAAGGCTCCTCACGAAATTGAAATTCTCAAGGATGCGCCTAGTATTTCCAATTCCTGGACAGCGGGAGACAAAGTTCATTTCGAAGAAGTATGCTCACTCCTAGAGGCAATGGGTATTTCGTACGCATTGGAACCACGCCTCGTCCGGGGCTTAGATTATTATACCCGCACTACATTTGAAATTACATCCACAGCTCTCGGTGCTCAGGATGCGATCTGCGGCGGGGGTCGGTATGACGGCCTAGTGGAAACACTGGGTGGGAAACCTACACCGGGGATTGGTTTCGCCGCCGGGATGGAACGCATCCTTTTGGCTTTGGGAGACTCGGATTCAAGTGGCGTTGCCACACAGGTATATATTGTGGGGCTCGGCGATAGGGTTCGGTCCACGGTAATAAAATTGGCGGAAGATTTAAGAAAGAATAAAATCCGTACGGACTTTGATTCACTGCGTCGATCCTTGAAAGCACAAATGCGTGAGGCTAATAAAGCCGGAGCGCAGTTTGCCATCATCATTGGCGATAAAGAATTAGAACAAGAAAAAGCAGAAGTTAAGGACCTATCCTCTGGAGATCAGGAACAAATTGAAATCAATGGATTGATCAAACATATCAATTCTTTGCTTTTTTAAAATTTCCTTTTACATTTAATATACACGCGTGGGAATATGGATTTCCTGCCGATTAAACAGAAAAACGAAGTATAAATGAGCACAAAACCCATTTTAATTGTTGAGTCACCATCAAAGGCCAAAACCATTTCGAAGTACCTCGGAGGCGAATTTGATGTGATCGCCAGCGTGGGGCATATAAAAGATTTACCCAAAAAAGAATTAGGCGTGGATGTGGACAACGACTTTGCCACAGTGGAAGATGTCCTCCCGGATAAAAAAGCATTCATGAAAGAATTAAAATCTTTGGCAAAGAAAGCAGAAAAAATTGTCGTCGCTACTGACCCGGACCGGGAAGGTGAAGCAATTGCGGCGCACATCGCCAGCGAAGTAGATGTATCCAAACTCACCCGGGTTCAGTTTACAGAAATCACCAAAGAAGGTGTCGCTGAAGGCATGGACAATCCTCGGGAAATTGATAAAGATTTAGTGTCAGCCCGTCAAACCAGGCGCATCATCGACCGACTTGTAGGATATAAAGTTTCCCGCGTGCTTTGGAGTACATTAAAAAAGAACATGAAATTTGTGGAGGTGAGCCTGTCTGCGGGGCGTGTGCAATCTTCTGCCCTGCGGATGATTGTGGAAAGGGAACGTCTCCGACAGGCATTCCATTCGGCTCTCTATTTTGATTTAAAGGCTAATCTTCTAGCAGAAGAAAACCCATTTTCAGCAACCCTCATTCGCGTGGACGGAGAGCGCCTGGCTACGGGAAAAGATTTTGATCCCAATACGGGCCAATTGAAAAAACAGGATGTATTGTTGCTATCCAAAACCCAGGCAGATGAATTGGTGAAGGAACTCAATGACGGATCCTGGATAGTCTCGGATGTTGAAGAAAAAATAAAAAATTCACACCCCAAACCACCGTTCACCACGTCAACGCTCCAGCAGGAAGCGGCGCGGAAGCTCCGTTCTTCGGCGCGAAAAACTATGCGCACAGCCCAGCGCCTTTATGAACAAGGGTTTATCACTTACATGCGGACCGATTCAACCCATCTTTCGGGTGAGGGAATCAGTGGTGCCCGAAATGAAATTAAATCTCGATTTGGACAGGAATATTTACCGGAAAAAGCAAATTTTTATTCGTCAAAAGTCAAAAATGCACAGGAAGCCCACGAAGCGATTCGACCTGCCGGAGTCACCTTTGCCGCTGTGGATTCTGTCCGGGCAGCTATCGATGAAGACGCAGCAAAGTTATACGACCTGATTCGAAAACGGACATTGGCATCTCAAATGAAATCGGCCAAAGTGAAGCAAATTGCTGTAACGATCGAAAACCAAAAATCCCAATTCCGAGCCAATGGGAAGGTGGTCCTATTCCCGGGATATATGGCTGCCTATGTAGAAAGCACTGACCTGCGCAGTGGGGTCACAGAAGATCAGGAAACTATCCTGCCCAATTTGATAAAAGGACAATCCCTTACCTGCACCGAATTGACTGCAGAAGAACACGCTACAAAACCACCGGCAAGATTTACTGAGGCATCCCTAGTGAAAGAACTGGAAGCACAGGGCATCGGCCGCCCTTCCACTTTTGCCAACATTATTGATACAATTATTTACCGGACTTATGTGACCAACGATCGGGGTAAACTAACACCCACATTTTTAGGGATAGCAGTCACTCAGCTTTTGGAAAACCATTTCACTTCCCTTGTGGATAGTCAATTCACATCCAAAATGGAAGATGGGCTCGATGCTATCTCCCGTGGGGAATTGGATGCGATTCCATTCATGAAAGAATTCTATTTTGGTTCAGAAGGTCAGACCGGCCTCGAAGCCATGTTGGATGACAAAGTGGATATTGGGAAAGCCTGCTCCGTTCAATTAGAGTACGATGGTGATCCCATTGAGGTCCGCGTGGGACAGTACGGACCATTTGTTCAGCAAGGGGAAACGAGAAAATCTGTTCCTGCCGGCGTTGCCCTGGGCGATTTGAATGTTGATAAAGCACTGGAAATTCTCAACCAGGAAATAAGCGAAGAAAAGGAATTGGGTGCCGATCCGGAATCAGGCGAAACAGTCTTGATCAAGAATGGACCCTATGGTCCTTACGTCCAATTGGGTGAAACGAGTAAGCGCAAAGGTATCCCCAAAGGGACGCCTGCAGAAGACGTCGATCTGGAAATGGGACTCAAACTTTTATCCCTGCCCCGAACCTTAGGAACACACCCTGAAACCAATGAAGATGTTAAAGCAGATTATGGCCGGTTTGGACCTTATGTGACTGCCGGCAAAGGTAAAAACGGTACAATCCCACCCACTATGTCTCCATTGACGATTACCCTTGAAGAAGCGTTGGAACTGATTAAGAATAAAAACAGCGGCCCACAAGAATTACGCACTATTGGGGATCATGCTGAAACAGGCGAATCATTGGTATTAAAATCCGGTCGCTACGGCCCCTATATTACTGATGGGAAATTCAATGCTTCCCTCCCCCGGGGAACCGAACCGGACAAACTGACGTTGGAAGAAGCAGTAGAATTGATCGACAAAAAACGGGCCGCACCACCAAAGAAGAAGCGCCGTAAAACTAAAAAGAAAAAGAAATGAAACGTATTTTTTCCATTATTATTTTATTGAGCTTCGTTTGGGCAGACGAAAAAGAAAACCTCATCATTGAAATTGAGCAAAGTCTTATGGCCACTTGTTGTTGGAGTGGAACGGTTTACGACCACGGCAATAAGGACATGGAAATAGAAATTGCCGGAATGGTAAACACCGGGAAAACCAAAACTGAAATAATTGATTATTTTAAGGGCAAATATGGTGAACGAGTGTTGGCCGTTCCTGTAGCGGAAGGATTTAATTATTTTGCCTGGCTGGCCCCCATTTTTATTGCAGGGCTCGGTCTGGCTATTATTATGATATATATGAGAACGGGCAAAGATGGCCCAACCCTAGCTATCAATCCATCGGATGATTCGATAGAATTCAGCGACCAGATTGAGCGTGAACTCAGCGAATTAGATTAACCATCGTTTCTATTGGAATGCTATAATGAGCCTTAGTCCGCCGAATGGCGGGTGTAAATTATTGCGAATGCCTCTGAAATGATTCGTTGTACTCATCATTTTGCTCCTGATGGCTTGCAATAATGAGTCTTGCCCGCCGAATGGCGGATGAAAATAATTGCTATTCCGACAATAAGAAATGATTCGCTGCGCTCATCATTTCCCCCCATTTATTTATGGAAAAATTTCCTAATTTTCCCTCCTTATTATTTGATTAAAAATTCACGGAGATTTAACTCAACCTTATGAGTATCGATAAAATCGTATCCCTCTGTAAACGCCGAGGGTTTATTTTCCAAAGTTCTGAAATTTACGGCGGCTTCGGCGCCGTCTATGATTACGGTCCTTTGGGGATCGCTCTAAAAAATAATATATCCCAACTTTGGTGGCGGGCCATGACTCAGCTGCACGAAAATATAGTGGGGCTCGACAGTGGTATTTTGATGCATCCAAAAATCTGGGAAGCGTCAGGCCACGTGGGTGCCTTCAATGATCCATTAGTAGATTGTAAACAATGTAAATCACGCTACCGCGCTGATGAACTTTTCGACGGTAATCCTGAAGACGGTAAGTGGGATGAAATTCAATGCCCAAAGTGCGGTACCACAGGTAACCTCACGGAACCACGCCAATTTAATTTGATGTTCAAAACCCATATTGGACCTGTCGAAGAAAATGCTGATGTAGCCTATCTCCGCCCGGAAACAGCCCAGGGAATTTATGTAAACTATCTCCTGACTCAGAATGCCATGCGTCTGAAAGTCCCCTTCGGAATCGCCCAGATAGGGAAGGCATTCCGGAATGAAATCGTGGCCAGAAATTTTATTTTTCGCACCCGTGAATTTGAACAAATGGAAATGCAGTATTTCGTCAAACCGGGAACGGATGATCAATCCATGGTGGACTGGAAAAAAGAACGGATGGCATTCTATAGCCAGCTCGGTATCGATTCAAAAAAACTCCGCTTCCACGAACATGGGGATAGTGAATTGGCCCACTACGCCAAAGAAGCCTGGGATATTGAATTTGAATTCCCCTTTGGCTGGTCTGAGATTGAGGGTATCCACAACCGCACCGACTTTGATCTGGCCCGTCACCAAGAATTCTCCGGTAAGAAAATGGAAGTGTTTGACCAACAGAATAATGAACGCTTCCTGCCTTACATTATTGAAACATCTGCCGGACTGAACCGAATGCTCTTAGCAGTTCTTTCCGATGCTTATTGGGAAGATGAAGAAAATAACCGTGTTGTCCTGAAACTTCACCCACGGATTGCACCGGTGACCGCCGTGGTCTGCCCATTGGTTAAGAAGGATGGTCTACCGGAAGTAGGTCGGGACGTCATGGATATCCTGAAACCGCATTTCAAAGTCATCTATGACCAGCAAGGCTCTATCGGAAAGCGGTACTATCGTCAGGATGAAGCGGGCACACCCTTCGGCATCACTATAGATCACCAATCTTTAGAAGACAAAACTGTCACACTCCGTCACCGGGATTCCCAACAACAGGATCGAGTGACTTTGGACCAACTTGTTTCTGCAATCAACGACAGTATAGCGGCCTATTCATGAATCGCCATTTAACATTTCGATCCGGCAATCCATCACTGAATGCGAAAACATTTTCCGGGTTTGATCTGACCTCGGGTGCCACCATGACCATCACGGGGACGGTCAACAAGACAGCGTTCTCCCTCTTATTACTCATGACTACAGCATTGTTCATATGGAGTTTGCCCCAGGGCGATCCACGTGCAACCGGGTTGATGATGGTGGGTGTTTTTGGCGGACTTGGTGTCGGAATTTTTACTGCTTTCAAACACCACCTGGCGAAATACACTGTACCCGCCTATGCCCTATTGCAGGGATTAGCGTTGGGGGGTATATCCAAAATTTTTGAAACCATGTATCCGGGGATTGTGAATCAGGCCGTCATGCTGACTTTTGGGACTCTTGGTGCTCTGCTTTTGGCTTACCGATCCGGATTGATCAAGGCAACAGAAAATTTCAAACTGGGTGTGGTAGCCGCAACCGGCGGGATCGCTTTTATCTATATGATCAGTTGGGTTTTGAGTTGGTTCAGCGTTACCGTTCCGGTGATCCATTCCAATTCGAATATGGGAATCCTCTTCAGCATCGGCGTAGTAGTGATCGCTGCTTTAAACCTTGTCCTGGATTTTGATTTCATTGAAGAAGGTGCGGAAAAAGGCGCCCCAAAATATATGGAATGGTATGGGGCGTTTGGTTTACTCGTTACTTTGATCTGGCTTTATTTAGAAATTTTACGTCTTTTGGCAAAACTCTCATCTCGGAGGAACTAATCTATGAAAGAATTTAGAAATGCATCAGGCGCAATCATCATTTTGCTTGTGTCCTTGTTTCAACTGGCTGAAGCAAAACCAAAAGAGAAATTTGCATTGGTAATCCACGGAGGCGCAGGAACGATTACACGCGAAAATATGACTGACGAAAAAGAGGCAGCCTATCGCGCAAAACTCAAAGAAGCACTCCAGACAGGCTATAAAATTCTCAATGAAGGTGGCACCGCCATGGATGCTGTGGAAGCAACCATTCACATCATGGAAGACTCACCCCTCTTCAATGCCGGCAAAGGGGCCGTTTTTACCAACGCTGGGACCAATGAACTGGATGCATCCATCATGGATGGCAGTAACTTGAAGGCCGGGGCTGTGGCTGGTGTTAAAACAGTGAAGCATCCTATCTCCGCCGCACGAAAAGTGATGGAAGAAACCTGGCATGTCTTGCTTTCCGGAGAAGGTGCGGATCATTTCGCTAAAGAGCAGGGTTTGGAGATTGTAGACCCAAAATACTTTCATACCGATCGCCGTTGGAAGTCCATCAAGAAAATGAAAATGAATGAGCAGGAAAAATACGGCACTGTGGGCTGTGCTGCTTTGGATAAGTTTGGCAACCTTGCGGCGGGCACATCGACCGGAGGCATGACAAACAAGCGCTGGGGACGTATCGGCGATTCACCCATCATCGGCGCCGGAACCTATGCCAACAACAAGACCTGTGCCGTCTCTGCTACGGGAAGCGGCGAATATTTCATCCGCGCCAACGCTACTTATGATATTTCTGCCCTTATGGAATACAAACATTATTCACTCAAAAAGGCCTCCCGAAAAGTGATCGACAAGGTCGGAAAACTGGGTGGCTCAGGCGGTGTGATCTGTATTGATGCAAAAGGAAATATTTCTATGCCCTTTAACACCAAAGGCATGTATCGAGGCTATATCAAAAGTGACGGGAAGCCTGTTACATTAATTTATAAGAACGAATAAAAACAGGGGATTAAACCCTAGTTCTCAGCTCTATTGTTTTTCATTGTTATTTCATTTTATACGGTCTAAACCCCATGTGAAAAATATGGTCTAGACCGTATTGACAAAATATTAATATCATATTAGGTTAACGGTGATATAAATATCTGTATAATGAGCTATCAAATGTAGGGGTATCTAAAATGACCAATGCAATGAAGTACGTATCAATATCTGTTGTCCTCATTGGATTAATTGCCTGTGTGGAGAAAACAAAATCTGGCCCAGATAACAACCTTCTCGCCAATGTTGAAATCGTTAATAATGGTGTGGGTGAAGTCGTTATTTCATACAATGATTTAAATAATGTAACGAATGATTTACCCAGTCATGTTTTTTATAGATTACAAATAGGTGATAAATCCATTGAGCACCCAACCGGAAAATTCCATGGATATGTTAAGAACGAAGCGGGTGGATTATTCATTCAAAAATTAGATTCAAATGAAAAGTGGTATTATACGGTTGACCCAAATGAATCTTCAGGCCAAGTCGTTGATGGAATCGGAATGAATAAAATTAGAGATATAAAAGACCTCAGTTTTATGTAACCCAACCTGACCTTTTATCAATCCCATCATATTTACAAAAGTAAATTAAAAGGGATTGATCCTGACCTAAACAAGTTTAACAGTTTAGGGAAAATATCAGGTAGTGTGCCGTGCTCAACAATAAGTTGTTCAAGGACGCATGGTGAGGATAGTTGTTCTGTAAAATGCGACAAACCAGGGTTCACTGCCGAATGTTCATATGATGCTTTCTTTGATAAGCTCGAATGTAAATGTGTCGAATGTGGGGAGACACCCGAGTGAAACAATTATAAAAGGGGAATTCCAGTCAGAATTCCCCTTTTTGTTTGTAAATTTCCGAGCTTTTTTCGACCCAAGAAATTCACTTTGATTCGCATGAAATTATTAAAGTGAAACACAACCAAATCATTTAGTAAAAACGGAACTAAGTCAATGCCGCCATCAAAAGGCACAGCAGGAGTAAAACGAGGATATATCATTCCAATCGGTGGTGCCGAAAGTAAACGCCGTGACCCGGTCATCCTGGAAAAATTCGTTGAATTATCCGGCGGAAAGGATGCCACCATAGTTGTGATTCCCACCGCTACCAAGGTGGAAGAAAATGGAAAACGGTATGTAGATATATTCATGGGGTTGGGTGTGAAAAAGGTTCATTGTTTAAATATTACCAATCGCACCGATTGCAACCGCGATGATTACCTGTCCAACCTGGAAGAAGCCACCGGTATTTTTATTACCGGCGGGAATCAACTGCGCCTTTCCACCATATTAGGCGGCACGGCTGTAGCCCAATTGATCCGCCGATTAAACGCCGATGGCGTTCACGTGGCGGGCACTTCTGCCGGCGCTGCAATTATGCCGGAACATATGATTTCCGGCGGCCGATCCGGAAGTACTCCTACGCGGAGAAGTGTCTCCCTGAGCCCAGGGCTCGGCTTGACGAACAGTTTGGTTGTGGATCAACATTTTCGCCAACGCGATCGTCTCGGGCGCATCCTCGCAGCCATCGCTTACAGTCCATTTCTCACAGGTGTTGGCATCGACGAGAATACAGCCATATTTATTGACGCTGACAATGTATTTGAAGTGGTGGGTCATGGCGGTGTCACTGTTGTCGACCCATCCGCAATCAGCTATTCGAACATGAGCGAAACGAACCGCAACGAAGCAGTCAGTATCACCGGGGTTAAACTCCATATTCTCACCCATGGTGATTCCTATAACTTAAAAACTCACACACCTCACATACCCGAGTTAAAGCCTGAAAGCACCGATGCTTTATCCTAACCAATCATTAGGAATGTTATTATGAAAATTCTTTCAACAAATATCTACGTCGGCCCCAATGTTTATGCCCGCTTTCCTGTCATCCGCCACATTATCGATTTGGGAATCCTTGAAGATTGGCCCACCGGTAAATTGGGTAAGTCATTTACCGCTGGCCTTGTAGAAGCGCTTCCGGGATTAAAAGAGCATGGATGTTCTTTCCGCGTAGAAGGCGGCTTTATTCGCCGAATGACTGAAGATGAAGGTACCTGGCTGGGTCACGTTTGGGAGCATGTTGCAATCGAACTGCAAAATATTGCTGGCTCCGATGTGACCTTCGGCAAGACCCGTTCTGCCGGTGAAAAAGGCCAATACAATATGGTCTTTCAATATCTCCAGCGGAATGTGGGTCGAGAGGCCAGCGATCTGGCGCGAACATTGATCTTGTCTTTATTGCCGGAAAAATTAAAATCTCAAATTGACGGTGTTAAAGCTGATTTTAATTTTGAAGAATCACGGGATGATTTTATCCGTTATGCTCAAAAATTTGAATTCGGACCCAGCACCGCATCGATTATAAAAGCTGCTGAAGAAAGAGATATCCCCTGGTTACGGTTGAACGAATATAGCTTAGTCCAATTCGGACACGGCAAATACCAAAAACGTATCCAGGCTACGGTCACAAACGAGACCAAACATATTGCAGTAGAAATTGCCAGCGACAAAGATGACACCAATTCACTATTAAATTATTTAGGACTTCCCGTTCCCACACAACGATTGGTTTACAGTCCTAAACAAGCCGTTGTTCAGGCAAACCGAATCGGTTATCCTGTAGTGCTAAAACCATTGAATGCCAATCACGGTCGCGGTGTTTCCATCAACTTAACAACGGATAAGCAGGTAGAAGTGGCCTTTGAACAAGCCAAGAAACGAGGCACAGGAAGAAGCGTATTGGTGGAGAGTTATATCAGCGGATTTGACCATCGCATGCTGGTTGTGAATGGAAAATTAATCGCCGTGGCTAAACGGGTTCCCGGTCATGTAAAGGGGGATGGGAAACATACCATTCAGGAATTGGTGGATATTGTGAATGAAGATCCGCTCCGTGGGATCGGTCATGAAAAAGTGCTGACACAGATCCAAATTGACCAACAGGCCGAACGCCTTATGACAGCCAAAGGGTATGCCAATAATACTGTCTTATCCAAAGATGAAGTTTTGTACCTCCGCTCCACAGCGAACCTATCCACTGGTGGTACGGCCATTAATTTAACAGATGTGGTTCATCCAGACAACCGTTCCATGGCTGAAAGAGCCGTAAAAGCCATTGGTCTCGATGTGGGCGGTGTTGATTTTCTCACCGATGATATTACTCAATCTTATCGTGCTATTGACGGTGCGATCGTGGAAGTAAATGCTGCACCCGGATTTCGTATGCACGTGGCTCCCAGTGAAGGGGAACCCCGGGATGTGGCCGGTCCTGTTATGGATATGCTTTTTCCGGCCGATTCCCCCAGCAGGATTCCCATTGCTGCCATCACCGGCACAAATGGCAAAACAACCACCACACGGATGCTGGCACATATAATGAAAACAGCGGGTCATACCGTTGGATACACCACAACGGACGGTGTTTACATTGATGGACATGTGACCGTAAAAGGTGATATGACTGGCCCCCAAAGTGCACAGATGGTTCTTCGTGATCCTGAAGTGGATATGGCTGTTTTAGAAACGGCACGGGGTGGGTTGCTCCGCTCAGGACTTGGTTATGAGAAAAGTGATGTATCTGCGTGTTTGAATGTTACTGCAGACCATTTGGGACTCCGCGGAATTGATACGGTAGAACAATTGGCAGAAGTGAAACGGGTGGTTGTAGAAGTGGCAACAAATACGGCCGTCCTTAATGCGGATGATGAGCACTGCCTCAAAATGGCTGACTATACCAAAGCGGATCATCTTTGTTATGTTACCATGAATCCCGGGCACAAGTTGGTGAAACAGCATATTCAAGCCGGTGGACGCGCTGTTGTTCTTGAAAAAGGTATCAATGGTGATATGATCACTTTTTACGATAAAGGTGCTCACATTCCATTACTTTGGACGCATTTGATTCCGGCGACTTTAGAAGGAAAAGCGGTTCACAATGTGCAAAATGCCATGTTCGCTGCTGCCTTGGCTTACAGCCTTGGGAAAGATTTAGACGATATTAGTCATGGGCTGCGGACCTTCAACCAATCTTTTTTCCAGGCACCGGGGAAAATGAATATTTTTGAAGGACACCCATTCAAAGTAATCTTGGATTACGCCCATAATCCCGCTGCTGTTACGGCAATTTCTGAGCTAGTCAGCCGTCTGGATGTTGCAGGAAAACGCATTGCTGTTCTCTCGGCTCCAGGGGATCGGCGAGATGAAGATGTTCAGGAAATAGCCCAAATCGCAGCCGATCATTTCGACCATTTTATTTGCAAAGCCGACGACCAACTGCGTGGGCGCGGCGTAGATGAAGTCCCTAAAATTATGAGGACTGCTTTGATTGAATCGGGTATAGATCCGAAAAATATCGATATCGTCCCGGATGAACAGAAGGCCATTCATGCTGCTTTGAATTTGGGAAAAGAAGGTGACCTGATTCTTATTTTGGGTGATGAGATCACCCGCTGCTGGAAACAGATCATCCACTTTGAATCCGGAAATGGAAAATCAAACGGTGGAACCAGTGATGGTGATTTTTCTGGTGTTCAACTGGACGAATCGGACTTCACTATTGATGAGGGTCAAAAGATCATCTCCGATGGACGGGGCGTTCGCTTAGCCAAAGAAGAATCCGACTGATCTTTACATAAATGGCGCTCCTCGATTCCCGACGAATTACAGGCCCCAGCCTGTTTACGGAAAAAGCAGGTGCTATGCTGGAAGTATCCGTTTCTCATGATCAAACTCACGGATTGATTTCCGGGTGGGAATCATCCGTGAAGCAATTCTTGGAAGCACTGGGATGGGAAAAAGAGATCACCCAATTTAGAATTTATGCTGACGGCGTTAGTTTATTCATGAGTGCTCCTATTGATGCCCTCTATGCCGCCTGTGAAGTGAATGAAGCCGCATTCAACTTTACACTTCTCAACAATAACCTTTCATTTGATTCTGAAATCAATCGCCTGCGAGCGCTCATCAATGAAGAATTAAACCCGGCCATAATTGCATTAAAAAATGCGGCGGAAAAACATGGTGTGAAATTTTTGCAGTCCGATGAAATTATTTCTGTCGGTTCGGGGATGGGTGCGCAATCCTTTGAGCCGAATCAAATTCCCCAACCTGACAAAATTGATTGGGATTCGGTTCATGATATACCCGCCGTTTTGGTTACCGGGACAAACGGGAAATCGACCACAGTTCGCCTCACCGAAGCCATCCTTTCTGAAGCAGGGATTATAGCCGGTGCCTCATCTACAGATGGCATTCGTGTAAATCGTGAAACAATTGAAAAGGGCGATTATTCCGGTCCGGAAGGCGCGCGGTCAACCATGCGGAATAAAGAAGTCGAAATAGCTGTCTTGGAAGTGGCCCGGGGCGGCATCCTCCGGCGCGGACTCCCCGTTTATGATGTGGATGCGGCTGTCATTACGAATATTGCTGAAGATCATTTTGGGGATTACGGCGTGAATTCCATCCCTGATATGGCCCAGACAAAATTTATCGTCAGCAAAGGGTTAACCAAAAATGGCACAATAGTTTTAAATGCAGATGATAGTGCGATCATTGCTTTTGCTAAAAATATTTCTAATCCAATTTGTTGGTTTAGTCTGACGCCTGAAAATCCTCAAATTCAAAATCAAATTGTATCTGGCGGCCGCGCCGTCTTTTTAGATGGGCGTAAAATCATTTACGTAGAAAACCAGGCTCAGATTTCTTTGTTGAATGTAGATGACATCCCCATTACTATGAACGGTACGGCCCGCTACAATATATCAAACTGTTTGGGTGCGATTTGTTTGATGAAAGTACTGAATATCAATAATGACGCTATTATTTCCGGATTAAAAAATTTCACCAATTCGTTCGAGAATAATCCTGGGAGAGGAAATTATTTTAAGAAAAATGGTGTATCCATCCTGATGGATTTTGCCCATAATCCCCACGGTGTGAGTGCATTATTGGATATGGCAAAGCGGTACCCGGCCAAACGCAAGCTCATACTCATGAGTCAAGCCGGCGACCGCAGTAATACTGATATCCAAAACCTGGTGAATGAAGCCATGTCTTTGAACCCTGATCGTGTTCATATTACAGAAATGAATGAAAAATACCTTCGCGGTCGTAAACTTGGTGAAGTTCCAAATGTGTTTAAAAATGCTTTTTTATCCCATGGCTTAAACGATAAGGCCATTGAGTTATATCCGGACAATCCGAGTGGTGTGACGGCGGCATTAGATTGGGCGCAGGATGGGGATTTTCTCCTCCTCCTTGTATTAGATTCAATGGAAAAGGCGAACCGGATCATTGATCAATATAAATAAATGCGTCCGAGGGCGCTTTTTTTATATCTCTAACAAATATAATTTCCCCGACACTTTTATGGGGACTATCGATTGAAAAAAGGATTTCACTGGAATAAGTGGACGCGCAAAACCCACCATTGGGGCGCGATCGTTATTTTAATCCCGGTTGTGGTTATAATCGGGACCGGTATTTTATTACAGATGAAAAAGGAAATCAATTGGATCCAACCTCCCACCACTCATGGTGAAGTAATAAATAACCCCACCCTTTCATTTGACGATATACTCGCCGCCGTTAAGACTGCAAAACAAGCACAGATAAACAGTTGGGATGATATTGATCGATTGGACATCCGAATTGGCAAGGGGATTGCCAAAGTTCGAGGGAAAAACCGTTGGGAAGTTCAAGTCGACACTCATTCAGGCAAAGTGCTGCAAGTGGCATACCGCCGCTCAGATTTAATTGAGTCCATCCATGATGGCTCCTGGTTTCATGACAAGGCCAAATTGTGGTTATTCTTGCCATCCGGAATGATATTATTAATCCTTTGGCTCACCGGTGTTTATATGGTAATTCTTCCCCTTATTGTAAAATGGAACCGGAAGAAAAATTTGTGAAGTCATTCATACTCTTTATTTCTTTAGGTGAATCCATTCGTAAAAATATCCATCTTAGATTTACTGGGTAATCGTAAATAGGTAAATTGTTATTGATCATAACAATATTGACAGAAAAACTATCTGGAAAGGCATTAAAACATTATGAATAAACAACGCTTGATGAAATTAATTTTAACTGCTGTAATTATATTTACCACTTTATTTGGGTCTCATCCCCGCCCGGTATTTGGAAAAAATGGCATGGTTGTTTCCACCAACTGGTATGCATCCCAAGTAGGGATCGATATACTAAAAAAAGGTGGAAATGCCGTGGATGCAGCGGCGGCAGTTGGATTTGCCTTGGCCGTTACCTCTTCCTCAAATGGAAATATTGGCGGCGGCGGATTTATGGTCACCCGCTTCGCCGATGGAAAAACATTTACCCTGGATTATAGAGAAATGGCACCAGGGAAGGCACATAGAGATATGTTTCTGGATGATAATGGTGATCCGATTGATGGTATTTCTCTCAAAACGCATCTGGCCTCTGGTGTACCCGGTTCCGTTGACGGTTTGCTCAAGGCATGGCGCGATCATGGATCTGGGAATATTTCGCTGAAACAATTATTAACTCCGGCAATTAGATTAGCGGAGAAGGGATTTGAACTGACGTATTATGAGGCAGACCGTTTTAATCGTAGAAAAGAACGCTTGAGCGTTCATCCTGAAACAAAAAAGAATTTTACGCGCGACGACCGGCCCTGGGAGACGGGAGATGTTTTCATCCAGAAGGATTTGGCTAAAACGCTAAAACGCATTGCGAGAAAAGGTCGCGATGGTTTTTATACAGGAACAACGGCTGAATTAATTGTGGCTGAAATGAAAAGAGGCAATGGCTGGATCACCCATGATGACCTGGCGAACTATGAATCCAAATACCGTGATCCAATCAATGGATCTTTTGAGGGGTATGATATCGTGTCTATGGGACCGCCCAGTTCCGGGGGTATATTACTGGTCAATATGCTGAATATGGTTAATGAAATTCAAAAACGCTCAACTGAATTCCCCATTGACTTCAGTTGGAATTCCTCAGATTATATTCACGCAATCATAGAAATTGAGCGACGCGCTTATGCCGACCGTGCAGAACATTTAGGTGATGCTGACTTTTGGGATGTGCCCATTGAAATGCTGCTTTCCGATGCTTACGCTCAGAAGAGGGTCAGCACGATTAATTTAACCAAAGCAACTCCATCAAGTGATGTTAAACACGGAAATGGCAGTCCTAACGAAAGCGAAGAAACAACGCACTATTCCGTGGTGGATAAAGATGGTAATGCCGTATCAGTCACTACGACCCTTAACTGGGGTTATGGAAATGGCGTTACCGTTACCAGTGCCGGTTTCCTGCTCAATAATGAAATGGATGATTTTTCTATGAAACCAGGTGTACCCAATGTATTTGGCGTAACGGGAAATATAGCGAATGCAATCGAGCCCAGAAAACGCCCATTAAGTTCAATGACACCAACCATCGTGCTGAAAGATGATAAACCCTTTTTAATTTTAGGGTCTCCAGGAGGATCAACAATCATCACCACGGTCATGCAAAATGTTTTAAATGTTACGCTTCATGGCATGAACATAAAAGAAGCTGTAAGCTCTCCGCGGTTCCATTCTCAGTGGTTACCGGATATGGTATTCTATGAAAAGTTTGGTTTATCAAATGATGTAGTCAAAAACCTAATAGCCCGTGGGCATGACATTAAATTGCGTGGCGAGATCGGTGAAGCAAATGGCATCATGATCGATAAAAAAGGTTACTGGGGCGGCGCTGATTCCCGTGGCGAAAACACTGCTATCGGGTATTAATCAGATAATTTTAATCCAGAAATAATCGTTGTTAAAAGACCGGTAAATCTTTCACCGGTCTTTCTTGCCGTCACCATCACTTCTTCATGATTAAGTGTATGATGAGATATTCCGGCCGCAAAATTGGTGAGGCATGAAATTGCCAGAGTTTTCATTCCCAGTTCGGCCGCTGTAATGATTTCAGGAACTGTGCTCATCCCCGCTGCATCTCCACCCATTCTTTGCATATCCAGAATTTCTGCCGGTGTTTCATAGGCCGGTCCCAAGGTCCAGTAATAATTCCCTGTGGCCAGCTCAAAACCTAATTTATCCGCGGATGATTTGGCTAAATCAATCAGTGAATCGTCATAGTAAGGGCTGCCTGTATACAATTTTGGGTCGTCTGCGCTGTGGCGATACGTACAATCCATATGACCGGTGATAGCCATAAGCGTCCCCGGAGGGCAAGCCTGATTCATAGACCCGGCGGCATTTGTAATAATCAAATGGTCGACACCTAATTTTGAGAATAAATGTATCGGGATTGTGATTTCATCAAAATCGTAACCTTCGTAATAATGAAAACGTCCCTTGGCAGCGATGATATCAACACCATCCAAAGTTCCAATAACCAACTCTCCGGAATGTCCTTCTACTGTCGGTTTAGGATATCCGGTGATATCTTTGTAAGCAATGACGGTTTGGGCTTCCAGCCCATCAGCAAAACCACCTAAACCCGACCCCAGGATTACAGCGGTACGACCACCGAAACCCGAATGATCTAACACATATTCTGCCATTAATTCGATATTAATCACGCCACCTCCATCACCGCTAACTGGCCGCAGCCTGCATCAATATCTGTCCCTTTACTCCAGCGCACTGTTACTGTGAATGGTGCCTGCTGAAGTGATTTTAGGAAAGCACGAATGACCTTTTCTTCCGGCCGGTTATATTCACCGCCAATTTCATTATAGGGGATGACGTTAACTTTACATGGCAGAGATTGCAGTAACTCAACCAGCCGCTCCCCATCCTCAGGAGAATCATTTACACCTTTAAGGAGCACATATTCAAAAGTAATAAACCGCCGAGTCTTTTTATAATAATAGTGGGCAGATTCAACCAGGGATGCCAGTGAATGCGTTCGTGTAAGGGGCATGATCCGGGTCCTGCTTTTTTCATCTGTGGCATTTAAGCTGATGGCCAATTTATACTGGTGATTATCATCTGCCATTTGACGAATTTTGGGTACAATGCCCGAGGTTGAAATGGTAATTCGTCGAGCCCCAAATCCCATTTTTTTATTCAATGTATTGGCGGCTTCAATTACCCTGCTATAGTTTAGGAACGGTTCACCCATACCCATAAAAACAACATTTGTAATCCGCGATTTTGATACTCTTTGAAGGTGAAGGACTTGATCCACAATTTCCCCTGCACTGAGGTTTTGGATAAAGCCCATACTGGCGGTGGCGCAAAATTTGCAATCCACAGCACATCCCACCTGACTGGAAATGCAAACAGTTGTGCGATTTTTTTCATGCATGAGAACAGATTCTATACTGTTCCCGCTTTGCAGTTTGAACAAGAATTTTTGTGTTCGTTCCGGGTCAGTACCGGTAATATGAATAATCTCCAGAGGATGCAATAGAATGGATTCAGAAAGGCTGTCTCTTAATGTTTGGGGCAGATTCTCCATATCATCCCAGGATGCCGCACAATGCTCAAATGTCCAATTCTCAATTTGTTGTAGGCGAAATTGAGATTCATCTAATTCTGTTAAGATGGAACTCATTTCATCATTATTGAGTTCTAAATAAGATTTTTTTGCGGCGATTTTTGATTCAATCATAGGTGGGAATTTCCATCCGACTCAATACTCTCACAAGACATTCTCATTGTTTCATCGAGAAGCGTCATGTAAGTTTTCGCCCCATTTTATTTCACTGGAGACCTTTGCAAAACCTGACGAGGTAATAAAAAAGAGTTAAAATATGAACATTTCATGCCCATCCTCACGCGCTTTATAAGTGTGTGACTGGCGAGAAGGTGGAAAATGCAAAAGTCTCCCATAAATATATAGACAAGGATTCTAATGGAAAACCAGACCGATTTACAATTATTGGAAAAATTAGCCGATGTTAAGAGCCGTTTCTTTAATGAAATTGGTAAATCAATCATCGGACAAAAAGATGTGTTGGATCATATTCTGATTGCACTTTTATGTAAAGGACATACCTTAATCGTAGGTGTTCCGGGATTAGCAAAAACACTCATGATCAAATCCATGGCTGATTTACTGGATCTCACCTTCAGTCGGATCCAGTTTACACCTGATCTCATGCCCAGCGATATTACCGGAACCGAGGTGATTGAAGAAGATCATGCTTCCGGGAAAAGGGCCTTCCGATTTTTTAAAGGACCAATTTTTGGTAATATTATCCTAGCGGATGAAATCAACCGCACACCGCCAAAAACACAAGCAGCACTATTGGAAGCAATGCAGGAGCATAAAGTGACAGCTGCCGGAAATACCTATGATTTAGAGGAGCCATTTTTTGTCTTGGCCACACAGAATCCCATCGAACAGGAGGGCACTTATCCCCTTCCCGAAGCACAGTTGGATCGATTTATGTTCAATATTTTAATTGATTATCCCAGCCGTGAAGATGAGGTATCAATCGTTCAGGCCACTACAGCTGATAATGATACCCGTTTAACTAAGGTAATATCGCGAGAAGAGATCCTGAAATTCCAAGGATTGGTTCGGCGCGTTCCTGTGGCGGAAAATGTTATTGAATATGCTGTTGACCTGGTGAGTGCAACCCGCCCGGGTGAAAATTCAAAAGACTTCGTGAATGAATGGATTGACTGGGGCGCCGGCCCGCGAGCTTCTCAGTATTTAATTCTGGGGGCCAAAACCAAAGCAGTCCTCGATGGTCGTCCCACAGCCGAAATTGATGATGTCAAATCTTTGGTCTTACCTGTATTGCGCCATCGCGTCCTGCCAAATTTCAATGCTGAAGCGGAGGGTGTGAGTGTGGATGATATTATTAATCGGTTGATAAGTTAAAGGGAGTCGGAAGCAGAGAGCAGAGAGCAGAGAGCAGGAAAATTATATGGCATTATTTAAAGAACTAGGAGTTTTCAAATTATCGGTAATGAACGTAAAACGTAATTATTTTGTGGGTCTCGTCAATCATTTCTTAATTACGTTTTACGTTTTAAATAATCACATGTGTATAAATATAAATTTCAATAAAACTCAGGCCTACTAAAAACGTGAAACGTCAAACTTCTAACATAATTGATAAACGTAAATATCTCGATCCGGCCATGGTTGCAAAACTTGATAATATGGCCCTCCGTGCCCGGCTGGTTGTAGAAGGATACCTCATCGGGCAGCATAAGAGCCCCTATCATGGTTTCAGCGTTGAATTTGCTGAACACCGCGCTTACGGTCACGGCGATGAAATCCGTCATATTGATTGGAAACTGTATGGGAAGACCGACCGCTATTATGTAAAGCGCTATGAGGAAGAAACGAACTTGCGATCCTACATTTTACTCGATACGAGTAAATCCATGACCTTTGCCAGTGGAAATGTTTCAAAACTGGATTACGCCAGTTATTTATCTGCAGCTCTCACCCATTTGATGCTGAACCAAAGAGACGGAATGGGTCTTGTTTTATTTGATGAAAAAATTCGAAAATTTATTCCACCCCGTGCAGCCCCTTCCCACTCAAATATTATTATGGGAGCCTTAGACAATATTCAGTCAGGACAAGATACTAATATTCGCCCGACATTGGATCGCATGGCCGAGCGCATTAAAAAACGTGGATTGGTTATATTAATTTCGGACTTGTTAGATGATCCGGAGCAAGTATTAATGGGCTTGAATCATTTCAGGCATAATAAACAGGAAATGATTGTCTTTCATCTGCTTGATCGCCAGGAACATGATTTTGAATTCAGTAACCGAACCAAATTCCGCGATCTTGAAACAGGTGAAACAATCACCACCGAACCCTGGCATATTCGATCTGCTTACCAAAATTTGATTGAATCATTCCAAAGGAAATACAGGTTAGGATGTCGGAATCAACGAATCGATTATGTGCCTTTATTTACCGATCAACCTCTTGATCTGGCCCTAAATGAATATTTAAAAAAACGTCAGAGAACAGGATAAAAAAAGCCCCTGTTTAACAAAAACAGTTAAACAGGGGCTTTTTAAATAGAGCTTAACTTTTAAGAATCGAATCAACCGCCAAGTTTTTTGGCTTTTTCGTAATACCGTGTGGCACCTTCAGGATCACCCTGTTTAATCAACACCCGCGCCATTCCTTTATAATGTTCAGGATTTTCCGGTTCGAGTGTAATGAGTTCGCGATAAAACTTCGAAGCACGGCGCCATTTTTCAGCATTTTCGAAAGTTTGGGCCATACCGACCAGCGCTTCTGAATCCTCAGGGTTTAAATCATAGGCAGACATGAAGGCGTCTTCTGCATCCTGGAAATTGTCCAATTGCATATTCAATACGCCGAGATTGAAATAAAGATCGGATTTCAGCAGTTTATCTGTTTCAGTTCGAATTGCTTTCTCAAAAGTCTCGACCGATTTTTCTTTATTACCCAGATCATAATAGATTGTAGCCAATTGACGAATGGCCTGGGTGCTGGTTGGGTCCAACTCCACCGCTTTTTGGACATAAGGTAAGGATTCTTCTTTTTTGTCAACACGAGACAGAATTTGACCCAAGGCTAAATTAGACTGGAAATCGTCAGGCATAATTTCTATCGCTTTTTTGGCCTTCTGAATGGCCATTTCGACATTACCCAACTCAAAATAACACGTAGCCAAAATTGAATATGTCTGACCCTCAGAACCATCTATGGATGCAGATTCTTCAAACATTTTAGTCGCTTCTTCTAAAAGAGATTTGTCTCTATCGCCCTTGTATTCATTAAACTTTCGAACGGCATCATTGTAACTTTGAGCCCAGAACATGGAACGGTAATTTTGGACGACTTCACTTACGGGTCGGTTGGGAACTTTCGCATTCGGGTCGATGGCCATGGCGCGATCGAACATACTATTCATTTGTTCCCACTCACCTTTTTTGGCGTGAACGTGATAACCGATTTGTACCATCACTTCCGGATTTTCCGGTTCTACTTCTAGGGCTTTAAACAAAAATTCTTCTGCTTTTTCCCAATCTTCATTCTGGATGTATAATTTTGCTGATGTGTATTCCTGGCTTGGGCATCCCCAAAAAGCCAAGCATATGACAGACAATAAAATGACCTGATTACGTTTGTTTAAAAACATGGATTCCTCTATAATTTTAGGACGAAATTAGCGTGGTAAATTAAGTTTGAGTTAATGTCTAATCAAGAAATTACCGTAGTCTTTAAATAGGCAATTCTTTTGGCTATTTCTTCTTCAGACACAGTTAATATTTTTTCCGGTCCAAACCCCTCTACACAAAGAGATGCTAATGCAGAGCCTTCAACCAATGCCTTTCCCAAGGATTTTCCTGCGGTTAAACCAGCTATAAAACCACCGCCAAATGTGTCCCCGGCACCTGTTGGATCAATGACCAAATCAACCGGATAAGCGCCAATAGTGATTTTATCTGTTCCTGAATACAGTTCAGCGCCCTGACTCCCCTTTTTGATGACTACAGTTTGGGGACCCATATCCTGAAGTGTCTTGGCACATGAACTGATGGAATCCAATCCAGTGAGCATGGCAGCCTCACTTTCATTGATCAATAGAACATGTGAATTGGATAGCACCTTTTTTAACCCATCCAAGGCAATTTCTATCCAGAGATTCATCGTATCAACTACAATCACAGCAGCATTGTTTTGGTTTTGGTCTATAACCGACTGCTGTAGATCAGGATGGATGTTGGCTAAAAATATATGAGAACAATTTTGGTTTGATGTAGAAAGTCTGGGGTTAAAATCAGCAAAAACGCCCAATTCAGTATACAGGGTATCGCGATCATCCCAATTTTCATGATATCTGCCACCCCAACGAAAGGTCTCTCCCTCTACAATTTGAAGGTCCTCTAAATTATTGGCGTATTGATCATAAAGGTCATGCCCATCTTTGGGGAAGTCATTACCAATCACACCAACGACCGAAGTAGTTGCAGTTCTACTTGCGGCAATCAGGCCATAAGTGGTTGACCCGCCAATCACATTTTCTCTTCGCCCACCGGGTGTTTCAATAAGATCAAGGGCGATGGATCCTACAATAAGTACTGATTTATTTGTCATAACGGCGAGGATTTTAAAGGCGCTGTCTAACCCACTCCAAGCTGATAATGGGTAAAATGAATAATAATGTTAAATACTTGCCCTCTCTTAATAAGGCCATGTATATTCGGTTATCATGGGCTCCAAAACCTTCGCCATAATCACGGACGTACATTCAAATTTTGAATCTTTGAAGCAGGCAATTTCAATCATTAATGATCGGGACAACATTGATCAAATCATCTGTCTTGGGGATTGTTTTGCGCTCGGACCCGATCCGGAGAACACCTTAGAAGAATTAAAATCAATCCCAGGATGTATTTTTATTCGCGGGAATCACGACCGCTATTTACTTGAAAAATTATGGACCCAAGAACGGCCAAACCTTGAGGGAATGTCACCTGATGATCCCATATGTCAAGCGATTGTCGCAAATGAAGAATGGACAGCAGATGTTTTGGGAAAAGCAGGTGTGGATTTCTGTTCGGCTATGCATATTGCCCATCGTGAAATTATCGGTAAAACATTGGTCGAATTCACCCATGCATGGTATCAAAGGGACGACCAGCCTCCATCCATGGAAGAAGCCTTGACTTGGCGCAACCATGTGACCACAGCCCGTCCTGAAATTGAGCAATATATTTTTATCCATGGCCATGTGCATACCCCACGCAATGAAAGTAAAGAAAATTTAACCATTCTCTGCCAAGGGGCTACCGGGTTACCATTCGATGAGGACCCCCGAGGTGCTGTTGCATTCCTTACCGTTGGAGATTCTTTCAAATGGGACGTAGTGCGATATGACTACAATCGATCGGTTACCATTGATTTATTGGAAAAGCGCCAGCCGCCATTTTACCAGAATTTGGAAAATACAATCCGCCACGCTTCGATTAGAAACGACCTTTAAGGTCAACCTTCTTTCCCTTAATTTCTCCCCCCGATAATCATAAAATCATGCCATATTTCGACCATAGCGCAACAACACCTATTCACCCCGATGTATTGGAAAAAATGTATACGGTATCCAGGGACCATTACGGTAATCCTTCAAGCGTTCATTCTTCTGGGAGAAAATCCAGAGCTATCATAGAAGACGCACGTCGTCAAATTGCTTCTGCTATTGATGCGTCACCATCCGAAATTATTTTCACCGGAAGTGGTTCAGAAGCCAACAACATGGTTTTATGGACGCTGGCTCAATCCGAAAAAAAACACGTTGTCACTTCCACCGTTGAGCATCCTGCAGTTTTAAAAGTGCTAAAAAAACTTGAACCGCTGGGTATCACTTATTCCACAATTCCAGTAAATAATCACGGCAGAGTAAATGCAGATGATTTAAAGGAAGCCCTTCAGACCGATACCGGATTGGTTTCTATCATGATGGTCAATAATGAAGTGGGGTCGATTCAGCCCATGAAGGCACTTATTGAAATAGCAAAATCTGCTGAAATTTCTTTCCATTCGGATACGGTCCAGGGTATGGGAAAAATCCCCTTATCTGTCAAGAAAATCGACGCCGATTATTTGAGCTTTTCCGCCCACAAATTTTATGGACCAAAGGGTGTTGGTTTTTTGTTCAAAAGAAAAAATGCTGCTCTCACCTCGCTCATTATTGGAGGTGGGCAGGAAAGTAATCTGCGCGCGGGGACCGAAAATATCCCCGGGATCGCAGGCTTAGGCGAAGCGGTTCGGCTTGCTTCAGAAAACTTGTCTAAACGGATGAAGCATCTTGAAGAATTGGAATCCGTTTTTCTCACTCACCTGAAGAAGAAATGCCCGGATGTTATCATTAATGGGTATCCAAAACTTCATATCCCTGGTGTAATCAGTGCATCTTTTCCCGGAAACCGAAATGACATCGTGTTGGCCAAGCTAGACCGTGAAGGAATGGAAGTATCCAGTGGTTCTGCCTGCGGGGCCGGATCCGTTGAACCATCTTCTGTGCTTGCAGCAATGGGCCTACCGGAAGAACAAAATATTTCTACACTTCGCATTAGCTTTGGGCGCGATAATACAGAAAAGGACGTGATCCGCTTGGCCGAAGCGCTTGGATCAATTACACATGGCTGAACCAATCATTGTGGGAATCAGTGGTGGTGTGGACAGCTCCGTCACGGCCCTGCTTTTACAAAATCAAGGCTTCGATGTCGAATGCGTATTTATGAAAAACTGGGAAGGTGATGACGATGCTAACTGTACTGCTGAAGAAGATTATAAGGATGCATTAGCTGTTTGCGATCATTTAGGACTGCCACTTCGCAGCGTTAATTTTGCCAAAGAATACTGGGATGGGGTTTTCCAATATTTTATAGAAGAATATGCGAAAGGGCGCACGCCAAATCCCGATGTTCTGTGTAACCGGGAAGTCAAATTTAAGGCATTTCTGGATTATGCCTTAGAATTGGGCGCAGTAAAAATTGCGACCGGGCATTATGGGCGGATTGAGCAATCCAATGGCCATTTTAAATTGCTGAAAGGATTAGATCCGGGAAAAGACCAGAGTTATTTTCTCTATTTGCTTGGTCAGGATGCGCTTTCAAAAAGTTTGTTTCCCATCGGAGAAATTGAGAAACCGGCCGTAAGAAAATTGGCGGAGGAATCGGGTTTGATCAATCATGCAAAAAAAGACAGCACAGGAGTCTGTTTTATTGGCGAACAAAAATTCTTCAAGGATTTTCTAAAAAAATATATCCCTGCAAATCCGGGCCAAATTGAAACAATCGATGGACAAGTTTGCGGCGAGCACGATGGTCTTATGTACTACACAATGGGGCAGCGAAAAGGATTGGGTATCGGTGGCGGCCATGGTGAAAAGGAGGGGCCCTGGTTCGTGGCAGAAAAAGACTTGGCCCGTAATACACTGATTGTCGCCCAAGGGCACGATCATCCATCTCTTTATCATCTGCGATTAACGGCGGATCAAATTCATTGGATTAGCGATTCGCCACCGGATGTGTGGTCGGGACTTACGGCAAAAATTCGTTATCGCCAAGCGGATCAACGTTGCAAAATTATCGATCTATCTCAAGACAGTTGTACCGTGAAATTTGATCTTCCACAATACGCCATTACGCCCGGTCAATCCATTGTTTTTTATCGCGGCGATGAATGCCTTGGAGGCGCGATCATCGACAAACGCAATTAATTCAAAATTGGCTGGAACAAATACCCCTAATTCTTTGTATTTTAAGGATGTATATGAAGCACATCTTTAAAGGAATTACAACACTTACTGTTTTGTCGGCCTTGGCCTTCGGACAATTTCGTTCCAAATTACCGGTCCAAAGCATACCTGTAAACAGCCGTGGACTATCTCACGCCCAAGGATTATCTTTGTTTGATGCAAACCGATTTTCCATGACTCATAGCTTTGGGATGAGTATGTCGAGTTTTAGCGGTCAATCCTTGACGATGGGCTCTTATACCAACAATATTAATTACATGCTGAAAGATAACCTGAGATTATCCACTCAATTCAGTTTAGCGTCACCGATGGGTGGCGTTAATCCTTATGCAAATAATGGCTTCGGCGGATCGCAGCTATACTACGGTGCCAGTTTGGATTATCAACCAACAGAAAATCTCTTCGTGAAATTCAGTATGAATAATTATCCCCGGCACGGCTATGCCCGACCATACTCTCGCTTATACCATCCGCGCTAGTGTCCAAATTAAAACGTCGTAAATCTTCAAAACTATTTTCAACTCCCCGTAAGAAATCCCGGGGAAAGGTAAAACGTATGGGTTTAGTCAATGCCGGGATTGCTGTTTTATCTCTGCTATTAGTGGCTTTCATTTTTTCTTTTTCCGGACGACAAACACAAAGCGGCGTTCCCATAGAGGTCAAATTCCCCTCAATGTTGGATACCCCCAAACTAGCCACTGAAATTTATGAGGCCAACCCCGTTTTAGACGTTGAAATTGAAATTTTAAATGGTTGCGGCGAACCAGGACTGGCAGCAAAATTTTCAGATTTATTGAGAAATAAACGTGTGGATGTTGTCCGATCTGAAAATGCGGATCATTTCGAATATGCCAAAACTATCCTCATTCAAAGAAATGAAAATGTTGAAGGTATGAAACATGTTGCTGACGCTTTAGGATTTGACATTGATAATCCGCAGCAAGTGATTACTGCCGCTGACCCAAACCTAGATGTGGACCTCACATTGATCATCGGAAAAGATTACTCTTCGATTTCATCGATTCAATCTTATTTAAAAAATTAACTTTCTACATTGACGAACACTTTATCTTCTCCCGCTGTCACCTCCAGTGATTTAGCGGCACAAATTTCGCAGTTTGCATTGGGCAAAAAAGCAGAACATGTCCTCAGTCTCAACGTGAAAGAACTTACCAGCATAACAGACTTTTTTGTTATATGCTCTGCAGATACCGATATCCAGGTGAAGGCAATCGCCGATTCAATTCGCAGAAATACAGATCACAAACCAATTCGCATTGAAGGGTATGAACAATTGAATTGGGTCCTGCTTGATTATATAGATGTGATTGTGCATGTCTTCCGATCCACTGAACGAAACTACTATAATATAGAAAAACTTTGGGCTGACGCCCCTACGACAGAATACACCGATGACGATTTTACCACAGCTGATCCAAGCACTGGCTGATTCACTTTCCGCCCTGGGATTTCCGGAGCGGGACGTAAAAATATCTCCCCCAAACAACTCCGATTTTGGCGATCTTTCAACCAATGTTGCTTTAACACTTGCTAAGGATGCCCGAAAAAATCCGATCAAAATAGCCAATGATATCAAGGATTCATTGGAATTACCGGAAGGACTAATAGAAGAAGTCTCTGTTACACCGCCGGGATTCCTCAATTTTAAAGTTGGGCAAAATTATTATTATCAGGTATTATCCCAAATTCTTTTGGATCAAAGTTATGGTCAAGGTAGTACAGGCAAAGGTAAAAAAGCCAATGTTGAATTTGTGAGTGCAAATCCAACCGGGCCACTCACAGTTGGCCATGGTCGAAATGCTGTTCTGGGAGATACAGTCTCAAATATCCTGGAATGGAATGGATATAATGTAACTCGTGAATACTATTTCAATGACGCGGGACGGCAAATGCGGATTTTGGGCCAATCGGTTGAAGCACGTTATTTTGAAATTTTAGGTAAAGATTCTCATTTCCCGGAAGATGGATACGAAGGAAAATATATCAAAGATATTGCCCAAACCATTTTGGATGGGAAAGGTGAAAGCATCGATCCGGCTGACCCGATTTTTAAAGAAAAAGCGGAAAAATCTATTTTTGCTGATATTGAAAAAAGCCTAATAAAACTAGGCATTCATTTTGATCAATTTACCAATGAAAAATCCTTTTATGAAAATGGGGCAATCGACCGTTTTTTAGATGAACTCAAAGCCAAAGATCTCATTTATGAAAAAGACGGCGCTACGTGGTTTCGTGCTACTGCTCTCGGGAAAGAACAGGACCGGGTGTATATCAAAAGTACAGGAGAACCCACCTATCGCGTACCGGACACAGCCTACCACCGAGATAAGATCAATCGCGGTTTTGATCTCATCATTGATGTTTTTGGTGCAGATCATACTGACACATATCCAGATGTATTGTTGGCCTTGGAGGCACTTGGATTAAATACAGATCATATTCGGGTCCTCCTTTACCAGTTTGTGACCTTGATGCGTAGTGGGGAAAAAGTAAAAATGTCCACTCGAAAAGCCAATTTTGTGACCATGGATGAACTGGTGGATGAAGTGGGTGCCGACGTGGTTCGTTACTTCTTCATTATGCGCGGTATGAATTCTCACTTAAATTTTGATCTGGACCTGGCCGCGGATCAATCTGAAAAGAATCCGGTTTATTATTTGCAGTACGCTCACGCGCGGATTTGCAATATTATCAAGCATGGTGAAGCCATGGATGTTTCAATCCAATCTGAATATGATCCAAAATTACTGAACCATCCGGCTGAAATCAGATTGTTGAAAAAGTTGGAGAAATTTCCGACTATTGTTGAAAATGCACTCCAATCATTGGAGCCCCAAACCATCGCGATTTATTTGCATGATACAGCTAATCGGTTTCATAAATTTTATTCCGAATGCCGAGTCATTACAGAAGACATCAACTTATCCCACGCCCGCATCGCCCTGGTGCATGCTACACGCAATGTTTTAGCTAATGGGTTAGATTTATTAGGAATTTCAGCACCGGAAAAAATGTAAATGCCTAGCTTCGTTGATACTGAATTACAGTTCCTGTTTCTTTGTCTTTCCACTTTATTCACTTTAGTAAATCCCTTGGGAATTACACCAATTTTTGTGGTAATGACGGAACGATTTTCGAAAGAAGAACGAATTAACATCGCCAAGAAAGGAATCACAACCGGCACCATTACGCTGGTATTATTTACTTTTCTTGGATCTATAATTTTTAAACTCTACGGCATAACTGTGGAAGCATTTCAGATAATGGGTGGCATTTTGTTTTTCCGAAGTGGATTAAGGATGCTTGAAGCAAAAGTAGGGCGAACCCGGACGACAGAATCAGAACAGGAAGAATTCAAGGAGACAGATGAAATTGCTATCAGTCCAATTGGTGTTCCATTAATTACAGGACCGGGAGCAATTACCGGAGTAATGTTGTTATCAGGAAAAACACCAACAGCATATAGTTTGGGCACTCTCCTTCTTGCCGTTTTAATTACCATGATAGCTTTTTACTACATTCTTAGGGCTGGCGATGGGTTGGGAAAGAAAATCGGATTAACCGGTATGCGCGTCATTCAACGCATTATGGGCCTCATGTTAATGGTGATTGCCGTCCAGTTTATAATCAACGGTGTCGAGACGATTATAAATAGATTATAATATTTAAGTTTACCCGCCGTAACGGAATGAAAGCGAACTTGTTCGCTTGAATGTAGTGGAGGCGGGGAGAATTGAACTCCCGTCCGAAATAGAATCCCAATAAACTTCTACATGTTTAGTCAAACGGATTAGGCTTACCCAAAATTGCTCCGCTGACACAGCCATTGTGGGCAAAGTCTGTTAAAGTTTCATTCTGATATCACAGACAACAATCAGAACAAGCCTATGAAATTGACGCCCTTAGATCTGGCCATAGGCGCACCAAATCCAGGACGGGCCAGCTTATTTAACTAAGCAGCGGCCATGTAGCCGTAATCGGCATTTATGGTTTTTCCAGGTGTTTAACGAGATGCCTGGGCCTCGACATGCCACTTATCACGACGCGTATCCCGTCGAAACCGATCGCCCCCATTGTCAAAAATCATTGGCAATTTACACCCAAAAAAGGAAATGCCGCAGAATCTTCAAACTTCGATGAAAATGCTGCGGCTAATTTCCGAAATTAAGGCTCCGAACGCCAACCCAGAGCCCTATCACTTTTTCACTTGCCAACCTCTTCATTTCGAATTCTTTAATGAATCCCGCCAAAGAGGCGTCGAAATATAATGGCAGAAAAAAATTGGAAGCAATAGCGATTCTTTGTTTTTAAAACTTTTTTCTGCAAGACTTAAAGTAAGACTTTAGGTGAGGATTTTTCTTTGCGGAAGAAAAGATAACAGCATAATTTTTCGACCCTGATTTTGGCCTCGTCTCATCCTTACAGGAAATAAATTATGGCCCCGTAGCTCAATTGGTAGAGCAGTAGACTCTTAATCTATTGGTTGAAGGTTCGAGTCCTTCCGGGGTCACTTGATAATTCCTCGTCAATAAACACCAATTATTGACGGGGAATTTTTGTTTTAACCTCTCCCACCAATTAATGAGTAAAAGTATCAAACGAACTCAAACAAAAGTCAAATAGATGCAAAAAGGGGATACCGGATGGGGGTACCGGAGACTGAAATAAAACAAAATCGGATATAAAAACTGGCTCGACCAACCTAACATCAAGCTATAAAAAAAGGGCAACAAGCATATCTGTTTGTTGCCCCCAAGCCGGATGGCTGAAATAAATCCGCCCCGGCGACAGTGATATTACCCGTTAATCTTAAAACAATTCAAGAAGAATCTAATTAGCCCTACAAAGAATCCGTTAAAGGATATTAATAAAAACCATGTGGAAACGCCAAACTACCTTACGTACTACTTCCGAGGAAGGTGTCGCAGATACGTCCGAAACGATTAGCGGGTCGCAACCACATGGTTCAAATATTCGCGTCTTGGTACGATGCTAAAACCTGTTCTCATACGTCCTAAACGCAAGACGAAGATTCTTTAAATGTTAACGGCCTTCAACATTTTTCCAACTTTAGCAAGCCGGGGAAACTGAAGGTCGTTATGAAGTGAATAAACCTTCTGGGACAAATGCTAATAAAAGCCCTTCCCGTACGTCCGAAACTGCCAGCGTGGTTATCCACTTCTTTCATATTACCCCATCGGAAGGAGTACGGATATTTCCGATTGTTGTGAATCAATGACTCCTGATTCAGAGATAATATATAACTACACCGGAGTGGCGACTAAAGTCTCGTATTCCTCACAGCAAGGTGGGCAAACCTGAGGGTCTTCCCGGAAGTCGGTGTAGCCTATATTAAACCACAATGGAGGGCGGTCAAGTCCTCATAACCAATCCCTAAGGAAAAGGGTCAGCCGACCTTTCTGATCTTCATTGTGGTTAATACCTATTAATCAGGAAAGGACGCAGTCCAATCATTCCAAAAGAACCCCTGGCGCAATCTCGGGCTGAGTAATAGGTAAGTAATTTTCAAAAAATGCTGTCCCGAAAATCCCAACTACGGGGCAATCTTGAAGCCGATACTGTTGGGAAGCCAAACTCCAAGGGGCACGAGAAATTATCCCAAAAACCTGATATAACTCAAGTCCTCAGCTATCAGTTTGAAAACCACATATTTAATTTGTAAAATTCTCCTGCGAAACAACCGCTTTTTGATATGATTTTATTCCCGGCCTAAAAACCGTGATTTCCTAATGGATTGTCGAGTGGGCAAATATGCCCCTTGATAACGCTTTCCATTAGGAATTAAATCAAAGCGGTTGTTTCGCAATTACCACTTGAGGCGTTACAAGGGGTTTTTTCGTGAAATGACCTACCCCGCCCCCGTCTCAATTTTGTTTTTGATCGTGATTTTAATCGTGGGACAAAATTGAATAACAGAAACGAACAAAGATTTTATAGTGCCTTAAAAGATGTATTCGTCGGTGAAACGGTTGAAGGTGAATCCGGCTATGTAAAATTAATGAAAATCAAAAATGAATATTTTGTAAAAATTAAGCCCTTCATTGAAAAAGAGATAAACAAAACAATTTCTGATGATTCCGCAAGAGAAGAATTATTTGAAAAACTCTATACTTTTTTTGAAAGTTATTTCAGTGATACTGGCACTCCCTTCTTTGATAAAACCCAACTTCACAAAAATTTATACGAGAAGGTTTATACAGAACGGAATGATGTTTCTCTATTCTGGAAAACACAAAAACTCTACTATGTAAAATCAGAAGCAAATTACACTTCAATGGATTTGCCGGATATTGACGGATTTAAGTTTGTTTTTAATGCCAACGAGATTGAACACCAGAAAAATAACGAGAAAAAGAGCCTTGAATTTTATCTAACGGATACTGAAGAAAGTAAACTCACTTTTAAAGTCCGTTATGTAGATAACACCAAAAGCAAATGGAATAGATTAAAAACATATTTAGAACAAGACACACCCGCCAAAGTCAGAAAATACCTTGCTGAAAATTTGGACGATATTGATCACGGCTCCATAAATGTAGTCTCAAATTCATTAGACAGAACAGACCTCCGATCCAAGTTTATTGAAGATAATATCATTATCAAGAATAATGATGATTCCATTCAATCCGTTGATGTGGAATTTGTCGTATCAAAATTGGAGAATTTGGAAACTTATTTTGCCAAACGAAACATCATCATTGACATTACCACTGTAAAAAAGGCATTTACAATATACAAAAAACAGAATGAAGTGGATTATTTCATTCATAAAGATGCGAAGGGATTCTTAAAAGAACAGTTAGATATTTATCTCTACAATTACCTTTTTGGTGAAGGTGGAATGGACAGCGATTGGCAACAGAACAGAATCAATGACATTCAGAACATTAAAAAGATTGCTCACTTGGTTATTGAATATATCGCCCGCTTTGAAGATGAACTTAAAGCCATCTGGGAAAAACCGAAATTTGTTCGCAATTCCAATTATGTATTTACACTTGATCGAATTAAAGACAATGTAGAACTCATTGAAAAGATTATTAACCACGAAGGATTTGAAAAACAAATTGAAGAATGGGCAGAATTACGAATTAGAAGAAATATTGATAAAGACAGGATAATTCAGAATCACGCAAATGGGAATACGCTAAATAGAACATTTTACAAACTTCCCTTGGACACACAATACTTTAGCGATCTTAGATTTGAATTACTGGATTATTTTGATGAGATATTTACCAATGTTGATGGTACACTAATCCATTCTGATAATTACCAAGGACTAAACTCTATCAAGAATCTCTATAATAATACTATCGATTCTATCTACATCGATCCCCCCTTTAACAAAGAATCTGAAGCCGACTATCTATACAAGGTTAAATATAAAGAGTCAACTTGGATCACTTTGTTGGAAAACCGAATCAATCTATCAAAAGAAATCCTTAATAAGAATGGATGTATTTTCGTCCGGTGTGATTATAATGGAAGTTCATTTGTACGACTATTATTAAATGAAATAATGGGCTTTGAAAACTACAGAAATGAAATAATTGTAAACCGTTTTAAAAGACAATTAGATGAACTGACTCGCCTAAACTTTGCAACTGAATACCTTTACTATTTTTCAAAATCAGAAAAACATTTACCAAACACATTATATAGGCCAAGGTTATGCACCTTTTGTAGTGGTGATATTGAGCCAATTTGGCGTCCGATGAGTTCCCCTGGGATAAGATGGTCCCCAGTAAAAAAAGAAAATGTAAAATTATTTTCAAAAGATAACCTAAAAAGCGAAAACGGTAAAATATCATCTCAAGCAAGATTTATTAACCAGAATGAATTATTACCTCCCAGTGGGCGGCATTGGACCTTTAGTCAAGATAGAATTTTCATAATGGAAAAAGCAGGCCGAATTAGACTGAAGGAATCAGGTTCATATATTGATATAAAAGGTGATACAGTAGATTTCTTGCCAGAATATCTTCAAACTGATGAAACACCCGTTGATACAACTTGGACTGATTTAAAAGGCTATGCATTTGGTTCTACATTTCAGACAGAGAATGCAGAAGAGTTATTAAAAAGAGTAATTCAATTTTCATCTAACGAAGGTGAAATAATTATGGATTACTTCTTGGGATCAGGTACAACTATTTCTGTTGCACAAAAGTTAAGAAGGAATTGGATTGGTATTGAAATTGGTGATCAGTTTTACAATCATTGTTTACCAAAAATGAAACAGGTTTTAGGGGGTGATAAATCAGGTATTTCAAAAGATGATGATGTAAAATGGAAAGGCGGCGGCTTTTTCAAATACTATCAACTGGAACAATTTGAAGATGCCTTGCGGTTAGCCAAATACAATCCGAAAGATGACGACCTTGCCAATGTGAATTTTCAGAAAGATGAAAAATTATTAGATGCGGTTGAAATTAACCGGGAAAATGAAAATGTGAAAATCCATTTTGAAACACTTTATCCTGATGTGGATATTGCCGAAACACTTTCTAACCTGTTAGGAAAGAAAATAAAAAAACTGAATAAAGAGCGGGTGATTTTTGAAGACGATATGGAAATCATATTTGATGAAATGACATACGAAAAATATCCGTGGGTAAAACCTTTGATTTGGTGGAAAAGTAAGTGAAAAAAGTCATCCTTGAAAAAGTTGTTTCAAACCGTGGTTTAAGTGATTTACCACCTGAATTTCAGAATTTGGATATTTCTGATTTTGGAATTGATTTTAGCCTTTATTCTTACCAGCAGACAGCGATTGAAAATATCCTTCATTGTTTGAATATCTATTTTTCAAACAATCAGCCGGATAAAGAGAATTTGCTTGAACTGTATCGAAATAATGAAATGGATAGCGAGTTGGAAGATCCGCTTAATATCAACAATGACGATGAGAATTTTAATTTTTTGAGTGATCATTATGAAGTGTCTGATGAAAAAATAGAATTTAAGAAAATCATTAATCGAGCCGGTTTTTGGATGGCAACGGGAAGCGGAAAAACTCTGGTGATGGTAAAACTCATTGATATACTGTTTAAACTCATCAAACATCATCAAATCCCAGAAAAGGATATATTAATTCTTGCTCCAAAGGACAGAATATTAAATCAAATTCAAGAGCACATTGATATATTTAATCAGAACGGGAAATTACAAATTGAATTTCGTGATTTGCGGGATTGGGAAAAAGTAAAACACAATCAGGGAAATCTTTATGGTGAAAATTCAGTTACGGTTTTCTACTATCGTGCCGACAACATCACAGAGCAGAATAAGGATAAACAGGTTGATTATAAAACTTATTTAAATAACGGTAACTGGTATCTCATTTTAGACGAAGCCCACAAAGGCAATAGCGAGTTCAGTAAACGGCAACAGTATTACACAGTGTTAAGTCAAAACGGTTTTTTGTTCAATTTTTCTGCAACATTCACAGATGACATTGATATTGCAACGACAGTTTTCAATTTTAATCTGAAAAAATTCATCGAAGCCGGTTATGGTAAAAATATCAAAATAACCAATCAGGAATATCGCAGTTTTCGTGTCCGCACAAATGACGAATACAATGAAGATGAAAAGAAACAGATTGTCCTTGAATCACTTATTCTTTTTTCGGCCGTAAAAAAGGAAATTGAAGCACTTTATTCTGTTAATTCTGATATTTATCACAATCCACTTTTAGTCACCATTGCAAACAGCGTTCACACCATTGATGCGGACTTGAAAATGTTTTTCGCCCAACTTGTAGAATTAGCAAAGGGTAATTTTGAAATTGAAGAAGCAAGAGATAAAATTCTATCTGATTTACGAGAAGATCCACATTATCTTTTTGGAAATGACGAACCAATCAGCAATTCAACTTTACGAGTTATACAGTTAATTACAAAAGATGACATTTTCAAATATTGTTTTAATGCTTCCAGTTCAGGAAGTATTGAAGTGGTTCACATTTCCGGCAATTCTAAAGAACTTGCTTTTCGACTAACCACTTCAGATAAACATTTTTGTTTATTAGTAGCAGCGGACGTGATGAAATGGGAAGCAAATGTACTGGAAGATTATTTAATCGCCGAAACACCCATCACGAAAAGTTTTTTTGATTCCATAAACAATCGGAACAGCGATATAAACATTCTTCTGGGTTCCAAAATTTTCTCTGAAGGTTGGGACAGCAACAGACCGAATGTTATCAATTTTATTAACATTGGTGTTGACGAGGGTGCCCGGAAATTTGTGATGCAGGCGTTGGGTCGTGGGGTTCGGATTCAACCATTCAATAATGAGCGAAAAAGATTTGGTGAAATAATTAATCGTGAAAATCATTTTACCAACGATGAAATACGAAAAATCAATGACTATAAACAGGCTATTGAATCACTTTTCATTCTTGCCACGAAAAAGGAAGTAGTGAAAAATATTGTCAATGATGCTGAATTGTCTCAAGATGAATGGAAAAATATAAAGGAAATTCAAAAATCGGATATTGATAAACCACTTTATTTCCCTGTTTACAAAGATGCTAATCATAAAAATGACAAACAGTATAAAATTCACAGAGACGATTTTATAAAAGTGAAGGAATTAATTGATTCTACAAGTCACAAAATTTTGGCCGTTGAAAGCAATATCCAAATCAGAACATTAAACAAGCTGGTTGATGATTCAAATTTCAAATTTTCAGGCAATGTAGAAAATGATGATTCTTTTAATAGATTAAAATCCATTGATAAACATTTTAACCAAACACCAAAAGTTTTGCATCGTTTTGAAATTGTAACGAATGAAATAAAACATTTTCAGCATATTCAAACGAGAAACCGTCCTTCGGGTGAATTACTTGCATTAGAAAATGAGATAAAAAATTATTTAGATAATAATCAATATTCTGAAGCAGACCTTTATCAAATGGTAAAAGAAAACACGATTGATGAAGAACAATTCAAACAAATGATTTTGGAATTAAGCCGGCAAGGTGATTCAAATTTTGGTGTTGAGTTGAAAACACTTGATGAACATTTCTATAATCCTCTTTTATTGGCAAAGACAAATTACGAAAGCGATTTTCGTCATATTATAAATGTGGAAAGTGAAAAAATCTTTTTGGACGCACTTATAAAATATTCAGAACATGTTGATTCAAAACTAAATGACTTTGACTGGTGGTTTTTCTCAAAGTTGGACGAAACAATTGATAATGTCAAAATTCCATATTATGATAAGTCTGAACATAAATATAGAAGTTTTTATCCTGATTTCGTTTTTTGGTTAAAAAAGGATCTCAATTACTTTATCGTTTTTGTTGATCCCAAAGGCACAGAGCATTTAAAGAATCCTATTGATAAGGTAATTGGGTTTAATGAAATATTTTCTGACGATGTAATACAGAATAAGACTACAATCAAAGTTTCGCTCTGGTATTATAACCCTGAAAAACCAGGTGAATTTATAGGAGATTATGAAAATTATTGGTCTGATGATTTAAGCAAAGTTTTTGATTTAGTGTAAATTAGCACTACATGTTTCTCCCCTTTCAACAAGTTGGGCAAATTCCACCAAAATTATAAAAACTTTTTGCACCCCAATATTCCATGATTTCAATTATAGACTTGTATCGTCGGATGTAATCTCTCGCCATAGCTATTTCAACATATTCATCATTTTTCAATTGCGCCAGTTCTGACTCTTTTTCATTTAAATCAATATATAGGAAATCCAAAAGTGATTCGGAAGAATTATTAACTAAATTTGGATCCGCACCATTTACAAGTAAAGTATCAACTAACGCTGGATTAAGAACCTCCATCGCCATGACAATTGGAGTTATACCATCTTCGTCCCCTAAATTAAAATCTGCACCTAAAGATTCTAGGTGATCAAATACTTCCAAATCCGTTCGTCTTTGAATTTGATGATAGATTAAAAGATTCATTAAAACAATTCCATACACATTTGTTGCATTGACATTTGCACCTTTGTTTACAATAGATTTAATTAATTCATAATCGGGATGGGGCGGACAACAGGCTTTATACAAGTCCCTATCCAGTTCATTTATGAAATATAATATATGTGCATTCATACAACTGTAGCGGGGGATGGAATCGAACCACCAATAACCCGGGATATGAACCCGACTAGCCTACCAAGGCTTGTCCCCGCAATGGAATTTAATTCAAATCTTTCATTTAGGATTCAATCATTCCCGGAATCTTTCTTTGACAAAAAAACCACTCCTTTAAAACACTTAAAAAATCGTAGCAAATAACCTTATATGCTTGACTATTGCTTATTTGTCCATGTAGAATACATCCATGGACACAATCACTAATGGACTAAAATGACTAAAGCCGAATTTATAGAAATCATTAAAGACCTTGAAACCAAATTGCTTAATAGCAAAAGACAGTTTTTAACTCTGAGGCAAAATTTAAGTACCAATAAACATGGAAATTTAGATGATCATCTTTGGTTGATTGAAAATAATTATTTACCACCCTTTGACGAGTACAAATTGATTAAATCATCAAAAAAAGGGGAAATAGTTTTATTGGTTTGGTATCATAGCGAAGGACAATCATCCTTGGATACAAAAAGCGAAAGTATGCTCCAATTAATAAAATTGAATAGTGATTTTCTTGTTAAATGGAATACGTCTCTTCTGAAAATTTACGGGGAAAAGAAATCAAAACTATATAGAACTGCGACAGAAAAATACAATTTTTGGTTTGATCGAAAGCATATAGTCCCGAATGATTCGAATTTAATTTATCAAATACCTGTAAAACAAAAACGCCCCGCCAAAAATGGTGTAAGCGAAATAACACATAAACGATATGTTGCTGTTAATAAAAAATATTTAGAGATAAAAAAGATAAAAGACTCCTCGACAAAGAAAGAGATTTCAAGAGAAATGGCAAGATTTACTTTCTTGGGTACATCATACTCTTCGGAGCGTATTTACGAAATTCTTAATAGAAAAATGTGGCAATATTCAATCAATCCAAGAGGCAATTAATGAACCAGTAACCTCGACCTATTTAATATTTCTCGACTATAAACTGACTTATGAATACTGGTTCTAAACCAGCGTTGAACCAGCAATATATCTCTTTTTCCTATTCTTTTTTTACCTTGAGCCATGAATTTTGAAGAAAGAATCAACAAATGGCAAAAAACAGTATAACACTTTCAGAATTGGTAAAACTCACCGGCGCAAAGCCTTATCAGGTAAAATACCTCTACTCTCTCGGCATACTTCCAACAGTAAGGGGGTCACAGGGAGCCGGTTTCCCAATTCAGTACAAAAAACCGGAATCCATCCAGATAGTAAAAGATAGCATCCGGCGGGGCAAATGACCGGTTCTGAAACGCGCCTACTATTTCTTAAATTGGAAGAAATCGAGTCTAATTTAAAGGAAATAGATCATCCAACTGGCTGGACGGATTTGAGAGGCGCTTCAAATTATTGCGGCTTCTCGATCTCAACTTTAAAACGTGCGATTCGTGCTGACCGGTTAAAATGTTCAAAACGGCATGGGAAACTCATGTTTAGGCATAGGTGGATTGACCAGTTTGTTCTCCTCGGACACAGCAAGAGGTTGACCATAACTGAGCGAATGGAGATGGATCAATGAAACTATCATATCTCCAAATATTACATTGGCTGAATGAATCAGATTTATCCTTTAAAGAATGGATTATAATTCTAATCAAAATGATAAAACGGTGGATTTCCCAATGAATGATTATTATTCACTATACGAACCTTATGTAAAGGGAATTAAACAGACCGGAACGAATCAATATACTGGGAGGTGTCCATTTCATAAACCTGATTTAAATCCAAGTTTCTTTTTTGAGGATATAAAAGGATTGAGTCATTGTAAAGCTGGATGTGGGGGATGGAATCCTTACACTTTCTGTAAAGCAATAGGAATTGATCCAAAGCTCCATATCAACAGCACGTCCCCACAATCACAGAACACTCCTATTCATGTACCCAATTTTCCAAGAAACGGGGACGTCCGGGAATATAGAGACCAAGAATTGAGTAAGACGGATAAAGAAAAGGCAATGCACTACCATAAATACTTAGTAGATAGCTTTGATGAATTGACTGCCGGCCTCCCTTGGACTCTTGAAGTCGTCAGAAAGACCTTTTGCGGGTACAGCACCAAGGCAAAATGCTTCACCTATGTAACCACTAATGCAGAAGGTAAGGCTCTGGCCTTATATCACCACAAACCTGACAGTAACTGGGGAGGGAAACACCAAGTTGGGAATGCTAAAAGCCGGTTTTTCGCTATGCACCTCGTAAAAGATTATGATCCAAATATTCCCATTATTCTCGTCGAAGGTCAGCCCGATTTTTTAGCGGCTTATTCACAAGGACTCCAACCGATAACCGGTACTGGTGGCGTAGCATCATACAAAAACCTTGATTATTCCCGGTTTACCAAGTTTAAAGAATTGCATATTGTTTTGGATAATGATACTCCCGGGATCAATGAATCAGTAAAGGTAGCAGGAAAAATAAAGTCTGATCTTCCTAATGTAAAAATTCGTGTTCATACATGGAAAGACAAGCCTGATAAATACGATATTAGCGATTTTTTCAACGACGGCGGGAATACGGATTCATTCAAGGAATTGATAAAGCCAGACTTCCGAGACTTCCCAGTTTTCCAAGGGGTGCGAATTGACAAGAATCTGCTTACTTCCGCTACAGCCAGCTATCTAAACCTTGCAAGCGAAACGACGGATGCGCCGGATGAATATATCCTAATGGCACTAATATCGTATTGGGCCGGGTTAGTCGGATATAAAATAAAGTTTGGGGATTTGCGCCCCAATTTATGGGCTGTCCTTTTTGGAAAATCTTCTGAAATAAGAAAATCCACGGCTTTCAGAGTTGGGGGTAAAGTCTTCAAAAATATTCAATCCAAGTTTGATAATGGTTACGATGAAGAAATTGTCCTTTATCAGTCCAAATTAAGGGAATGGGAAGCACTGCCAAAAAATGAAAAAAGTGAGACCCCCAAACCGGAAGTGCCTTCTCATGTAAAATTGATTTTAGACGCTGATTTTTCAGATGCCGGGTTTTATGAAATGCTGAAAAACAACCCCTTAGCAGGAACAATAGTAACAGCAGAGTTCGCCGATTTTAACACCAAGATAAAAAGAGACTACACAAACCAGTCAAACGCCCTTCTTTCCGCTTATGATGGGGACAGGATGAGCCGGATAACCAGAACGCACGGTACGGAGATAATAGGAAATCCGGCATTTTCCATTTTGGGGGCAACCACTATTGGAAACTTTAAAAAGGTATTTACAGCTACAGAAGCAGAAAACGGATTCCTGCAACGGATTTTCCCGGTCGTATTGTTAGAACCAACAAAGCGAAGAAAGCTATATCTGGAAATAAAAACAATGGAAAGAGGAACCCTGAGACTGTTTGAAGAAATGGCTATGAATTGGTTTAGATATGATGGAGAAATCGAGGCGGTTTTAACGGACGAGATCAAACGGTTATTCAACCGATGGGAAGAAAGGTTTATTGCAGAATCCAAGGCGAATCACGGTACGGATATTTCTCCTAACCTTGAACGAATGATTCCCGGCTGTTTGAAACTGGCTATGCTTTTAGAGTCAATGGAGAAAGACAGCCCGCCGGAAACACTTATCATTTCTCGAAGGTCTTTGGAGTGTTCTCAAATGATAGTCCAAAAAATGTTTTTACCTTCATTGGTTTACTTAATGGAAAACGAAATCATTTTTGACCGTAACCAATATGATGAAAAGCGAATTGAAAAAGCACTATTAGAAGCAGGAGGATTCATAGATAGAACCGAGTTAATGAGAACAACCAGAATGAATAAAAAAAGGCTGGATGAAGTCATGGATACCATGATTGAAAAGGGTGACATAGATCAAACCGATCACTATCATGACAGAAAGCAAGGTGGTGGTAATACAAAAAGGGTTTATCAATGGGTTGGTTAAGAATAGACACCCCCCGGAAGTCTGGGAATACTGGGAATACTGGATTAATAATTCACGAGACTTCCGAGACTTCCCAGTTTTCCAAGGGGGTATCTCTGAAATGAGTCCTGAATTACATCATTCAGACTTTTATAAACACTGGAATCAGATTGAGCCGGGTACGATAGACTTGATATTAAGCGACCCTCCATACGGTTTATTTGGCAAAGATAAAAAACTGACTGGACTTGAATGGGATATTCTTCCGGACATTGATGAAATGCAGTCCATATTTGACACTCTTTTAAAGCCAAACGGTCAGATTATTTTATTTTGCGACTTGAGTTTGCTCATGGAATTGCTCTCAGGATTTACGGATGAGTTTCAATTCAGGTTTTATATGCTATGGATCAAACCCGGGGGAATGCCGATCTCAAAGCAGAGGCCCATTAATAATAGTGAGTTTATTCTTGTCTTCAGAAAAAGAGGTTCGCTTGAAAAAGATTTGACTTGGAATCCCTACCAGATGGGTGAGAAGGGTGATCCATACATAAAAAGGAACTCCTCCCCTAACATTCCTACACGACGGAAAAAGAAATCATTGGTCAATGCAAATAAGGACGGCTGGCGGTTCCCCAAAGCTACCCTGAACTATCCAAGCCGACCAAACATGACCAAAACAGAAAGAAGCGTTTCAACCCACCCCTGTCAGAAGCCGGAAGGATTACTTCGTACTTTGATTAAAGGGTTTAGTGATCCGGGGGACTTAATCCTTGACCCATTCGCCGGTTCCGGCTCTACCCTCGTAGCCGCGACCCATGAAGGCCGTCAATCAATCGGATTTGAGATTGAAGAAAGATATTACAAGGAAGCAGAGGCGCGACTAAACAATCTGACAGCACAGGAGGTGTTATTCTAAAATGCCAAACAGACTAATTAAACGAATTGAAACCATTGAGAAATCAATTAACCAGAGCAAAAAACATCATTATGATGGGGTAGTCGAATCATTTGATGCTTCAAGTAATGACAATCCGCTTTGGGACGTGGATGGAGAACTTATCGGTGGATCAAGAGAGAAGATAATTAAAGCAATAAGGAGAAAATATCCGAAGGACAATCCCGAGAGCCATATATCTAAACCCGACCCGGATAGGATGCCCGATCACGGTTTAATCATCATACCTTTTGAAAGACCGGAGAATATACCTAAAGGATGGAATGAAGAGGATTATGTTTTGTACGGGGCGTTAAAGGCGAACAAGTCAGACAAATTTTATATGAGAAGCGAATGATATAATGGTTAAAAAACTCACAGTAAAACAACAAAGATTTGTCGATTGCTACGATGGAAACGCCACCGAAGCGGCAAGACAAGCTGGATACAAGGGAAACGATGTAACACTTGGACAAGTTGGGGCAGAAAACCTTAAAAAACCTCAAATCAAGGAAGCTATCGTAGCCAGAGAGATTGAATGGAGAAACAAGGCGATAATGAAACGAGAGGAACGACAAACCTTTTGGTCTAAAGTTGCAAGGGGCGAGGAGGAAGGTATGACCGGGGAGGCTGTAAGGCTTAGAGCCAGTGAGATATTAGGAAAAAGCCAGGCTGACTTTACCGAAAAGCACGAGCATGGGGTAACAGGGAAAATTAATATATCGGTCGAAACGGTAGATTACGATAAATGAAAAAGATTACGTCGAACTTCAGACATTTCCTTACCGTATTTGAGCTAACCATTAAGAACAAAAGGAAACGAACTAATGAAAAGATTGTTAAGTAGGATCATTAAAATTGAAGAAGCGATTAAGCCTGAAGATGCCAAGCCCTATTTTGCATCAATTCGTTCGTTTAATGCGTCAGTAAAGGATAAGATTTTGTGGGATGTAGATGGTGTGTTAATTGGAGGTCAAAGGGAACAAGTATTAACCATTATTAGAAAAAAATTCCCGGAGCATGACCCTGAAACACATATCACAGAACCCGATCCAGAAAGAATGCCCAAGAGTTTGATTTTCCTTCCATTCAAAAAACCTGAAGGCGTACCGGTTGAAGATTATTGCCCGGAAGTAGAATATGCTGAATTGTAACGGGATAAAGAAGAATGGTGATCCGTGCAGTAGCCGGGCTGTGAAAGCTAACGGATACTGCCATTTTCATGATCCCTCTATCACGCCGGAAGAACGAAGCGAGATAGCCCGGAAAGGGGGCAGCGTTAAAATTTATAAAGGGTTGGTGAAAAAAGACTTCGAAAAAGATTTAATTACTGACACCCGAGGCGTATTAATCGAAGTTATAAACTTACTCCGTTCGGGTGAAATGCCACCCCAAACGGCAAACTCAATCATTTACGCTTCTGCAACCCTTCATAGGGTTTGGGAAGCAGAAGAAGTTGAACGGCGGTTGGTTGAAATTGAGAAAATTGTTGGGAAAGACAAGTTATAACACCAGATGAAAGAAAAAAACACAAAAGACTGGATACCCATTAATCGGGGATGCTAACGTCCGTATGTAAGGATTAAAACAATGAGAACCGGTACAATAACTTCACTTACAGATTTTAACCCCTTTCAAGATTCGTCTTTGCAGGCACAGCCGTACCGGGCTGTCATTGGTCTTGGGAGGGGTTTTTAGTTTGGAGAGAATTATGGCTTCATTAAGAAAACTTAAAGGAAATTATTACGCCAGAATACGATTTACCAGAGACGGAAAGCGTCGAGATAAGTTATTTCCCCTGAATACTCCGCACAGGAGAGAAGCGGATAAAAGACGGCTTGAAGTCAATCAAAATTTATCTCTTGTGCTGGCTGGCGGTTTCACTCCCTCATGGAAAAGTGAAAATGGGCTTCCCTGTGAAAAAGAGTATAAAATCTCCGATACGAAAGAGGACTTTTTAAAAAGCCGTAAAGCAGACGGAATCCGAGAAAGTACGCTGGAAATGTATGGAAGAGGTTTAGATCGTTTTGTTAAAGCCGTAAAGAATAAACCCGTTAAGAATATTTCCATTATTGATATAGACCAGTTTAAGTCATTTTATCTGGATTCTCTTTCACCTAATACAATCAATATGGAGTTACGCATGTTAAAAGCGGTAATGAATTGGTTATTCGACCGAAATAGAATAAAGGCAATTCCTAAGATAAAACAGATAAATACAGGACACTCACTTCCAATTTATTTAACCAATTCAGAGTTTGAGAAAATCTGTAAACGTGTTGATCCCCATTTTGCCAGAGCATTTTGGTTTTACCGGGAAACAGGATGCCGATTATCTGAACCTTTTGAGGGCGAAGTAAACGGAGACTTTTTAACGATCACAGCCGAGACAGCCAAAGGTAGGAAACAACACGACGTCTACCTCACCCCTGAATTAAAAGTAATATTACTTGAAATGAGATTAATGGTAGATGAAAAAGAACGGCGGGGAATTGCAAAGCGGAAAAACTCAATCCACCTTCACACCCAAACCTTTTATAAAGCCTGTATAGAGAATAAGAAAAAAGGCTGGGAACAAATAAAGAACCGGAAATTCCATAGTTTACGGCATACTTGTGCTGTTAGAACCTACCTAAAAACTAGAGATATTTATGCAGTTATGAAGCAGTTAGGACATAGTTCAGTAACTACAACGGAGATTTACAGTAAGTTTAATCTCAAACGGCTGGCACAGGATTTTCCTGACCTTGTACAAAACAACGCCGAAACACCCGAAAAACAAGTAAAAATGTGGGATGGGGATACCGGAATGGGAATTATCAATTTAAATCAATAAAATTATACTTTTTACATTTTCAAGAGCTTCACGGGGATCGTATTCAATTTCAGGCCGAGTATAGTTAATTATGTCTTGGGTAAATGCAGGGTCGCCCATCTTTTCTTCAAGGTTGGCCAAATAATCAGTTTGACTGACCGAAAGTCCTTGAAAATCCAAATAGGCAATTAATGATTTAACGATTTTCTTTTTGCTTACTTTACAATGATTAATGGCCCAGTCCAAGTCAAACAGATCCCGCCCCTTTTTTCTTTGATAAAGGGCGCGCATTTTTGTACCAAGCAATTCATTTATTTGATAAATCCTAATTTTACAATCACCATTATACCATTGGCCTTGCACCGAAAAAGGCATATCAACTATGGGAAAGACGCTGAAATGTTCTCTCGTATTTATTTCAATCTTAATTCGCTTTATACCCCCAGGATTATTTTCGGGGGTAAAATGATAATAGATGCGAAACCCATTTTTTCTCGATTCTGTACTGCTATTTCCCAGCCAAGGATCAATCGTCTTTTGAATGGTTTCAACAATTTTTTTAATTGGTCCTGTTATTCTTTGCACAAAATCTAAATCCTCTGAATACCTTACCGGCTTTGGAAAAAATAATTTGTTTAGTGCGGTACCGCCTCTAAATATTAATTGATCCCGCAGAAAATCATTTTTATATAACTCAACTAAAATTCGGCATAAAATTAAATCTTGTTCAATCTGTTCATCGGCGCCCCAAGGGGCTATATGCTGCCATTCAATAATATGCGCTTGTGGTATCATGATTCGATCTCAATCTCATCATTAATAAACAACTTCCAGCGCGAATGCTTATTCTTTCGCGTCTGAGGCTTTGACGGATTCAAATAAGTATAGATGAATCGCCTCTTGCTAAAAAATCGGTCTAGTACATTGCAGTACATATTCAACCCGGATAATTCTAAAATATAGGCTCCTCGTTGAACGATGGCATGAGGGAAATACTGCACCGCCTTATTGATGCCCTGCATAGAAAATTGTTCCACCAATTCAGATAATATTTCGGTGACATGATCCAACCCACCAATCCGACGGTTAAATAGAATTAAGTCAAAAAATGTCAATTCCGGTGATGAAATATTGAAATAACCTGTCGGAGACTTTTGCTTGGAAACCGGAATTATTCCCATATTCTTCTTTCTGAAAAACAGAATTTGGTTTCTACCGCCCTTGATGTTCCGCCTGTTATAATTTGTTATTACTTGGAATGACATGGGGCTCTGATGTGACGACCCCCAGTATGAAGCTGCCGTTAGAAGTCCAACATAGTAGGGCTTCGAATAATAAGCCATAAGTGAATCAATATATCGGTCCACAGGTAAACGTCCTGTTTGCAGATACTCTTGGGGTATAATAACATGGAATCCTCTTGCTGGAGTCAAGATACGGTCGTGCTTATGATATACTGTTAACCTATCCTTTGGCGAAAAACCAATTTCATCTGCCATTTCCTTAGATGAAAACGACCAGATTCCCCGGTTTATCTTACTTTCAATGTAATCTAAATATCCCATTAATGTTAAAATATTGTGCGCACAAATTCGCTTATTGTGCGATATTATGCAACTGATATTACATAGGAAATAAATCATTGGATCTGGTTTTTGTGTGAATGAGAGTTAAGTCTTGGGCTGGTTTGACTTTGAACTGCAAGAATAAGAAAAAATGCAGGATGGGGATACCGGCTATGCTCACCTTCACCTAACCACTAATATTTTGTGATTTGTAGCAGTATATAATAAGCCTCTTAGTCCGTTGGCTCGCGATTTGAGTCCTCCCAGCGTCACTTGATGATCCCTTGTCGAGAAACTGATTTTCTGATGGGGGTATCTCTTTAATATTAGGTTCTCACCTTCCCCCTACCTTTACAAACCAATTACAAAAGAAGGCAATCAAACAACAAATCGGATACCGAGGATTTGAAACCAACTCAGAATAAGTTTAACACCAGTTAAGAAACAATCCGCAATCAGGTTAGTGAATTTATACAAGTGTCAGATGTTTCATTTAGCGATAGGATACAGAATATCTGAAGACTGTGGAAAAATGAAA